>Ga0302325_10034400_pt1 | contig 10362 bp, 9 predicted proteins | sample Palsa_T0_2_FD_201948 | JGI IMG/M metagenome (GOLD analysis project Ga0302325, IMG submission 201948) | Peat permafrost microbial communities from Stordalen Mire near Abisko, Sweden - Palsa_T0_2 | ecosystem: Environmental > Terrestrial > Soil > Palsa > Peat permafrost | place: Sweden: Abisko...
AAAAGTTCAACTACTCAATAATACTCGAGTACTCGCAAGAATTCCCAAAAGTATTCGTAAAACGACCTTCCGTCCTTTCCAAACCAAGAACTAAAACCGATGCAGCCTTACAAGTCGTACCATTACTGGCACGTGCCTTGTCCCTCCCTTCGCATCACTCATCTCGGTCTGATCAACATAAAATCTCATCTGAACCCCAGAAAAATCTGCACAGGCCAGTCCCACTCAATTCCCCAAAAGGACTTCCAGAAGACACTAAGAATAATGCAAATCTCCACCTTCCATGCCGCGGCCACAGTACCGAGCTGAAAACTGGCTCGAGCTTCCTCAAAAACCCACCTGAAACAATTCTCATCTACTTTGTTTTCTCCTAGAAGGTTTCATCTTTCCCAAATCCTAGCTGACGAATCCGGGCCGAGATGATCGCCGAAACTTGCATGATTCAAGGACTCAACTGAACGAGGTTGTGGATCTGCCCTCATGAACGATCACTAACATCCTCGTTCGGCTCCAGACACCTGTTTGGGGATTATGGACTTGGATCTACAGGAATTGAGAGTGGGCGAGCACTAGTGCTGTTTTCGCTGGTATCCATGGTCCTTTGGCATGAATCATGCACAGTACGAAGAGCATTGTGGTCTGGCAGGTTTGAAATGTTGCTTTCTACAAAAGATGAATCTTGGGCGCTAATTTGTCATGGGCTGACATGGATAACACGGGAACGCGTAGGAGTAGATGTCATCATGAGTAGGAGGACGGGTCCCATCTCAAAGCTGTGCCGGAAGTTGAAAGCTGCGCCTTGAAGATGGGGTTAAACCTCAATCGGGAAACTGGGCACGTGCAGACTTTGCTGAAGTCTGATAACGAAGGAATGGAACATGGGCATGTAACGTCTCGAATAACAACCGAATACGAATACGAATACGAACAAGCAACAGGGCGAAAGAAGGCAGGAAATGAGCAACGCTATTGCATTTATTCTCGAGGGTGCAGCCTCCGGGCCGCCGAACGTCCAAAAAGTCACCTCCACCCCTGAAGCTTTTGGAGGACTTCCTGGTACCATCTAGTCCCCGACCTTAACAAAACGACGGCCGTTATATCGTGATTTTGGGATTATCTCGTGGGGTGATATTAGAATTGATCTGCATATATCAGCACCCAAACTGTTCCAAAACCCTCTCTTCGATAGCTAGACTCACCTAAAGTCATGCTCATGCTAACATCGGTATTCTCTACCATCTTCGTGAACTCCTCAAAGCTGATCTTCCCATCATGATCCAGATCCGCCTCCATGATCGTCTTGTCTACAATCTGCTGCAACTGCTGGTCTTTCAAGTTGCTTCCTACCATCATCTTCAACACAATAAATAGCTCTCCATTGCTGATATACCCATCGCGATCGATATCGTAGACCTTGAATGCGAATCGTAGCTTCTGTTCCTTGTTGCCCTTGCTCGAGAACGCGCTCAGGCCCGACACAAACTCCTGGAAATCAACATCGCCGCCACCATCTTCATCAAATATTGCTATCATTCTACACGGTGTCAATATCTTGCCCTGAGTATGAGAGCCGTGTTCCTGACCTTGTCGCCAGCGGATTCGAAGAGATTTGGGGAAGACTGAGGAATTCTTCGCGCTCGATGGTGCCCGAGTTGTCCTAAATTAACATCGTCAGCTGCTGAAATGGAGGTGTAATAGACATTTGGGCTCTTTGCGTACTTTATCAAGCTTCATGAAACGCTTTCGTATTCTCTCAACCTCTTCTCGATCAACTGTCAGGGGGTCAGTGTTTACTCGCAAATGGGGCTGAGTTGTGCTTCATACAGTTGGACCCCTGCACAATGTTGTCTAACACTGCGCTGCTAGCGTTTCCCATCTTGAGTCGTGATGCGAGGAGGATGTATGTGTTGCGGTTTTGGGGTGTGGGGTAATCTTCTTGTCACTGATCTAATATTGGGGACTCGGTGTCAAAGCCGCGCGCTTGTCGCTTAAGTGCTCTAGGCTTTCTTCACTAAAAATAGGGGCGTAATGACTTTACCACTTTCGGATTTTTTGAAGAGTTCTCGGGCATTTAAATCTATCGTAAATAAACTGCATGACTGCAAGTTTCTAGAATTTGTAAATAGAAAATATCCAAGCCTATTGAATGTAATGCTCTTCATTTCAACCCCCCTTTTCACCAACCATCGACTGGCATTGTCGTCATATTAATGATAGAACGTCACGGTGGATGTTCTCTAAACCCTGAAGTATGTTGATCGAGGTTGCACACTGATAGATTCAATCTGTGGGGTTTACAGGCAGGATATACTGGAACATTGATCAAAATGAATAGTGAATGAAGCCGCACGCCGCTAAATCTACCTTGTTAAATTTCGGATGAAAGCACATGCAACAGTGAATCCAAGTGTGCGTGTTCAAAAGGTTCCATGATCCCATCCATACTTGTTTGGAATGAGGGCTCACCTCGGCACCTGGTTCAGGGACCAATGATGTCGAATACACACTGTTAGGGCTACTGTCCCATGTTGGAATAGGATAGATTTGTAGGACCACCAAAAAAAAATTAGAGAAACATCATAACGAGCCGCGCTTACCTAGAATTTATCATCTGATCTGTTAATGGTCTAAGGCCCAGGTGGCCGTTGTCGTTCTTGATTTTGATATGACCCCAGGCCGGGCACGCCGGGCTAGCTGTATTTGGGAGGACGCTCGGACCATTTTTGGAGCAATGCGTCAGCTATCGGGCGAAACACCAGACTTGACGCGAAAATTCTGCAAATTTCAGCGACGACACTTGGTCAGAAGCGCGATCTCATTTCATCAACAGAAGACATTCACCACGGCAAAATGTTTTGAAATGTCGATCTTCATCACATCATGACTGATATTTTGCCTCGCCGAATTTTCACCGTGATCCTGTCCTTGGCGCCCCCGGATTTGGGCCCTCTATTACGGTCGCACCTTCGCCTGTCATCATGGCTCCCTCAAGGGTCGTGAGGCAAAGAAAGCTCGGGGTCAAGACATCTCAACAGGTCCTTCTCGAAGATGAGATCGATTCTGCAGAATACAAGGCCCTTCTGAATTCATATGGTACTGCAGAGTTGCAATCTACTGGAGTCGAAAGCACGTGACCCCTCCTTCCCAAACTGGAATAGATTGCTAACTTTACACAGAGAGTGAGGAAAAGGTGGGCCCAGATCTATTCTTAGTCCAACATTCACTCTTCGGATGACTGATTACACGATCGTCCGAGGCTTGAAGAGCCATTGCTAACAACCCTTAGGAATATCATCTCCAGGCAGCGCTAGCAGCGACTTCAGGGGATCAGGAGAAGGTGAAGGAAATCCCTGCGCCTCCAGCCGAGGAAAGCAGCGATATCGACTATGACGCCCTGTACACATTAGCATTCGAGAAACCCGCCACATACATCCGCTTCTCTCAAACCGTCGAAGAGACTACAGGTTGTCAATATGATATGACCACCGAAGATGATGCCTTTCTGAAGGCATACAACCAAAAGAAACCTGCTGGTTCCAAATGTTCCGAGGATGATTTTGAAAGAATCATGGAAGTCTACGAAGAGACTGCTGATGTCCAAGCCCCTTTTGCAGCAGTAGATGGCACCGTGATACCTTACGACACAATGAAGTCTGCTCTCAAGCAACAGGTTGATGAGAAGACCCACGTGTTCGCCAGAGATATCTATGACCATTGGAGAACATGCAGACAAGACTCAGGTAACCATCCACTCCAACCTACTCTGAAGTTCGAGAAGAATCAAGAAAAGGACGATGGAGATCCTTATGTCTGCTTCAGACGCCGAGATATTCGGCAGACTAGGAAGACAAGACAACGGGACATGCAGAGCACAGACAAACTCAAGAGATTAAGAAAGGAACTGGAAGATGGAAGACATCTCATAGCGATGGCGCTGCAAAGAGAATTGACCAAAAGGGAAGTCTTGAAAGTAGACCGAAACATTTTTGAGCAGCGTGCCATGGTCAAAGAAGCCAAGGTCAGACTGGGCATCAAGACCGATGATGAGGACTTGATCAATCAAAGGGTACGTGAAACCCCTAGTGGTAATGTCGTCAGAGCTGACTTACAGCAGCCACAGAAGAGGAAGATGCCTGACTTTGCTCAACTTCAACGGCCCCCCGGACCCCAACTACGCCTGCCTGGCCGGTCTGACGGTCGTCCAATTGATGCTGATCTCATCCTATTGAGTGATGTGATTGCTCAAAAGGAGAACATGCTCCAAGTTGAGATTGAAGAAAAAGCTCAACAACATCGGAAATGGAACCAAGGTCACGTTGACCTGACCCGGGAACCTCTCTCACCGATTGACGGCCAAGGCCTAGAGACGGGATTCCGTCCTGCAACCGCCCAATATCAGTACTTGATGACACCACCTTCTTCCGTGACCTCAGATTCGTTTGACCAACCCTCACCCTCCCAGGAAAAGCCTGAACCTTTCACGTTTAGGTACAGTTCCCCGCCTGAAGAAGATGAACCTCAAGGACAACCAGCGTATCGTCGAAGAATAGGTCGTAACGGCCGCCTATGGATCGATCGTAGGGGGATGTCTTCCGCAGCGAATGGCGTTGATGAGAGCGGGTCCAATCGTTGGAAGTATGACCAGGATGACGATGATGAACAACCCGTCTATGAACTAGACCCATACGACACCAAAGCATTGCGTTTTCGCGCAACCATTCCGTTTCCACCTCACCTCTACCCCCAACGGAATCGACAAGAGAACGGATCTGCACAACTAGCCAGACCTCCTGGCGCCAGCCCAACAAACAATCGCACCATCGCGGCGGCGCAGCAACCGCGAGCACCCACTTGAGCAATTCACCTATCTCCACTTCCCCATCCCAGAACACGAAATTGCGCTGTTATAGCGCCCCTGTACATCATACTTCCCCCAGACATCATTTGAAGATGCTTGTTTGACTTGGAGGCGTTACCCACAGATATTGGGTCAGTAAAGCGTTGTTGGAATTAGATATTGTGTCCCACAGGCCTAGAAGATACAGGCTGATACAAGCTGTCTGTTGTACTTTAGTTAGCGCTCAAAAGAGCAACCAAGAAACGAAATAAAGACATTTTGTCGGGGACAAAGCGCCCTCAGACAAAACAGAAAAGAACACGAGAATCGTGGGTGACATGCCTTTCGCTGTGGATTATTTGAACCACCCCTTTTTCTTTGGACGTACTGCTTCCTCGTGGATCTCTTCCCTTTTCCATCCTCACCAGTTGAACCATTCTTTCCTTCTAACCTCATTCGTTTATTACTTCCAATAAGGGCTTTTGCCTCTTTGATCGCTGCTCTTAGGACGGTTTTCTCGCCATGCCGCACCTGAATTGCCATGGCAATTCGATGGGGAAGATTCCAGTTTGTAGTAATGCTTTATCTTCTTTAATAGTTGTGGCGTATTCTTTTTCTCTTAGTTGAAGAACGAGAACCTGACCGACAAGTTCCGTTGCAAGTGTGAGCGGCTCGGCAGTGCCTCGAAATCATAGAGCGCCTTCGGACTCTGCTTGCCCAGGAGGACCAGACAAAAAAGGGCAAGGAGTTCATCCGGGATGCTGCGCGCTTCAAGGCCTGGATGGAAGGCGTCATAAGAGTCTTCCAAAATACCTTCTCGTTCCGTGAATTCAACCTGAATAGAGTCAATCTTGAATAACTCGTCAAACTCAAGCATTGAGGTTCGGGAACGACCCGCTGAGGTGTAGAAGTGTGTCCCGACTGAGCCTAATGAATGAAAGATACTACTTTACCCGGCTGTCAAGTTCTTCCTAGCTGAGTGGTTTCAGTTGCTGACCCAAGTCTTTAAGCGCTTCGCTGGAATGAAACAGAGAGGGCAAGGTCTGTGTCGATATCTGCCACATTATCGGGCCCATAATTTTCAGCGATATATCCATATCGGTGTAGGAGGACGGATTGAGGGAGCTGGCCATAGTCGCTGAAGATTTCTTCGCCTCTGACAATAGGCTTTATTCTTCTCATCTCTAAATCTTCAATATCACAGCAAAGTCGAGCATTGATCCTGTCTGCATCTGCGTTCCTGCCAAATATAAGTCAACAAAAGAATTCTAGAGAAAGTGAAATAAGAAGGATGAACCACATTCGCCGAGCCCCAAGTGATCTTGGAGAACAGGAGCCGAGAACTTTACTTGAGATATACGCACAGCATATCAGCAAGAGGGACCATTGACCAAATGGTCTTTCCGTCTTCCTCGTCATCCGAGACCAAGTCCTCCCCCTCATTTTCTCCTCTCTCATCATATTTTGTAGTCGTTTCGGGGATGTCGAATGCATATGACATTATGATAGACGCTACCCTGTGGCACTCTTCGGCGTTGCAATTTGCCAATCCAAGCAGGGCAATAGACTTTAAAACAGTTCTTCCGCACCAGACTTTCCAATCTTACTGACAATTTTACTGGCTGCAGCTCTGACAGTTCCGATTGTGACCAGAAAACAAGGTTGTCGAGTTGCCGTGGTAGGATCTCAAGGTATGGGCCCACTTAGAGTCATCTCGTTGGCTTTCATCGAGTATGATAGTTGTGAGAGCCTGTAAAGAGATTAGCTATAGCTCGTGTCCGCTAAGAAATGCACCCTTCGGCGTACCAACCAGCTCGGCATATGGAGAGTCCTTGGCTGTAAGGAGGAAGTACTTGTCGTACTGAAAGCTGTCTTTACATTCAGAAGTGTAGAACGCGGAACACTCACCGACTCCTCGCCCTCGACCCTATGCTCTCAAATCAACCAGTCCCATCTTTAGATTCATAATAACACCAACGTTCGAAAGCCAGGAAACGAATGCGTTCGTCTTTGCCTCGAAATCATCGACTTCCATGGTTCCGGAAGGCATAGGATTATGGCAGCTAAAGGAAATGTGTGTCACAAGCAGATGTGGAAACATTTTCATTAATATTGTAACTTAGCGCTAAATGTTAGCGAGGGCGAGATTGCAGGGGTGTGGGCACTCAACCTTTAGCATCAAAGTTGGGAAAGCACAAGATGAAATAATTTCCAGTAGTTACCGAGGACATAAAAATTCTGTGAATAATCGAGTGTTGAGGACAGAGACTGGGGTAAAGTCTAAACATAGAATACAAACGTATTGAACAATGTAGTCTCAAATGGTTTTATCAGCTCGTCAGCTCGTCAGCTTTCCGCTATTGTGCTTATCGATTAGCTCTCAGCAGCGGGGTCTATTGACAATTCTTCACATATCGAGTTATTGCAAATCAACCTCCCAACTGTAAACATGATCTCAATAGGTCTTGAGGGTAGTGCCAACAAGCTTGGTATAGGGATCATTTCACATCCTCCACATGGCAAGCCAGCACAGATTCTATCCAACATCCGGCATACATTCGTTTCACCGCCCGGAGAAGGTTTCCTACCCAAGGACACAGCAAAACACCACCGATCATGGGTCGTCAAGCTTGTCAAGCAAGCTATAACAGAGGCTGGAGTGAAGATCAAGGATATCGATTGCATATGCTACACGAAGGGTCCTGGGATGGGGGCTCCTTTGCAATGTGTCGCCGTGGCCGCTCGGATGCTCTCACTCTTGTGGCAGAAGGAACTCGTTGGGGTCAATCACTGCGTGGGACACATAGAGATGGGAAGGGAGATTACAGGAGCCCAGAATCCGGTGGTATTATACGTTAGCGGTGGAAATTCTCAGGTTATCGCATACGCAGAGCAGCGGTATCGAATCTTTGGAGAGACTCTCGATATTGCCGTGGGAAATTGCCTTGATAGATTTGCACGAACTCTTCGGATCAGTAACGATCCCGCTCCAGGATACAACATTGAACAACTGGCCAAGAAAGGAAAGGTACTACTGGATTTGCCATATGCTGTCAAGGGAATGGACTGTTCTTTTTCCGGAATACTGGCAAGCATTGACGTACTGGCTGCAGAACTCAAAGCAAACCCAGAACAACGAGATCCTATCTCTGGGGAGCTTATTACAACCGCAGATCTCTGCTTCAGCCTGCAAGAGACCGTGTATGCTATGTTGGTGGAAATTACAGAGCGTGCAATGGCCCACGTTGGAAGCAATCAAGTGCTCATCGTTGGGGGTGTGGGTTCTAATGAAAGACTACAAGAGATGATGGGCCTTATGGCAAGGGATCGAGGTGGGAGTGTATTTGCCACGGATGAGCGTTTCTGTATCGACAATGGCGTCATGATAGCGCACGCAGGCTTGTTGGCCTATAAGACGGGTTTCAAGACGCCTCTTGAAGAGAGTACTTGTACGCAGCGATTCAGGACGGATGAGGTCTTGATCAAATGGAGAGATTGAAGAGTTGAGAAAGAGGGCATTCAATTCACCCTTTAATGGATTAGTTGGGTTACTGAGCCAGCGTCAACTAGATCCTCCAACAAGCTGCGGATTTGAGGCTTTGCCAGCGGTCTTTCCATCAAAACCCTTCCTCGGAGTCATCATCTTCCTCTAGAATGGTTTGTCTTAACAAGCCTTGGTCCTCCACACGTTGGCCGCGGTCGGTCTCCAGCCATTCTGCATACTTCTTCTCCATCGAGGGCTCGGTCTTCCAGCTCCCCCGTTCATTCTTGATCGTGGAGCTTTGCCATGCTTGCTCAAGCTTCTTCTTCTCTCGAGCAGCTTGCACAGAAGCAGCTGGTCGACCTGTCTCTTCGGCCGCTGGAGTTAAATTGAAGATAGACACTAATATTGACGACGTTGTGTAAAGTATAGAACCAGTGAGGATTCCTATTACAGCTGCTACTCCGAGGTAAATATAGAGAGTCTGGTAGATAGTCAGCATCATTTAATGGAAATATACGCTAGTCCCAACCTCAAATTTTGCAACTAATCTCAGCGGAAACAGTAATCCCGAAAGCATGTAATGCCCAAGATGCAGAGCCGGTGCAAGGGCTATGAGAACCCAATTGAATATCGTTGTGAACGGCAAGGAAAGGTAATAGAGCACGCTGCCCAGGACCGACAGCCAAGTCATGTTTGCAACTCAGCCGAGGACAACGTGACCCGAGTGAGTCGTGATCACCGAGTCTAGCCAACTAAGACCTGATCAGAAAAGACTTATCATCGAGAGCTATCTCGGGCATTGAGAGCTAAGCGTTGTGTTTTATCAGATGACGATGGTTGTCAAGGTGAAAGAATCAAAGGTCAATCTAAGAACAATCTAAGAACAAGAATAAGGCTGCGCACTGACCCTGGTCGCACTGGGCAGGCTCGGCAAGGGATGGAATGGAACAGGCCTGTGTGGGGTTGGGGGGCGGACCTCACCTGAAGGGCTGGGGTTGATGACCTTCCACCAAATCGCTACCACCACCGTCCTCCACCTCGTCATCAATGCCCTGAGGCCTACGCATTTTTGTAACATTATTCTCTATCAGCCTCCTCTCTCTCGCTCCTCACGAATAGACTCTCTCCTCGACGCTTGCACGCCTCGCTCTCCACGATCGCTCATTCCCACCCTGCACACCTGCCAAACGCCGTGGCACAAATTACTGTACTCGACCCGTCCTTCTCCCAACTCACTCCCACTAACAGCTCTCCCCACCAACGTAAAACAATTTTTGACCATGGGGAATAACCCATCCACGAACTCGAAGCCGTCCAACTCCTCTTCCGCTCCGTCGAGCCATGAGTCAACCAAAACTCCGTCCAGCTCGACTCGAAGAGACCCCAGAAATCTGATTCAAGCTCAGCGAGCGCCTGCGGAGCCATCGTTGGCTCAGGCTCGTGGAACCACGACCGCTACGCATCGCTCACGCAATTCCCAATCAAACGCCGCTGCCCATCTAAATCATTCGTCTCCGAGCCATAGCATCAACAGCCCATCTCAGCACAGCAGTGATTCACAGATGGGCGCCCAGCCATTAAAAGAAGAACCGAAGCGGGAGCAGAGAGATCAACCCAGCAAGCCAGTTGACGTTCCCGCACCAGCTGTCAACGTCGAATCTTCTTCCTTAAGATCGTACTCCAACTCAATCGAACCATCTGGGCCGCCTGCTACACAAGACATGTCCTACCACCTCACTCGGCCGCCTAGGCTGCCGCTTCCAATCGAAGAAGAGGTACACACGCCTGGATCGCCCATCATTGCCCCGGCCGACATCGATGTTCCAGTATTAGACGTTGAGGCGCTCGATAATGAACCTCTGCCTCGCCGTACATCGGCACTTAGCAATACCACAATCGACGAGGAAGATGCAGAAGAGCTCCGTGTTGACAAGACGAAGGCCACCGTCCCAACAACCTTTGAATGGTTGCATGGAGGAGATAAGGTCTATGTTACCGGTACAATATTCCAGTGGAACAAGAAGCACCGTTTGCACCCAGT
>Ga0302325_10034404_pt1 | contig 10361 bp, 9 predicted proteins | sample Palsa_T0_2_FD_201948 | JGI IMG/M metagenome (GOLD analysis project Ga0302325, IMG submission 201948) | Peat permafrost microbial communities from Stordalen Mire near Abisko, Sweden - Palsa_T0_2 | ecosystem: Environmental > Terrestrial > Soil > Palsa > Peat permafrost | place: Sweden: Abisko...
TTCTTTTCCGACAGTGGTGCACAGCTGATCGCCGAATTACCCTGGACCGGCTCGACGGAGAACAACGGATACGGTTCGCAAACCACACTGGCCAACTCCACCGCTCTCGGCGGCAGCGTGCTCCCACAGGGAATCGCGGTCGACAGCGCGCAGAATGTCTTGTTTCTCGCCTCAACCTCAGCCACAACGGCCGAGCTGATGAAGATTCCCTATGTCAGCGGGAGTTACAGCGCATCCTTCGTCACTCTCGACGGCACGTTGTATTCCCCCCACGGGATCGCCATTGATACCAACGGCAACATCTACGTGGAGGATTCCAACAATACCGGAACCTCAACTCCCGTTTTTGAGTACGTGCTGAGCAGCGGAACTTACGCCGCGCCGACGCAACTGTTTACCACCCCGTTCGGCGGTGGAGCGCCCATGACACTGGATGGGGCAGGCAATCTCTACCTGGATTGGAACACTGGAGGTGGCGGCGGCGCAATCTATAAACAGAACCGGAATGTGCTGCCTTCCGTTGTCTTCCCGACTGCAACGGCGCATGGAACAGCGGATACGACAGACAATCCCTTGTCATTCGCTCTACTCAACTACGGCAATTCGAATTTGAGCATTGCTTCGGCGGCGATCGCTACGGGCAGCGCCAGCTTCGCCTTCGGCACATCGACATCCTGCGCGGAAAATGGCGGCGGTAGCTTGGCCGCCAATACGTCCTGCTCCTATGCCCTGGACTTTGCGCCAGCGTCGACCGGTTCGATTCCAGGGGCGCTGCTGTTGACCGACAACAATCTCAATGTCTCCGCAGCGACCCAATCGATCTCCCTTAGCGGAACCGGAACCGGAACCTCTTCCCTATCCTTCACTCTGCCCGCAAGCACCACACTCATTCCCGGCACTGTGGGCTTGGCTTACAGCCCGGTTATGTTCCAGGCCGCCGGCGGAACTACACCCTATCGCTACACGATCAGCGCGGGAGCTCTGCCCGCGGGCATGTCCTTCGACACCACGGGCTTGCTCGCCGGCACGCCCACTGCGGGCGGTGCTTTCTCGATTACCGTATTCGCCGCCGACGCGGATTCGCTTACCGGCTCGCAGACCTACTCGCTCACCATCCTCCAGCCCACCATCACTGTCTCGCCCTCGACCGCGGTTCTCCCAGCAGCCACGATAGCCAGCCCGTACACACAGAGTTTCACGGCGGCCGGCGGCATCAGCCCCTACATTTATGTCTCGACCGGCACCCTGCCCCCCGGCCTCTCGCTCAGCACGGCGGGTGTTCTTGCGGGCACGCCCCGCGCCGCCGGCGGTCCCTACACCTTCACTGTGACCGCCATCGACAGCAGCACGGGAACCGGCCCCTACAGCGGCATCAGCACGACCTACTCACTCACCGTCGGCAAGGCCACGGCGACGGTCACGTTGGGCAACCTGGCCCAGACTTACACCGGATCTCCGCTCTCCGCCACGGCAACTACCGTGCCCACCGGGCTGGCCGTGAGCTTGACCTATAGCGGCAGCGAAACCGCACCCACTGCGCCAGGAACCTACACTGTCGTCGCTACCATCAATGATCCGAACTACCAGGGTTCCGCCACCGCAACTCTGGTCGTTTCCAAACTCACCGCGACAGTGACGCTGGGCAATCTGGCGCAGACGTATACCGGATCTCCGCTCTCTGCCACAGCAACCACCGTGCCCGCGGGACTGATCGTGATCATCTCCTACAACGGCAGCGTGACTGCGCCCACAGCGGGGGGAAGTTATGGGGTTGTGGCTACCGTCAGCAATGCCGACTATGCCGGCTCCGCTACGGGAACCATGACCATTGCGCCGTTAGCACCGTCCGTCCGTTTGTCCTCAAGCAGTAACCCGGCCGTTACGCAGACCGGGGTAACATTTACGGCCAGCGTGACCTCGACGGTGGGCACGCCAACAGGTACGGTAAGCTTCCTGGACGGCACAACCCCGCTCGGGCAGGGGACACTCTCCGCGGGCGTGGCCACGCTGACCACCTCATCTCTTGCCGATGGTTCTCATTCGATTACGGCTGTGTACAACGGAGACACAAACTTCGTTGCCGCCGCCAGCGCGGCAGTGTCGCAGTACATCCTCGACTTTAGTCTGACATCCGGTTCCGGCAGCAGCGCCACTACCCAAACAGCAGCGCCTGGAGGGGCGGCTACCTATCCGCTGAACATCGTACCCAACAACGGCGCCATCTTCCCAACCCCGATCCTATTGACGGTTACCGGCATGCCGGCGGGTGCTACGGCGGTCATCGCTCCCTCTTCATGGGCTCAGCTCACCGCTAACTCGTGGAACTTCCCGGCAAACACCCCGCTACCCAGCATGACACTGACCATCCAATTGCCGCCGGCTTCGACCAGTATGAAGAAGGGTCCGGCTTCAGGGAAGCTTCCCATCGTATGGGGACTGCTGCTGTTGCCTTTTGCCGTCCGGATGCGCGGTGCGGGCAAGCGGCTGCGCGGGATCATCTTCACGCTGTTGTTGACGGCTGCGGGCTTAGGAGCCCTGTCCATTCTGAGCGGCTGCGCCACCGGTAACGGCTTCTTCGGCCAACAGCAATCGTCGTATACGGTAACTGTGACTGCGACATCAGGCCCTCTTACACGGTCCACCAACCTCACGCTCAACGTCGAGTAACCAGGAGAACTTTAGATGCGCAGTACGATTTGTGGAAGGCTGCTCCTTGCGAGCGCTTGCTTGGTCTCTGGGCAGCACCTTTGGGGGCAGCACGACGGTGTTGAATCCCAGGAATTGCCCAGGCTGGAAGTGGCCATTCTCTATGACTCGCTCCTGACTAACGTGGTGCTTGCCAAAAGGTTCTGGATGCAGGGCGGCAGCGTTCAGGTCGACGGACAATTCTGGCACGGCTTGGGCATGGAGGCGGACGTCTCCGGCTTCCACGCCGAGAATGCCAACAACGCGGGGGTGGGGCTGGATATAGTGACCACAACTTTCGGCCCGCGCTATTGCTGGTCGCCTGCGCATCACCGCTATTCCATCTTCGGCCATGCTCTGGCTGGAGAAGCCAACGGCTTTGACAGCATCTTTCCCGCTGCCGGTGCGGTCTCCAGCAGCGCAAACAGTCTGGCGCTGCAGATTGGCGGAGGCATGGACCTGGCGGTCAAGCATCGTCTTTTGCTGCGCGTTTTCGAGGCCGACTGGCTGCGCACGCAACTGCCCAACGCAGACACCAACGTCCAAAACAATATTCGTCTGGCTGCAGGCGTCGTCGTCCAGTTTAAATAAACGCGTCGCCTCGTCTTAGGAGTTCACACGCGGAGGCAGTTGGAGTGCCTGAGCGCCCCACTCGCGTTTGTCCGAGGCCAGGTTCGAATGTTATCCAGTGAGGCGCTTGCGAACCTAGGCTTCGTCGAATCGGGTTCGAGAGAATTTGGACCATTGCTAGCTGACCTTGTGCAAGTTGGCGAATAACCGCCTATCCGGACAGACGGCCGTTCGCCGCTGTCGCCGAGTTCCCGTGACGGGATTTGCGGTAATGACCTGTTTACCGGACGGCCATCGGCAATGTACCGATAACGAAACTTTTTCGGGAAGTGCAGGATCAGGGACGTTTATTGGCCTTACTGATCCGCAGCGGTCAAGTTTGACGAATGAAAGAATCGGTCGAATTCATCCCGCGCAGCCGTGCATTCCTTGTGGCGCGCCCTGTTTAGAGGCTGGCAGTAGTCGTTACATTCCCTGTTGGCCTTGACCTTCGCGTCCAAAAAGAGCGAGGGATGGACCTTTGTTCCCCGCGTGCTTTTGACGTTGCCTTGGTCGCAAGTTTTTACAATAATGTGTGCTTGCTGCACTACATCAGTATGGTGACCTTAGCCATCCCTCTCCCCTTGTCATCCCGACCGTGGCGTAGCGAAGTGGAGGAACCTGCAGTGCGGCCCGCGACTCTCCCAAATCCTTCCTCGGAAGCGGCCCGGATCAGTCCTGTAACCCGCGAAGCTCTGTAAGCTACATTGAACCCGAACCGATAAGGTGCAGTTATGAGCGAGTCCAACACTCAAAAAGGTCCCATCCTATCGGTGGCCGTTCGTCCAAGAAACAATGGTGACTGGGAGAAGCTTCATCGGGCCCTTAGCGTTCTCGTTCAAGAAGGTCCGTCCATCCGAATCAAGACGGCGTCGGCTGACAGCTCCACCATTTTGAGTGGGATGAGTGAGTTGCATCTGGAGCTGATCTGCGACCGGCTCTCGCGCGAATTCGAACTTGAGCTCGATATTGATAAGCCCACGGTGATTTATCTGGAGACCGTTCGCAAATCGGCCGAAGCGGAAGGCAAGTACATCCGGCAAACCGGCGGCCTGGGTAACTATGGTCACGTGAAGATCCGGGTCGAGCCAAACGAGGCAGGCAAGGGCTTCGAGTTTATCAACGACATCAAGGGCGGCGTGGTGCCCAAGGAATACATCAAGCCAATCGAAGCGGGTATTCTCGAAGCGCTGCAAGGTGGAGTGCTGGCTGGCTACGAAATCGTCGACGTGAAGGTGACGCTGTTTGACGGCAGCTACCATGATTTCGATTCGAACGAAATGGCCTTCAAGGAAGCGGCCCGCAAAGCAACGCCGGTATTGTTGGAGCCGGTGATGTCGGCCGAAATCGTGGCCCCGGAGGCGCAGATGGGAACCGTCCTCGGCGATCTGAACTCCCGCCGTGGGCGGATTGAAGGTATGGAGCACCGTGCGGGATTGCAGGTGATCAAGGCCTTAGTGCCTCTTGCCGAAATGCTTGGATACGGCAACGACATTCGCGGCTACCGTTCCATCCAATTTGCCAGGTATGAAGCGGCTCCTCGTCGCGACTGGCTCGGCGGCGATGGGGCAGGCGTAACCGCCAACAAACCAGCGGGCCCAAAAGCAGGGAGCGGCTCCTCTTCCGTCAGGTCGTATCCGGAAATGGAATGACTTAAGAGGCTGCGGAAAAAGTCAACCATGCGAGTAGCCTCGCAAGGGCTAAAGAGCCTGCGGAGAACTCGATTTACAAACTGAGTCCCGAAGGGACGGCTGAGAGTCAGAGCTGTCCAAATTAGCGAACGGATCGTGGTTGGTGTGGAGCTAACCGGTTGATGATAGAGAGCGGCATTGGTATCAAGGAGAATCAGGCTGGTTTTGAATGATTGCCCCTCAGCATTCGCGTGCAGTGCAGGTTCACCCAGGACTGACGTCCTGGGACATTTTCAGCCGTCCCTACGGGACTGGTCTCGGTGGGAATGTAAACCCAGGACTGACGTCCTGGGCTACTCTCAGCCGTCCCTTCGGGACTCAGTTTGTAAGTCGGGTTCTCACGCAGGGCTTTAAAGCCGCAAAGAACGCGAAGGATGGGCACCCGTCGATTGCCCCGATTTCCTGTACGCAGCTCTGGACAGGACCACGTGTGCGCCTTTCTTTTAAGGAAAGGCGCATGAAGTGCAGGGAACCCAGGAGACTCCACAGGAAATCGGGGTTGCCCCGATTTCCTGTACGCAGCTCTGGACAGGACCACGTGTGCGCCTTTCTTTTAAGGAAAGGCGCATGAAGTGCAGGGAACCCAGGAGACTCCACAGGAAATCGGGGTTGGTGGAGGAGATAGAGCGCTCGGAGCGCGCTCCTTCCACCTTCACTTGCCCGGGGGAAAAAGCGAGCTTGCTCAAAAGTAAGTTAAGGTTCGCCGCGCGCTGTCGCAGGGCTCAAACGCGCCGCGGGCACTCGTAGATTGCAAAGTGATCTTCTCAGTCCAATTCCCGTGCTGGTCGTAGTGATAGGTAAAACGAGTTTCGGGAGTCTGAGGCAGCTGTTCTTGTTCGCCGGCCTGCGTGCTTAGCCTTTTCTCTCCCGCTACATCCCCCTGCTCGTTGTAAGTAGTCTCGACCCGCTCTACCTGGTTGAAGAACTGTTGAGCTTGTTCTATGACCCGCCCTTGGGCGTCGTACGTGTACCCGATAGAAGAGAATCCTTCGTGCCCACCCATCGCTTGGGTAAGCTGCGCCCGCAGTGCGTCGGCCTGGCCTGGTTCGCTCGCAATCTTAGCCCGAACCTCGGCCGGGAGAATATTGATTGGGTCGTCAAGGATCTGCTTATCCTCCTTAACATTCCCTTGGTCGTCGTAGACACGCACCGCCCGGCTTATTAATTCGCCTTGTGCATTACGAACCTCAACCCCGGTAGGCCTGTCATTCTCGTCATATTTTGTCGTGGCCGTTCCACCACCCTCCAGGTTTGGAGGCATATCGGCTGCTTCGAAGGGGGCACCGGCAGTCCCAACGTTTGCCCGGTAATCCTCGGCTCGGGAAGTCTGCACTTTCGTTTTACGTCCTTGTTCGTCGTAGTGGAACGTGACCGGCGGAGCGCCGTTCGTAGTAATGCTGGTCAGCCTCCCCTGATCATCGTAAGCATAATGGGTCGCGTCGGAAGGGGCGCCGTCCTTTCCCGAGGTGGTCTTGATCAACTTGCCGGAAGCATCATAAGTATTACGGACCGTCCACGCCGAACCATCAGGATTGCGGTACAGCCTGGCCAGGATGTGGCCTTCCTCGTCGTAGTCCGTCTCCGACCAGCTGGTCCACGGAGCGATCGGCAGACCATTGGGACCAGTCGCAGCGGGATAGGTCGTTTCTTCCACGCAGCTCTTTACCGGTCCGCGTAATTCCGCCTTCTCCCGGTCCGACGGCGCAGGACGCACTGCGGGTTTTTGGGGACTTTGAGCCATACAAAGGGTTGCTGCCAAGGCGAATAAACCAATACAGTTTCGCAGCGTCATGCGGATTCTCTTCCCGTTGAATGAGGGAAATATACCACCGGTGTCCGGGATAAACACGCTTTTGCTCAGATACCTATTGCTTTCCCATAGAAAGCATGCCACCATCCCTATGGTCAAGCAATAGGAGAGCCATGGGAGACAAAGCGGACGTCTGGCAAGGCACGCTGGCACTGATGGTGCTCAAGACCCTGCAGACACTCGGACCTCTGCACGGATACGGAATCGCTCGCCGCATTGAGCAAACCAGCGGAGATCTTCTCTCCCTCAACTACGGCACTCTTTATCCCGCACTACTCAAGATGGAGCAGGAAGGATCGATAGTCTCCCACTGGGGCGTTTCGGAGAACAACCGCAAGGCAAAGTTCTACCAACTCACCAGGGCAGGCCGGAAGCAATTGGAGAAGGAAGCAAGCGATTGGGAGCAGACGACAGCCATCCTGGCGCGGTTCCTCACTGGAGATGTGTCATGAAGCGACTAAGAGCGTGGTTATCGCGGATTGGCGGCCTTGCAGGCAGCCCACAGCGGGAGCGCGCGTTAGCGGCGGAGATAGACAGCCACATCGCAATGCATGTCGAAGACAAAATGCGAGCCGGCCTGACGGCAGAGCAGGCGCGGCGCGAAGCGATTTTGCAGCTGGGGGGCCTCGAGCGAACCAAGCAGGCTTATCGCGATCGCAGCACCATCCCGTTACTCGAAGCGCTGCTTCGAGATCTTCGCTTCGCCCTGCGGCAGCTGAGAAAAAATAGCGGATTCGCCTTCACCGCCATTCTCATGCTTGCCCTTGGTATCTGCGCCAACGTCGCCATCTTCAGCTTCGTCCATGCGGTCCTGGTGAAGCCGCTGCCTTATCGAAACCCGGCGCGCCTGGTAAGTCTCTATGAGAGCAATGCTCTGGGTTCGCAATACCATCTTTCCTATCCTGACTACCTGGACTGGAAGAATCTCAACCGGGTGTTCCAATCGTTCGATGTCTATGAAGCGGACGGTTTCATATTGAGCTCGCCCACCGGCGCCGAGAGGGCGGAGGGCACTCGGGTGAGCGACGGCTTCTTTCGTACGCTTGGGGTAAGTCCGGTTTTGGGCCGGGATTTCCGACCCGGCGAGGACCTCGCTTCTGCGCCTGACACCGTACTGCTGAGCTACGCTGCCTGGCAGCGCCGCTACGGCGGACGAGCAGATGTATTAGGTAAGACGGTTACGCTGGACGGAGTTTCCAACACCATCATCGGCGTGCTGCCCAGGGACTTCCATTTCTCACCTGCCGAACCTGCCGACTTCTGGGCGACGCTTCATGCCACGGGAAACTCACTTAGCTGCCGCGGCTGCCACAATCTATTTGGAATCGCCCGGTTACGCGATGGCATTTCCGTATCCACCAGCGCGGCTGCGATGAAGTCGATCGCTGCGCAGTTGGAAAGCAAGTATCCGGATTCGAATCGCAGCCGCAGTTCCACGGTGCTCCTGCTCACGGAAGTCATAGTCGGCGACGTCCGCCCCATTCTTCTGGTCCTGCTCGGCGGGGCGGCACTGCTCTTAGTCATCGTGTGTGTGAATATATGCAGCCTGCTGCTGGTCCGCTCCGAAAACCGGAAACGGGAAATCGCCATCCGCAGCGCGCTCGGCGCCTCTTCCGCTCGTCTGATCTTTCAGGCGGTGACCGAGGGCATGTTACTGGCCTTTGCCGGGAGCACCCTCGGCGTGGCCGCCGCCTATGAGGCTATGCGGCTCGTGATCCGGCTTATCCCGCCAGACATGATGGCCAGCATGACCTACCTGCAGGGCGTGGGATTCAACCTTCACGTCAGCCTCTTCGCCGTTGCCCTGTCACTTTTCGCGGGCCTGCTTTTCTCCCTCGCCCCCATCCTGCGTTTGCCTCATTTGCGCATCGCAGAAGGCCTGGCAGAAGGGAGCCGGGGCTCGGCGGGAACCGTTTGGCGTCGCTTCGGAAAACATTTAGTTGTCATCGAACTGGCTCTCGCGCTGGTGCTGTTGGTCAGCGCAGGACTGCTCGGCAAAAGCTTGTATCGCTTGCTTCATGTAGAGATCGGACTAGAGCCAGATCATCTCGCCATGCTGCAGATCGGCGCTCATAGTGACCGATATGCAAAACCAGAATCATTGGCATTGCTCGAACAGCAGATCATCGACCGACTTGCGAGACTGCCCGGAGTGAGATCGGTCGGCGTGTCCGACGGGCTCCCGCTCGGGGACGGGGACGGTATAAAACAGTTCCAGGTCGTCGGGAAGCCCATTCTGAGAGAACACAACGAGGCCAATGACCGGTCGGTGAGCCCCAGCTATTTTGCAACTCTTGGGGCGCGGCTTATACGTGGGCGCCAGTTTGCTGAGAGCGACGATATGTCGAAGCCGCAAGTAGCGATCATCAACCGCACCCTTGAGAAACAGTATTTCCCTTCGGAAGACCCGATCGGCAAGCAGATTCTGATGGGCGACCCTCCGGCGATGACGATCATCGGCATCGTCGATGACCTGCAGGAGGGCCCGCTGGACATGAAGATCCGGCCTGCCATCTACCTTCCCTTCAGGCAGGCCACCAACAATGACTTCGCCGTGGTCGTACGCACCTCGCTTGCCGAGCAGTCCCTTTTATCCGGCATGGTCCGAACGATCCATCAAATTGATCCCGGCATCGCTACCTTTGGCGGGGACACCATGAGCGAGCGCATCAACGACTCGCCTTCTGCGTTTCTGCACCGCTGCTCAGCCTGGCTGGTCGCAGCGTTTGCCGGACTGGCCTTGTTGCTTGGTGTCGTAGGCCTTTACGGAGTGATTGCTTATTCCGTAAGCCAGAGAACCCGGGAGATCGGAGTACGCATGGCCCTCGGAGCGCAGCGCCGTGAGGTGTATCGATTGATTCTGCAGGAGGCCGGCCGCCTGGTTGCCTTGGGAATCACCGCAGGTCTGCTGTGCTCGGTGGCCGCCACCTCCGTCATAGGTAAGCTGCTCTTCGGAGTACGCTCCTGGGACCTGCCGACCATAGGGCTGGTGGTCGCGGTGCTTGCTGCGGCTGCATTGCTGGCCAGCTATATCCCAGCGCGTCGAGCAGCATCGGTGAACCCGGTGGAGGCGCTGCGGGCAGAGTAGAAGGCGCCAGGTGACATTGACCAATTGCTCAGGGCCCCAGTTGCGCTGAATCGAACAGGCAATCGTGCTTAGCCGTTGTTTGTCTCTTGCTTATTTTCCAGATGCTCAGCGATGGCGCCCGCACCTTCAAAACCAGCGACGGCAGCCGCGCCTTCGGTCAAAATCGAAGAGTTCGGATCAAGCTTCTTAACACCCTCGACGGCAACCACAGCTCCGGCGATCTTCTCTGCATCTTCCAAAAATCCCATGACGCTTCTCCTTATCAAATAGATGTGCTTTTCGAGCCTGCGGAAAACTCTACCCTAAATTGCGCGAATCTCCAACGTCTTGCCGAGGGCCTTCATCGCTCCAGCGATTCCATCGATCCTCGAAGTGTGATGAAAGTTCGTCAGCCGGTTCACCTCTAGTTCCGAAAGCGTGTTGCGCGTCACCCCAAATGCGGCGGCTGAGTCCGTGATCGTCAAGCCTGACGGCTCGA
>Ga0302325_10034405_pt1 | contig 10361 bp, 10 predicted proteins | sample Palsa_T0_2_FD_201948 | JGI IMG/M metagenome (GOLD analysis project Ga0302325, IMG submission 201948) | Peat permafrost microbial communities from Stordalen Mire near Abisko, Sweden - Palsa_T0_2 | ecosystem: Environmental > Terrestrial > Soil > Palsa > Peat permafrost | place: Sweden: Abisko...
CCCAACAGAAGCAGCACCACGACGATGATAAGAATCGTACTCATTACTTACCGTCCCATCTGATTTTGATCGTTAAGGAGGATCCGATTCGAAGCTCTGCGCCTCACCACTCTGAGCATATACTGCGAGAGGATCGGCAAGCAGCCAACCAGGATCCAGCATAGTACGCTGTGGGGACCACGGGAGCTCGGGGGACCCTACGTTCAGTCAGGTGTTGTTGTTGTACTTGAATTCCGGAAGGGCCATCAGCGAGTCTTTGGTGGCGCCGGGGAGCACCATCTGCTTGTCCTTCACTTGGAGTGAGCTGAAAGGCACCACGACGTATTTCGTGCCCATACCCAGGAAGCCGCCGACCGACAGCACCGCGAAGGGAACCTTCTCCGTGGGAGTAACGATCAGATCGTCGATCGTTCCCACGGTCTGGTTGGTCTCGTTGACGACGGTGCTGCCCACCACCTTGGATGTCCGGTAGCCGGTGGCCAGCGATGCCGGATCGACTTTCATCAAGCTTACGGTTTGTGGCGCGCCCTGCGAAAAGGCCGGCCCGCTCAGTGATACTGCGAAGAGGGCAGCACCCGCCAGAAATGTGATCGAACGTATCATCGATCGCTCCTTTCGATTGGTTGATGATGCTCACAGGGAGTGCCTGGAGGCAGGTATGGATCCCGTCACGAGCAGTCCCGAGTGACACTACTCTTTCAGCGCATCCTTCAAGCCACCAATGGCGTTCTGGACCTTTCCTTCGGCCTTGTCGCTCTTACCCTCGGCGGTCAGTTTAGCGTCACCAATGGCCTTGCCGGCGGTTTCCTTGATGGCGCCCGTGGCCTCCTTGGCCGAACCGGCGATACGATCCTTGTCCATCTCGACCTTACTCCGTTTGTTGATATCTCGCGGAAAAACCCGCGGCCGCGCCCACGCATCTGGTGGTAATCGATATCGCTTGTCCCCGCGGCGAAGGATAGTTAGTGTTGTTGAGAACTTGTCTCCGCGAGCGACAACCTGCTGTCAGTCCCACAGTCGCCACCCAGCTGGGGACTCTTGGTTACATCCAGTAGCTTGGCGTCTTGTAGTAGCTGTCCACTTCGCGGCCGTAGTCCCGGGTCCATGTGAACTCCGAATCGCTGGCATAGCTGGGGGCGCCTTCCAGCACCTCCTTGTCCAGTTTGACGACGTATCCGCCCTTCTGCGCGTCATACTTCAGAGTCGCCCACGGCAGCGGGTGGAATTGCGCACCCATGCCAAAAAAGCCGCCGAACGACATTACCGCATAGATCGCGCGACCGCTGACCTTGTCGATCATGATGTCGTCAATGGTGCCGAGATTGTCTCCCGCCGGATTATAGACATTTGTGCCATTCACCTTGTCGGCGGCGATGAGGGTACCGGTGGTAATTGAAGTGGCTTCGGACATACTCAGAATCCCCTACATGATGGAGGCCTCGGTCGACTTCAAAAGTTGGCGAGCGAGAGTACAGGCTGACGGGGGTAATACTGCGCGACGATCCACGCCGAAAGGCTCGGAAAATACTCAGCACCTCTCTGAGCTCTCGATCTGCGCTGCGGCCTTCGACGCGCTCAACGCCGCACTCTTGCCCGGAAGCATTAGCTCCGTGGCTGGGCACCCAAAAAGTGACCGAGCGCCATCAACGGTCGGATGCGATCGCAGATGATCTTGAACGTCACCAACATCGGCACCGCCAGGAGTGCACCAGCTACGCCCCACATCCAATACCAGAACAACAGCGCGATGATTACCAGGACCGGATTGAGCGTGAAGTGACGGGCGAGCAGAATCGGCGTCACTGCTTCCCCTTCGACGAAATGGATGCCGAGATAGATCCCGGCCGGCAAAATCGCCTGCCAGATCGTGTCGAAGGTGAGCAGTCCGGCAAGGAAAAGGATCGCCACGCCGCAGAGCGGACCGAGGATTGGCACGTAGTTCAAGAAGAACGCCACCGCGCCCCATAGGGCAGGGTCGGACAGGCCACAGAAATAGGCGGCAATTCCGGTTGAGAAACCGACCGCGGCGTTCATCAGGCTGATCGTCACGAGGTATCGCGAGATGTTGCCTTCGATTTCCTGCGAGATGTCAACCGCCTGTTTCTTGTTGGTGAGGGTCGGCAGGATCTCGACGAGGCGACGAAGAAATAGGTCGCCCGATCGCAGCAGAAAGAACAGCAGAACGACGGTCGCTAGTCCGGCGGCGCCCAACGCGCGCGTGCCGCTGAACAACAGGCCGCTGAGCCCGGGTCCAGTGACGGTGACCGAGTGGGCGTCCGTTGCGTTGCCTGCGGCAATCTTCTCGACCTCACCGCTCTCCTTCTGCATGTCTTCTATCGGCTTCTTGAACATCGACAGCCGACGTTGGAGGCGGGGTAGACTATCGGGAGCCTTCGCAACCCACTCGGCCGCTGGCCCTGACAAGGTAAAGGCGAGAGTGCCGATGCCACCAAAGAATACTAAGATGATGAGCAACGCGGCGATCGTCTTGGGAACCTGCAGCCGTGCGAAGATGCGCATGCTCGGCTGCAGCAGCAAGTTGAGGACGAAGGCGAAAGCGATCGGCAATATGATCTCGCTGGCGAAGTAGAGCGTATAAAACATCGCCAAGACAAAGATCGCGAGCAGGAGAACCAATTGCATGTTCTGCGGCAGCGGCATTTCCACGTGCGTATAGGCAGGCTCGACCGGATCCTGCGGACGAGGCTTGTTCAACTCGCCGTCATCAGACTCGGGTTGGTCGGTCATCGCCCGCTCCCTCTCGAAGTTTGCGGGAAATACGTATTCTGACTTGCCGGCGTGCTGCAACGCCAAGGTTGGCAGCGACGAATCATCCGACGCGTCCCCCTCTCCTACTACCAATCTCATGCATAATAACGTCCCTATCTTGCGTGAGATATATGGTAGGGAAGGGCAATGAACCCCATCCCCCGACAGGTTCCCCGCGATCGTCCAGCCCGGCGTCCTGACGCCGATGCCCGACACGCACCTGGTGCCGGCGCTGAACTCCGCGGCCGGCGAGCAGGCCGGCGGGCGCAACGTCGAGTTCTTCACCGCCAACATCCGCAACCCGCACACCCGCCGCGCCTACGCCCGCGCGTGCGGCCGGTTCTTCGCCTGGTGCGAGGACCACGGCCTGGCGTCGACCACCATCCGTCCTTTCGATGTCGGCACATATATAGAGGGTCTGCAGCAGACCCGCTCCGCGCCCGGCGTGAAGCAGCAGCTCGCGGCCGTGCGGATGCTGTTTGACTGGCTGATCACCAGTCAGGTGGTGCCGTTCAATCCGGCCTCAGCGGTCCGCGGACCGAAGTACGTGGTGAAAACCGGCGTGACCGCGGGGCGCGACGCGCCCGAGTGGCGGAAGCTGTTCGTCGGACCACATGTCGGCCGACCGCCGCCAGCGTTCAATGCACCAAGCATCACCATGGGGGACATACAGGCCGTACGGTTGCAGTGACGGCCGTGGCGCAGCAGGAAGCTCGACGGTTGCTGGCGAGCCTGACGCAGAGTGCGCACCGCCGCCAGATGCGCACGCACCAGATCGCGGATCGCCTCATGCGCCGCGTCAGGAACCCAAACGGAGGGTCAGTTCACGAGCCCGACGCAGCTTGGCAAGGTTGATCGCATCCCGTCGGTCGGTCTTGATCCGGTCACCAGGCTTGCGCGGGATCAATGACGGAGCGACGACGATGCAACCGTGCCCGTCGGCGGTCAGTTGCCTGTGGATGCCGTAGCCGCAGGGTCCGGACTCGTAACAGAACCGCAGTTCGTCGCCGCTACGGGCCAGCTTTGTCGCCAGCGCCTTCAACGCCGCAGGCGTGTTCGCGATCTTCCCGTGTTCGCGCACTTCTCCCCGCTTGCCCGCTTCGGCAAGCGCGACTGCAATCGTATCCTTGTGCACGTCCAGTCCAACATACGTGATAGGCTTCTCCATGACCCGTCTCCTATGCATGAGGCTCGGCACCGGACATCCAGTGCGACCCTTGAATACCTGCATACTGTGAGACGGGTCGCCCCTATCCCAGGCGAATATCTGGTCGAGTGAAACGCGCCGTTGGGGCGCACTGAATAAGATGGGCTAGGTAGTTTCCGAGGCTGGTGGCCGCCTCAAGTCGCCCTCATACCAGAGACGGAATTACCCAATCGATTTTGGAGCAGACAATGACCATAATCTTGGCAGATAATGACCACAATCTTGTCTGTCGTTGTGCTGTTCTTGCTTCTTGGAGGGAGCGGCTACTACGGCTTTCGGCGGCGCTGGTAACAGCGACTTTTACGCCGTCAAACTTTTTGCGCGAAGACATGCGTAACGCTTAACCGGCGAACACTTAACCCGATTGTGCTTGCGACGGCGCCAACCATCGGAGGTCCGGCGGGGTTTGCGGCTTATCGGATTGGATGAGCCGGAAGCATGCTTGCAAGATCATCCAACGAACGAACCTGAGAGACACACATGCAGTATGCCAAACGGGATAGCGGGACGGCGATGACCTATTTTCTCTCAGCCGCGAGGCACAATTCCAGCCAGACCGCGGAACTTACGCTAGCCGCTGCGGAGGTGGTGTTTCGCCGCATGACGCTCGGTGGCTTCGCCTTGGTTAATCCCGCGGCTGCGGATCACGCCGAATTCGCCCGAATGGTGCCAGAGAAGACCCAGGCGTTCTCCGACGCCGGTTCCATCCTGATCAGCCGGTCAGCGCAGATCGGGCAGGAAATGGGACAATTCATTGCCGATGAGATGACACTTACGGCCCAAACGGCAACCGCGGTCCTGACTTCCCTCAACCCCGTCAGCATGATCGCGGTCCAAGCGGATGCGGGCATCTCCTGGGCTTCGCGGCTGGCGACGCTGGCACGCGTGATGGGCCTGCTTGCGTTGGAAGCGCAGGTTGCCGCCATGGCACCCATTCATCGCGCTGCGACAGATAACGTCGAGCGGCTGCGGAACGTGGGAATCGCGCTATAAATCCGTGGGACAGCAATCACCGCAGCTAAGCGGCGTACCCGAAACGATGCTGTGGTCGCTTTACCATCGCGCCATCGAATCCCGCCGTGCCGATGCCGTCCTCCGTGACCCCGACGGCATCCGGATCATGGAGGCGCTCGACTACGACTTTGCGGGACACTTTGGCGTGCCAGGCGGCTCGCTTGCGGCGCGGGCCGCGACGATTGACCGAACCATCGCCGACTGGCTCGACCTGCATCCCGATGGACTGGTGATCTCGCTGGGCGAAGGCCTGGAAACCCAGGCACGACGGGTCGACAACGGCAGGATGCGCTGGCTCTCGGTGGATCTGCCGGAAGCCATTCGACTGCGGGAAATCTTCCTGCCGTCGACCGACCGCTTCCGCCATTTGGCGATGAGTGCCATCGATGCGGAGTGGATGGCGATGGTGGACCCTTGCGGGCCAATATTTATCGTAGCGCAGGGGCTCTTCATGTATCTCGAACCCGATGAGGTCAGCGGTCTTCTAGGTAGGCTGGCGGCGTGCTTGCCCGGTGCTCAGTTGGTGTTCGATACGATTCCCCCCTGGCTGTCGCGGTTGACGCTCCTGGGGCTTAACCAGACCGCAACCTATCGCTTGCCGCAGATGCCTTGGGGAATTGCCCGGGACGACATTGAACCGACCCTGCGGCGCTGGTGCCCCGGCCTCGGCCCGGTCGAGATGTTGTCCTACAGCATGCCGCGTAGCATGCCTTCAGTTCTGACCCAATTCATGGCCGCCGCACCGGTCCTGCGCCATCAGGTGCCGAGCCTGGTTCTCACCAGCTTCGGCTTAGGCCAAGCGGGCAATGATTAAGCACTCGACGCACTCGGCAGGCAAATGCATGCCGCATGATCAAGCCGCTTGAGCAAGATTTTCAGGCCACCACCGCGAGGACTTAGAGTCGTATGATCGGGGATGGCGACATCGACCCCGAGCACATCGGCGATCGAACGCAGAGGACCTTCGGTCTGACGCAGCGGCGGGTGGAACATCTGGCGAATCGCAAGGCCGGTCTCGATGGCGATCGCCGAATAGATTGGCTGCCGCCCCTCTCTCTGGTTGCCGGTGCATGCCATGCTGGCACCGCCTCCTCGGTGAACCACACCGCTAGGTTTCCGCGTCGAATCAGCGCGGCATCGTATTGCCGGCCAGTTCGTCACCCGGTTTCTGGTCCTGGAAAACTTGTGGCGTCGGCTTTTGGCGAACTTGAACGGCATGAGTTATCACAACCAGCCGCGTGGGACGGGCGGCCCAATCCTACTGTCCCGGCGCCTGCACGCCATCCTTCAGGCATTGACCGAAGTGCCCAACGGTCGCCTTTGAGGCAGGGTCAGGGGCCTCCTACAACCACCGGTCTATGTCATGCACCAGAGCGTGGTGGCGGCGATGAGGGTGCCGGTTAGATGCACGCTCACAGGCAACCTAGTCAGATCGTCGCGCGATCTGCCAAGTACGACCTTGAGGGCTGATGTTTGGCAGCCGGTCCCCCTTCCCGACACTCATCCAAACCCCCGTGGGCTTGCCGTCATAGTCGAATTCTACGTACCAAGCTCCCTTCGGCGCAATGCTGCCATGAGGCCACCATTCGTAGTCCGCCTGTGCGGCCATCCGAAATTTGCTTTTCATGCCCGCGGCCTTTCATTGCCGTGGACACTACGGTGCGGAGGCGCCGCCTGACCAGACTCGGAAAGTACCCAACGGCGGGACAAAGATTCCGTTCCCCCTCACGACCACACATGTTTGTGGGCCTGCGGCACGAAGCGGCGGAGAAACTAATCCTGGGCGGCAATCGTTTTTGATGCTGACCCACGACCTAGCAGGGCCCCGTCTAGACCCCAACGGTCGCCCTGCGTTCGCGTTTGAGGTCTCTCCCGCCGGACGGCCCGCCGGCACTTGGCGCTGCCGCCCGAAATCGTCCCGCCCGAGTTCTTCGCGTTACAGGGCACCGCCGTCGAGCGGGACCGATTCGCCGGTTTCGCGCTGCACAGGCGGATTGCGGAAGAGGTGATCGACCGCGGTTTGGAAGAATTATTTTTCCTTTCCTGGGCCCCGGGACTCTGCACGCCAGCCTACAATCAGGTTCTCATCGAAGGGAGCGGGATCGGATGCAGGACCGGGGGCGCAAGCCAGAAGCACCATGGCAGATACCCGCGCGGGGCTGGACGGATATCCTGTGCCGAGCCTGGAAGGATACCGCAAAGAGAGATCTGTCGCTCGTCGCGGGCGGGGTGACCTATTACCTACTGGTCGCGCTGTTTCCTGCTTTAGCCGCCCTGGTTTCCATCTGCGGTCTGCTCGCGAATCCAGGAGATGTCGTAAAGGGTGCCCAGTCGCTGTCGGGCATGCTTCCGCCATCGGTCGTGTCGCTGGTCGGCGACGAGCTTGCCCAGCTCGTCTCCGCGTCGAGCAAGAGCCTCGGTCTTGGCGCCATCATCGGCATCGTGATCGCACTCTGGAGCGGCGTGCGAGGCATGACCAGCATCACCACAGCGCTCAACATCGCCTATAATCAACCCGAAGGTCGGGGGCTCTTCAGGTTCAACGCGACTGCCCTACTGTTGACCATTGTGGTTGTCATCGGCGGCCTGGCCGCCCTGGCGCTCGTCGCCGGATTTCCGGCGGTGATGAAAGTAGCCGATGCGCAACATCACGGACTCTGGATCGGGTTGGTCGTCGAGTGGCCGCTTCTAATCGTGTTCGTCATGGGAATGGTGACACTGATCTATCGCTTCGGACCAGATCGAAGAAAGCCAAAATGGAAGTGGGCTCTTCCTGGCGTGTTCGTGGCCACAATTCTGTGGATCTTCGGATCGGTCCTATTCACTGTCTACGTCTATTTTTTCGGAAGCTTCAATAAGACCTACGGCTCGTTGGGTTTGCCTCTGGTTCTACTAACCTGGATGTGGATGTCTGTGTTCGTCGTGCTGTTCGGAGCCGAGATCAACGGCCAAGCCGAGCGGCAGACGCAGCAGGATACAACGGTGAGCGCCCCATCGTCGGCAGGCGAACGGGGCGCGGAGGACGCCAATACGCTTGCCCGCTGACCGCCATGGGCGACAGGCTAAAGCAGCCCTCCATCATGAAATTTGGGAGGCACCGTAGCTGGTCGCAGGATCGGATCCCATTTATCCGGCATCATCTACATTCTGTGTCGGTGTCAGCCCCAACCATCCCCAGCCGCTCCATTGTCGAGGACGGCCACAGCATCGACGGTGATCCTCTACGTATATTCCGCCCCTCCTCGGCGGGCCCGCGACTGGATAGCTTGCAGACGAGGGCCGCTGCCCCATGAGCGTTAGAGACAGGTCGGCATCTGGAATCGATGGCCGCCGGATATTTCCCCACCGACACACACCGCGTGGAGACGTATGAAATGGCCAAATTGCGATTCGGAGTGAAAAGGGAAGAGTCAAGAACATCGAAGACACGGATACCCGAAGTCGACGATTCTAGAGGAAAGCATCATGAACGACATGATCTACGACAAGACGGATACCAAAACCTTCGAGATGGAAGGCAAGTGCCCCTTCGGCGGTGACCGCATCGGCGGCACTCTCGGCGTGCCGCCCCAGCTCTCCGAATGGTATCCCAACCGGCTGAAGGTCGAGCTGCTTCATCAGAATGGCCCCCAGGCCAATCCCCTCGGTGACGACTTCGACTACGCCGAGGCCTTCAACAAGATCGACCTCCCCACCCTCAAGCAGGACATCAAGTCCTTCCTGACCTCGTCCGTCGCCTGGTGGCCTTCCGACTACAACAACTACGGCCCGCAGATGATCCGCATGGCCTGGCACGCCGCCGGCACCTACCGCATCGCCGACGGCCGTGGTGGCGCCGGCGAGGCCCTGCAGCGCTTCGCCCCGATCAGCAGCTGGTGGGACAACGGCAACACCGACAAGTCCCGCCGCCTTATCTGGCCGATCAAGCAGAAATACGGCGCCGCGCTCTCCTGGGGCGACCTCATGGTGCTCACCGGAAACTGCGCGCTCGAGATCATGGGCCTCCCCACCTACGGCTTCGGCGGCGGCCGCCACGACGCCTGGGAAGCCGACAACAGCACCTACTGGGGCCCCGAAGTGTGGAATCCCAAGGACGTCTCCTCCTTCGACAGTATGGTCACCCGCGACAAGCGCTGGCGCGGCAAGAACGGCGACGCCGACTACGACCTCGAAAATCCCCTCGGCGCGACCCACCAGGCCCTCATCTACGTGAACCCCGAAGGTCCCTACGCCAACGGCGATGCCTTGGGCTCCGCCCGCGACATCCGCATCTCCTTCTCACGCATGGCCATGAACGACGAGGAAACCGTTGCCCTCATCGCCGGCGGCCACGCCTTCGGCAAAAGCCACGGCATGGTGAAGGCCGATGAGGTGGGGCCGCCCCCCGAGATCACCCCCATCGAAGCCATGGGCCTCGGCTGGCAAAACCCCGAGGGCACCGGCTTCGCCGAATACACCATGACCAACGGCATCGAGGGCAGCTGGACCCCGAACCCGACCCGCTGGGATAACGAATACCTGGAAAACCTCTTCAAGTTCGACTGGGTCCAGACCAAAAGTCCGGCCGGCGCCCTGCAATGGACCCCGTCCAACCCCGACGCGCCTAAGACCCCGGACGCCCACGTGCCCGGCAAGATGAACCCGCTCATGATGATGACGACGGACATCGCGCTGAAGGTCGACCCCGAGTACCGCAAGGTCTGCGAGAAATTCCTTGGTGACTTCGACGCCTTCACCCAGGCCTTCTCCAAGGCCTGGTACAAGCTGACCCACCGCGACATGGGGCCGCGGGAACGCTACCTGGGCGTCGAGAAGAAGCTCGAGGACGATCTGCTTTGGCAGGACCCCATCCCGCCCCTCGACCACGACCTGGTCGACCAGGCTGGCATGACCGCGCTGAAGCAGCAGATCCTGGCCACGGGCATCTCGCCCTCGGACCTCGTCTTCACCGCCTTCTCGTCCGCCGTCACCCACCGCAGCAGCGACAAGCGCGGCGGCGCCAATGGCGGGCGCCTCGCCCTCGCCCCGCAAAAGGGCTGGGCGGTCAACCGCCGCACCGTTCCGGTCATTGCCGCCCTGCAAGGCGTCATGGCCGACTTCAACGGCAAGCAGGCCGGAGGCAAGAAGGTCTCACTGGCCGACCTCATCGTGCTCGGCGGCTGCGCCGCGCTCGAAAAGGCCGCTCATGACGCCGGTGTGGAGACCGAGTTGCCCTTCACCCCCGGCCGCCGCGACACGACGCAAGAGCTGACCGACATCGAAATGTTCGAGTGGCTGAAGCCCGTCGCCGACGGCTTCCGCAACTATCTCGACGACCGCTTCGACGACATTTCCCAGGGCGTCTCGCCCGAAGAGATGTTCCTCGACAAGG
>Ga0302325_10034406_pt1 | contig 10361 bp, 5 predicted proteins | sample Palsa_T0_2_FD_201948 | JGI IMG/M metagenome (GOLD analysis project Ga0302325, IMG submission 201948) | Peat permafrost microbial communities from Stordalen Mire near Abisko, Sweden - Palsa_T0_2 | ecosystem: Environmental > Terrestrial > Soil > Palsa > Peat permafrost | place: Sweden: Abisko...
ACTCCTGCGCAGCGCCGCCGCCCTGCCGCTATTGTCCGGCGGGTTGGCGGCTCTGCTGGGCGCGGCAGCGGGGCCCGAGCCGGCCCGGCGACGCCTGCGGCCCTCCGATTCGGCATGGCCCAGCGCGGCAAGCTGGGCGAAGTTGAAGCAGGACGTGGGCGGCAATCTGATCGAGGTGCACGAACTGTTCGGGTCGTGCCGCGCGCAGCCTAACGGTGCTGCCTGTCTCGATGCGCTGAAGAATATGCGCAACCCCTATTGGATTGGCGATCAGCCCGCGGGCACCGAGGTTTCCGGGTGGTTGGATGCCTGGACGCCTGCCCCGAGCGTTTACGCCATCAAGGCGCGCAACGCCAGGGACGTTGCCGCCAGCATCAATTTTGCCCGCGACAATAATCTCAGGCTCGTCGTCAAAGGCGGCGGCCATAGTTATCTGGGCACTTCGAATGCAAAGGACTCCCTGCTCATTTGGACCCGTGGAATGCATTCGGTCACGCTGCACAGCGACTTTGTGGCACAGGGCTGCGCCGGCTCAGCCGCGCCCGTTTCCGCCGTCAGCACCGAAGCCGGCGCAATGTGGATGGATCTGTACGACGCTGTCACCACGCTCGGCGGCCGTTACGTCCAGGGCGGCGGCTGCACCACGGTGGGCGTGGCCGGGCTGGTTCAGAGCGGCGGATTCGGCTCATTTGCCAAGGGCTTCGGCACGGCGGCATCGGGGCTGATCGAGGCTGAAGTCGTGACCGCCGACGGCCAGGTTCGCATCGTCAATGCCTGTAACGAGCCCGATTTATTCTGGGCGATCAAGGGCGGCGGCGGCGGCACATTCGGTGTGGTTACCCGGCTAACCCTGCGCACGCATGAGCTGCCGACATACTTCGGCTATGTGGGCGGGAAAATCCGCGCGTATTCGGACGCGGCATTCCAGCAACTCATCGCGCGCTTCATCGACTTCTTTCGCACCCAGCTGCTGAATCCACACTGGGGCGAGCAGGTGAAAGTGAGTCCCGACAATACCTTCCAACTCTCGATGGTGTGTCAGGGACTCGACGATGCGCAGGTGCGCGCGCTATGGCAGCCGTTCTTCAACTGGGTTGGATCGTTGCCGGGCGATTATCTGGTCCTCTCGCCGCTTCATTGCGGCGCCGATGACTCGCGCGGATGGTGGAACGTCGCGCACAACAGTTCGATGTACCGGGATACCCGGGTGGGCGCTCCCACGCATCATGGCTGGTGGCATGGCGACCAGGATCAGGTGGGCGTATTGCTGCACGGCTTCGAGTCGATTTGGCTGCCCGCGGCCACCCTCGACGGCCCCCGTCCGCCGCTGGCTGACGCGCTGTTCGCCGCCAGCCGCCATAAGCAGGTGCAGCTGCATATCAACAAGGGTCTGGCCGGCGCGCCGCCCGAAGCGCTCGCGGCAACGCGCCAGACCGCGACTAATCCGGCGGTGCTCGATGCCTTTGCACTGGCCATCATCGCCGATGCCGAGCGGCCGTCCTATCCGGGCCTCGAGCGGCCCGCGATGGACCTCATCGCGGCTCGCAACGATGCCCGCGATATTGATCTGGCGGCGGCCGAGCTTGCCAAGATCGTGACCAATCCAGGATCCTATGTGTCCGAGAGCAATTACTTCAACCGCTCTTGGCAGCTCGCCTACTGGGGCGGCAATTATCCGCGCTTGGCGCAAATCAAGTCCCGATACGATCCGAGTGGGCTATTTTTCGTCCATCATGGCGTGGGCAGCGAGGACTGGAGCGCCGACGGATTCACGCGCCTCTAGGCGGGCCAAACCCAGTTTCTGATCTCCGGCATGTCCTGTCCGTAGCGGTCGATGTATTGCTTGTGCGCGATCAATTTGTCGCGCAGCTGCTGCTTCAGATACACACCCGGGCTGCCGGTCTGCGGCACGCGGTCGATGACATCCATCACCAGATGAAAGCGGTCCATATCGTTCAGTACGGTCATGTCGAAGGCGGTGGTGATGGTTCCCTCCTCCTTGTAGCCGCGCACATGCAGATTGTCGTGATTGCGGCGCCGGTAGGTCAGCCGATGGATCAGCCAGGGATAGCCGTGGAAGGCAAAGATGATCGGACGGTCGACCGTGAACAGCGAATCAAAATCCTTGTCGCTGAGGCCATGCGGATGCTCGGAGGTCGGTTGCAGCTTCATCAGATCGACGACATTGACCACGCGCACCTTTAAGTTGGGCAGGTGCTCGCGCAGGATGGACACGGCGCCCAGCGTCTCGAGCGTAGGCACATCGCCGGCGCAGGCCATGACCACGTCCGGGTCGCTCTGCTGATCGTTGCTGGCCCATTGCCAGATGCCGATGCCCTCGCTGCAATGCTCGATGGCAGCATCCATCGACAGCCATTGCGGCGCCGGATGCTTTCCCGCGACCACGACATTGACGTAATGGCGGCTGCGCAGGCAATGATCCATCACCGACAACAGGCAATTGGCGTCCGGCGGCAGATACACCCGCACGATCTCCGCCTTCTTATTCACCACATGATCGAGGAAGCCGGGATCCTGATGCGTGAATCCGTTGTGGTCCTGGCGCCAAACATGCGAGCTCAGCAAATAATTCAGCGAGGCGATCTTGCGGCGCCATTCCAGGCCCGCGGTGACCTTGAGCCACTTGGCATGCTGGTTGAACATGGAATCCACGATATGAATGAAGGCCTCGTAGCAATTGAATAGGCCGTGCCGGCCGGTCAGCAGGTAGCCCTCGAGCCAGCCCTCGCACTGATGCTCGCTGAGCATTTCCATGACCTGGCCGCTGCGTGCCAGGAACTCATCATTGTCGACCGTGGCCGCTTCCCACTGGCGATTGGTCACCTCGAATATCGCTTCCAGCCCATTGGAGAGGGTTTCATCCGGCCCAAAAATCCGGAAATTGCGCCGCTCCGCATTCAGCTTCAGCACATCGCGCAGGAATTTTCCCAGCACATGCGTATCGCCGATGCCGGCAACGCCGGGTTTGGCCACATCGACGGCATAATCGGCAAAATTCGGCATGCGCAAGTCGCGCAGCAGCAAGCCGCCGTTGGCATTGGGATTGGCCCCCATGCGTCGCTCGCCTGCGGGCGCAAGCGCCGCCAGTTCCGCAATCAAGCGGCCTTGCGCGTCGAACAGCTCCTGGGGGCGGTAACTGCGCAGCCATGCCTCGAGCTGGCGCAGATGCTCGGGGTTCTTTGCCGGATCGGAAAGCGGCACTTGATGGGAGCGGAAGGTTCCTTCGACCGCGACGCCGTCGACGAATTTCGGACCCGTCCAGCCCTTGGGCGATGCGAATACGATCATTGGCCAGCGGGGCCGGTCGACGGCCCCGTGTTCGCGCGCCTGCGCCTGAATTTTCCTGATCTCCTCGATCACCGTGTCCAGAGTCGCAGCCATCGCCGCATGCATGAGCGTGGGATCGTGGCCTTCGACGTAGTACGGTGTCCAGCCATAGCCGCGCAGCAACTGCTCCAGCTCCTCGCGTGAAATGCGCGCAAGAATGGTCGGATTCGCGATCTTGTATCCATTGAGATGCAGGATGGGCAGCACGGCGCCGTCGGTGACGGGGTTCAAGAATTTGTTGGAATGCCACGACGTGGCCAAGGGCCCGGTCTCCGCTTCGCCATCGCCGATGACGCAGGCGACAGTGAGCTCTGGATTGTCGAATACCGCGCCGAAGGCGTGACTCAAGGAATAGCCCAATTCACCGCCCTCGTGAATCGAGCCCGGGCATTCGGCTGAGGCGTGGCTGGGTATTCCGCCGGGAAACGAGAATTGCGTGAACAGCCGCTTCAAGCCCGCTTCGTCCTGACTCACGGCCGGATAGACTTCGCTGTAGGTACCTTCGAGATAGGTGCCGGCCACCACCGCAGGACCGCCGTGCCCAGGGCCGGACATGTAGATCATGTCCAGGTCGTATTTCTTGATGGCCCGGTTCAGATGGGTATAGATGAAGTTCTGTCCCGGCGTGGTGCCCCAGTGACCCAGCAGCATCCGCTTGATGTGCTCAAGGGACAGTGGTTCCTTCATCAGTGGATTGCCGCACAGATAAATCTGTCCCACCGACAGATAATTCGCCGCCCGCCAGTACGCGTCGATCTTGCGCAGCAGCTCAGAATCGGGCGCCGCCTCAGCCTGTTGTTGCACTTGCCCCTCCTTCATCAGCGTAAATCGAGCACGCGCACGGTCAGGCGCGCGATCACCGATTCCTCATCCGTGCGAATCACCCGCACAGTTACCCGCGCGCCCTCACTCGAGATGACGCCGGCATTTTCCCGATTGCGTGCATCGTCCACGCTGACCCCGAGAAATTCGAGGCCATCGCAAATGCGGCGCCGTATGGGTGCGGCGTTCTCGCCAATCCCGCCCGCGAACACCAGCGTGTCCAAGCCGCCCAGCACGGCGGCGAATGAGCCGATCCATTTCTTCGCCTGGTAGCAAAACAGGGCGACGGCATCGGCCGCGCGCGCATCGTCCGGCTCGCGTTGCAGCAGATCCCGAATATCCGAACTGCTCTCCGATACACCGAGCAAGCCTGATTCATGACTTACCAGAGTCTGCAGCCGCGCGCCATCCATTCCTTCGGTCTGTGCCAGATAGCTCAACAGTCCCGGGTCCAAATCGCCGCAGCGCGTGCTCATCACCAACCCGGAGGACGGAGTAAATCCCATGCTGGTGTCGATGGACTTGCCGTCGCGCAGCGCGGCAAGGCTCGCGCCATTGCCGAGATGAGCGAGAATGACCCGGCCATGGCTCGCGGCCGGATCACCGAGCCGCCCGAGCTCCTCGACCAAGTAGGTGTACGACAGGCCATGAAAGCCGTAGCGCTGCACTCCGCTGCTCTCGTAGTGGCGCGGAATCGGCAGCAGAGTCGCGACGCGCGGCATGCCGCGGTGGAACGCCGTATCGAAGCACACGGCTTGCGGCAGCTGCGGATAGCGTCGCTGCAATGCCTCGATCAATGCGATCTCGCTGGGCATATGCTCCGGGTCGAAGGCTGTGATCTTGCGCAGCTCGGCGAGCAGCGCCGGAGTCACCCGTTCAGGTTCGGTGCGCAGCATGCCGTGCACGACGCGGTGACCCACGGCCGTGATGCCGGCGAACAGCGCGTGGCTGTCGAGCCAGTCCATCAGAGACTTCACGGCCGACTCATGATCGCCGGCCTCGACCGTGCGATGAGTCGGCGGATCCGCGCCGGCGGCGTCCACACTCAAGCTCGCGTCCGCGAGGCCGATGCGCTGGATCTTGCCGCCGAGCAACTTGCGCGGCGGCGCGCCGGCTTCGTAAACGGCAAAGCGGATGCTGGAGGAGCCGCCGTTGAGGGTGAGGATGCTGGGCATGCCCCGAGTCTGCCACAGCCTCATGTCGATTTTAATAAGACAACAGCTGATCCCGGTACAATCAAATTCGGGTACTTCAGGAGAATCGGTGGAAGCCTTCCTCATTTCGCTCACCACCATTGCGGTGGCCGAGATCGGCGACCGCACACAGTTGTTGTCGCTGGTGCTGGCCGCGCGCTATCGGCGCCCGCTGCCCATCATTGCGGGCATTCTCTGCGCCACGCTGGCCAACCATGCAGCGGCGGGATTTGTCGGTATTTGGTTCGGCAGCCTGCTCAAGCCCCAAACCCTGGAGCTCATCGTCGGCATCAGTATGATTGCCATGGCGCTGTGGACATTGAAGCCCGATAAACTGGACGCAGAAACCGGGTCCACCGGCGCAATGGGCGCATTTCTCGCGACGCTGACCAGCTTTTTCATTGCGGAAATCGGCGACAAGACCCAAATCGCCACCATTGCGCTCGCGGCCGGATACCCAAGTCTGGTCGCGGTCGTTTCAGGCACCACCGCCGGCATGCTGCTGGCGAATGTTCCCGTGGTCATTCTCGGCAAAGCCTTTGCCGATCGGTTGCCGCTGAAAGCCATTCACTATGTCGCGGCAGGATTGTTCGTGATCCTGGGCGCAGTTTTCATCGGTCGCGCCCTTTGGCGCTGATCTCCCGCAAGGCCGGATTCGCCGCGCGGCGCATGCTCTGGACCGTAGCCGGCGCAATCTCGATTCAGACGGCTGCCGTAGCGGACGACGATGAACTGTTCGCGATCCACGGACAAGCCACCTATGTCGAGCAAGAGACCGGCGGCTTTTCCTCGCCCTATCGCGGGACCAACAGCCTCACCCCCAACACCGGCGCCGAGACGGTGGATGTCAGCTTCGATGTCGGCGCGCGGCTTTGGCGCGGCGCGGAGATCTGGTTCGATCCGGAGATCGATCAGGGCTTCGGCGTGGACGATACCTTGGGGGTGGCGGGATTTCCGAGCGGTGAGGCCTACAAGGTGGGCAAGAAAGATCCCTATCTGCGGCTGCCCCGCCTGTTCGTGCGCCAGACGCTCGACCTTGCGGGCGCGCCGCAGACGGTGGATGGCGCCGCGAATCAGCTTGCCGGCGTGCGCAGCGAAAATCGCGTGGTGATCACGGTCGGCAAATTCAGCGTCACCGATGTCTTCGATACCAATCAATATGCGCACGACCCGCGCAGCGACTTCTTGAACTGGGCGGCGATCGATGCCGGCACTTTCGACTATGCAGCGGACGCCTGGGGCTACACTGTGGGTGCGGCAATCGAGTGGTACCAGAATGTCTGGACTCTGCGCGCGGGCTTGTTCGATCTGTCCAATATTCCGAACAGCCCGCACCTGGATCCCGGATTTCACGAGTTCCAACTCGATTGGGAAGTGGAGCATCGGCACGAGATTGACGGCCACCCGGGCCGCATTCTGCTGACGGTCTTCGACAGCCGCGGCCGCATGGGACTGCTCGATCAGGCGGTGCAGCTCGCCGAGAGCACAGACTCTCCGGTCGAAATTGCCCCGGTGCGCAGCTATCGCAGCCGCTTGGGCGCCGATGTCAGCCTCGAACAGCAACTGGCCTCCGACTTAGGCGTATTCGCGCGCATCGGTAAGGATGCCGGCAATGTTGAGCCCTATGAGTTCTCGGACATCGATCGCACCGTCGCAACCGGCCTGTCGCTGCAAGGCGCACGCTGGAACCGCGCGGACGACACCATCGGCCTGGCCGGAATCCTCAACGGCATCTCCGCCTCACGCGAGCAGTATCTGGACGCCGGCGGCTTAGGGATTCTGGTGGGCGACGGAAAGCTGCCGCATCCAGGCCCGGAATTGATCATGGAGACCTACTATTCGCTCGCGGTGTTCAAGCTTGCGCACCTGACGCTCGATTATCAGTGGGTCGATCACCCCGGCTACAACCGCGACCGCGGGCCGGCCTCGATCTTCGCGGTTCGCGTGCATGCGCAGTTCTAGAGGTGCGGCACTATTTGGCTGGTGTTGTCATCGGCAGCCGTTCTATAGATGCCCTGGCGGCGACAGACTTCAGAAACTTCCCGTACCGGTCCATTTGCAGATTGACGACAATCTGCGCCTTGACCTGATCAAAAGGAGGTGCGGTTGCCGGCCGGACATCGATGAGCCGAATTACGTGCCAGCCGTAAGAGGTCTGGATTGCCTGTCGGGTGTATTGGCCCGGCTTGAGCTCTGCGGCCGCATCCGTTAGCGCCTTGGGCAGGTGTCCTGGAGAAACCCATCCTAGATTCCCACCGCGCAGGCGCGACTCGTCCGCCGAGCGCAGCTTCGCCTCCTGCGCAAAATCGGTGCCGCGGTCAAGATCGCTGATCACTTCGCGCGCCAAGCTATCGGTCGCAACCAGAATGTGCGCCACATGGTATTCCTTGTCCGGGAGCGACGTCACGAAGACCTGGTATGCCGCCTGCAGGTCCGACAGAGACGGCGGGTCATACACATGGGCGTCCTGGGCAGCGGCCTTGGCCAGTACATCCAGTCGTGCAAGCTCCGCATCCTGCGTGACACCCGCCGTGGCGAGCCGCGAGCCAGCGGCGGCGGCGGCTTCGAGCTCGAGAAATTTGTCCATCAACCGCTGCCTGCTGGTTGCATCGACTTGATCTGTCGCTACACCGCTTTCCCGTTCGACATATCGGTCGAACAGAGCCTGACTCACGGGCTGACCATCAACGGTCGCGATGATCGCAGTATGCGGAGCGGGCATGGTTTCCGATTCGGGGCTGTGCTTGCCGCAGCCCGTCACTACCACGAGCATCAGCACGCAGCCTGGGAACGCGCTCCCCTGTCGCACGCTATACGGTATCGTCAAGTTCCCGTGCCGCTGAGCGACACATTTTGCGCTCCAGCGCCGTCGCCACCATCGACATTCAAGGTCGCGGTCTTCGAGCCCCTCGAAGTTGGCTTGAACACCACACTGATGGTGCATGTGGCTTCCACTCCGACGGAGCTTCCGCAGTTATTGGTCTCGGAGTACTGCGACTTGTCCACACCGGTGATCGTGATGCTGGTAATCGGCAATGCCGCCGCACCCGTATTCGTGACCGTGACCGTCTGCACCGGGCTGGCGATGTGCAACGCCTGGTCGCCAAAAGCGAGGGCATCGGGGGCAAGAGAAAAACTAGCCGCCGTTACGCTATAGCTGCTGAAGACTCTGTCCACATTGCCCGCCAAGTCGGTGGCGGTCACATAAAAACTCTTGCTGCCGGCCCTGGTCGTATTGATGGGCGAGCCGTTCGCGGCCGATCCTACGCAACTCGCGACGCCTGAGAGCGCGTCCGCGCAGGTGAAGCTGGCATCGACCACAGCGCCCACCTGATAAATCGCGCCGTTTGAAGGCGTCGTGATATCCGCCGTCGGCCGCCTCTTGTCGATGTTGATGCCCGAGATGGTTGCCGGCGCACTGACATCGCCCGCGACGCTCGTGCATGTTCCCGAGGCCGATTGATTGGCCTTCTCGGCCGAGAGGATGATGTTCGCTGAGCAGGATGCAATTCCCGAGCCGGACATGCTGTCGGTGCCTGTGAAGGAGACCGTAACATCGGTGTTATTCCAGCCGTTGGCGTTGGGCGCAGGGGTCGCGGTGGCCATCGCGGTTGGCAGTGACGTGTCGATGTTAATGCCGCTCACGGTTGTGGAGCCCACATTGCCGGCCAGATCGGTACATTGCCCCATGGCCGACTGTCCGGCGCCATTCCCCGATAGGTTCACCGGTGCGCTGCAGCCGTTCGGCACGACGCCCGAAAGTGCGTCAATGCCGGTGAAGGTGACGGTGACCGGGGTATCGTTCCAACCGGCACCATTGGGGCTGGGCGAGCGCGATCCCGTGACCACCGGCGGCGTCTCATCGATGTTGATGTTGGTCGCCGACACTGCCACGCTCACATTGCCGGCCTTATCCGTGCACGTTCCCGAACCGGAAGTCTGACCTGCGCCCTGCGAGGCCAGGATCGAGGGCGCTGAACAATATGCAATGCCCGAGGTCGCATCCGTACCGTTGAAATTAACCGTGACGGTCGAGTTGTTCCAACCGTTGGCGTTGGGCAACGGCGATGGGGTGGCGGTCGCCACCGGCGGCGTCGCATCGCGCTTGATGGTCACCGACTGGCTGGCGGTACCGCCAAGACCCGTCGCGGTACAGGTAAAGGTTTGTCCGGTGGTATCGCTCGTCACCGTGGCAGGCCCGCAGCCGCTCGTGGAGGTCACCGGCGCCGCCGGGTCGGTGACCGACCAGCTCAATGAGACGTTGCCGATGTACCAGCCATTGGTTCCGAGTGGGCCAAAGATCATCGGTATGATCACCGGCGCGGCCGCATCGAAAGTCGCGGTAATGGATTCTGCGGAGTTCGGTACCGCGATGACATGCATCAATGGACCACCGTCGTTCCAATTCACGAAGACCGCGGAACCGCCGCCGGGAGCCGGCTGCGGCGAGGTGGTCGAAATCGCGTGCTCGCTGCCCGGTATCCACGCATAGGTTTGGGGCGCGACTGCCGCTACATTGTCGACAGCAATATTAAGTCCGGTCGGGTTCGTGGCGATGACGATGTTTTGCGTGAGACTCGTCCACGAGAGAGAGACATTCGCGGCGATCGGATAGGGAGCTTGTATGGGAATCGATGGCGAGACGGGGTTGCTATAGGTGAAATATGCGGCGGCGGAGACGTTTTCATAGACCAACCCGCCTCCGCTCTGGCCTAAAGACGGAAGCGCTGCCTCGTAGATCAGCGAGCTATCGACCGAGTACTGGCCACCGCTGCCGGTATATGCGGTCACGTAACTTTCGGTTGTTGTGCAGAAGTCATTGCAGTTCAGGTCCAGTTGAACCTCAGCACCCACGATGCCTGCCTGGGTATTGGCATCCGTAACGGTGCCCTGGAAGATCGTTCCCCCCGCGAGTAGAGTTGCATTCACTGTCGTGGGTGAGCTGGTGATCGAATAGGCCTGCTGGCCGATGAAATACCCAGCCGACTGGAAATATAA
>Ga0302325_10034407_pt1 | contig 10361 bp, 7 predicted proteins | sample Palsa_T0_2_FD_201948 | JGI IMG/M metagenome (GOLD analysis project Ga0302325, IMG submission 201948) | Peat permafrost microbial communities from Stordalen Mire near Abisko, Sweden - Palsa_T0_2 | ecosystem: Environmental > Terrestrial > Soil > Palsa > Peat permafrost | place: Sweden: Abisko...
CTTCTTGCAAGGAAACCTCCCTTTGACGCAATTTTTCTTCTGCCTGCTTGCGCTTGCTGATGTCTACGATGACCACCGAGAAAAACGCCGAAACGCTCCCGCTGGCAGGCACAAACACCGAACTGACGTCCGCCCATATGACCCTGCCATCTTTGTGCAGGTAGCGCTTCTCAAAACGATAAACTCGTCGCTGCCCTTCCTCGGCATCCGCGATACGGGCTTCGGTGGAGGCACGATCCTCTTCATGGCTGATGTCAGTAACCGTGCGCCTTTGAAGTTCCGATTCGGTATAGCCAAGCATTTCCTGAAGAGCCAGGTTTGCCGCGATGAAGCGGCCGGTTGGAGCGATGAGGGCAATTCCGGCCGACGAATTCTCAGCCAGCATGCTCCACCGCTCCTCGCTCGCACGCAGCGCTTCTTCTGCTTTCCTGCGTTCGTTGTTTTCCTGGATTAGGTCAGCGTACAGTCGGGCGTGATCCAAAGAGATAGCCGCCTGGGAGGCCAGCAGTTCCAGCATGGAAAGCCGCTTGGTCGTGAACACTCCAGGCGCTAAGTTGTTCTCAAGATAGAGCACGCCCATCAGGTTTGCCTGCTTCACTAGAGGTAGGCAGAGAATCGATCTGGGGCGCTGCTGGCGAACATATTCGTCGTCCGAGAACAGGTTCTGGATCGAGGTGTCGTCCAGAATCACACTTTCCTGAGTCCGGACGACGTAGCGAAGCAGCGAGTCGGGTAAGTCGGAAGGAGTGACCAAAGCACCTTCCAGTTGGACCTCGACCTGGTCGCTGCCGGTCCTGGCTTCTGCAGCGACTCGAAGTTCTTCGCCATGTAACAGAATCAGTAGACCGCGCTCGGCGCCAGCGTGTTCGACAGCAATCGCCATCAGCGTTTTGATCAGCTTCTCCAGCACAATCTCGCCGGAGACCGCATGCGAAGCCTTCATTACTGTCCCCAAGTCCAGCTGCTCAACCGACGTGCCGATCGTGGTGGTAGGGCGCACCGCGGCCTGCTCTGCGATCGCAGGGTAGCGTTCGTCGAGCTGTTTTACCTTGCCTAGCGCTCCCCAACGCAGATAACAGTAGCGCGCGTCAAGGAGGTAAGAATGCGCCACTTTTTCGATTCCACGCTTTAGGTAGAACTGGGCTGCCAGCTCGTTGGCCACGGCCTCGTTCTGGACAAACCCATTCGCGCGCGCCGCCCGAATTGCCTCCTCATACAGCTGCATGGCATCAAAGTCCCGACCTTGGATGCGGGCAACCTCGGCCGACACCAGTGCGTGTTTGTCGCCGAAAGTCGGCGGATAGTTTTCGGCCCATTCAAGCAGTTGTTCGCGGTGGGCCGTCAGGAGTTCGCGCCACCCAGTCTGCTCGTCAGCGGTCGCGTTCTCATAGAGCGCCGCCACCGTCAGTGCGGCATAATAAAAGTACTCGAACAACTGGATCTGGACGGCTGAGGCCCATAGCACCTGCTTTGCCTTTCCGGCTGCGGCGAGCGCCTCGGCGTAGTCCCCTGAGAGAAACCGCGCTTTCAGTTTGAGGAGCCAGTAAAAGCAGATCGTGACCGCTCGATCTCCCGTCAGTTGCGCCTCGAACGCTGCCTCGTCGAACTGCGTGTCGCTGAAGGTGGAGAAGGTCGCGGTCCTTCCCTGCATGGTTGCCACGAAGCGTTGCTGGCTCACGATGATGTCTGCGATGTTCCGGTAACCGGCCTTCCGGATGAAGTCCAGGCCCCGCTCCGACTCGCGCCACACCGCATCGAGCGGATCGTTTCGGACCAGAAGGTCTTCGATGATATGGTCCATGCTGTAGCAAGCCGTAGGCAAATCCCCGGTCTCGGTTGCGGTGCGAAATGCCGCCCGATTGAAATCGAGCGCGGTCGTCATTGGCTGCGTCCAGACCGCAACGATTCCCATCGCGTTCTGAACCTTCGCCTGATAGGCGATAAACCCGTGCTTCTCTACCAGGTCACACGCGAGCTTGGTGAAACGGTAGCCCTCTCTGTAACGGTGAAAGACCGGGCCGAGCATAATGCCGCAATAGCCATAGGCGTACGCGGACGCCGAGTTCGTCCCGTACTTCATGGTGATGTTCACGATGCGGCACAGGTGTAAGCAAAATAAGTTGAAGTCGGTATTGTAGGCAGGGGTTCGTAGGGTCGGGATCACCTGCATGGCGGCCTGGAGTTCCGGATCGGTCATCAGCTGCAGTTCGATCAGGCTCTCGATCGGACGCCCATGGAGGTTCTCCCAGATTTCCTCGTATTCGGCCTGGACCTGCGCCTGAGTCGGGTGTGCCGGGATGTCAATGCCTAGCAGTCGCAGGCACGTGAGCGCCGTGGGCACGGCTTGCGCGTTTTCCGACTTCACGATGTGGAGCAGGATCTTGAGGTGGTAGGCGCTCGCCTGGTCGACTTTAGACTCCCCGCGCTGGAGCAACTCCACCATCAGTTGCTCGGCTGTGTCAAAGTTACCGCTCAACAGCTCGCACTCCGCACGTTCGAGCCGCAGGTTGAACATTAAATGGTACTGCCTGCCCCAGTCTCTGTCCTCGACCAGCGCCATGCCGGCCGCAAAATGTACGCACGCTGACGCATAGGCCGCCGACGCCTTGGCCTTTCGCCCAGCACTCAGGGCGATCGTCGCTACCTGCGCTTTCTCGTCCCGGTCCAGCAGCCGCGCGGCGCCCCGGTTAAATTGGCTCGCGACATCGAACAGATGCTCGGCCAGACCATCCGCCGTCATGTTCGCCAGCAGCACCCGGCCGATGCGCAGATGGACTTGGGCACGGTGCTCTTCCGGGATCAGTGTATAAGCTGCCTGCTGGATCCGGTCATGCAGGAATATGTAGGCGCCGCCCTGGCGGAAGACGAGTCCAGCATGTACGGCTTCGCGGAATGCCGCGTGCATCACCTCCACCGTCTCCCCGTAAACCAGGGTTAGAGTGGCGATCTCGGCGGCGTTGCCCAGGCAGGCGAGCTGTTGCAGGGCCTCTTGGGTGGTGGCGGAAAGCCGCTTCAGCTTCTCGGCCATGAGCTCCACCACGTTGTCGGTGAAACCCCGGCTGTCAATCTGTGTCAGGTTCCACCGCCACTCCATTTTGCGGGCGTCAAATTCTACCAGGTGTTCGTCGGCGAGGGCGGTGAGGAATTGGATCACGAAAAAAGGGTTGCCCGCTGTTTTTTGGTGCACCAGCCGCGCGAGGCCTTCGGAACGCACTCGCTCACAACGGAGGGCGTCCGCGATGAAGTGGTTCACGTCCTCGAGCGACAGAGGCTTAAGGACGATCTCGTCCACCGTGACTCCGGCTTCGCGGATCGAGTCCAGAGTCAGCATCAGAGGATGAGACGGGCTCACTTCGTTGTCCCGATATGCGCCGACAATGAGGACGTGTTTAGCATCGGCGTGACTGAGGAGATGTTCGATGAAGCTTAAAGTCGCGACATCCAGCCATTGAAGGTCATCGAGAAAAAGGGTCAGAGGATGTTCTTTCCGAGCAAAGACGCACAGGAACCGTCTGAACACCGATTGAAACCGGTTCTGTGTTTCCTCAGGAGGGAGCTCTGGAACGGGCGGTTGTTTACCCAAGATCAGTTCAATCTCGGGAATTAGGTTGGCGATGAGTTGCCCGCTCGGCTCGACAGCCTGACGGAGAGCGTTCCGCCAATGCTCCACCTCGTCCTCGCTCTTGCCCAAGATCTGGCGGACTAAGGTCCGGAACCCCTGCGCCAGGGTGGCGTACGGAATGTCCCGCTTGTGTTGGTCGAATTTCCCGGCCATGAAAATCCCGCGCGCTAGAACGATCGCTTTCTGCAATTCGTTGACGACGGATGACTTGCCAATGCCGGAATATCCGGATACCAGCGCTAATCTGGAAATCCCGCGGGTGACGACGCCCTCAAAGGCGTCGACTAACACCTTGACCTCCTGGCCGCGACCATACAACCTCTCGGGAATCCAGAGCCGATCCGACACATCGTGCTTTCCGATGGAAAACGGATGGATGCGTCCCAGCTTTTCCCAATTTTCGAGGCATCTTCTGAGGTCGGATTCAACGCCGCTCGCTGTCTGATAGCGTTCTTCGGCGGTTTTGCTCAACAGCTTCATCACGATGGATGAGACTGTTTGTGGGATCCCCTTAGTGCGCTCATCCGGCGGCATCGGCCGTCTGGCCACGTGGCAGTGGACCCACTCCATGGCGTCAGAGGCGGTAAACGGCAGCCAGCCAGTGAGCATTTCATAGAGCGTCACTCCATAGGAGTAAAGGTCGCTGCGGGAATCGGTGGAACGATTCATCCGTCCAGTCTGTTCGGGCGCCATGTAGGCTAGTGTCCCCGCAATGAATTCGGGGGCGTCGGGGGATTGGCGCTCTCGTGGCAGCCGCGAAGCGATCCCAAAGCCTATCAGCCAGGCCTTGTCGTGAGCGGAGTCCACCAGGACATTGGCAGGCTTGATGTCCTTATGGACAATGCCGCGAAAATGCAAGTGGCCGATCGCAGTCGCAAGGCTGATCGCGCGACGCAAGGAAGACCCTAAGTCCGATGCCAGACCAAGCAGTTGATCAAGCGGAATACCGCCAGGATCCTCCAGCACAAGCACCGGTCGGTTCCAGTGGAAGGTGATGGCGATCGGTCGGGCAGCCCACGCCGGGTCGAGGTCCGCTTTGAAAGAATATTCATGCTCCAATCGTTTCAGACTCTCCGTCCCGGCGCCCTCCCTGGCCGGCGCGAGCACAAGAACCTGCGATAAATCTTCGTGATTGCGCCCGCGATAAAGGATTGAGTCCTCATCTCTTCGCAATGGTTCGAAAACGTGTCTTGACAGTTCAATCAAAGCCAGACCCTCTGTCGCACGCAATATGCAATTGCTCAATCTAACCACGTCTGCTCGGATAGCGACCATGGGAGGATAGTTCGAAAGCTCGAACTCGGTCGAGCGGAATGTCTTAAGTTCGAGAACTCGTACCGAGCTTTGCTCACTTGTCTCCTATGCATAAATACCTGATGACCAGGCACAAGGAATAAATAATAGAAGATTGGCACGCAACCTGTTCAAGGACATCGGCAGCTTCATCGCAACAAGGCAAAATAATATGAACAACACACAAAGGGCCGTCGCGATTGTGACGGGTGCTTCCAGTGGAATCGGTCTCGGAATCACGCTGGCACTTCTCGAACACGGCTACAACGTGGTAGGAACTTCTCGGACTATCAGTAAGTCTAAGGAGCTTAAAGCGTCGGCCGATCTCGTCCTCATCGATGGTGAGATCAGCAAGAAAGAAACCGCCGTCAAAGTAGCGGAAGCGGCCATCCAGCATTTCGGCCGTATCGACCTCCTGGTGAACAATGCAGGGATTTTCATTCCCAAGCCGTTCACCGAGTACACCGAGGAGGACTACAATCTAGTAATGAACACCAATGTGGCCAGTTTCTTCTTCATGACGCAGCAAGTGATCCCGCAGATGAAGAAGCAAAATTCGGGACACGTAGTAAACATCTCTGCGGTCCTGGCGGACCAGCCGAGCGCCAGCGCGCCCGCTCTTCTGGCCGTGCTTTCGAAGTCGACCATGCCGGCTGTGAGCAAGGCTCTGGCATTGGAGTACGCTGCCAGCGGCATCCGCGTGAACACCGTGTCCCCGGGAATTGTGAACACTCCAATGCACGCAAACGACGATCACGATGCGTTGCGGAAGTTCCATCCAATTGCGCGGATGGGCGAGATTTCGGATATCGTTGATGCCGTGCTTTATCTCCAATCCGCCGGCTTCGTGACTGGTGAAAACCTGCGAGTGGACGGAGGCGTTCATGCCGGACGAGAATAACGCCGCGCGCACTAAGCCGGGATCGCGTTTGCGCGAACTTGGTCTGGTTCTTCCGCAGCCACCATCCCCTTTGGGAGCTTACGTCGAGACGTCTCAGGTTGGATCGTTGCTCTTTATAAGCGGCACATTGCCCCTCGTTCATCGCAAGCTGGCGATCTCCGGGCGCCTCGGCGCGAACCTTTCGGTCGATCAAGGCCGCGAGGCCGCTCGGTTGGCTGCATTGAATGCCTTGGCAGCGGCCCAAGAACACGTCGGCGATTTAGACAGGCTCAAAAAGCTGGTGAAACTTTCCGTCCTCCTGTTAACGGCGGACGAATTTGTCGAGCACGCCGCCGTTGCCGATGGCGCCTCGAACCTCTTTGCCCAACTTTTCGGCGCCGAGGCGGGGCACGTCCGCGTCGTGTACGGTGTGCACAGCGCACCCATCGGCACACCGGTCATGGTTGAGACCGTCTTTGAGATTGAATCGCCTCAGCGTGAGGCGCAAGACGAAATCCATGAGGAAATGGACTGAGACCTAAATCGCCCGCCGGCTAAATAATAATAGGGAATTGGGTCTTGACCTCAATGGCCGATCTCAAGAGGTCGTCGGGCCGGTGTAAGATGTAATCCGTACTCAGCAACCAAAACCAATACTTGTCAGTTCAACAAAAGAAACCACCAAACCTGGAGAACTGGACGAAACAGTGCACCTGCACGACGGCCGCGAAGGTCAACAGCTCTGAAAAGGTTCTCGCGCTCCGGCATAAGGTATGTTTCGGTCCAACGTTCGCCTGGCGACCGTAGTTGCTTCTTGCTCTCAAAAGAAAATCCAATACATGGCCTTGGACCGGACGACAAAAGGGGTTTTGCTCGGCTTTGCTTCGTTTGCCGTGTTCTCTTTTAGCGACGCATGCGTCAAGCTGATCAGAGGTCAGCTACCACCTTATGAATCGGCCTTTTTTGGCGCAGTGTTCGGTCTGACCATCCTCCCTTTTCTACTGCGCAAAGGGGATCATTGGATCGATATCCTCAGTACAACGAACTTGCCGCTTTGGTTAGTCAGATTTCTTGCGTATCCGATGGGTGTGATCGGCAGCGTTACCGCTTTTACCCATTTATCGATGGCTGAAGCTTTTGTGCTGATCTTTTTGCAGCCGGCTTACATCACGGTCATGTCAGTCTTTTTCCTGAAGGAACGGGTTGGTTTCCGGCGCTGGAGCGCTGTGGCGATTGGCTTCTTGGGAGTGCTGATTGTTTTAAGGCCCGGCTTTCGTCCGCTTTCTATCGGACATCTCGGAGCTCTGTTTGCCGGTCTTGGAGGAGCTGTCTCCGTAGTGGCCTTCCGAGCTGCCAGAGGTAAGGAAAAGAATGTCTCCTTGTTCGGGGCGGGAATCCTTGGTGGAGTCATTGTTTGCGGTCTGTTGACATTTCCGGCCTTCACGCCGCCTAATGGGGATCAATGGGCGAAATTGGCTGGCTACGGGTTGCTCGCCGCCGTAGCCAACGTGTTGACGATGTGGGCTGCACGTCAGGCTCCGGCAGCGTATATCGGCCCGACGCAGTATAGTCAAATGGTTTGGGCGATTTTGCTCGGCTATGTTTTGTTCGGCGACGGGGTCGACCTGCCTATGGTGGTGGGCATCGTGCTGATCGTAGCTTCGGGACTCCTGACGCTGGTACGCGAAAATGTGCGCGGAACACCTTTGCCTCCGTCGGTCGCCGGCGAGCGGCATGTGGCCGCGGCTCTGGTTCCGCAAGCAGGGCGCGGGAACTATGTCGCACAGGTTGGTGATTCGTGAATTGGGAATCGGTATTGAAACAGTGGCGCGGACATTGCCTTCATCGAAGCGCCCAGAGACACAGACGAGGCATCGCACGAACTTGGGATGACTATTTGGACGTCCAAGTTTTCGTCTCGATTGACGCTCCCAGGCCGAGGCGGATAAACCTTTTAGCATCAGCTACTTACAGTGCCAAGGCAGGTTGGCACGGAATCTGCTTTGATGACTCTGCAAACCTAACCTAAAGCAAAAAGACCGATGATCCCTATCGAGCCTTTCGGCTGAGCAACAAGAACATCAATGAGATACTCTATATGAAGAAACACACTATTCGCCTGATAGCAGTTATAGGGCTGGGTTGGCTTTGTTTTCTAGCGGCGCACGTGGATCAGACGTCGACCGCAAGGATTGCTAGTGCGCCGCAGATCTGGGCGGATCCGGTCCGTTGAAGCTCCTTCTTCAAGATTGTCACAAGGATCGCCGGCCATGAAAACATCCGACCTAACGAAGGCAGTCCCGTTGAACGCCCTGCATTTCAGCGCGGGAATCATGAGCGCAACCCAGGCGGTACCCACGGCACTAACGAAATGAATCGGCTCGTTCCCGATCCTGCCTTCTGGAGCCGTGTACAATTTGGCTTCACGCTAACGTATCATTACCTGTTTCCTCCGCTGGGCGCTCATGGAGCAACCTATCTTACGCTCAAAACCGAAGGGCCTGTTCATAATTGAAGTGCCGTTCCTTGCAGGCGACTTTGGGTTGCGGTGATTCCGCTTATCTTTATTGTCTCTGTAGAGACTCGCTTTGTTCGTTCCAATCTTCTTAGCGAAGGCCTCGCTAACCCTCTATTTTGGCTGGGGATGATCGTCGTCATCGCATCTGTCTGGATGCTGGTTTCGGGAATTCGGCGTTCTCAGGAAATGAGGGTCTTCGTCGGCTCGAATTCTCTCATCATTGGAATGCTGGCCACAGGAGGCGCGACAATCTATCCGGTAATGCTTCTCTCGACTGTGTCGCCCGAACACTCGCTGCGGGCCGAACAGGCCACCTCGAGTGCGAGCACTCTTGAGAGCCCGCTATTCTGGTGGCCCGTGGCGTTCGTGATGGCCGCCAGCCACTTCGTCTTCATTTCCCGCCGCTACTCCGGAAAGGTGAGCGTCAGGCGCGATGCGCAAGGCTATTACTAGCTATATAGCTAGAGGTTCTCCGAATAGGTAGGCCAATTTTTTTATCGGGCGATATGTCAGTTCTGGCGCGGTGCTTCCAGTTTTGGTTAAGAATTTCATTCATCAACGTGCGAGCGGCCACCGGGAAAAGATCCCATCGCGTTACCGCTCGCATCCGTCTGAAACAACAAAGAACTTTGACCTTTTCCGCGATTTTTGGTGAGATATTTTGCGTGATCGTGCTAAGTAAGCTTATGGCTGCCACCACCGCGCCATCCGCAGCAGCTATCGAGGCCATCAAGCAAAAAGCAAAACGGTTGAGGTTCTTTCGATGATGTCGACAACCACAACTGCTTCCGGACAATCGACACACTGCATGTCCGCGGCAGAGCTGGTGGCCGGAACGTTTTTCTACGCGATGAAATTTGATCCGAAACGCAAGGTGAGCACATCATGAAAGCAATACTTTTTGGAACGGGGAACGTGGGGTTTTCTCGGCGCCTCTCGAACAGACAACCGATGAGCAATGGGCCAACTCGATCAAGGCTAAGGGCATGGGCCAGATCAATTTGGTGCGGGCAGCGCTCCCTTTCATCGCTGACAAGGGCTCCTTCACCCTGATCTCGGGTGTCCTCACGGATGAGTACACAGCGGGCAGCGTGATCGGCACTGTCGTCAATCACATCGTTGAAGGCTTTGTCAAAGCCGCAGCGGGCCAACTGCCGCGCGGCGTCCGGATCAACTGCATTAGCCCCACGGTGCTGACAGAGGCGGTGGCCTATCATCCGTACTTCCCAGGCTTCATCCCTGTTGACGCCTCGGAAGTCGGGCAAGCCGGGCGCATTTTCAAACTGCACAAAACGGGTTCCTGATGCTTGGCTTTGATGTTCACTTTACTCTTGGAATAACCCCAGGCACGGCGGTCTCCACGACTGCATTAAATCTTTGCCGCGTCTTGATTGCCTCACTGATCTCTTTCATTGCGTCTTCAGGAAGCGTGGAAATATTGAAGTTCTCCTTGATGCGGCTGGGGGTTTTGGATGCGCCGTGCGAAATTGCCACCGAGGCGGTCTGACCAATTCGCAGCTCTGTTCGCGCCGAACTGTCGACCTGAATGCGTACGGGAAACCTCTGTGGTAACCGAACCCAATCGATGGTTGGACTGACCGAGGGCAGCATAGTTGTGTCTTGACCCGAGGAACCGTCCGTCACGAAAATGCCCCAGCCCACACTGCGAACTGTTCCCCTAAACGGTAGATCTTCATTCCCCATCAGCGAGATTATCGCTGTATCACCAGTAGAGATGTGCCGGAGTTGCGTTTCCTTGAAGTACGCGGCGATCCAGTACGAATCACTGTCTACAAGCGCCATAACTTGCTGTCCAGTCGAGGCATAGGCGCCTTCGCTTATATTTAAGTTGGTTACCTCACCGTTGACCGAGGCAAAAATCTTGGTGTAACTAAGTTTCAACTCGGCCGTCACCAAATTTGCTTTTGCTGCCGCTAAATTTGCCTGCGCACTGTCGTAATTGTCCTGGGCGTCTTGGTATTCCTGCAGTGCATTGACCATTTTCTGAAACAACTCGGTCTGTCTGTCCAAGTGGCTGCTTTGGCAGC
>Ga0302325_10034409_pt1 | contig 10361 bp, 9 predicted proteins | sample Palsa_T0_2_FD_201948 | JGI IMG/M metagenome (GOLD analysis project Ga0302325, IMG submission 201948) | Peat permafrost microbial communities from Stordalen Mire near Abisko, Sweden - Palsa_T0_2 | ecosystem: Environmental > Terrestrial > Soil > Palsa > Peat permafrost | place: Sweden: Abisko...
AACGCGGGCCGCGTTGCCCACCACGATTTCGGGAACACACGCTCTGCCTTCCGTGAAACGACGCAGCCGCCGCCAACCGCGCACCCATTTGTGCAGCGGAGATCTCTCGCAGGAGCTATCCCGTAGTTCTCGGATATTTCAACGGAACCGTGATTAATCACGCTTCCGGCACGATCGAAGATTGTCGTCGATCGGCAGGCATTAGATGCTTGTTTATCTAGGTCCGCTAACGCTTCCCACGATGAAGGCTAGTCCGAAAAAGGACGGCTTGTGGAGGATTCGCCGAACCAGCATTCCGAGTCTCCTGGTGTCTCGCAGTCGATGCGGCACATGCTTCGAAGAACGCACTAAGCCTGGATAATCTGCGCGCGGTCCTTCCCGCCCGCCTGACCGCCGCTTCGCGGGCTACGACACGCTGGCTGTGCCTAAAACGTACGGGAAAGCGCCCAGGGGCCGTCCGGCAGCGGCCGGCCGAGCAGTTCCATGCGGTAGACGATGCGGCCGGTCACGCTGCCGGGCGGGGTGCCGCTCCCGCTCCGCCCATCGTAGCAAAGTGAGCGCACACTTCTATATATGGACGCGGGCGGCGCCCGTCAGCAGCTGGTGATGCCGTGCGCGACGAAGTCCCAGATCTCGTCGGCGTCGACCGAGCGGCCGCCTGACCCGCCTCCGTTGTCGCCCGGACGAGCTGACCCGCTGGTCTGCGCGGTGAACATGACCGTCTCCATGGTCAGGGCGGCGGTGCGGCGCGGATCGACGTCGGCCCGGAGCTTGCCCGCGGCGACGCCGCCGGTCACCAGCGTGGTGAGCAGGTCAAGCAGCGGCGCGTGGGCGCGGCGGACCTCGGCCGGGTGGCTCAGCAGCAGCTGCGGCGCGAACTCGGTGAACAACGGCCGGTGCGCGGCAGGATCGGGCCGGGACAGCTCGAACAGCAGCTGGACGGCGGTGCGCAGCGCCTCGACCGGGTCGGGCTTGCCCTCGGCGGCGGCGGCGATCTGCACGGTGGCGCGGCGCAGCGCATCCTCGAACAGCGCCAGCAGGAGCTCGTGCTTGCCGTCGAAGTGCTGGTAGAAGCTGCGCAGCGACTGCCGGGAGCAGTCGACGACCTCCTGCACGGTGAAGTCGGTCGTGCCCTTCTCGGTGATGACGGTCTGCGCGGCGTCGAGGAAGCGCTGGACGCGCTGCTCCGCCCGTAGCTTGGCGGCGCGGGTGGACCGTTCGACCGCGCGCTGCTTCCACGACGGCTCGTCGTCGCCCGCTGGCATAACCTCGTCCATGTTCATGGTTGCGTCTACCCCTGTCTCTGACGCGCGTTCATGGCCGGTACGCGTGCGGACGCCCGGAATCGTGCGCGCCGTTGCGCCGGATGAAGGTCATCGCCCGCGTCCGCAGCCGCCATCCCGAGGCGGTGCGCAGGTACGTGTCGTTGTAGTACCCGATCCGCATCTCGTGGGTGTGATGGTCGATGAAGCACAGCGGCTGGGTCCCGGTCGCGGCCGACCCGGACGCGTCCAGCGAGACCAGCGCGGTCCCGGTCAGGAACAGTCCCTTCGGCGCCGCCGCCACCAGCGCCGGGAACTCCGACAGCGGGTACGTGTCGCCGAACGCGCTGTACGTCCCGTCCTCGGTGAACACCCCGATCAGCCCGGGGATGTCGCCCTGGGTGATCGTCACCGCGTACCGGGCGAGCAGCTGGTTGATCTCCACCACGTCCGCGACCGAGTCGACCGAGCCGACCGAGTCGGTGGAATCCTTAGCGGTCAAAGGCCTTACCGCCCTTCATCACGAACCGCACGTCCCTCGTGACGGTGATGTCCTGCAAGGGGTCGCCGGGCACGCCGATCACGTCGGCCAGCAGCCCCGGCGCGAGCCGCCCGCGGTCGGTGACGTCGATCAGCTCGGCGGCGGTCACGGTGGCCGCGCGCAGCGCCGCCAGCGGTGACATTCCGCGCGAGACGAGCGCGACCAGCTCGTCGGCGTTCTTGCCGTGCGGTATCGCCGGCGCGTCGGTGCCGACCGCGATCTTGACCCCCGCGTCGGCGGCGGCCTTGGCCGAGGCGCGCGCGGCCGGGAACATGATCGCCGCCTTGGCCTGCAGCTCGGGCGCGGCCGTGGAGACGTCCATGGCGTCGGCCAGGTACGTCGTCGGCACCAGGAACGTGCCGCGGGAGACCATCAGCTTGATCACATCGTCGTCGATGAGGAAGCCGTGCTCGATGCAGTCGATCCCGGCCTCGACCGCGGACCGGACCGCGTCCGCGCCGTGACAGTGCGCGGCGACCCGCAGCCCGCGCCGGTGCGCCTCGTCCACGATCGCGCGCAGCTCCTCGTCCGAGTAGTGCTGCGCGCCGGCCGTGCCGGTGTGCGACATGACACCGCCCGAGGCGCAGACCTTGATCAGCTTCGCCCCGTGCTTGATCTGGTAGCGGACGGCATGCCGGACCTCGGACACGCCGTCGGCGATCCCCTCCTCTACCGTCAGCGGCAGCACCCCCGGCATCATCGCGCTGAACATCGTGGGGTCCAGGTGCCCGCCGGTCGGGGTGATCGCGTGCCCGGCCGGCACGATGCGGGGGCCGTCGATCCACCCCGCGTCGATCGCCTTCATCAGCGCCACGTCGAGCAGGTAGCCGCCGGTCTTGACGAACAGCCCCAGGTTGCGCACGGTGGTGAAGCCGGCCCGCAGCGTACGGCGGGCGTTGCCGACCGCGCGCAGCATGCGCAGCGGCGGGTCGTCCTGGATGGGGGACAGGTGCAGGGTCTCACCGCGCCCGCCCATCAGCAGGTTGACCTCCATGTCCATCAGCCCGGGGAGCAGGATCAGGTCGCCCAGGTCGATGACCTCGCCCCGGTCTTCGAGAGCGCCGTCAGCAGGGCCGCCGACAGTGCCGCCGACCCCAGCGATCCGGTCGCCGTCGATCCGCAGGATCCCCGGCCTGACCACCGTGCCCGCGTCGATGTCGACCAGTCCGGCGGCCTTGAGCGTGAGCACAGTCCCAGCCATCCCTCTCCCCGTCAACTCCCCGGCGACGTCGCGGCCGAGAATTATATTCTCCTATATGAGTATCAGATTTTCACACCGGGCGATCCGTCGTCAACTGTCGCGGTGCCCCGGGCCGGGAGGCAGACGCCACCGTCCGTTCATCCGAATGCTTGATTCTCTTTAAGCGAGAAGATACTTTCCAAGTCAGCGAGAGGGGAGAGCCGCCATGGAGCAGGGCGACCAGAGCACAGTGCAGCGCCGCCCGCCGGCCTGGTCGGGGAAGTGAGAAGGTCAAAAGCAGCAACACCAGGGGTCTGAACGGACCGTTGCTTCGACCATCAGGCCCGTGATTGCCTCTCGCGCAGGAAGGTCCGCCCGTGCAGCCGCTGGCAGGTATCACCGTCGTCGCCGTCGAGCAGGCGGTCGCGGCGCCGATTTGCACGCGCCATCTCGGTGACCTGGGCGCGCGCGTCATCAAGGTGGAGCACCGCGTCGGCGGCGACTTCGCCCGCGGCTACGACGACGTGGTGAACGGGCTGAGCGCGTACTTCGCCTGGGCCAACCGGAACAAGGAGTCGGTCGCGCTCGACCTCAAGCACCCTCTCGGGGCGGACGCGCTCGGCCGCCTCGTGGCCACCGCCGACGTGCTGGTGCAGAACCTGGCGCCGGGCGCGGCGGCCCGCCTCGGCCTCGACCCGCAGGCGCTCAGGTCCGCGCGTCCGGCGCTGATCACCGTGGGCATCTCCGGCTACGGCGACGGCGGGCCGATGGCCAAGGCGCGGGCGTACGACCTGCTCGCGCAGTCCGAGGCGGGCTCGTGCGCGATCACCGGCTTCGCGGGCCGGCCGGCCAAGCCCGGCATCCCGATCGCCGACATCGGCGCCGGGATGTACGCGTTGTCCAGCGTCCTGACGGCGCTGTTCGTGCGCGAGCGGACGGGGGAGGGCACCGCGATCTCGGTCGGGATGTTCGACGTGATGACCGAGTGGATGGGGTACGCGCTGAACTGGGCCCGGTACGCCGGGATCGACATCGAGCCGGTCGGCGTCGGCTCGCAGGCGGTGGCGCCGTACGGGGCGTACCCGACGGCGGACGGGCAGACGGTCGTGCTCGGCACCACCAACGACAAGGAGTGGCGGCGGCTGGCGACGGACGTGCTGCGCCGCCCCGACCTGGCCGACGATCCCCGCTACGCCACCAACAGCGACCGGGTCGCGCGCCGGGCCGAACTCGACGCGGTGATCGGGGAGTGGGCGGCCGGGCTGTCGCTGGCGCAGTGCCGGCAGGCGGCCGAGGCCGCCACGCTCGGGCACGCGCGGCTGAACCGGCCGACCGAGGTGCTCGGGCATCCGCAGCTGACCGAGCGGGACCGGTGGCGGGAGATCGGCTCGCCCGTCGGCCCGGTGCTCGGGCTGCTGCCGCCGCCGGAATCGGCCGACTGGGACTGGCGGCTCGACCCGATCCCCGCCCTCGGCCAGCACACCGACGCCGTACTGCGCGAGCTGGGCTTCGGCCCCGACGAGCTGGCGGCCATGCGGGCGGCGGGCGTCATCGACGGTCGTTGAGAGCCGACCGGCTTCATTGCGAAATCTTGATTCACACTTCTTGGTAACATCATTCTCATTTGGAAGAATGCGTGCCACAATCACGGTGTTAGCCGGGGAACATCATCGAGGAGGAACCCCGTGAGAATTGCCATCAGAGCGGCCGCCGCCATCGCGGCGGCGGCCTTGCTCGCGGCCGGCTGTAGCCGCGCCGGGACGACAAGCACGCAGGCGTCGAGCTCCGTCCCGGCGACCTCGTCGTCCGCGACCTCGTCGTCGTCGCAGGCCGCGTCGGCGGGGGCGAGCTTCGGGACCGTGACCGACGTCTGCCATGGCGGCAACGCGACCGGCAACACCGACCAGGGCGTCACCTCGAGCCAGATCGAGGCCGGCGTCCTCACCGACGTGGGCTTCACCAAGGACCCCGAGCTGGAGACCACCGCCAAGGTCTTCACCGACTGGTGCAACGCCGCGGGCGGCATCGACGGACGCAAGCTCGTGGCCGACATCCACGACACCCAGCTGCTCGACGTCGTCGGCGCCGTGGCCGAGGCCTGCGCCAGCGACTTCGTGCTGGCCGGCGGTTCCGCCGCGCTCGACGGGCTTGCCGTCAACACGCGGCTCAAGTGCCTGCTGCCCGACTTCGACGCGCAGGTCGTGATGCCGCAGAACAACGGCTCGAGCATTCAGATCTACCCGATCCCGTGGAGCAACACCTACTCGGTGTACGGCGGCTACTACCAGTGGCTGACGACGGAGTACCCGGCCTCGAAGAACGCGGTCGGCATCCTGTCCGGCGCGTCGGTGATCACGCAGGTGGACTCCGCGCTGGTGGCGCAGACGGTCAAGGGCGTGGGCGGTACCGTCGTCTACAACGGCACCTTCCCGATCAGCGGCGTGACCAACTGGACGCCCTACGCGGAGACGCTCAAGAACCACGGCGTGAAGGGCTTCACCTTCTACGGCGAAGACGAGCAGCTCACCGCGCTCGAGACGGCGATGGACACCATCGGCTACAAGCCGGACTGGATCGACGCCAACACCAACGCCTACGGCAACGACTTCCTCACCCTGGCAGGCAAGACGGTCCTGACCGACCAGCACAACTACGCCGACCTGCCCGGGGTCTACCCGGTCGAGAAGGCGGCCGGCAACCCCGCCACCGAGGAGGTCGTGAAGCTGTTCGCGCAGTACGCCCCCGGGCAGCCGGTGACGCTGCAGGACCTGCAGGCGTGGTCGGCCTGGCTGATCTTCGCTCAGTCGGCCGAGAGCTGCGGCAGCGCGCTGACCCGGGTCTGCGTCTACGACGCGGCGCTCAAGCAGGCCGACTGGACCGGCGGCGGCCTGACCGCGCCCAAGAACGTGGCCGACCCGAGCGCGGTGCCGAGCTGCTACAACATCGAGCAGGCGACCGCGGCGGGCTGGGTGCCGGCGCCGTTCGACCCGAACAACGGCGCGTACCGCTGCGGGATGCCGGCCGTCAAGATCACGGGGATTCCCGGGCCGACCACGCTGGCCAGCCTCGGGCTTTCCCTGAGCGCCCTGAAGTAAGGGAACAGCCGCCGCCATGTCGCAGTTCCTCGCCTACGGCATCATCGGCCTGTCCACCGCCGCGATCTACGCGGTGATCGGCAGCGGGCTGGTGCTGACGTACACCACCACCGGCGTGTTCAACTTCGCGCACGGCGCGGCGGGCATGCTGGCGGCGTTCACCTACTGGCAGCTCACCATCGGCTGGGGGTGGCCGGTCCCGGTCGCCCTCGCGGTGGTGCTGCTGGTCGCCGCCCCCGTCTTCGGGCTGGCGGTCGAACGGATCGTGATCAGGCCCGTCCAGGGCCTGGGGGAGGCCGAGCGGCTGGTCGTCACGGTGGCGATGCTGAGCGGCTTCATCGCGCTCGCGCAGTGGATCTGGAACCCGAACGTCGTGCGGACGCTGCCACCGTTCTTCGCCGGGTCGGCGTCGCTGCACCTCGGGTCGGCCTCGCTCACCTGGCAGCAGGTCATCACGATGATCGTCGCGGTGGCGGTGGCGGTCGGCCTGCGGCTGCTGCTGTACCGCACGCGGGTCGGCACCCAGATGCGGGCGACGGTCGACGACCGGGCGCTGGCCGGGCTGACCGGGGCCGACCCGAACCGCGCGAACAGGTCCGCCTGGATCCTCTCCACCCAGCTGGCGGCGATCGGCGGCATCCTCATCGCGCCGGAGGTGACGCTGGATGCCACCCAGCTGTCGCTGCTGATCGTCAGCGCCTACACCGCGGCGGTCTTCGGCCGGCTGCGGAACCTGCCGATGGTGTTCGTCGGCGCGGTGGTGGTCGGGGGCATGCAGAGCTACCTCACCGGCTACCTGCCCCAGTCCACCGCCCTGGACGGACTGCAGGTGGCGGCCCCGGCCCTGCTGCTCTTCCTCGCGCTGCTTGTCTTCCCGCACGGGCGGCTGCGCGGCAAGAGCATCCGGCTCCGACCGGTGCCGGTGCCCACGCTGCGCGGCACGGCCGTGCTCGCGGCGGCGATCATTGTCTTCGGCGTGGTGCTGGCGACCGTGCTCAGCGAGCCCAACCTCATCACGTACGGGGCGATCTTCTCGTTCGGGCTGATCGCGCTCTCGTACGTGCCGCTGGCGGGGTACGCCGGGCAGATCTCGCTCTGCCAGCTGTCGATGGCGGCGATCGGCGCGCTGGTCTGGTCGCACCTGGCCCAGAACGGGCAGTGGTGGGCGCTGATCGTCGCGGTCGTCGTCTCGGCCGCGGCCGGCGCGGTGGTGGCGGTGCCCGCGCTGCGGCTGTCCGGGATCTACCTGGCCCTCGGCACGGCCGCGTTCGCGGTCATCCTCGACGACTGGGTGTTCTCGATCCCTTCGATCAACATCGGCCGTGTGCACCTCACCTTGTTCTCCAACGGGTCGATCAGCGCGGTCGGGCCGTCGGTCTTCGGCGTCCGCCTTACCGGCGAGCGGGACCTGATGATCCTGGCCGCGGTGTTCCTGGCGCTGGCCTCGGTCGGGGTCGCCCTGCTGCGGCGGGGCCGGTTCGGCCGGCGGCTGATCGCCCTGCGCGACAGCGAGGCCGCCTACGCGATGCTCGGCGGCAACCTGCTGCTGGCCAAGGTGGCGGTGTTCGCGCTGGCGGCGGGGATCGCCGGCCTGGGCGGCGCGCTCTACGCGATGCAGCAGCAGTCGATCACCTCGACCCAGTTCACGTTCGAGGCCGGGCTGCCGATCTTCCTGCTCGCGGTCGTGGGCGGCGCGGCCTACGGGGGCGCCGGCCTCTTCGCCGGGACGGCGCTGATCGGGCTCAACGCGCTGGTCGCGGTGGCGGCCTGGGCCCAGAACCCGGCGTCGCTGCTGCCGGGCCTGGCCGGGATGGCGTTCGGGCGGTCGCCCGACGGCGTCGTGCCGTACATCCGGCGGGACTGGGCGCCGCTGACGCGGCACCGGGTCCTGCTGGTCGCGGCGGTGGCGGTCAGCGCGCTGCTGTGGGCGTTGCGGCTGGCCGGCGTGGTCAACGGCTGGGTGCTGTTCTGGGGCGTGGCGCTGGCGGCGGTCGCGGTTCGCGGCTACGCCGGTGCGAGGTCGGCGGCGGTCGCCCGGCCGGACGCGGCGGACGCGGCGGACGCGGTCCCGGTCGAGTGGTGGGGCCTGCGCCGGCCGTGGCGCGCCGAGGACGAGGAGGTGCTCGACCGTGCCGTCGCTCGAGGTTAGCGAGGTGACCGTGACGTTCGGTGGCAAGCGGGCGCTTGACCGGGTCGCGATCGCGGCGGAACCGGGCCGCGTCACCGGCCTGATCGGGCCGAACGGCGCGGGCAAGTCCACCCTGTTCGACGTGATCTGCGGCCTGCGCAAGCCGGTCGCGGGGAGGATCCGCCTCGACGGCAAGGACGTCACCCGGCTGGGACCGGCCCGCCGGGCCCGGTGCGGTATGGCCCGGACGTTCCAGCGCCTCGAGCTCTTCGGTCGCCTCAGCGTGCGGGAGAACCTGCTGGTCGCGGCCGAACTCGGGCCGGAGCGGCGGCGGGCCGGCCACGCCGTGGCCGAGGTCATCACCCGGCTGGATCTGGGTGACGTGGCCGACCGGCCGGCCGACGAGCTGTCGACCGGGACCGGCCGCCTGGTCGAGGTGGGCCGCGCGCTCGCCGTCCGGCCCCGGTTCCTGCTCCTTGACGAGCCCGCGGCCGGGCAGGACGCGGAGGAGACCCGGCGGTTCGCGGCGCTGCTGCGCGCGCTGGCCGCCGAGGGGACCACGGTCGTCCTCGTCGAGCACGACATGAGCCTGGTGATGGGCGTCTGCGACGACGTGTACGTGCTCGACCTGGGGAAGATCATCTCGGTCGGGCCGCCCGAGCTCATCCGGCGGGACGAGACCGTCCTCGCGGCGTACCTGGGGGACGCGCATGAATAGCGCCCTGCCGGTGAACGGAGCCTGCCGGTGAACGGAGCCCTGCCGGTGAACGGAGCCCTGCTCGAACTGCGCGGCGTGCGGGCCGCCTACGACAGCGTCACCGTGCTGCACGGCGTCGACCTGAGCGTCGCCGCCGGCCAGGTGGTCGCCCTGCTCGGCCCCAACGGGGCGGGCAAGACGACCACCCTGCGGATCGCGGCCGGCGTGCACCAGGTCCAGTCCGGCCGACTGCTGCTGGCCGGGTCGGACATGGCCGGGGCCGCGCCGCGCGACCTCGCCCGGGCGGGCGTGTGCCTGATCCCCGAGGGCCGGGGCGTCTTCCCCAACCTCTCGATCCGCGACAACTTGTGGATGATGACCTACACCGGCCGGTCACGGGAGCAGATCGAGGAGCTCACCTACGCGCGCTTCCCCGTCCTTGGCAAGAACGCGTCCCGGGCGGCCGGGACCTTGTCCGGCGGCGAGCAGCAGATGCTCGCGCTCGCGCGCGGCCTGGCCGCCGACCCGGCCGTGCTCCTGCTCGACGAGCTGTCCATGGGGCTCGCCCCCGTCGTCGTCAGCAGGCTCTACGAGCACGTGGCCGAGATCGCCCGGCAGGGCGTGGCGGTGCTGCTGGTGGAGCAGTTCGCGGCCGCCGCCCTGTCCATCGCCGATCACGCCGCGGTGCTTGTCCGCGGCCGGGTGGCACTGCAGGGCCCCCCGGACGCCGCGCTGCGCGCCGAATTGTCCGACCTCTATCTGGGGAGTTCGAAATGACCTCAGCTGAATCCCGCGCGGACCGCTTCGCCCGCGAACTGGCCGACCTGAAGATCTCCGACCCCGCCGCCGGCCACCCGCGCGGCTGGCAGCGCCTCGGCGGCGTGCTGATGGTCCTCGGCATTGTGCTCGGCGTCTCGTCGTACCTGATCTCGCAGCGCACCGGCGACGCGCTTACCGCGAGCACCGCGATCACCATCAGCCTCGGCGGCGTGACCCTGAGCGTCGTGGGCGGCGCGATCTTCCTGCGCTACTCGCTGACCGGCTTCCTGCGGTTCTGGCTGGCCCGCCAGTCCTTCGAGCTGAACCTGCTGGCGGAGCGGACGCTGTCGGGCGGGCTGCTCGCTCCCTCCGACGGCGCGCTCGACAGCTCCGGCTCCGGCTCCGGCTCCGCCGCTGCGCGCGGCAAGCACGTGGTCGACGCGGAGCCCGGCCGCGGCTGGACCAGGACGGATTCCTAACCCGATGCCGACGGCGGAGACGGCAGGGACCGCAGGGACCGGCGGGACCGGCGGGACCGGCGAGCGGATACCCGGCTAAGGACGCGCATTAACAGGGAGCTGACGGTCATCCTTCATAGGCGATCGTCAGATAGTGGTTAGCCTCCAGATTGCTGCCGGACCCGGTGACGAACACCGTCCCCGTGCCAGAACTGACCACAATGGCGCTGGCCGCGTCGCT
>Ga0302325_10034410_pt1 | contig 10361 bp, 12 predicted proteins | sample Palsa_T0_2_FD_201948 | JGI IMG/M metagenome (GOLD analysis project Ga0302325, IMG submission 201948) | Peat permafrost microbial communities from Stordalen Mire near Abisko, Sweden - Palsa_T0_2 | ecosystem: Environmental > Terrestrial > Soil > Palsa > Peat permafrost | place: Sweden: Abisko...
TTTGGGACAATGTAGCCGCTGCGCAATTAGCGCGGGAGGTCGGACAAGCGGGCGTGAAGGACGGTTGAGGGCGAGCGCGAGCTCGAAACTCCTTCGCAATGGCCGCGGCACGCGGCGACTCTATCTTCGTCTCGTTGTAGACGGCGGGCGCGAATCCTATCTGGCCTGCCGGCGGTGCTCGCAGCGGCAACCCGTTCGCGTATTCGAGCAAAGGAACTCTGACGGCACGAGAATCGTAACGATAAAAATCTTCCCATTCGTTTTCGTGGTCATCGACCCATACCTACCAATGGGCGAGAGCTTTACGAAGCGATCGCTTCCTTTGCTCAGGGCGGCCCCCTATTACTTTGGATAAATTTTCGTCCCGATCTTTTCGCCGCGGATGACGCGCGCGATATTTCCCGGCGTTTTCAGGTTGAACACCACCAGGGGAATCTTGCGCTCCATGCAGAGCGTGATGGCCGTCAGATCCATGACCCGCAGCTTGCCGCTGAGGATGTCTTCGTAAGACAGATCTTCCAGCAGGCGGGCCTCACGATCTATCTTCGGGTCGGCGGAATAAATCCCATCCACCTTGGTGGCTTTCAGCAAAACATCCGCGCCGATCTCGGTTGCCCGCAGGGCCGCGCAGGTATCGGTCGTAAAAAACGGATTCCCCGTCCCCGCGGCAAGGATCAGCACCCGGCCCTTCTCCAGATGCCGAACCGCCCGGCGGCGAATAAACGGCTCGCAAACGCTGTAAATGCTGATAGCCGACAGAACGCGCGTCGGTTGCCCCATTTTCTCCAGCGTCTCCTGCAGCGCAACGGCATTGATGACGGTCGCCAGCATGCCCATATAATCCGCAGTCGCTCGGGGGATGTTCCCATCCTCCGCGAAAGTCGCCCCGCGGATAAAATTTCCCCCGCCGACGACGATCGCCAGTTGCACGCCCATCTGCGCCACTTCCGCGCATTGCCGGGCGATATTCTCCAGGTCCGGCGCTTCGATTCCGAACGATCCCTCATGGCAGAAACCCTCCCCGCTGATTTTCAAAAGAACTCGCGAATAAGCGGCGGGCGCGTGAACTGGAACGGAAGGTTGCGGCATGGGCGGGATTATAGCAACTGCCGGATTCTAAAAAAGGATGCGTGAGATCGCGGGATATTCCGGTTGTTGATGGAAGGCAACTGACCTATCAGATTATATTTTGATGAGATGATGCGGGCGCACTATAGTTGGCACAATGGCGGCGTCGGTGGTGTTGATCGGCTATCGCGGCAGCGGCAAAACAACGGTCGGCAGGCTTCTTGCCGAGCGCCTGGGCAGAACGTTTGTCGATTGCGATGAAGTGATCGTCAGGCGCCGGGGAAAATCCATCCGGGAGATTTTCGCGGCCGGCGGGGAAGAGGCCTTCCGAAAATTGGAAACGAACGTCATCGCCGAACTGGCCGCCGGGGCGGATCATGTGATCGCCGTCGGCGGAGGCGCCGTGCTCCGGGAAGAGAATCGCCGGGCAATGGCGCGGCACGTCGTCGTCTATCTTCGCTGCGATCCATCTGTGTTGCTCCGGCGAATCCAGGGTGATCCAGCCACTTCCGATAATCGGCCGAATCTGACGGATCTCGGCGGCGGCATCGAGGAAATCGAAGGGCTTTTGAGTCGGCGCGAGCCGATCTATAGGGCGGTGAAGCATTTGGAGTTGGATGTCACCAATTTATCGCCCGACCAGGCCGCCGAGGAGATTGAGCGAATGATTTCAGGATTGAAACGCTGAGCCCGAGGGGAAAACCAGAGACGCATGCCGCATTTGTTTTACATTCCATTTCTGTTTGCCGTCGGCGCCTGTGTTGGGAGTTTTTTGAACGTCGTGGTCTATCGGCTGCCACGGGGAATGTCCCTGATCAGCCCGCCCTCGCGATGCCCCAAATGCGAAACCCCGCTGGCCTGGTATGACAATATCCCGGTGCTGGGATGGATATTTCTCGGTGGAAAATGCCGGTATTGCCATGAGCGAATTTCGCCGAGGTATCCGATCGTCGAAGCGATCACCGGGCTGCTGTTCGTGTTTTATTATGTGATGTTTTTTGTTGGGCATCTCGGACCCCCGGAAGAGATGGGCTGGCCGATTTTCGGCCTGTACATGGCGCTGGTCAGTGGCCTGCTGGCGGCGAGCCTGATCGACGCGGAATTGTTCATCATCCCCGCTGGAATCCCATGGTGGCTGGCGGCGCTCGGCGTGATCGTGCATGGGACGATGGACCAGCCGGGAACCGCAGGATCGCTCATCGATCCGCCATTTGCGCTTGCGCTATGCGCCGGATCGGCGATCGGATTGATCATCAGCATCGCGCTTCTTCAGACCGGCATATTGCCGCTGAGTTTTCCGTCGATGGACTTGCTGGAAGTTGAACGGGCCGAGCTGAATGAAAAAGCCCGGAAGGCCGCGCAAGTCGGTCAGGAAGGCCCGGAAATTCCGCCGGAATTTACCTCGGCTCAGGTTCGGCTGGAGATTCGCAAGGAGATGCTGTTCCTCATGCCGCCGCTGGTCCTGGGGGGAGCGTCAGTGCTTCTGCATACTCATATCCCAGCCGTGAGAGGTCTCTGGTATGCCGCCGCGAAGATCGACTGGCTCAATGCGTCAATGGGCGCGATTCTTGGTGGATTGATCGGCGCGTTCGTGGTCTGGCTGACCCGGATTTTAGGATCGTACATTCTGGGCAAGGAAGCGATGGGACTGGGGGATGTGCATCTGATGCTCGGCGTCGGCGCGGTCCTGGGCGCGGGAATGGCGACCGTCGCATTTTTCCTGGCCCCGTTCGCCGGAATAGTCGCGGGTCTGTATCTGTGGATCACCCGCTCGCGACGGCAGCTTCCCTACGGGCCGTATTTGAGTTTGGCCGCTGGAGTCGTCATGCTATTTTATACTCCCATTGCCGACTACCTGCGGCCGGGGCTGCTCGGACTGTTGGAGATCATGAGGAACTTATGGACAACCTCTGGTTGAAAATAAAAATCTGGACGAAGGTCGTGATCATTTCCGTCGTGGTGATTTTCCTTCTGATCTTCGTGATGGAAAACGCCAACAAGGAGATCACGATCTGGTGGTGGTTCGGCCGTGAAGTGGCCACCACGGCCCTGATGCTGATCGGCTGCATGTTTTTGGCCGGTGTGATTTGCACCCTGCTCGTTCGCGTGGCCGCCAAAACCATGCGGCAAGTCCGCGAACTGAAACAGCACAACGCAAACCTCCAAATGCGGCAAGACGTGGCGGAAATCAAAACCAAGGCCGCCATGCTGCAGACCAAGCCGCCGATAACGCCGTCCGATGCGGCGAACAAAGGCAATTGAACCGCCAAGACGCCAAGGGGAAAATCCGAATTGGTCATGATTCGGTCGTTCGGATTTCCGATTTCCACATCCCTTGGCGTCTTGGCGGTTCAACCCTCCGGGACTTTGCAATTTTGATGGTCTATACTTCGCATCATGTCCATTGCGATCGTCGATTACGGCATGGCCAACCTGCGTTCGGTGCAGAAGGCGTTTGCCTGCGCCGGGGCCGAGGCGACGATCATTTCGCGGCCCGAGGAAATTGACCGGGCCGACAGACTTGTGCTGCCCGGCGTCGGGGCTTTCAAGGACGCGATCGCCACGCTTCGTGAAAGAAAACTCGCCGAGGCGATCCTCGCCCATATCAAAAAAGGAAAGCTGTTCCTGGGAATCTGCCTGGGATTGCAGATGCTGTTCGATGTCGGCTACGAGGATGGCGAGCACCGCGGCCTGGGCGTTCTGGCCGGCAAATGTATTCGATTCGATGTCGATTCAACCATGGGCTTGAAAGTTCCGCACATGGGCTGGAACCAGCTCATTGTGCGCAATCCCTCGCCGCTCTTGTCCGATCTCGCGGCCGACAGCGGCGTCTATTTCGTCCACGGCTATCACGTCGTCCCGGATGACCCGTCCGTGATCGCCACCGAAACCGATTATGGCCGGCCCTTCGTCAGCAGCGTCCGCTGTGAAAACATCATGGCCACGCAGTTCCACCCCGAAAAGAGCCAGAAGACCGGCTTGAAGATTCTGGCGAATTTCGCGGGAATTCGGGCATGAACTTCTCACCGTCCTAAGACAAATCCGCGAATGTGTCAGGTCGACAGCGATGTGTGGTACAGCATGAAATAAATGATCACGCCGGTCACCGAAACGTAGAGCCAGATGCAGAACGTTGGGATCGCAATCCGCCGATGGTTGATCCAATCACGCCGATAAGCGCGGAAAAGCGTCAGATAGATCATCGGCAGCATCCCGATTGCCAGCAGCAAATGGGGGAAGAGGATTGCAAGGTAGGTGTATCGCAGCCAATGCGGGGCGTGGGAATGGACGGTCGTGTGCACGCCGTGCAGATAGTGATTGGTGAGATAGCAGATTAGGAATGCGGTGGAGACGGCGGTGGCGGTGACCATGGTAAATCCGTGTGCGCGCCATCGGCCGGTCTTGATGAAGAAAAAGCCCAGACAAAGCAGGAGGCCGCTGGCGCCGTTCAAGATGGCGTCGACTTCGGACAGAATGGTCACTGCCCGGCTCCGCTCGGATGCAAGCTCAGGGAATCGGCGTCGCGAACCAGAGCGTCCATCCGCTCCGGGACGAAGGAATCATAGAACCCGCGGATTTTTCCCTGGGCGTCGATGAGGACGAAATGCTCATCGTGCTGGATGGGAGTGTCTCCCACGGCGGGAGCGAAGCCGAGTTTCATGGCGCGGACGACGCGCTCCTGGGTTTTTTCATCGCCGGTGAGGAATATCCAGCGATCGGGTTGCGCGTGATATTTGGCGGCGTATTCCTTCAGGATGGCCGGCGTGTCATGCGCCGGATCGACGGAAAATGAGACCAATTTCACATCTGCGGGCAATTCGTCCTGCAACGCGGACATGTGCGCCGACATCGTGGGGCAAAGCGTTGCGCACGTCGTGAAAATAAAATCCGCGATCCAGGGATGGCCCAGAAGTTGGGCGTCGGTTGACGTATTGCCATCCTGATCAATCAGGGAGAAGGACGGCGCGGAATAGAGGATCGGAAGCGGAGCATTGATGGGGTCGCCGATGATTTGGGCGACGGCGGCCGAGGGCTCGGTGGAAGGAATGGGGCTGCTCGCTGGGAGGGTTTTCATGGCGACGATGCCGACCATGCCGCCGACGGCGATGATCCAGAGGATGATGGTGACGATTTTTTGGGGTTGAGTCATGGCTATTGCAGGTCGGCCGCGACGCGCCGGCCGGCGATCATGCTGGAGATCAGGAACATCATAGCCGCGAACGCGAGGCTGACGCCAATACATACCTGCCACGGCGGCAGGTGAAGATTGGCGGGGCTGTTGAGATACAGCGCTCGCCGCAGGGCGGAGACGCCGTAGGTCAGCGGATTGGCGTTCATGAGCCAGCGCATGGCACCGTGAGCGCCGTCGGCCGGGAACATTGCGCCGGAGAGGAACCACATCGGAATCAGAAAAAGGTTCATGATGACGTGAAAACCCTGCGTGGAACTCATTCGCCACGCGATACAGAAGCCCAGACCGGACAGCGCGAAGCTGACGATAAGCGTGACTGCGACGACCGCGAGAAACGATGAAAAATCGAGCTTGATTCCGACCAATGGCGCTAGAAGAAGGAAAAGAATTCCCTGCGCGCTCGCCAGCAGAGTGCCGCCGAGCACTTTGCCCAGAACGATGGCCATGCGTGAAACCGGGGCCACCAGCACCGATTGCAAAAATCCCTCCCGGCGATCCTCGATAATGGAGATTTCGGAAAAGATCGCGGTGAACAGAAGGATCATCACCAGCGTTCCGGGAAAGAAATATTCGATGAAATTTGTTCCCCCGGGCACATCGGCCCGGAAGCTGCGGCCCATGCCGGCGCCGATGACGATCCAGAACAGAATCGGCGTGGCGAGCGCACCGATGATCCGGCTGCGCTGCCGAACGAAACGAATAATCTCACGCCAGCAGAGCGAACCCGCCGGGAGAAAAAGACGCGAAGAGATCGAGGTTTGGTCAGCGGTCATCGGGAACGACGCCGGACATTCTATAGAGATTCGGATTCAGCACCAATGGCTATAAACGCCGCGAGAACGCGGTCGGCATTTTCGGGAATCGCAAAAACCATCCGCCGGCCTGTGCGCGGATGATCGAATGCAAGCTCCACGGCCGCCAGCATGATGCCCTTTTTATGCGGCTTTCCGCCATATTGCGGGTCGCCGACGACGGGAGAACCGAATTCCGACAGATGAACGCGTATCTGGTGCTTACGCCCGGTGTGAAGCTTGACGCGAAGAAATGCGAATTGTCCGCGACGTTTTGCCACATCGAATGTGGTGATGGCGCGCTGTCCACGGCCTGCGGCGCGGGCGGAATGGACGGAGCCATCGGCCCGCTCGACCAGAAAGCTCTCGATTCGTCCGGAGGTTTTCTTCGAAACGGGGGAAACAATCGCGTGATAGAACCGGGAAACGCTGTGATGGAAAAACTGTTTTTTGAGAGAATCGAACGCCGCATTGTTTTTGGAAAAGACGAGCAATCCAGAGGCATCGCGATCGAGGCGATGGATCAGTCCCGCGCGGGCGGTTGGATCCGTAAGGCTGAGATATTCACGAACGGCCGCGATGGCTGTGGGGCGCGGCTCGCGCGGGACCGTGCTGGTGAGAAGGCCGGGCGGTTTGTCGATGACGAGAACGTCCTGGTCTTCATGAATAATCACGAACGGCAAGCGCGGCTGACGTTTAACCTTTTTCGTCTCGGCGTCGACGGTGACGCGGTCCTGAGGCATGATCGTTTGATCGAGTCGCAGGGCGGCTGTTCGGTTGATCATCACGCGGTGATTCTGCACCATTCGCTTGAGCGTTTGCCGGCTGGCGTCGGGAAAATCATGCCGAAGGCGGTCGATGAGGGTCATGGCTGAGGAGCAATTCGCTTGGAGGATAATTATAACACATGCCGGGTCTGCCAATTCGAAGGCGATTGAACCGCCAAGACGCCAAGAAATTTGCCTGGCATGAATTTACCTTGGCGTCTTGGCGGTTCAACTTGTCCCGGAAATTTAAGCGGATATTCGATGCGCGGGCGATAGAATCTATTGAAATCCGAATGACCCTCCCCACTTCCGGCCATGAACCCGTGATGCTAAATGAGGTGCTTGAGCACCTTTCGCCGGCGGCGGGACAAACCGTTGTCGATTGCACGATCGGCCGCGCGGGGCATGCGCTGGCCATTGGCCAGCGCCTGGGGGAAACCGGATTGTTGATCGGATTGGATGCCGATCCCCGGAATCTGGAATTCGCGGCCGGCAGATTGAAGGGAGTGACATGCCGGGTCCGGATGTTTCACGCGAACTTCGGGAGATTATCACAGGTGCTCGGGGAAGCGGGGAATCCGCCGGTGAATGCGATTGTGGCCGATTTGGGCGTCAGCACCAACCAGCTTTTTGATCCGGGGTATGGAATGAGTTTTGATCGGCCAGGGCCGCTGGATATGCGGCTGGACCCGGACCTGCCTGAAAATGCGGCGGATTTGGTCAATCGACTGCCGGAAGAGGCGCTGGCGAACGTCCTATATGAACTCGCGCAGGAGCGTTATTCGCGGCAAATTGCCAGAAAGATTGTCGAACGGCGAAGGGTTTCGCCGATCAGAGACACGGAAGCATTGGCCGAGCTTGTTCGCTCGGCAATTCCGCGTCGGGGCGGACCTCCAGCGCGGATCGATCCGGCCACGAGAACGTTCCTGGCGCTGCGGATGGCGGTCAACCGGGAGATGGAAAATCTCGGGTGTCTGCTGAAGCAGGGACCCGCGGCCCTGGCCGCCGGGGGCCGGATCGCGGTGATCAGCTTCCAGTCGATGGAAGACCGTTCGGTCAAGCAGGCGTTTCGGTCGTTGGAGCAGACCGGGTTGATGAAAGTGATAACGAAAAAACCCCTCTCCCCCACCGCTGAAGAATCCGCCCGGAATCCTCGGTCGCGATCGGCAAAAATGCGAGTAATACAGAAATTGGCCACAGATAAAAATCAGATGCACACAGATAAAATCAAAACAATTTGATTCGCGTTTTATCTGTGTGCATCTTTTTTATCTGTGGCAAGAATCCCGTTTTAGAGAGGTTGTCATGACGCGCGAAACAAAAATCAGCCTGCTGGTGGGGCTGGCGTTTATCATTGTGATCGGGATTCTGCTGTCGGATCACTTCCGCTCGACGCAGGAGTTGCCGCGGGCGGTGCTGGCGGATGTGGGCTCGACGGTTCGGCGCGCCACGGATGGGCCGGAAGCGGCTAATCCGGGAATCAGTTTTGTGTCGCCGTCGGAAACCGCGCCCAAGGAAGCGGTCCCCACGCACGATGAGCTGGCCATCCCGCCCAGTCCGGTGATCCCATCTTCGAAATACGGAAATCGGCCGGCCGATAATCAGGCGGCGACCGCCAGCCCCAATACCGCTGTTACGCCTGAAGATCACGGCGCGGACGCTCCCGAAAGCTCCTTGTCGGACGTGGCCCGGCGCAATGGTGAATCGCTGGTGCCGGCCAATGTGGACGGATCGTCGCGCGGCGACGATGCGGTTACGCCCGCACCGGCCGTGGCGGGGCCAAAGCAATATAAGGCTGAGGATGGAGACACAGTGTCGGAAATGGCGGCGAAGTTCCTGGGCGGAAACACGCGAGCCAATCGACAGACCATTATCGATGCCAACCCCTCCTTGCAGGATGACCCCGACCGGGTGATTGTCGGAAAGAGCTACGTTATTCCCCTGACGGGCGACAACGCCTCGGCGATGAATGATCTTCCGCCGACGAATTCCACCGTGCAGCAATCCAGCGCATCTTTCTACACGGTGAAGGAAGGCGACAGCCTCTGGCAAATCGCCAACGATGAACTGGGCGATCCCTCGGCGGTCGACGCGATCAAAGACCTGAATAGCAGCATCCTCAAGGGCGATCAGCACGATGTCGTGATCCCCGGAATGAAGCTGCGGCTTCCGACCAAGCCGGTGGCCGATACAACGAACTGATCATGCTGAAGCTTCTCCTGTGCCTGCTGTGCGGATCGGCGATGGCGGTGGCATTGCTGGAGCTTCGGCAGCAGCGATTAAACCTCGCGTTCGAAACCAACAAGCTCCATAACCAGATCGAAGCCAGCCAGGGCCAACTCTGGAACCAGCAGTTGGCGATCGCCGTGGCGACCGCGCCCGACGCACTGGCCGCCGCCGCCAAGGGGAAAGATTTGAAACTCACGGGGGGCGAGGCGGCGATCGGTCGGTCGTGGGTGGATGATCCGAACGCGGGGAAATGAACGCACTCGCAGGAAGAAAGCCCCGGATGTACATCCGGGGCTCCGTTTTGTGTTGAGCAGCGACTCATTGGACCGATAAATTATCGGACCAGCCATGCCCACATTTTCCACCAGCAGCGCCAAGGGCATCATTATCATGATCGCTGGATTGTTCGCGGTCATGGTGGGTCGGGTGGCATATCTGCAAACTTATGGCCGCGAAACGACCATTTCCCGGGCCGATCGTCAGCAGCATGTGATTATGACGTTGCCCGCCCGCCGCGGGGACATCTATGACCGCAATGGCCTGATCATGGCGGGGTCGGTCCAGACGCATGATCTCTTCATCGATCCCAAGTTCATGCAGGATTGTTTTCAGGAAGATGGACACAGCCTTGGGGAAATGGATCAAGCGCTGGATCAACTCGGGGCCATCATCGGGCAGGACTCCTTCGACTTGGCCAAGATGCTGGGGGACCGCGCGACCAGCCGGTTTGTCAAAGTCGCTGAGAACCTGGACGATTCGAGCGTTCAACAGATCGAGGCCCTGAACCTTCCCGGCGTGGGGATCCAGGCCAACAGCGCGCGGTGTTATCCGATGGGTTCGCTGGCCGCCCATGTGCTCGGCGGCTGCGGAACCGATGGCAACGGGCTGGATGGTCTCGAGCTGAAATATAACTCTCTATTGTCCGGCCGGCCGGGATTCGCGCGAGAAACCAAGGACGCCCAGCGGCGTCCGATCGGGGTGGATGCCCAGGATTATCTCGCCCCGCAGCATGGGCAGCACCTGGTCCTGACCATCGACAGCAATCTGCAGATGATCGCCGAGCAGGAACTGCGGGATGAAGTCGAGCTTGTGAAAGGATCGAAGGGCGAGTTCGTGGCCATGGATCCGAGCACGGGCGAAATCCTGGCGCTGGCGAATTATCCAACATTCAATCCGCAGACGCTCAGCGATTCCTCGCAGGATGTGCGGCGGAACAGCGCGGTGGTTGCGCCGTATGAGCCGGGATCGACGTTCAAGCCGTTTATCGTCGGGCCGGCGTTCATGTGGAACGTGACGACTCCCTGGGAGGTTTGG
>Ga0302325_10034411_pt1 | contig 10361 bp, 13 predicted proteins | sample Palsa_T0_2_FD_201948 | JGI IMG/M metagenome (GOLD analysis project Ga0302325, IMG submission 201948) | Peat permafrost microbial communities from Stordalen Mire near Abisko, Sweden - Palsa_T0_2 | ecosystem: Environmental > Terrestrial > Soil > Palsa > Peat permafrost | place: Sweden: Abisko...
TTCCAGCCTGATGGCACGACCATCGACTATGGGGCAGCCAAGGCGGCAGTGGTGAATCTGACCAAGGCACTGGCGCAGGAATTCGGTCCCCAGGGCGTTCGCATCAACTCTGTGTCACCTGGCCCGATAAGTACCGACCTCTGGTTCGGCGAGAACGGAATCGCCGAAAAGTTTGCCGCCGCCAGAGACGTGGATGTGTGCACAGCACCAGAGTTGATCGTTGCAAGCATGGGAGGTATTGCAACCGGAAGGTTTACCACGCCTGAGGAAGTGGCGACGCTCATACTCCTTCTGGCTTCACCACGCACCGGCAATGTGACGGGCGTGAACTATCTCATCGATGGAGGGCTCATAAAGACGACTTGAATCGAACATAGGCACCCGGGCCCTCGCGCATCGGTGACGCTGCGTCAGAGAGGGATCGTTTCCGCCCGTGCAGACGAACTGAAGTGTCCATTCTGGGTCTCATGGAGTGAGCGATCGTGTCTCCGATCATTCGCCGGGAAGGGCATTTGCGAACGCTGCCACGATGGCGCCCGTGGTGACCCCGTAGACCAGATGGGCGCTTAGGTCCTTTACCAGGGTCGTCGCGTCATACTCCCAGAGTGGCTTGTAGATCTTGGCCGCGGGCAGGACAACATACCCTGCCAGCCACACGGACGGACCGAGGACCAGGCCCCAAGCCCACGACGAACGTCTTGTCGCGCCCGTAAGCAGGCCAAATTGAGTACTCCACCCGATACCGGTTGCCCAGTGCGTGAGGTTCTGAACTGACCGTGCCCACCGGTCGGGCACCTCGTGGCCTAGGAACCCCTCGAGCAGGCGTTTGCCAACGAGGCCTGGCGCAGACACATCGGTCCACTTCTCCACGCCGGAGGAGAACTCCCATTCCAGTGGTCCCTGCGTACCACCGCTCCGCTGATATCGATGAAACAAAAGTATGTCCATCGCCGTTGTGCCGGCTGCGCCTCCTAACGCACTGAAAAGAAGTCGTCTTGTGCCACTTCGATTGGATTGGTGTTGCTGTCGGGCGAAACGGCTTCGATGAGAAGGCCGGCGATTGATGTTTCGGTGAGAACTAGTCATGTGCCACTCCCTTCAATAAAATCTGGCGACACTACGGCCGACGCTTTGGGCGGTTCGCCTCCCCTGGTGTCGCGTGCTGACCGTCGGCCTTGGCCGCGGCGTTCAGGGTCTTGAGAGTCAAATGCCAGCTGCATACGGAGTCCTCTCTACAGAATGCCAACGGCCAAGATGGCGGCCGCGAACACCACCACGGCAATGATGGTGAGCACGGTCCGGAACGAGACTCGGCGTCCTCCGCCGCCGTCGAGCGGCCCTTCTGGGACATCCCTTCGGCCCGCCTTCAATGAGCCCCGTGTCATCGTCCGGGGGCCCGCTGTGTCACTTGCTGGAGCGTCCAGCCGTTCCCGTCCGGATCGCTGAACGACGCAAACGAAAAGTAGCTGCGGCCCTTCGGGTCCGGGCCCACGATCCGGCACTCGGTCCCGGGGTGGTGGAACCCACCCTCAGCGTCGTGGAAGACCTCGGAGACGTCGAGGCCGAGGTCGATGAGTTCGGCCCGAGCGGCCTCGATGTCGGAAACGACGAGATTCAAACCCTGAACTGAGCCCGGCACCGCCGACGTGATGCCCTGGCCGAAGATGATCGAGCACTCGGAACCGGGAGGCGTCACCTGCACGATCCGGTAGTCCTCCTTGATGGTGATGTCGGCATCTTCTCGAAACCCCGAAGCCTTATAGAAGTCCTTGGCTCGGTCGACGTCGGTCACAGGCAGCACCACAAACTCAAGCTTCATATCCACGATCTCGACTCCTCTTCGGTTGAATACTGCATCTTCCAGTGCCTCTCAGAGTCGCACCTTGGACTGCCCGTTGCCCCAGTGGAAGTCCCTGGCGTGGGCCCCGGCCTTCGACCCCAGCGAGCAATCGGACCCGTGATCGGTGCAGACGACGAGGCCCTCGCCCCTTACAGACCGCTTGGCCGCCTCTTGTCTTGCATGGTCATCAACGGCGTTGCCTCAGGGCACATCGAACAGGAAAGTTGAGAAGACCCACTAGGGCCTCCCACGGGGGCGACCGGTGGCTAGACACGCGACGGTGTGCGCTGTGCGGCATTCATTGATGCCACTGATTCCATACCGAAGGAGTGGACATTGTGGTTATGACACTTGAGACCGTTGTGGAACCTGCTTCCGATGGTGCTCCCAGGGCAGATTCGCCAGGAGGACGCGTCAAAACGCCAGCAACTGGGCAAAGGGCGCCCCAAAATTCTGCCCGGGTGTATTGGTCCGCCTCCGCGGGACAAGTCGGCAATGCAGGAACTCGGGCGAATCCGGGCCTCGGTGGTAGCAGATGCGCCGCTCGTGGGATGCGAGGAAATAGTGTCGTAGCGAAGGGGCGCGATGTTGAGGCCGTCTGGTTCTGGGGTGATGTCGTGCGCCAGCACTCGGCGAGCGTCAACCGCCTCGCCTACCGTTTGACCGGCAACAGACACGATGCTGATGACCTCACGCAGGACGTATTCGCTTCGCTCTTGCCCTACCTGTCGACGAGCACTCGGAGCGCCATCGAGAGCCAGCTCGATAACCTCGCGCACGAACTGTTCGTGGACCAAATTCGGCGCAAGGAGCGCACCTGGCTTCTCGCTCTTGCGGTGAACGGCGATGAACGCCTCGCGGAGCTGGAGCTCGCGCCCAGCGACCTTCTCGATGACTACACGGTCGACCGCGATATGCAGAACGCCCTTAATGGCCTTACCCCGGACACGCGGGCCGTCGTCGTATTGTCCGACATTGAGGGACTCTCCTGTATTGAGATCGCAGGGACTCTGGGCATGGATATGTTCAGAGTACAGAGTCACATCGACAGTGGACGGGCTCAGCTACGGTTCGCACTTGCCCACCGCGCACCGTGTTATGCGGGCGTGACTCCCACTGCCGAGACCTAGAAGCAACGTCCGATGAGAGCTTCCCGCCGGTCGCGGGACATGGAGTTCGGAGCTGTGGTGACTCACGCCTCTCCCAAGCCGAGGGCCACCGCGTATCGGACAATGGAGCGGTCGGCGTCACCGGACAACAGTCCGATCTTCGTGGCCGTGGATGGTCTGTCTAGTGGCTGGGACGCGTTGGAGTGGGCTGCCGCGGAGGCGACTTCCCGGCAATGCGGGCTCGGAATCGTGCATGCCGTCGCATGGCCCCTCCCGGCATTGGATCTCCTCGGGGGTTTCGCAGCGACTCAGTGGGATCCCGCCATTGAAGCGGCGGCCGCCCTTCTCTTCAGCGAAGCAGTTAGCCGGGCCCTCATGATCGCTCCGAATCTCCGGATCACTACTCATCTGGACGTCGGCGACACCGAGTCGGCTGTTCTGCAGCACGGGCACAGAAGTGGGCTGATTGTCCTAGGTCAACGTCGTAGCATAGGTCGAGCTCGGTCATTCACCAGGCCAATCTACGGGCGGGTGGCAAGTCGGGCCCGTTGCCCCGTGGCGATCGTCAAGCTAAGCGGCGAGAATTCGTATGGGCCTTCGACGGGACGGGTGGTAGTCGGCGTCGACTGCACAGGCCAATCCACTGCCGCTATCGGATTTGCATTTCGGGCCGCTCATCGCCGCGGTGTCGGTGTCACGGCCTTACACGCGTGCACTGCATGCGCTCATGAAGCTGATTTGGACAAGGTGGTCACAGACCAATACGAGTGCCGCATAGTCGAACGCGCCTTGCGAGCATCTCGGGACGAGTTTCTTGACGTCGACGTTCGACAACGAGTCGTCTCATCTGCCGCCGCCCCGGCTCTGTTGGCTGAATCGGTCGCCGCCGCCCTGGTGGTACTCGGTTCATCGGTGCGTCGTCTCCACAGACCGCTCTCAAAGTCGGTGGGATCGGCAGTCTCGCGCTTGGCCCAAAGTCCAGTCGTAATTGTCCCTACGAGGTGAGGGCGGAAGATCAAGCGAATGTCGTAATGCTGAGTCCTGGGCCATTGGGTCCAAACCGAAGAGTCACCCTCTCTTATACAAGACGGGACACCGCGGACGAGTGCTCGGGTGTCGGAGTCTCGTCACCGTACACCAAGCAATCTAAAGGAGATCATAAGCATGAGAGATCCCCAGCATCCATTGCGTGCGGGAGGCGCAGAATCCCCCGGCGATAATAAGGGGTCGCTGACTCGGCATTTGACTCGTTCGGCAAGATCCGGGACCGGAAGTGACCCAGCTCCTCCACCGGCGCCACGGCGTCCACCGTCATGGCGATCCTGGCTGATTTATGCCGGTGTAATCGTAACGCTGCTCCTTCTATTGACTCCTCGAATGACCGGTGTGTCCACGAAGAACTACAGCTATTCGGGATTTCTGAACCAGGTTGACGCGGGGAAGGTGCGTACGGCGTCTGTTAACCCGAATGGTGGAATCTCCGGGAGTCTGAAAAGCGGGAGTACCTACGCAACTCAGATTCCGACTGCGATTACAGATAGTCAACTGGCGCCAACACTGAGGGCCCATCGGGTGAACGTGACCGGCGTCGGCTCGGAATCGAGCCTGCTTACCGATCTGCTGTCATTTCTGCCCTTACTACTCTTCGTCGCCGTCTTTGTATGGCTCGGGCGCAGCAGTAGCAAACGACTGACAAAGGGCATTATCGGCATCGGTGGGTCAAAGGCGAAGATCTACGACGAAGAGAAGCCCTCGACCCGATTCTCGGACATTGCCGGCTACGAGGGGGCCAAGCGCGAAGTAGGTGAAGTTGTCGACTTCCTCAAACACCGGGAGCGCTACGAGCGTGCTGGCGCGGTGGGTCCCCGAGGAGTCCTAATGGTCGGACCTCCAGGCACGGGAAAGACCTTGATGGCGCGGGCGGTCGCCGGCGAGGCGGGCGTGCCATTTCTGGCGCTCACTGGATCGAGTTTCGTCGAGATGTTCGTCGGGGTCGGGGCCGCCAGGGTGAGAGATCTTTTCGCTGATGCACGCAAGCGGGCGCCCTCAATCATCTTTATCGACGAGATCGACGCCATAGGCCAACGTCGAGGCAGCTCTCCCATTTCCAACGACGAACGCGAGCAGACCCTGAACCAGCTCCTGGCGGAGATGGACGGCTTCGATCCAACCACAGGGATTGTGGTCATGGCGGCCACCAATCGGCCGGAGATTCTCGACCCAGCCCTCCTTCGACCGGGGCGCTTCGACCGCCAGGTGGAGATTCCTCTGCCGAATCAGAGCGAACGCATCGCCATTCTGAAGGTTCACGCAGCTGGAAAGAAGCTTGCACCTGACTTCGATTTCGACGTGGCTGCACGTGCCACGCCAGGATTCTCGGGGGCAGACCTGGCCAATCTTCTCAACGAGGCGGCGATCGTTGCGGTGCGGGATGACCGCGAAGTCATCTACGCACGGGATATCGACGAAGCCAGAGACCGAATCATTCTGGGTCGCCGCGATGCTTCAAACGCTCTTCTACCCGACGAGAAGCGATCCGTTGCCGTCCACGAGGCTGGCCATGCTCTTGTCGCCCTTCTGTCCGAGCATGCCGATCCTGTAGCCAAGATCACCATTCTGCCTGCCGGGCGCGCCCTGGGAGTGACAGAGCAGTTGCCTGTCGATGAGAGGCGTCTGTACTCCGAACGCTATCTCTACGATTCACTGGCCATCCGACTCGGTGGTCGAGCGTCAGAAGTGCTTGTGTTCGGCGTAGGGTCCACCGGTGCTGCCAGCGACCTATCCGGTGCCACCGAACTCGCCGTCAAGATGGTCAGGGACTGGGGTCTGTCGCCTCGGCTAGGGCCGATTGGATACGGACCCGAGGAAGACGCGACTGTCGGAACATACGAAATGCAGCAGACCCGACCCTATGCCGAGGCTACTCAGCGGATCATCGATCAGGAAGTCAGCCGTATGCTCGTAGAGGCTGAAGGGCGAGCTCGTCAGCTGCTTGTCGATAATCGTAAAGCGCTGGACGCCGTAGCGGCGTTGCTCGTTGAACGTGAGACGATTTCAGGGGCCGAGCTCATTGAAGCAGTGAGATCGTCCGGCATAAGATCCGAGCGTCATCCGGTACTGACGGGCTCATGAACTGCACTCCGTCCGTCCGTCTCCGTTGGATTGCCGATTTTCTGGGAGTGGCGGGTAAGGCCGCCTCGGTGATCGCCTGCGTCGAAGGCATTGACTATTCGGCTGATCTCCACCTCGCTGCTCAGCGCGATCTACGCGCCATAGCAGATCAGCTCGACACCTGTCTGCAGTATGACCCAGAATGTGCGGCAATAGAAAGCACCTTCGGTGCTGTGTTGCGAGCCCTGGCCGAGTTGAACAGCGCGGATGTCACCGTAGGCCGACTCTGCGAGGTGGTGCCTCCGACGATGGAGCTCCTTGATGCAAGTTATGCGATTCGGTGCGCGCTAAGTCGTCTGAAAGAGTGGCAGGAGTATTACGGCGGTTACACAAAGAAGAACTGCGCCAAGGACGAGACGGATCAGTCCACGCGTTCTGACATGGCGGAACGTCTGGCGAGCGCAGATCCAACGAAGGTCGAGTCTCGTCGCAATGGGGCGGTCCCAGCCGCTTCGTATCGGGAAATCAACTCGCAGAGAGTCTTGAGTGAGTATTAGGAAAGTCGGGTTGTCCTGTGGGTGAGGTACATCGAGTGGATGTCGCAATGAAGATTGAAAGTGTTAACGAGCAAAGGAGGAGACAATGTCGCCAATCGTTTTGGAGGTGGGGGAATCTTTGTCGACTGATCTGCTGCCGCCGTTGCTGACAGCGACCTCAGATGCCGAGTTTCGACGAGACTCGCCCACAGGGCGTGCGTCGAACCCTGATCGAGCAGCGACCTGTTTGCCCAAAAAGCATCGCTTCGAAGTCCTTCTCGATGATCCGCCGCTCGCTTGTTGGGCGGCGGAGGCCGCGTGGAGATACGAGATCTCCCCGCTCCAGGCTTTAGAGCTCTTGGCTGATGCACTAGCCAAGAGCGTCGTTATGAACGGAGTGAACGCCGCCGCACGAGAGTGATTGCCGGAGCTTCAACGATGGAGAGTCGACCCACTGAGGTCGCACGTAACAAGCGAAAGGAGGATCTGATGGAAACAACGAGGCTAACGATTGGGGCGGATGCGTGCTGCACCGATGGAGTCTGTGGCGTGATCAGCCGTGTCGTCCTTGATCCTGTTGAGCGGGTGGTGACACACTTGGCCGTCGAACCGAAGCATCGACTCGGCCTCGGTCGCCTTGTGCCCTTGGATCGTGTCGATGTGTCGCGTGGCGGAGTCCGTGTCGACTGTACCATGGCCGAATTTGAGAACTTGGATCATGCAGAGGAGATGGAACTACTGCCGGCGAGTGGTGGGCATGCTGATTACACGGCAGGTGAGGCACTTCCTCAGCCCTACTTCGGGCTGCGGGACATCCTCGGGGAAGTTCCTCAACCAATCACTTACGACACAATCCCATCGGGTGAGGTGGAGGTGCGACGTGGGGAGCCGGTGCATGCCACGGATGGGGCGATCGGGCGAATCAAGGGGCTTGTGTTCGACTCGGGTCGCCACCGCGTCACCGACGTGCTTGTTGAGGAAGGCCATCTCTGGAGCCGTATGGAAATTGCAGTTCCGATCAGCGCTGTGGCGACAATCAGGAATGGCATTTGGCTGAACATTGCGAAGGACGAAGTGCGGAGACTGCCGCCCTTTCTCCCGCAGGGTCGGGAGACTAGATAGCCGACGGCCCGTAGGGTGGGATTTCAAAGGTGAGTTGCGAACTTGGCGATCGTTTGGTCGTGGCGCGTCTGTTTTGCCGAACCCGAGGGCTTGGCCGAACGCCACTAATCCCATCGTGAGAGCGTTCGGACTACATCAATAAGACTGTCGAATTGTCGGATCCGTCATCATATAGCGCCCCAACCCCACCACGAGCGTGTTCGGAATGGAGTCAGAGCAGTCGATTAGGGGATTGCACGGGTACGACGGGCTGCCCGGGGCGCGACGGTGACATGACGGACATGCTCGCCTTGCTAGCAGCACATCGCGGCGTCGACCTGGCGAGGAGCGACGACAGACGCAGAAAGAAGGGATCACGATGGCATGGTTCGGAAGGCGAAATGGAAGACACCGGGTTATTTCTTCAGCCAGTGCAAAGTTGAGTGCCGGAGCCGAGGCGTTCTTGTCAGGCGATTACGCAAATCATCTGCGGCGACAATGCGAACCGGTCCCAGCGTGGGCACAACTGAATGCCTTAGCCCACCGTGATCTTGAAAGTCTTCGACGTACGCGGCAAGAAGCGTCCGCGGTCAAAAGAGTGACTAGATCTAGTTCCCGCGAGGATCAGGCCTGGATGGGGGCTCTGCGATTTCTTATGGCCGAACTTCTGGAAGTGGTCGGAGACAGCGCCGAGGCCCTTGCTCAACTGCAGCGAGGGGTCCTTGTGCCTCTGGAGCTGCAGTTGATCTGCCAGGACAAATTGACGGTGTCCGAAGTTGTCAGGTGTACCGAGGCAGCCTTGCGCTCGAGTATTCGTTAGCAACGGATGTCCGGGTGGCGCTCCCGCCGCCCTTTGAGTCTGGCGCCGATCCCACAGAGTGTGGCTGGAAAGCGATAGGAGTCTTGGGCTCGCAGAATGAAGCTGTTAGTTGGCACGAAGAAGACAAGGCGAATCACACAGGAGGAGGTTCCCGTGGGAGCGCGGGAGCGAGCTGCACGGCTGATGGTCGATGGTGTCGCGTGCGCCCTAGCGAATCCCCATTCCCCGTCTCTCGTAGGGGCGCAGAAGCCGTCACAATCCGGAATCGGCGCCCGAGCGTGCCGATGTGAGTCGCGGCAGGTCCGGTCCAGCGCCGACACCGCCGGCCCCGCATGAGGTGCAGTCGCTGATGCTCCATATGCGCGTCCTCCTGGGTAAGGGCCACCGGGTGCTCAGAGCCGGCCTCAGCGCAGCCGAAGTGGCCCTGCGTCCGGGCGGCCCGGGTCGGCAGCCTCAACGACACGGCGGGGCAGTGGCAAAGCCCCAGAGAGTCTCGGTCGTGTGCTCCTCCCGGCCAGGTCGATGAAAAGTGGGCTTCTCCCGGTTTGACGGACATCCACCATCAGGTGCGAAGCACCGGAAAGGATGCCCATTATGGAGACCATGGAGCGGAAGAAGAAGCCCCGCACCCGCCGGTCGTTCACCCCGGAGTTCAAGGCTGACATCGTCGATCGCTGCCGAGCCGGCGACCGCACGATTGCCCAGGTAGCCCGGGACTTCGACCTGACGGAGACGGCGGTGCGTAGCTGGGTGAACCAGGCCGAGGTCGACGCCGGCGAACGGAGCGGCCTGACCACGGAGGAACGCAAGGAGCTGGCCGAGCTGCGCCGGGAGAACCGGCAGTTGCGCGAGGACGTCGGCATCTTGAAGCGGGCCACAGTTTTCTTCGCGAAGGAGACCCGGTGAAGATGGACCCCTTCATCGAGGCGGAGGAAGCTGCAGATCACAGCGTGTGTCGCTGCTGTGAGCTGTTCGAGGTCTCCAAATCCGCCTACTACGAGCGCAAGAAGGCCGTCCCCTCGGCCCGGGCCGTCACCGACGCCGAGCTGACCGAGAAGATCACGGCCGTCCACACCGAGTCCAAGGGCACCTACGGGTACCTGCGGGTGCACAAGGCTCTGGGCCAGCAGGACGTCGAGGTGGGCAAGCGCCGGGTGCGCCGGCTCATGCGCCAGGCGGGCTTGGAGGGCCGGACCAAGAAGCGCTGGCGCAAGACCACGGTGCCCGATCCCGCCGCCGAGGCGGCCAAGGACCTGATCGGGCGGCACTTCGGGCCCTGCGCCGAGATGGACCGGCGCTACGTGGGCGACATCACCTATGTCATGACCTGGGAGGGCTGGGCCTATCTGGCCACGGTCATCGACCTGGCCAGCCGGCGGGTCGTCGGCTGGGCGCTGGCCGACCACATGCGCACCGAGCTCGTGGAAGAGGCGCTGCAGATGGCCTTCACCACCCGCCGGCCAGGACCGGGAGTGATCTTCCACTCGGACCGGGGATGCCAATACACGAGTAAGGACTACGCCGATCTGGCCCGGGCCAACGGCGTGGCGCTGTCGGTCGGAATGGCCGGTGAATGCTGGGACAACGCGGTGGCGGAATCGTTTTTCGCCACCATCAAACGAGAGCTCATCGACACCCGGGCTTGGCCGACACGCGAGGGTCTGCGCCGTGCCGTCTTCGACTACATCGAGGGTTGGTACAACGTCCGCCGGCTACACAGCTCGCTCGGCTACCTGAGCCCCGCCCAATGGGAGGAGATCCACCACAACGCCGACCGTCAGGCGGCATGATCAACACAAGCAGGTTGTCCGTCGAACCGGGTCAAGTCCAACGGTAGACCGATC
>Ga0302325_10034412_pt1 | contig 10361 bp, 8 predicted proteins | sample Palsa_T0_2_FD_201948 | JGI IMG/M metagenome (GOLD analysis project Ga0302325, IMG submission 201948) | Peat permafrost microbial communities from Stordalen Mire near Abisko, Sweden - Palsa_T0_2 | ecosystem: Environmental > Terrestrial > Soil > Palsa > Peat permafrost | place: Sweden: Abisko...
ACGTGACCAACGACGTGGATTGGAGCAAACTCAAGCCAGGCGTGATCGTGGTGCTCGAAGGCGCGGGAGCGGCCGCGGCTAAGGCCGGCATCACACGCAAGGGCGCTCCGGTGGCCGTGCGGCGGATCACCGATGTCCACGCGCCCGACGTCGAGATCGTTTGGGCGCAGGCGCAAGTGGTGCCCGCGGTGTCACTCGACGCGGACTACCGCGTTTTCGCGAGCGATCGCTGGTCGGGCATACCCGTGATGGCCGGACGCATCACGCCGCAGGGGGCTGTGTTGTGGCTTGCCACGTCACCCGGCGTGCAAGGCATTGAGCATTTCCCCTACATACTCCAGGCGCTTGTGGACATCGGATTGAAATTTCCGGCCAGGAGCACGAATCTTTGGGCGTTCTTCGATTCTTCCTATCGCAGCCGGGCCGATCTTAATTATCTGGCCGCGCGTTGGCGGCGTAGCGGCATTGCGGCGCTGCACGTGGCGGCCTGGCACAATATGGAGCCGGACCCGGACCGCGACGCTTTCCTGCGCGGGCTGATTACAGCTTGCCACCGCAACGCGATTCTGGTTTACGCGTGGATCGAACTGCCGCACGTCAGCGATCAGTTCTGGGCTGAACATCCGGAGTGGCGCGAGAAAACAGCGGTGGGTCAGGATGCGCAGTTGGATTGGCGGAAGCTGATGAACCTGCAGAATCCGAACTGCCGCATGGCGGTTGCCACGGGACTTGACCGCTTGCTGGAACGCTTCGATTGGGACGGCGTCAACCTCGCGGAACTCTATTTTGAATCGCTCGAAGGGGCGGCCAATCCGGCGCGCTTCACACCCATGAATGACGATGTGCGCCGGATGTTTCAAAGCTCCGCTGGGTTCGATCCGCGCCTGTTGTTCGACCCGGCTTCCGATTATGCAATCGCGCGAGCTCCTGCCGCATTGCGCCGCTTCCTCGATTTTCGCCGCCAACTGGCGACTGACATGCAGGTCTACTGGATGGATTTCGCCAGCCAAAAGCGCGTGAAGAAACCCTGGCTCGACATCGTGCTGACGCATATCGACGACCGGTTTGATGCCGGCACGCGCGATTCGCTGGGGGCGGATGTGGCGCGCGCGTTACCCATGGCGCAGGCGCGGCGAATCCGCGTGTTGGTGGAAGATCCCGCGCCGCTTTGGAATCTGGGCGCCGAGCGTTACACGAAGCTGGCCGGCAAGTATGCGGAGCTGAACACGCGGCCGGCGGATCTGGCGGTGGATATCAACGTCGTGGACCGCTATCAGGACGTCTATCCCACCAAGAAGCAAACCGGGGCGGAACTGGTGGAATTGGTGCATGCAGCGGCGGCTTCTTTCGAACGCGTCGCGCTGTACTTTGAAAGCTCGATCGAGAAGCAGGATCTGCCCTTGCTGCCGGTCGCCGCGAATCTGGCAAAGATCCGCCAGCCGGCCGCTGGCGCGAAGGGTGACGTGATGGCTGACACGATGGATGTGGAATCGCCTCAACCCAGCCGCGTGATGTGGTCCGGACCCGTCGAATTGGACGGGCAGCCCTGGCCGGTCGAGGATAAGACTTCCGTATTCGTGCCCGCGGGCAAGCACAGGCTTCGGCCGGGCGTATCGATTCCACCCGTGCGCGTGAGCGACTTCAATGGCGATATCCGGATGGCGCGTATCGAGCCGGCTTCCATCCTGCTTGCCTACCAGAGCCAGACCCGGGCGATTGCGACGATTGATGCGCCCGTGAGCTCGGTGGAAGTGGACGGCAATGCATTCTGGCGAGCGGCGGGAGCGGAGCCGCAGTTCTTCTTCGTGCTGCCGGCTGGGCAACATGTGGTGACGCTTCGCTTCGAGGCGCCGGACCCCAAGCTCGCTGCTTCGAATGCCACCGCCGTTCGTGAGCGGACCGCAGAAGCGACGGACAACGCCCACAATTTGCTATGATTAACGCGGTTCAGGCATATTCGACTGGAAGCCCTCCCATGAAAGCAATCGAACTCACTGGCGATATCGACGAGCAACATCGATTGAGAGCCAGCGTGCCGGAAGAGATTCCCGCAGGGCCTGTGCGGTTGATCGTTCTATTGTCCGAGGAAGATGAAGCCGGCAACGCGTGGGCCGATGGCCTTACGCGCGAGTGGTCGGACGAACTGAGCGACACACGTCAGGACCTCTACACGCTCGCGGACGGACAACCCGTTGATGCGGCCCGGTGAGATCTACTTGGCCCAGTTCCCATATGGGGACGTTGCTGGGATGAAGCTTCGACCGGTGCTGATTCTTACTGGTGCGGTGGGGTTTGTGCCGAAGTTCTGGTTTCTTATGTCTCGTCCGTCATACCAAGCCAATTTCTTCCTTCGGATCTCGTCCTGGACCCTGCCAGACTCGAGTTCCGATCAACGAATTTGAGGACTCTATCCACGCTGCGCCTTCATAAGCTCGCTACCATCCATACTTCCGGCCTCGTCCGCTATCTCGGCGTTGTTGATGGACCTACCTTCAAAATTGTGGCTAAGAAGCTGAAGGCATTCCTCGCTCTGTAGGACTAGGTGTCCAAATGTCAATGCGACTGTCCGTCGCATTGCACGCCAAAAAGGGAACGCCTGGAAAACGCGATCAAGAAGCAGCTTGGACTAAAATAAACAAAATCAACATGCAGCGATACCCGGTGCGGTTAGAGCCAGATACGAATGGAACGATCCGGGTCAATTTTCCAGACGTGCCCGAGGCTCATACCTTCGGCGAGAATATCGACGAAGCTCTCATGCATGCTGTCGACGCGCTCGAAACCGCATTCATGCTCTACATCGAGGATCGGCGGGACATCCCAAAGCCGTCGCCGGTAAAACGGAAAGACCACAGCGTGGCTCTTCCTGCTCTGACCGAAGCCAAGCTCGCACTGTACTCCACCATGCGCACAGACGGGGTCGGAAAGGCCGAGCTGGGCCGCCAGCTGAACTGGCACCTTCCCCCGGGTGGACCGCCTGCTCGATTTAGGGCACAGGTCCCGGCTCGATCAACTCGAGGCCGCGTTCCGCGCATTGGGTCAGAAGCTCTCCGTTCAGATTCTGGATGCGGCCTGAGCGCATCCTCTTCCTGCAGCCGCCGCTTTCATTTGGCTTAGAAGGCTGGTAGCGTATAACGTATGGCCGAACAGCGCAGCGATCTAGTCGTGTCGAACGAGCCGGAAGTGAAGCTGGACGATGAGACGCGCCGGACTCTAAGCCAGCGCATCACGTCAGCCGGCAACGGCGAACTTGTCTCCGCCGAAGAAGCACAGGGGCGTATCCGCCAGTGGTTTTCAAAAACGACCAGGCGTGGCGGCCGGTTGGATCAGTATTTCTACTTCGGCATGTCGCTGCTGATCGCCGTGGTCGTGGTGTACGGCTTCAGCCATACGGTGGCCGGGAGGCTCATCCATCCCGCCCTGCCGCCCCCGTTTATCCTGTATGTTCATGCTGCCGTCTTCTGCGGATGGGTCGTCTTCTTCATCTTTCAATCCGCGCTGATCCGAACGCACAACTTGAAGTTGCATCGGATGACGGGCTGGTTCGGCGTCGCGCTTGGCGTTACCATTCCTGTGCTCGGTGTCTCGACCGCCATCACGATGGCGCGTTTCAGAATACTCCACTTCCACTCGACCGATGCCGCGTCATTTCTCATCGTTCCGCTCTTTGACATCGTCTGCTTCAGCATCCCCTTTGCGCTGGCAATCTATTGGCGAAAAAGGCCAGAGTTCCATCGCCGTCTGATTTTGATCGCTTCCTGCGCGCTCACGGCCGCGGCTTTCGGGCGTTTCCCGCCTCAGCTCTTACCACCTGTCCTGTTCTATGCCGGCGTAGACGCTCTGATTCTTCTCGGCGTAGCGCGCGACCTGATCGTCAACCGGCGCATCCACCAGGTCTACCGCTATGCGCTTCCCGCTTTCGTCGCCGGCCAGACCATTGTCATGTACACGATTATGAACAATCTGCCGTACTGGCTGAAGATAGTCCGCGCAATACTGGGTTAACGAATTCAGGCTTGTCGAAGCCATTGGATGGTTATGTGAAAACGAAAATCATTTGGTTCTCGATGGGAGTTGTAGTTGGCGCCTGCGCAATGCGCCTCTACGTCTATTACGCCTTGTCGCATATGTTCGGCCCCTGAACCGAAGGGTTCTGCTGATACGGACTCTTATCCCTCGTCCGCAAAAGATAGAACCCCGCTTAGATCTGCCTCTGGCGGTTAGGAAGTGACATCCGCCGTCGCGACCAGGCGTACTCCGCGCGCTGCAAAGCGATCCACAACCTCTTTGGCGTCGGCGCCGATGCCGCGAATGGCGTCCGTGACCAGCTCAAGCGGGCGGCCGAGTTGAATCAGGCCGTTGAGTGCGCACTGGACACAGTACTCGGTAGCGACGCCATAAACAACATATCTTGTGGCGCTCAGCGTGGCCAGCAAGGGCACTAAGTTCGGGTTCGAAAAGCAATCGAGGCGCTGTTTCTCGACAATGATCTGTTTCGCGGAAGAAACATCGGCGATCGCGGGAAACTCGGCGGGATCAGTGCTGACCACTAACGGCCGATCGAGAAGCGTTTCCGGCGCTTTGTGCTGGCCGAGCGTGCCGGCTATGCAGTGCGGTTTCCAGGTTTGAAACTCGACGTCGTTTTCGGAATGGGCATCGGCGGTGGAGACGATCGTGAGGCCATTCGCGGCCGCGAGACGGGTCAGGGCTGCGAGTTGAGGGATGATTGTTTCCGCGCCGGGCACATACAATCCGCCGGCCGGGAACAGAAAATCAGCTTGAGTATCGACATCAATGAATACGGTTCGCATTGTGCGTCACCTGGGTTCGTCAGATTTCGTGGCTGTTAAACGCAGCGTCATAAGTACGAACAACCGCTCCCTTGCGCTTCGAATTCTGGTCGCGGCGCGGCTACTGAACGTCGAGACGAATCTCGGGCGCTCGAGGCATGACTGCCCGCGCCACGCTAATTGCCTGTATGAACGAGCTGGTCTTGCAAATTTTCTCCCAGGCGCCGCAGCGAATCGCTGTATTCCACCGGATAGAAGGCGGCCTCGTCGATGCGGCGGAGTTCCTCTGGAAGGCGCTGGATGCGCGCGGCCGCGTCCTGGCGTGTGGCCTTGGCGCCGGGCAGCCGCTCGACCAAATTTCCCCGAATGATCACGGGCCGGACCAACAGCTCACCCGTATAGGTGTCGCTGCATTCGCTCTGCAGCGCAATCAGGTCGCGATCCGCGAAGCGATACACCTGTTTCGCCGCGGGCATGGTTTGTTTATCCTCGCTGTATTTGGCGGTGTAGCTGTGGACGCCATTAGCTTCACGCTCGACGAGTTTATAGACGGCGGAAAGCGAGGGGGCATCGGCCGAAGTCGCCAGCTCTGTGCCGACGCCGAAGGAATCAATGGGCGCGCCGGAACGCACCAAATCGGCGATGCGGTGCTCGTTGAGGTCGTTGGTAACGACAATGCGGGCTTCCGTGAGGCCGGCATTGTCGAGAATGCGGCGAACCTCGCGGGATAGCGACTTCAGATCGCCGCTATCGAGGCGCACGCCCCAGATGGGTTTGCCCAACCGCGCGGCCAGGCGCGCGCCTTCGAGCGTATCGTAGGTATCGATCAGGTAGATGGTCGATTCGCCGAGCAGGTTTTGCAAAGCCGAGTACGCGGCTTCTTCGCTCGAAAAAGACATCACCCACGAGTGCGCCGCCGTGCCGAATACAGGAATGCCAAAGCGAAAACCCGCCTCCGTGTTGCTGGTCCCGCTGCAACCGCCGATGTACGCGGCACGCCCGGCCAGCGGACCCGCTCCGGCCGAGTGCGCGCGCCGGCTCCCAAATTCGACTACGCCGCGCCCCTTGGCGGCTTCGACGCATCGCGCGGCTTTGGAGGCGATCGAGGTCTGGAAGGAAATCGTCGAAAGGAGGTAGGTCTCGACCAGCTGCGCCTCGACCAGCGGCGCGCGAACCGTGAGAATGGGCTCGCCGCCAAACACGGGAGTGCCTTCGGGGATGGCGAACAGGTCGCCAGTGAAACGCAGGTTGGCCAGATAGTCAAAGAAACCGGCGGGGACATTGGAGAAGTGCGGGAGCGACCGGAGGTAGTCAATCTCCTCGTGCTGAAAGCGCAGGTTGAGAAGATACTCGACTGCCTGCTCGAGGCCGCAGGCGACCAGGAAGTTTCGCTGCGCGGGCAGGCGCCGGACCGACAGCTCGAAGGTCGCGGTCTCATTCTGCTTGCCGGCAGTGAAATAGCCTGCCGCCATGGTGAGCTGGTAGAGATCGGTATTAAGGGCAAACATAGCGGCGAATAGACTCTCCGCTATTTTGCGGATAGCGGTTTCAAGGAGGCCATTACTTCTTGTGAGGCGTGGATTCCTTGATTTCCTTGATCCCTTTCAGGATATCGTCAACGCTATTAGATGCCAGTTGGTACAAGGCCGGTTCGTTGGCCCGGCGGGCAATGTAGCCGTCGGCAGTCTTCGAAAACTCGACTTTCTCGACGCGTTTGCCGTCGTTTGAGGTGACTGTCATGTCCAGCGTGGGAACGGTGAAGCCGGTCTCGACGAACTTGGTGGCGGAAAGGTCGCGAAGCTGATCGATCACGGATTGTACTTGGGCGGAATCCATGGTCTTCCCGTTGGCCTTCCAGTCGGCGCCCGATTTCACGTAAGCCGACGTGGCTGCGCCGTTGTGGATTTCGATCTTCGAGGGGTCGTTGAAGCCGAAGTCGAACAGCTTCTTGCTGCGGAAATCGTCCAGCGATTTGTCGAGGCCGGTACCCAGATCCGCGGTCACCTTGAAGGTTCCTTTCACCGCGCTCGAGCGGGCGAAATAGGCGTCTTTGTTCTTACGCACTTCGAGCGTCTGCGTTCCGGCAGCATCGGTGACACGCGCCGTGGCCACGGTTTGCCCGGCGGCAAACTGGGCGTCTGCTTTCTTCGAGTCTTCGGCCGATAGCGACAAATCCATCTTGGCGTCTTTCAACTTACGCAGCAGGTCCTCGACGGAAAAACTGTCGGCGCGATAGGGGCCGGGCTTCAGGATCTGCCACTCGTTCTGGTTATTCTTGCCGAATTCGACGGTCTGCTTTTTCGCGTCGAGATCGATGCGAGTAACCTTGTCGTTATCGAAAGTCATGAGGCGCTTGTCGCGCAGGTCGTTGACCTGTTTGTCAAACGAGGAGCGCACCGAGGTCGACGCCAGATAAACTTTAGGATCGCCGGCGCGCTGCGCGTAGGTTTGGGAGCCTCCGGGCACGTCGTCGCCGAGGATTACCTGTTGAGTTTTTCCGCTGGTGAGCTGGACAGTGACCGTCAGCGCTGGTTGGGCGAGCCCATAGCTCGCGGGAGCGGAAGCTTTATTTTCGAGGAAATCCGCGCTTAGCGGCGCCAGTGCGCCGGCCAGACCGCTGGCCGCATCCTGATCGGCGGGATAGTTCTCCTTGCCCGTCAGCGACCACTTCCGGTTTTCGTGGACCAGAGTGAGGGTTGAGCCGTCCCTCTTCTTCACTTCAATCTGTCTGATCTGATCTTCCGGAATGTTGATCAGCTTCACGCTGGTATCGGGCGTGGGCTTGATGTCGGAGCCGGGCGGGTGCTTAAGCGCATACCATACGGCGCCACCCAGGCCGGCGGCGATCACCACTGCCACCAGAAGGTTACGTAGACCCATGTTCTTATCTCCGCTTCAAGAAGAGACTGAGGCCGGCTGCAATGATGATCAGTGGAAACGCGAACAGGACGGTGTACTCAAACATGTTCATCTGCGATTGAGTCGCGTTGAGCCGCCGGTCCTCGGCCTCCTTCGGGCGAATAGAGATGAGATCTTCATCCGACGACAGCCAGTTCACGGCGTTAACCGCCAGGTCGCGATTTGATTGGAAACCGATGTAGTCGTTCTCGAGGAACGTGGCGGAGCCGATCACCACAAAACGGCCGGGTTTCGATGGATCGCCGGTATTATACGTGCCGGCCACCGCGAGAACGAACGGCCCCTTCTTGTTCTTCGGATCGTCCACACTCACCTGGTTGGAGGAAAGATTCGTGGTCGCAAAGGTACGATCGGATGTGGAGAACAGTTTGTCCAAGGTCGTCTTGTCGCCGGTCTTGATGGTGAGCGACTCCGCGAAAGGAAGTCCAACCGCCGCGCCCTTCAAGTCGCGCACGATAGCCTGGCTTTCGAAATCCGCAACCAGCGGAACTTCAGGGCCTACGCCAAACATTTGCCCCACCGGATTCGGATCGAGCACCAGGTCTTTGTCGGGCGTCACGCCCCAGCTCGTCAGCAATTGAGAGAGCGGAGCGTTCTCGGATGTATCGATCTTTGACATGTGGAGGGGAGGATCGAGCAGGAAAAAGGCGCGCCCGCCGGACTCGACGTAAGCCTTTATGGCCGCGATCTCGGGCGGATCATACTCGTTTTGCGGGCCGGCCACCGTAAGCACTGAGCAATCCTTGGGAACCTCGGTCTTAGAAAGCAGCGAGACGGACTCGGTCGTGTAGTTGTCGCGAGTCAGTAAGTCCTTAAGCTTTGAGAGGTCGGTGCGGTCCGATTCGTCGACCTGGCGTTCGTGGCTTCCGGTCACAAAACAGACCTTTCGAGTCCCCTTCATCACCTTGAGGAAAGCGCCAGTGATCCCTTCTTCGGTGAGCGCCTTGGCTTCTTCCCGCTTCGCACCCATGTCTACGTAGGCGGTGCCAGGGTAGCGCAAGCCATAGGAGCGAGCCACGGTAGGGTTCCTTTGGTAATCGACGTACTTTACGTGCACTTTCGGCGAGAGATTACCGTAGCGATCGAGCATCGGTTTGGCTTGCTCAAAGCTTGTGGACTTGTCGATGTAAGTGATGGTGGCGTCGGACTTCAGCCCGCCGATTACCTTCTTGGTTTCATCCGAAAGCGTGTAACGCTTGTTGGAAGTTGTGTCGTAAGTCTTGTTGTAGCGATTGGCCAGCCAGTTGACGGCCACCAGGCAAGCGAGCACGAGGATGGTGTAGAGGCCAGCGGTGGCGCCAAAGCGGGCTTTTGCGGAATCGAGGCTTCGATTTGCCATTATGCCCTCCACCTGACTGACTCGAGCGATCGAGCAGTAAGAAACAAGCCGAAGAAGATCATCGACAGGTAAAAGATCAGGTCCTTGGAATCAATGACGCCGCGGGAGAAGCTATCGTAGTGGCTCATGATCGAGATATAGGAAAGCACCTGCAAGATGTCCGAATTGCCGAACGAAGTGGTCCAACTGAGGATGAACAGCAGCAGCGCGAGCGCGAAGCCGACGGCTGCGGCCACAATCTGGTTCTTGGTGGTGGAAGAGATGAATGCGCCAAAACTGAGTAAGCAGGCGCTTTGCAGCAGGATCCCCAGGAATCCGGTAACCACCGGTCTCCAATCCGGCTTGCCGTAAACAAACAGGAACGAGAAATCCAGCACGAGAATGGCGAGCAGCGCGCAGTACATGAGCACGGCGGAAAGCCACTTACCGAGGATGATTTCGATATCCGTGACAGGCGAGGTCATCAATAGCTCGATGGTTCCCTGACGCTTCTCCTCCGCGAACAAACGCATCGAAATGAGCGGAACCAGAAAGAGGCCGACTACCGCCATGTTGCTGAGGATCGGGGCAATCACCTGCTCATTGATGTTCATTGGTCCGCCGCCGCCGCTCATCATCGATTCCATGGAATATCTGAGAAAAACGGCGGAGACGATGTAGGTGAAGTAGCCGCCGAGAACCGCGAATATAGCCAGCAGCACCCAGGCGATGGGAGAGACGAAATAGCTGTAGAGCTCGCGGCGGCAGATGGTCCAGATAGTTCTCATTGGTTTACACCTTGGGGCTCGGAGGCCGTCAACTCGAGAAAGACTTCCTCGAGGCTGTAGGCAAGAGACTTCAGCTCGAGCAGATCCCAGCCGGATTGCACCACCGCTCGCGCCAGATCAGCCCGCACATTCTGGTTGGGAAGACTTTCGACCTCGAAGGTGAGGCGGCCATCGCCAACCGGCCGAGCCACCACTTTACTGACGCCGCGTACTTGTTCGAGCCGCTGCTGAACCGCCGGCGGGTCGGAAACACCGTCCGCCGAGATCGCGATCAGCGCGGCGTCGGAACCATGCATTCTGTGCGTGAGGTTCTCGACCGTATCGGTGGCCACCAGCTTGCCCTTGTCGATGATGATGACTTTCTGGCAGATCGCTTCCACCTCGGGAAGAATATGGGTGCTCAGGATGATGGTGTGCTCGCCGGAAAGCGATTTAATCAGCTCGCGGGTTTCGAGAATCTGCTTGGGATCGAGGCCTGAGGTGGGCTCGTCGAGAATCAGTACGTCGGGGTTGTGAATGATGGCTTGCGCGAGGCCTACACGCTGG
>Ga0302325_10034414_pt1 | contig 10360 bp, 9 predicted proteins | sample Palsa_T0_2_FD_201948 | JGI IMG/M metagenome (GOLD analysis project Ga0302325, IMG submission 201948) | Peat permafrost microbial communities from Stordalen Mire near Abisko, Sweden - Palsa_T0_2 | ecosystem: Environmental > Terrestrial > Soil > Palsa > Peat permafrost | place: Sweden: Abisko...
CCGCTTGGCGCAGGAAGTCGCGCACGAATGCGGAGACCTCGCGCGAGCCCGTGCCGTTGCCGATGGCGATGGCGCGCACGTTGTGGCGTGCGATCAACCCGGCCAGCGTTTTCACCGCGCCGGCCAGGTCGATGCGCGGCTCCAGCGGATAGATCACTGCGCTTTCCAGGAACTTGCCGGTATCGTCCACCACAGCCAGCTTGCAGCCCGTGCGGATGCCCGGATCGACGGCCAGCACGCCAAGCATGCCTGCGGGCGCGGCCAGCAGCAGGTTCTGCAGGTTGTCGCGGAAGACGCGGATGGCTTCGTCGTCGGAGCGGTCCTTCAGTTCCAGGCGCACTTCGGTTTGGATGGACGGGTTCAACAGGCGTTCATAGGAATCCGCGATAGCCTGCTCCAGGTGCGGGGTCCAATCGCCGAGGACGCGCAGAACGCGGCTTTTCAGCCAGGCGAGGGGCTGGGCGGGGTCCATCTCGATCTCGAAAGTGAGGAAGCCCTCTTTGGCGCCCCGGCGGATGGCCAGCATGCGATGCGAGGGGATCTTGGCGGCCGGTTCGCGGTAGTCGGCATACATCTGATACTTGCGCTCGGGATCTTCCACGCCTTCGATGGCGCGGCTGACGACCACGCCCTGCTCGGCCATCATGCGGCGGATGGCTTTGCGGAATTCGGCATGCTCGCTGACCCATTCCGCCACGATGTGCCGGGCGCCGGTGAGGGCTTCGTCTGCTGACGCGACTTCCTTCTCCGCGTTCACGAACGTGGCGGCGAATTGGCCCAGCGGCACGCCGGTAACCTGCTGCTCCCACAGATAGCGCGCCAGCGGTTCCAGGCCCTTCTCACGGGCGATGGAGGCCTTGGTGCGGCGCCTAGGTTTGTAGGGCAGGTACAGATCTTCAAGCTCGTTTTTCTCCAGCGCGGCTTCGATGCGCGCGCGCAATTCGGCGGTGAGCTTGCCCTGCTCGTCGATGGATTGGAGCACGGTGCGGCGGCGCTCCTCCAGTTCGCGGAAGTACTCCAGCTTTTCCTGAATGGAGCGGATTTGCACCTCGTCGAGATTCGCCGTCACTTCCTTGCGGTAGCGCGCGATGAAGGGGACGGTGCCGCCTTCGTCGAGCAAGCCGATGGTGGCTACCAGGCTTTTCAGCGGTACGCCAAGCTGCGTGGCGATGTGCAGGAGAACGGTGGTGGAGAGGGTTTCAGGTGACTGCATGGCATGCGGCTAACCTCCCATAATAAGCCCGCTGACGTGCTTTCCTCACCGTGGGGCGGGCAATCATGGCCGCCCCACGGTGCAAAAAGTACAGTCGCCACGCACCTCACTGCACCTGCAACGTAGCTGTGTCGCTGGCCTGGGGGACGTTCGTCCCTGTGCCTTGGAGTTGGTAATCCCCGAAGCCCAAGCCCGATGGAATCGTAAAAGTGAGCGCCGCACTGCCGACGAAAGTGCCCGTGCCATCGGCCACCGCCGACCCCAGAAAAGTGTATGGGCTTTCCCAGTAAACGTCAACCGTATCGAACGCGGCGTAACCGTACCCCTTGGCGCTCGATGTACCGCCGGGCGGCCCGAACGACGGACTCACCAGCAGCTTCGGCGTAACCTGAAATGTCGCCGCGGCTATTTTTCCGCTAGTCACGCCATTGCCCAGAAACAGCCGATAGCCAAAGGGCGAATCGGGCAGAGTTGCATATCTCTCTTGCGAACTGAACGAGCCACTGGAATCGGCCACGGCGGTGGCCAACACGGTTGAGCCGATGCCGCTGGTGTAGATCCTCACGGTCTCGTTGGGGGCGAAACCATTTCCGCTGAAACTGATGCTCGTCCCGGTCGCGCCCAGCCCCGGGTGACCGCCCGGAGGGCTGACGAACATGTTCGCGCCCACGAAAACAGCCTCCCCGATCATGCCGGCGCCGAATTCCGTAAACCATAGCGCGTTGTCCGGCCCGGTTGCGATCCCGGTGCTGCCGGTGTTCTCGAAGTTGGAGGGAGGCGCCGGGTATTCGGTGACGGCCCCGGCAGTGGTGATGCGGCCGATACCGTTGCTGTAGGAATTGGTAAACCACAGCGCGCCATCCGATCCCCGAGCCGTGATCGAAAAAGGATCGGTACCGAACGCGGAATACTCAGTGGTTGCCCCGGCCGTGGTGATGCGCCCGATCAGATTCGCGCCGGCTTCGGTAAACCACAGCGCGCCATCCGGCCCGGCCGTGATTCCTTGCGGAGAACTGGACGTGGAGGTTACTTCCCATGAGCCGATCGACCCGCTGGTGGTGATACGCCCCACCTGGATGTATTCGGTGAACCACAGCGCGCCATCCGGCCCCGCCGTAATCCCGGCCGGCTCAGCGCCGTAGACATTCCGATATTCGGTGACCGTCCCGCTGGTGGTGATGCGTCCGATCTGGTCGCCGGCGTTTTCGGTAAACCACAACGCGCCATCCGGCCCCGCCGCAATCCCCCAGGGGCTGCTATTGGCTGTGAGCACCGGGAATTCAGTCACCACACCCGCGGTGGTTATGCGCCCGATCTGGTTACCGGCGGATTCGGTGAACCACAGCGCGCCATCCGGCCCCACCGCGATTCCTTGGGGGTCGCTATTCGGCGTGGTAATAGGGTACGCCGTAAACGCGCCGGCGGCGGTCATGCGCCCAATGCTGCCGCTGCCTAACGTAAGCCAAAGCGCGCCGTCCGGTCCCCTGGTGATCGCGTTTGGTCCGCCCGTATTGGGAGGCGTCACGGGATAAGACGCGATGGCGACATTCTGCGCCGGCGTAATGGCCGGCACGCCCAATAGCAATGCGGCAATCCAGCGACCATAGGTACCTGTCATGGTGGGCAACTCCTTTAAGTTCCCCACTATACATCACCCGCTTGCGCTTGTCGCGGATCTAGGTACTACCACTCACCAATGTGGTTTTGTGCTCTTGTAGGGCGGGCAATTATGCCCGCAGCCGGCTTTCAGCCGGCTCTTCCCGCGAGCGAAGGCGTAGCCCGCCTCTCTGGCGCGCGGGGGCAGCTTCGTGTTGAGACGGTTCCACCGCGGGTGCCTCATCCACTTCCGCGGGACGGGACGCGCAGCCTCGGCGGGAATGTCCCGACCGGTGAAACTGCCGTCAGCCACTCGCCGGAGGGTGCCCAATGGGCGTGGCAGGCCGCGGCGCTTCTCGCAAGCGCTGAAGTCCGAAATCTGTTATCGTGAGTCGAAGCGATGGCAGTTAGTAGACTTGCTCCATCGGAGGACAACCATGAAGCCCTACTTGTTGTTACCGCGCTGCCTTTGGCTGGGCATGTCGGCTTTGGCTGCGGCGGCATGCTGCAACGCAGACGTGATCGTGTTTGACGACGTGGACAATGTTCTTTCAGTGACACTCAATGGTGTGCCGGTTACAGGGAATGGGGGCCGCGTTACAGATTTCTATCTCAGTGGAGGCTTCGTAAGCTTCGATCTCTCCTTGGGCTTCTTTACCGATTACACAACATTGTCGGCATTCACCAACCTTATTGATCCCAGCAGCGGCGATGTTAGCGATCGTTTTGTTTATGAATTTGTCAACCTTTCTTCCGTTTACAGTGTGCAATTTGGCTTAAACCCAACGTTGCCCGTCATACCTCCAGGCGCGGAAGATCTCACGACGATTCCCGTGCAGGGCCTGCCACCGGACCCGTACTACCTGCAGCCTGGCGCTCCCCAATTAGTCGGCACTGCATTCTTGCTGTACATGAGCCCGGACACTTTCTACGCACAAACCGAGGTGCCCGAGCCCAGGTTATCCGCGGTGTTGTTACTGACCATTCTGTTAGGAATTTGCCTAAGGGCCAGGACTCAATCGCCATTCGGCCGGTGCATGTCGCGAGCATGCCGGGACGATCGCCGTTAAATCGTAGCCGGCCACGCTGACGCCTGTCCCCAGTTCAGTCCCGGCTTCCATGCGAGGCGCATCTCTTCTCGGTTTCCCGAGAAATCGAGAAGGACGGTCGATGTAGGTGCGGGCTGGCCCGCAGGGCATCCCAGCCGTGGGCGGCGAGGGACCATGCGATCCTCCGCGCATAATCGGGCCAGGGTTGCTATGTCGAAGTGAAGATGCAAGACCATCCCGAATTCCGGAGGGGGTCTCAGGCTGGCAGAAGGGGATAGAAGCTGAGAAACGGTGGCCGGTACGCGCGGGCCGTGGTTCCGGAGTGCCAGTGCATCTGGCACTCCGTTTCCCTGTTTTAGCTCGCAGCCGTAGATGCAGCGGCGGCCAACTGGCTGTTGGTGGTGCTCCAGATTTTGCTGACGCTGGAGCCCGAACTGATAAACAGAGCAGCGGAAGCCAGAGCTACAAAAGCCATGAGCAGCGTGTACTCGATCAAGTCTTGGCCTTGATCGTCCATCCATAGGTTGCGCAGAAAGGTCGTCATCGTTTATTTCACTCCCGCCAGCTTATTAGCACGAGCCGTTCCAAACGAATTTATTGGAAGATACTCTCAAAACAATAGGGATATCGCATACCTGGTTATCCAAAGTTATCTTCCTTGTGTGACAGCGCTGACGGACGGTGTGACAACGGTGTCGCGCGCTGCGAGTCACCGGAAGATAGACTTCGCGATCATGGCGTGCACGCCCTTATTGCCGTCCACCAGTTGCGTGATGCTGAGGTCGGCGGCCACGCTGGTGAGCATGTAAGCGTCTTCCCGCGTCAGATGCTTTTCGGTTACCAGAAAATCGATCATCTCCTCAACCGCCAGCCGGGCGGCCTCGCGCAAATCTTCGTGCAGACCCATCGTGATGTAGTGGGTGGGCGTCTCACCGCGCGGCCACCGCAAATGCAGGTCTTTGCGCGCCACGAACTGAAACACGCCGGTCAGCGACGTTTCGAGCGCGGTAATGTCCACTTCTCCATTGCCTTGGCCCGCATGGCCGTCGCCCACCTGAAACAACGCGCCGGGCGCGTGCACGGGAATGTAGAGCGTGGTGCCTGCCACGAATTCCTTGTTGTCGATGTTGCCGGCATGGAACCATGGCGGCACGCTGCTGATGCGCCCCAGGTTCTCCGGCGGCGCGACGCCCATGCTGCCGAAAAACGGCCGCAACGGAATCTCGATATTCGCGGAAAACTTCGCGATCGTTTTCTCGCGGTCCAACGGAACGATTTTGATTCGGGAAAACGGAAAGTCGTCGGGCAGGAAACCGGCGCCGGGCCGGAAGTGGTTGTACGCGTAAGGCAGGTCAAGCTGGATGGATCGAATGCGCACCTCCAGCGTGTCGCCGGGCTCGGCGCCCTCGACGTAGATGGGCCCGGTCAGAATATGCCCGCCCGGCCCCTTGTCGGTGACTTCGCGGTAGATATCGCGCAGGGCCGGCTGGATTTCGGCGGGCGGCACGCCGGCGGCTTCCAGGCGCGCCGGGCTATTGGTGATGAGCGTTTGTATCTCGACCGAATCGTCCGAGCGGATGCGCAATACCGGCGGCGTGGAGGCGGCGTAGTATCCCCAAGCGACCGTTTTCGGGGTGGCCGGCAACTTGTGCAGGACCGTTTCGGGAGTTGCGGCTGCCTGGAGCGCGGCCAGGATCAGGATGGAGGTTCGCATGGCGGTAACATTCTTTGCTCACGCCAGGCGCGTTGTCAAGCCATTTTCTGGGGAATCGCCGATCGTCGACGTGGCCACCGTGGGGCGGGCAATTCTGCCCGCAGCCGGCTTTTAGCCGGCTTTGGCCGCCTGAAAAGGCGGCTGCGGCCATGATTGGCCGCCCTACAATTAACGCGGAATCGCGTATCCGTCAAAAAGTACGTGGCGCACGCTCTCAGCGTGCGGCCACGATTGGCCGCCCCACGGTGAAAATGTAGAAACTAGAGCGTCGGGCGTAGCCCGCCTTCACTCCACCACCAATCTGAAATCCACCGTCAAGACCAGCGCATCGGGTGTCACCCGTATCTCCGGCACGCTGAAATCCGCCAATTCCTGCCGGTATGCCGCCTGCGCGCGGCTCTGCTCCAGCAGGCGCCTGGCGTCGTCGGCGATACGATATTCGAACTGTTTGCGCAAGCTGTCGCCCAGCGCGGCGCACACCCGCCGTGTGTAATATCCGTTGCGAGGCGCTCCGCCCGGCTCACGGCTTTCCACCCGGACATCTTTCAGAGCTATGGTTTTGCCGCGGCAGTAAGGCACCGCGGTGATGTACACGTCGAAGGAATCGCCCAACCCGATGCAACGGCCGAAAACGTCCACCGCGGAGCGCCCGGTGAAATGCGCCTTCAGGCTCAGGCGGCCATTATCGCCGCGCAGCTCCGGGTGCTCCAGGTAGGCGAAACTGCACTTGGCGGCAGGATTGCCCTTCACATAGCGGCGGCCATCCTGGGTGAACACTTCCTGCGCCAGGATCTTCTGGATGGCGGTGTAATGGATCTCCAGTTCGGCGGCGTGCGCGGAGACAACAAGTAATGCCGGAAGAAAAAAGCGCGTCATCGATCCGCCCGGCGGGATGCGGCCGCCAGCACGCGCGCGAACGCGCCCCGCTTTTCGACGGCGACTCCATCGAGCCCCAGCCAGCCGGCCCACACGGCCAGTTCAGCGGCCAGCGCCTGGGCGGTTTCCGCCGAACCAGCGCCCGGCTCCAGGTAAGCGGCCAACACGCGCAAGCGGCGCGCGGCGCGGTCGGCCTTCAGGTCCACGCGCGCCACCAGACGCTCGCCCAATAAAAACGGCAGCACGTAATAGCCCCAGCGGCGCTGCGGCTGCGGCACGAAGATCTCGATCCGGTATTCGAATTCAAACAGACGCTCGACGCGCGGACGATACCAGACCACCGGATCGAATGGCGAGAGCAGGCTGGCGGCGGAGATGGCCCGCGGCAGCCGCGCGTCGCAATGCAAGTAAGCGGGCGCGGACCAACTCTCCACGCGTACCTCGCGCATTTGTGCGGCCTCCACCAGTTCAGCCAGCCGCGGGCGGGCTTCCCGCAACGGCATGCGGTAATAGTCGGCCAAATCCGCGGCGGTGGCGATGCCCAGTGCGCGTCCGGCCAGGCGCAACAGCTCACGCTGCGCGTCGTCGCGCTCCACGCGCCGGGCATGGTGCTCCGGCGGGACGATGCGCTCGGCCAGATCGTACGCGCGCGCGAAATTGGGCCGCCGGTCGGCGATGGCCAGCAGGCCGCGGCCAAAATGCGCTTCCAGCGTGGCCCTGGGTACCGAGCGGAACCATGCGCCCGGAATGCGGCGCGTGCTGCCCTCGGTTTCCGGAAGGTCGTCGGTCGCCAGCGGGCCGCGCGCGCGCACCTGCTCGAGCACCCAATCCAGATAGCCGGGGGTCTCTGCCAGGATTTTTTCGAAGCCCCACGGGCGCATCCTATGCTCCTCCATGCGATGGCGCAGCAGCGGCCAGATCTCCACCGGCACAATGGATGCTTCATGCGCCCACTGTTCGGTGAATTCGCGGCCGCGATATGCCAGATCGTCAAGCAGCGCGCGCGGGTATGGCCCCAGCCGCGAGAAGGGAATCTGATAGTGGGCGGGTGCCAGCACATTGACGAAATCGATCTGCAGCAGGCCAAGCTGGCGGATGGTGCGGGCCAAATCGCGCATGCCGGGTGGGCGTTTCGGGCGCGGACGATCGAATCCCTGCGCCGCCAAGGCAATGCGGCGCGCCTCGCTCAACGAGAGATCCGCGGCAATCCCTTTGGCCATTCGGCGATTCTATCGCACGGCGCTATTATGAGTTTCAGCTATGCTTACACGCCGGGAAGGAATGAAAGCGGCCGCGCTGACGGCCCTCTCGTATGCGCGCGTGCTGGGCGCCAACGACCGCATCCAGTTCGGTCTTATTGGATGCGGCGAACGCGGCCTGTACGTGGCCTCCATCTTTCAGAAGACCGCGGAAGTCGATGTGCGCGGTGTGTGCGATGTTTACGGCGACCGCATCGACAAGGCCGTAACGCAGGCCGCCGGCGCGCAACCGTTTGGCGATCACCGCAAGCTGCTGGAGTTGAACGGCCTGGATGCCGTGCTGATCGCCACGCCGGACCATTGGCACAAATCCATCGCCATCGACGCGCTGAACGCCGGCAAGGATGTGTACGTGGAGAAGCCCTTGACGCGGCTGCGCGAGGAAGGTCCCGAGATCGTGCGCGCCGCGCGCATCGATAACCGCGTATGCCAGGTGGGTATGCAGCAGCGCTCGGGCGAGATTTACTTGGAGGCGCGCGAACGTTTCGTACGCTCCGGCATGCTGGGCAAAATCTCGCACGTGGATTGCGTGTGGAACGGCGGCGCAAATGAGGCGCTGCCCAAGGAACCCGCGCAGAAGCCCGCCAACCTGGATTGGGTGCGCTTTCTGGGCCCGCTGAAATACCGCGATTGGAATCCCGCGCAGTACCTGGATTTTCGCGCGTTCCTGGATTTCGGCGGCGGCAAGCTGACGGACTTCGGCGCGCATTGGATGGACGTAGTCCACATGTTCATGGGCCAGGATGGGCCGCTCTCGGCCGTGGCGGCCGGAGGCGTCTATTACGATTTCCACGACGGACGCACGGCGCCCGATACCATCAGCGCGCTGTTCGAATATCCGGGCGGCTTCACCGTGAGCTTCGTTTCGCTGGCGGTCCCCAGCGCCCCCGACTACGGAGTCGAATTCCTGGGCGCCAACGGGCGGCTGTTCGTGGATCGCAACCACTATGTGTATCGCTCCGGCGAGAAAGGCGCGGAGCCGGTGACCCGGCGCATTCCTGGCGATATCACCGATGCGCACGTGCGCAATTTCTTGGATTGCTGCCGCTCCCGCAAACTGCCGAATGCGGATGTCTACATTGGGCATCGCGCGGCGCAGGCGGCCCTGCTGGCCAATCAGAGCTACCTGGAGCGGCGGCGGATCCGCTTCGATCCCCAGCGCGAGGAAGTGCTTCCCTTTTCGGCGTGATGTGGCGCAGGCACTCCTGCCTGCCGCGACGACACTCCTGTCGTCGCGCCGGGCGCAGCCCGGCTCGGGAGTTTGGCCGTTTTCTGGTGTGGGGCGGGCAACTCAGCATCGCATCTCTGTCAAAAAGCATGTGGCATTGCACTTGGTCTTGAGGGAATAAAGCGGCGGTAGAATTGCATTCAAGGTACGAGGGGGAAACTTGCTTAAGAAACTTCTTCCGCTATGGATTGCGGCGACCCTAGGCGCCAGCGCATCCCTGGGCGCCGGCGCGGCGCCCAAACAGACCGACACCGCCGTGTTTGCGGGTGGCTGCTTTTGGGGTGTCGAAGCGGTATTCGAGGAACTCAGGGGCGTCGAAAAAGTGCTGGCCGGATTTGCCGGTGGCGATGCGATTTCGGCGCACTATGAAATTGTCAGCACCGGCATGACCCACCACGCCGAGTCGGTGGAAGTCACTTACGACCCGTCCCAGATCGCTTACGAGCAACTTCTGAAAATTTTCTTCACGGTAGCCCACGACCCTACCGAAAAGAACCGCCAAGGTCCCGATTCCGGCCCGCAATACCGTTCGGCGATCTTCTACAAGGATGCCGAACAGAAGCGCATCGCCGAGGCCTACATCAGGCAACTCGGCGATGCCAAAGTTTTCAAGAGACCGATCGTTACCGAAGTCACGGCGCTCACGCGCTTCTATCCGGCCGAGGGATATCATCAGCAATTCGTCAAAAGGAATCCCGATTATCCGTATGTCGTTTACAACGATCTGCCCAAGCTGGCAAAACTCCGGCAAGAGTTCGCGCCGATGCTAAAAAATCCGGGCAAGTAGGTTAGAACGACTCATCGGCCGACGGACCATAGACCCCCGGCACCGGCACATCGTTCAGCCGCAGATACACGGTTAACTGCGCGCGATGGTGGATAGTGTGGTTCATCACGAAGCTTCGTATGCAGGCAATGCGAGGCATGCTGAAAAGCGTCTGTCCGCCGTTGAGCAGCGACCAGGTTTGCGCAAAATGCTCATCGCTGGCGCCGGCGATGGCGGCGCGCGCGGCGGCCGCGTTCTTGTCGAATCGCGCCAGCAATTCCTCACTCGTTGCGATAGGTTCTTCCTTGTACGGCGGCGCGCCCGGCGGGGCGATATCGAAAGAGTCCTTGTCGATGGTATCCACGGTCCAGCCGGTCATGTTCACGATATGGGTGGCCAGCGCCCCCATGGCGAAGGATTTCGGGTGCGGCTTCCAGCCGAACTTATCCTCCGGGCAACGCTCCAGGACTTTGCGGGTGTTGGCCATTTCCTGGTCGAATTCGGGCAATAAGGCATCACGAATCACTTGGGTATTTCCTCCACTAGCCAGTTTTGCTTTTTCTTCGCCATCAGTCAAGGGCTGAATTTGTAAACTTATGGTGGAGCCCTCGCCCCCTTCGCCCCCTCGCCCCCTCGCCCGCTCGCCCCCTCGCCCCCTC
>Ga0302325_10034415_pt1 | contig 10360 bp, 8 predicted proteins | sample Palsa_T0_2_FD_201948 | JGI IMG/M metagenome (GOLD analysis project Ga0302325, IMG submission 201948) | Peat permafrost microbial communities from Stordalen Mire near Abisko, Sweden - Palsa_T0_2 | ecosystem: Environmental > Terrestrial > Soil > Palsa > Peat permafrost | place: Sweden: Abisko...
GGCGCCTCGTTCAGTCGAACGCGATGCGGTCTTCGTGCGCGTAGACGTTGAAACGTTGGTCGCGAAGGAAACCGACGAGCGCGATGCCGTATTCGCGCGCGAGGTCCACCGCCAGACTGCTCGGAGCGGAAACTGCGCAGACGAGCGGTATGCCCGCCGCCAGCGCTTTCTGAACGATCTCGAAACTCGTCCGGCCGCTCACCATCAAGATCGACTCGTCGAGCGGCAGCCGTCCGTTGAGAAAGGCCCATCCGGTGAGTTTGTCGACGGCGTTGTGGCGGCCGACGTCTTCTCGCACGAGCGTGAGCCGCCCGTCACGATCGAAGAGACCGGCAGCGTGCAATCCTCCCGTCGTCTCGAACAGCCGCTGCGCGGAACGCAGGCGTTCGGGTAACGCGAGCAGCGTTTCGGCCGCTACACTCCACGTCGCCGTCAGCGGCACGAGACCGCGCAAGCGCAGGGCTTCCAAATTCGCTTTGCCGCAGACGCCGCAGGCGCTCGTCGTCGTGAAGTGCCGCTCGAGCCCGTCCAGCGGCGGGAGCCGGCTCGCGTTCAGGTCGACGTTGACGATGTTGTAACGCTGCTCTTCGTCGACTTCGCCCGCCAGGCAGTAGGAAATTCCGCGCAGCGCAGCCCGGTCGGCTATGACGCCCTCGTTGTGCAGAAATCCGGCCGCAAGCTCAAAGTCGTGGCCGGGCGTCCGCATCGTGATCGCGACCGTGCGCGTTTCCTTCGCGGCGCGCAATCGAATCTCGAGCGGTTCTTCCGTCGCCACGCGATCGAAACGCGTCTCGCGCGTGCCGTCGTCGTACGCGATCACGCGCGCTTCGACCGATGGACCCTGTCGCGCACCCGCTTCGATCATGGGCTTATTCGGGTTGGCGCGAAGCGGCGCGGGGATCGTCGGCTGAATCTTTGCCCGCTTCGATGAGCGTCTGGCGCAAGACGAAGGCTCCGGTTAGCGTCAGCACCGAGCCGGCCACCGTCTTCCAGCGATTGTGAAACGGAAGCAGATTGAGCAGCGCCGGAAGCGCGATGCCGCACACTCCCGTTACCAGTCCCAGGTTCGCGCCGCGCGCGCCGGCAAACATCGGTACGCCGAGTTGCCCCGCGTGACGCTTGAAGTCGAGAAGCAGTGCGGCTTCGCTCAGCGATGCGATAAGCTCCAAGCGCTCCAGTTTGCGAATCGTCTTCTCGGGGCCGCCGCTCAAGGCCAGGACCGCGGCATTCGCCGCGCACGCGCCCGCCATTCCCGAGCACACCGAGAACGCCGGGATGTGCCGCTTGCCGATCGCCCATACCGGAATCGCCGTCGCCGAAATCAGGACGCCCGTGTAGCCGCACATGAATGCGCCGACGAGCCCGAGGAGCGGCCGCGTCAGTGCTCGCGGAAAGATGTCGCTCAGCCATCTCGGCAAGTACGAATCCCGCGCGGCCTGATCGGCCACGCCGCCCGTGGCCGCGCCTGAAAAGATGACGAGCGCCCAGACACCCATCGACATCGGCGACTTAAACTTCACGATGCGCAGCATGTGCAAGAAGCGCTCGGGCCGTCCCAGGTGACTGATCAAGACGGCCGGACTCAGGGCCGACAGTCCGAGCGCGATATACACCGCGCTGCGGACCAGCGGCGCATCCTCGCTCGCTTCGTCCGTAATGGCCGCGAGAATTCCCGAGCCGCCTGCGATTCCGCCCGCGAACAAATAGGTGACGACGTTCCAGCCCCAGTGCGGCTTCTTGAGCAGCGGCCGGTCGTAGTACGTTGCCGAAGCGTGCGGCGGCAACGTGACGCCGTCCGACGTGCCGAAGGCGGCGTTGTCGGGATCGAGCCGGCGCATCTCGATGTCGCTCACGCGAAGTTTGAACGAAGGATCGCAAAGCCAGCCAGCGCGAGCGCCGCAGCGGCGAGCGCGCCGCTCATGTATCCGGCGGCTTGGTGCGTCGACGGCAACACGGGTCGCTCGGGAAGATTGTATTTCTCCGGCGCGTCGGTCAAGAGGAAGAATGCGTTGAGGTCGCCGACCGACGAGTCCGAATCGACGCCGTAGAGATAGGCACTCACGCCGGCGCTTTGCAGCTTTTCGACCCGCTTCTTGGCGCGAACCTTGAGCTCGTCGACGTCGCCGAATTGAATCGATTCGGTCGGGCACGCCTTGGCGCAGGCCGGCGTAAAGCCGACCTTCTGCCGGTCGTAACAGAGCGTGCACTTTCCGGCGATGCCACCGTCCTTCTGCAAGGCATCGTCGCTCGAGCGTCCGTCCGATTCGAAACCGCGGCCGACGCTGTAGTCGGCGGGATGAATGATGTCGACGACGCCAAAGGGGCACGACACGACGCAGTACCCGCAACCATTGCAAACGTCGGGTTGGATGAACACGTCGTCGAACTCGTTCCGGATGATCGCACCGGTCGGACACGCCTCCATGCAGCCGGCGTGCGTGCAATGCTTGCAGACGTCGCTCATCATGAGCCAGCGGCTCTCGCTCGGCGGCGCTTCCGGCGGCGCGTTCTGCTCGATAAACGCGACGTGACGCCAAGTCGTGCCGCCGAGCGCCATCGTGTTGTCGTAGGAATTTCCGCTGAACTCGTAGCCGTCGGCCGGCAACTGGTTCCACTGCTTGCAGGCGACTTCGCAGGCCTTGCAGCCGATGCACAGCGTCGTGTCCGTAAAGAACCCGTTGCCCATGTATCTTACCCCTTTGAATCGATGCCGTGCGCGACGGATTCGCCGAACAGCGTTCGCTCGTCTGGCGGTACCGGCGAATCCACTTCTCCGCCGCCGGCGTATGCACTGCGGCGGCCGGGACGAATCATACACGTGATCGTCTTGGCCTCGTGGATCGAGACGTTGGGATCCATTGCCAGCGGAATCAGTTGACCCGCACTATCGCCCGTCGAGTGCCCGAGCCAGCCGGTGTTATACGGGAGGCCGATCTGGTGAACGCGTTTACCTTTGCCCAAACGCAGCGGCCGCATCCGTCCGCTGACGAGCGCGCGCGCCTCGATCTCGCCCAACTTGGTCGAAACGGTCACCCATTCGCCGCTTTTGATGCCCTTCTCGACGGCGAGCTCGGGGTCGATTTCGGCGAAGAGCACCGGCTGCAGTTCGGCGAGCCAGGGCACGTAGCGGGTCATGATACCCGAATGTTCGGTCAGGCGATAGGTCGTCAGTACGTACGGGTAGTCGGGTGACTCGGTCCCGTTGTACTGATTGTCGCGACGGACCCATTCGCGCAGCGTCGGATTGTTCTGCTGCGGATACACCGCGTTGCGCACCACCGATTCGACGGGCTCGTAGTGCGCCGGGAACGGTCCGTCCTTGAGCGCGTTGCCGACGAAGAGCGCGGCGCGCCCGTCGCCCTGCATGATGAAGGGATCGCTGCCGGAGTGGGCGTCGAGACCGCCCGCTCCAGGTTTGGCCGGCTCGTGCGGTGATTTCGTTGCGGGAAAGTCGGGCACGTCGGGGCCGACCCACTTCTTCGCGTCCTCGTCCCACACGATGTAGCGCTTGCGTTCGCTCCAAGGCTTCCCATCGGGATCGGCCGAGGCGCGATTGTAGAGCATGCGGCGATTTGCCGGCCACGAGAAACCCCAACCGAGCGAGGTCCAGTCGTCGCCCTTACGATTGCGCGCGTTGTTTTGCGTCTTGCTCGGGACGACGCCCGAAAAGATCCACGCGCCGCACGCCGTCGTGCCGTCGGCTTTGAGATCGCCGAAGCCCGCTACCTGGGGACATTCCGAGCGCGGCATGCCGGGCTGCACGACATATCCGTTGATCTCTTGCAGCACGCTGAGGGCCGAAGGCTCGTCAACGGCACGCTCGTGCGGATCGTCGCTCTCGTAGTCCCACGTCAGATCGAGGATGGGACGATCTTTGGGATCCGTCGACCCGGCGTAGAGCTTTTTTAAACGCAGGCCGAGCTGATGGATATAGTACAGGTCGGAACGCGCATCGCCGGGCGGAGAAATCGCGCGATCGTGCCACTGCAGGAGACGGTTGGTATTGACCATCGTACCGTCTTTTTCGAGAATGTTCGCCGCCGGCAAAAAGAACAGTTCGGTTCCGATCGTCGCGGGATTCGCGCCTTCCCGCCGCCAGAAGGCAGCCGTCTCCGTTTCGTACGAATCGATCACGACCATCCACTCGAGACGCTCGAAGGCGGCACGCGCGAGTTCGGCATTTTGCCCGGACGACGCCGGGTTTTGTCCGATAACGAAGTAGCCCTTGACGTTACCGTCCTTCATCGAAATCTGGGTCGGCAAGGTCGAGTAGTCGCCGGCAATCTGCGGCAAATAGTCATAGGCGAAATCGTTCTCGGGCGTCGCCGCGTCGCCGTAGTATGCTTTGAGCAGCGAGATGATGTATTTGTTGGTGTTGGCCCACCAACCGGTTGTCTTGGCGACGCTAAGGTAGTCTTTCAGCGTGGCTCCGTGCCGCAGGGCCGAGGGCATCGGAAGATAGCCGGGCAGCAGATCGTAAAGCGTCGGGATGTCGGTCGCGCCCTGGATGTTGGCGTGACCGCGTAGCGCCATGATGCCCCCGCCGGGGCGGCCCATGTTGCCGAGCAGCATCTGCAGAATCGAGGCCGTGCGGATGTATTGCACGCCCATCGTATGCTGCGTCCAGCCGACCGCGTACGCGAAGGCGGTCGTGCGTTCCCGGTTGCTGTTATCGGCGAGAATCCTACCGATCTTCTCAACGTAGTGCCCGGGCATACCGCAGACGTCTTCCACCATCTGCGGCGTGTAGCGTGCGAAGTGGCGATGCAGCACGTTGATGACGCAGCGCGGATTTTGCAGCGTCTCGTCGCGTTTAGGGACCTTCACGGTTCCGTTACCGTCGAAGCGCGGAACGTCTTCCATTTCGAAATTCCAGGATGAGGTGTCGTACGTCCCAGGCGCGCGCTGAAGCTCCTCATGTCCGATCAGCTTGGCACGGTCTCGCTCGATCTCTTCGGTATCCTTGACGTCGTTAAAGCCGGAGAAGAGCCCCTCCAGATCCTCGGTGTCCTTGAAGTCCTCGCGCACGATATACGATGCGTTGGTAAACGCCCGAACGTATTCTTTGAAGTAACGCTCGTTTGAAAGCACCCAGTTGATCAGCGCGCCGAGGAAGACGATGTCGGTTCCGCTGCGCAAAGGCACGTAGAGATCGGCTACCGCCGACGTTCTCGTGTAACGCGGGTCGACGTGAATGATCGTCGCGCCGCGTTCCTTCGCTTTCATGACGAAGCGGAACGCGACCGGATGACATTCCGCGAAGTTCGAGCCCTCGATGAGAATGCAGTCGCTGTTCGCCAGATCCTGGACGAACGTCGTCGCGCCGCCGCGACCGAACGAGGTGCCGAGACCCGGCACCGTTGCGCTATGTCAAATTCGAGCTTGGTTTTCGACCGAGACGACGCCGCACGACTTGAACAGCTTCTGTAAGATGTAATTCTCTTCGACGCCGAACGTCGCGCCGCCCAGCGACGCGATGCCGAGCGTATGGTTGAGGCGCTTGCCGTCTTTCGAGATGCGCACGAACGTCTCGTCGCGCGTTGCCTTGAACTTCTCCGCGATGCGGTCGAGTGCCCAAGCGAGTGGCTTGTCCTCCCACACGGCCGAGTGCGGCGCGCGGTATTTGACCGTCGTCCAGCGCGCTTCGTTGACGGCAAGACCGAAGATGGCAGAACCCTTCGGACAGAGATGGCCGCCCGAAATTGGGCTCTCGGGATTGCCCTCGACGTCGAGCAGTTTCCCTTCGTCGCTCACGTAGGCCAGGGTGCTGCAGCCGACGGCGCAATACGGGCAGACGCTGGTGACCGCTTTGGCGCCTTTGACGCGGCCCGCCAGCGCGCGCGTGCGCGCCGACTCGACGTTGGGGAGATCGCCCACGCGTTCGGACAAGCGCAGACCCGAGATCGCTTTCGAGAGGAGGCTGGTCAGGTCGATCGGCGGTTTGGCAGCCATGGAATCTCCCCGTCGCCGGCTATAGCCGGGTTTACCGGCGTCGTTCCGTTCTGCTCCTAGGCGCTCCCGTCGCCCGTGCAGCAACGGCCGCGGATACGCCGAAGTGGGCTCGATGAGCGAGATGGATTTCGAGCAGGTCGCCGAGGCCTGGTCCCGGTGGTGGCCGATCTTCGAGCGTGGCGCGCGGGCGGCGAGCACGCGGATGGTGGAGCTGGCGCGAGTCGCCCCGGGCGATCGCGTGCTGGATTTGGCCACCGGTCTCGGCGAACCGGCCCTCGCGCTCGCCAAGCACGTTCGGCCCGAAGGGCAGGTCGTCGGGATCGACGTTTCACCCGCGATGCTCCGTTTGGCGCGGGAGCGAGCCCGGCACGAAGACGTGACGAACGTCGAGTTTGTGGAATCCGATGCCGGCGCGTATACGACGGCCGAACCGTTCGACGCGATCGTGAGCCGCTGGGGTTTGATGTTCTTGGCCGACGTGCGAGCCTCACTGGTCCACTATCGCTCGCAGCTGCGGCCCGGCAAACGGTTCGTCGCGGCGGTTTGGGGCGCACCACCCGAGGTTCCGGTGATCTCACTTCCCGTTCTCGTCGCGATGCAGAAGTTCGGTCACGTACCAGGCCCGGTCAAGGGAGGGCCCTTCGCACTCCACGATACCGATGCGCTCGGCACGCTATTCGATGAGGCCGGCTATCGCGACATCGAGATTCAAGACATCCACTTGACGTTTCCATTCGCATCGCCCAGCGAATATTACGACTTTGCCTTCGACGTCGCTCCGCCGCTCCGCAACTTGCGCGATCAGCTCGACACCGCGCAGCGCGCTCGCCTGCGGCAAGCGGTCGAGAAGACGCTCGAGGAACGTTTCTCCGTCGAAGACGAGATCCGCATTCCAAACCGTGCCATGACCGTTTGCGCCGTGAATCCGGCGTAGACAGACCTCGAGGCGAGCGGACCGATCGAAACGAAACCTCCGGCCGGCGCTCGGGTCCCCAAATCGCCGAGGGCGGTTCAATTCGGCGCCGGCATCATCTCTGGCGCCTCGGATAACGATCCGACAACCGTCGCGACGCTCGCGGTCATCGGTTCGACCGTCACCTACGGGCTCGCATGGCTGACCCTGCTGATCATTCCGATGCTCGCGGTCGTGCAAGCGATCGCGGCGCAAGTCGGCGCCGTATCGAAACGCGGTCTCGAAGACTGCGTGCGCTCGCGCTACGGACGCGCTTGGGCGTTCCTGGCGCTCGCGTCGCTGCTCGTCGTCAACATCATTACGCTGGCGGCCGACCTCGAAGGCGGCGGCGCGGCGCTCGGTCTTCTCACGAATACCGGTTATCGCTGGTGGCTCTTCCCGTTCGCCGCCGGCATGCTCGTCGTTTTGATCGTCGGAAAGTACAAACAGATCGAGCGCGTCCTGCGCTATCTCGCCTTGCTATTTCTGACGTATTTTGCGTCGGTTATTCTAGCGCGTCCCGATTGGCACGCGGTACTCGTGGCGAGTTTCGTGCCGCGTTTCAACCTCGAACCCGCCACGGTGTCGGGCGCGATCGCCCTCCTCGGCACGACGCTCACGGCCTACGCCTACGTCTGGGAAACGATCGAAATGAGCGAGGAACGGCCGCCGGTCAATCGGATCGGTCTCGTGCAAGTCGACTCGGCGCTCGGAATCGTCGTCGCCGGCCTGACGTTTTGGGCGATCGAGATTACGACCGGCGCGACGCTCGGCGTGCATCATCACGTCGTGCAGACGGCGCAAGACGCCGCGGAAGCGCTCGTGCCCTTGGCGGGACGGTTCGCGGCGATGGTTTTCGGCGTCGGGCTGTTGGCTTCCGCAATCATCGCGGTGCCGGTTATCGCAGCGACGTCGGCCTACGTCAGCGCCGAAATGTTCGGCTGGCGCCGAAGCTTAGATGCCACGTTCGCGCAGGCTCCGCAGTTTTACGCGTTGCTTATCGGATCGACCCTTATCGCGCTTGCGATCGCCTTTGCCGGCGTTCCTCCGATCCAACTCTTGTACTTCAGCGGCATCGCGGGCGGCATCGCGACGCCGTTCACGCTCGTCTTGATGCTGCTCGTGGCGCGCGACCGGAAGGTAATGCGTCATCGCCTCATTTCGCCGTGGCTTGCAGTCGCCGGTTGGGGCGTCGCGGCCGTCGTAGCCGCGGCCAGCGGAATGTATCTCTACCAAACGTTTACGGGCGCCGGCGGATCGTGAGCGCCTAGGCGACGACCGCTCCGTCGAAGGCGCGCTCTTGCTCGCGCCGCAATTTCCAAATGAACGACGAGTCGTCGAACTCGACGTCGCCTTCGCCCACGAGATGGTCGGCCGGAACGTCGCGCGTCAATTTGAGCCCTTGGGCCAGTCCCATCGGAATGAGGCGCTCCCGGCGCGCACGTTGCGCGCTGGTGGTCATGCCGTACACGGCGTATCCTCCCTCACCGTCGATCGTTTCACCGGCCTTCATCGCTTTGCGCGTACCGCACACGACTTCGCCGATGTGACCGTGAACCGGTGCGCCCGTCGCTTCGCCGCGCAGCGCGATGCTTGCGATCGAGATGCCCAGCTCGAGACCGATCAGATGATAGGGCCGCCACATCGCACCGACCTTGCCGCTCGGATCGGTCGACACGCCGTACTCGCTCAAACAGCGCAGCGAATAGGGTTCCTGCGACGTGAACGTTACGAACATTCCGAAGCGCAAGTTATTGGGAACTTCGCGGTGTTGGGCATCGATGCTCGACACGACGTCGACGATTCCGGTACGCTCCAAAACGCCGCCGTCGGCGCGGGGACGCTCGAACGTTGCGAGCTCGTATACCGAACACGGTGTGTAGACCAAATCGTTCTCGGGTACGTGTAAGCCGGTCGCGTTCGCGATCGCCACCATTTCGATCGACTGCTTCGTGCCGTCGAGAAACGAATTGAACATCTTCGGATTGAATCCGCCTTGCGCGATTTGTTCGGGCGTAAAGCCGTGATGACCGAGTGCCGTCTCGGGGGTGCTGCGTTTGAAATCCGGATGGAACTTCGTGCCCTTGCCGGCGGCGACGACCTCGAAGCCGCAGGTGCGCGCCCAGTCGACCAGCTCGCAAACGATCGCCGGTTGATCGCCGTACGCCAGACTGTAAATCACGCCGTGTTTCTGCGCGTGGCGGTAAAGCATCGGCCCGACCACGACGTCGGCTTCGACGGTTACCATGATCACGTGCCGGCCCGCCTCGATTGCGCGGTACGCGTGCAAGGTCGCCGCGTCCGGGTACCCGGTCGCCTCGATAACGATGTCGACCTCGCATTCCGCCGCCGCCTCCCCAGAGGCGAGCAGGGCGGTTTTGCCGGCTCGAGCGACATCGTTTGCGCGAACGGCATCCGGTGCGAGGGCGAATCGCTCCGCCTCCCAGCCGGCGCGAACCGCGGCCTCGCGTGCCCGGCCGACATCGAGGTCGGCCAGCACGACCAGCTGAACGCCGCGCATCAAGCGCAGCTGGGCCAAGATCATCGTGCCGAACTTGCCGGCTCCGATCAGAGCCAGGCGGACGGGCTTCTGACGCTCCTCGCGCTCGGCGAGCATTGCAGCGAGATTCATACCCCCTTTGTTCAGCGCGGGGCCTCAAACTTCTGCCCTGAAACCTGTCCGGTGCAGGCTCGTACTTCTACTCGTAATTCTAAACGGGCCGCAGGAAAGCCGCGCTCGGGTCTTTCACAGGGATGGTCGTGTTGAAGAGATTGAAGATTCGCCTTGCCGCCTTGGGCCTCGCGTGCGTTTTCGCTTGCTCGGTTTTGCCGGCCGTGGCCCAAGTGCCGTCCGCACGGAAAGCGGTGACCGACGAGACCCAACTTCCGCGGTTCTCGTATCCGATGCCGGCCGCACCCTCGGTGCTGCTCGTCTCGGACGATGCGACGTTCGCCCCGGTCGCAGCCGCCGTCGGCGCCGACGTCGACAAGACGTTGCGCGACTACGACATTCAGGACAAGGCTTCGCTGAGAGATTTCATTTCGACCAAGCTCGCGCTCGAGGTTCTCGCGCGCGACGAAGCGGGCACGCGTCAAACGATCGCGCAACTTCGAGCGGCCCAGACGAAAGCCGATCTTCAACTGCTGGCAGGACGGATGTACCTCAACTACTTCGACGCTCTGGACCAAACGAAGGGCGGCAGCGCGACCCAAATGAGCGATGCATTCGTCGCCGTCGATCGCAAAGAGGTCGACGCTCTTCCCTGGGGCGTCGTGCAAGATTCGATCAAAGAGACCTATGCGCGCGAGTCGTACGCGACAAAAGACGCGCTCGTCGGTGCCGTCCAGCACGACCTCGATCCGATCGCTGCGAAGACCGGAACGCTCGATGGGCCGTCGGCGCGACGCCTCGTCCAACTGCGCGCGTTCTTGCTCGTCGCATTTCCCCTCGTACCG
>Ga0302325_10034416_pt1 | contig 10360 bp, 9 predicted proteins | sample Palsa_T0_2_FD_201948 | JGI IMG/M metagenome (GOLD analysis project Ga0302325, IMG submission 201948) | Peat permafrost microbial communities from Stordalen Mire near Abisko, Sweden - Palsa_T0_2 | ecosystem: Environmental > Terrestrial > Soil > Palsa > Peat permafrost | place: Sweden: Abisko...
ATCCCTTCGTCTGGCATGACATGCCTACGCCTGGCATCCACAGCTAAGTAGTACGTGTCTGCCTGACTATTTTTGCTGCGATGCCTGGCGTAGGCATGTCATGCCAGACGAAGGGATAAGTGCTGTGAGTGGAGTAAGTAAGCACGAAAGCCTAACTTTGTAAAGTCATATCGCACAAGAGCTTTAGCTTGTAGCGTACAAGAGCTTAATTCATAGCGCACAAGAGCTTAAACTCATAGTATACGAGAGCTTAATTTATAGCGCATAAGAGATTTAAAAGTAAAGAATACTTGTTGTAAATATAAATAAATATTAGGGGTATATCTAATAAATTGCAAAAAACGAATGCCCGATAAAAAAGGCATTGTCACTTTCGGTCGATCGGGCCGACCAGATTTACAGTAAGCGACGAACGAGCCCCAGACTTTCCAGCCTTGCGATGTTTGCGATGTTTGCAACATTTTCCTCGCCGCCTAAGAAAATCGCGACTCGACCACAGCTCCAACCACGACCCATTTCCCACTCCTCTCCCTCGGGCGACTGCACGATGGCGAAACGACAAGCTGCAGAAGCACTCGAAGACGTCGCTGGCACGGACTCGCCCGCATCTAAAAAGTTCCGCGTCGACAACTTCCACGAATTCCACAACGGCTCGGAGCTGCCTGCGCGAACGAAGGTTGCAGAAACCACAGTTCAAGATAGGTTCGAGGAGGAGGAGTTAGATCAAGTTGCGCCGGCTAGGCGGCAAGATGCTCCTACCGAAGGATTTGCGGATCTCTATTTAGACACAATCAACCGCAGTGTTCTGGACTTCGATTTCGAGAAGCTGTGTTCCGTCTCCCTCTCGAATATCAACGTCTACGCCTGCCTGGTCTGCGGGAAATACTATCAAGGACGGGGGCCGAAATCACACGCATACTTCCACGCTCTAGAGGTCGGGCACCATGTGTACATTAACATGCAGACGCAGAAAGTATATGTCCTGCCTGAAGGCTACGAGGTGAAAAACAAGAGTTTAGACGACATCAAATTCGTGTCCGATCCCACTTACACAAAAGAGCAAGTCATGATTCTAGACCGGGAAGCGAAGACAGCGTGGTCGTTGAATGGGAAGGAATACACGCCTGGTTTCGTGGGGATGAACAACATCAAGGCGAACGACTACTTCAACGTCGTCGTGCAGGCATTGTCCCACGTCCCACCTCTACGCAACTACTTCATGCTAGAAGAATTCTCCTCGAAGCCTGAGCTCGCAAAACGATTGTCGATTCTCGTCCGCAAGATCTGGAATCCCCGCGCCTTCAAAACGCACGTCTCGCCGCACGAACTCCTGCAGGAAATCAGCCTGAAATCCAACAAAAAATTCACGCTGACGACGCAGTCCGATCCTGTGGATTTCCTGTCCTGGTTTCTGAATAATTTGCACCTGGCGCTTGGGGGGAGTAAGAGCAAGCCTGGGAGTAGTATGATCCAGCAAGTGTTCCAGGGGAAGCTGAAGGTTGAGTCGCAGGTGATTACCGCGAAGGCGGATGCGGGGGATCGGTTGCGGTTCGAGGAGGCGGCGGAGGTGAAGGTGGATGTTAATCGGTTTATGCTGCTTACTCTGGACTTGCCAGCTGCGCCGTTATTCCAGGATGAGTTAGAGAGGAATATCATACCGCAGATTCCGCTAACGAATATTCTGTCCAAGTATGATGGGTTGAAGGCTCAGGAGCATTTGAATCAGAGGAAGCGGTATCGGTTGCTACATCCATTGCCGCCATATTTGCTTTTCCATGTCAAGCGCTTTAGTAAGAATAAGTTTGTCGAAGAGAGAAACCCGACGATCGTTACTTTCGACGCCCGGAATCTAGATATGTCGCCATACGTTGAGCCGAACCCTTCGATCCACCCACCAGGAGAGCCGATCTGGTATGACTTAGTAGCGAACATTGTCCACGAGGCAGTAAGAGGGAGAGAAGACAGCGTAGAGGGGGAAGCAGAGAAGCATGTATGGAAAGTGCAGATGCAGGATAAAGGGCGGGAAGAATGGGTGCAAATTCAAGACCTGTTTGTAGAGAAAACACAAAAGGAGTTGCTGTATCTCGGGGAGAGTTACTTGCAGGTTTGGGAGCGGAGACGAGATGGGAAGAAAAAGGCTTTAAGGTAATCAGGAAGAGTATATTGTATTTGTTCATGAGCTTAGAGCCCCGAGTGGAAATGGCCACTACTAGACACAATGATACCATCCATGCAATGCGAGACGCTCCCAAACTCCCGTGCCATGCCAGTCAAATCATTCGTCTTCGTCAGCTGGTGCTGTGACGCCGTTTGTCCTCTGCACTCTTGGTATCTCGAACACAGCTCCACCATTCTTCCCGGGAAGGACATTCCACCTCCCCATCCTATGCTCCTTGCCTACAGCTATAACAACACAGACACCATCTTTTCCCCTATCTCCACGCTCGAACACTGAGATGTCATTTACATAGCCACGAATTGGGCCTTGTTCTGCGTCAACTTGACCATCGCCATTGACATGTCCATTGACTTCCGGCACAATGCCAAAATCTCCAACAACCCCAACTGATTCGATTTTCTTCTTATCATCGCTCACTCTCCAAGCACGCACATGGCCATCCCAACTCCCACTCAAAACAACATCTGAGTATGGAATCGTAGCCATTGCAGTGATCCACCTCGGTTGCGGTTCAGGAACAATACTCGCATCAGGATGCACCTCCGCACTCGCCTCCTCCAGCTTGAGAGGAGGTTCAACACCATGGCAAAGCGGGAGCGTGAAGACCGGCTTCTTCTTATGAATGACCCAAAGACTCAACGAGCCGTTGTCTGAGCCCGTGATAAACATCTCCTCGTCGATCATCGCTACCCTATCAATACTCCCTTCTTGCGTTTTTGGTCCAGATTTGCTGAGTTTTGATTTTTTCTCCCCTCCGCCACCACGGAATACGAGTTGGGTCTCTTCAACAACTTTCCACAACCTGGCTGTGCGGTCCCGCGCTCCTACGCTGATGCAGCGTTCCTGCGCGAGGGCTGCGACGTCGACCACTTCGTCTTGGTGCCCGAAGAGCGTTTCGATGTATGCCAGCTCATCCAGACTCCAGATCTTGATTGTTCGGTCCTTGGACGAGGAATAGAGCTGGTTCGTGCCGCGGCGAAATACAAGTCCCGTAACAGCATCTCGATGCTGGGAGAATACTCTTAGGCATTTCAGAGTTGCTGCATCCCAGACAATAATTCTCCTGTCTTTGCCGCCAGTGACGACAAATTTCCCGTCTGCGGATGCGGCGACGGTGAGGATCGTGTCGACGTGCCCCTGGTACGCATTGTCTTTTGCCATCTTCCTATTTCCCCTCACAAATGCAACCTGCTCCGGCCTTCTCTTCGGAGGTGGAGTCGGTTTTTTAGATTTCCTCTTCCCCTTCGTCGGCAGCCATTGATTTTCTGGCAGTTCCTGCAACCTCCACTTCGCGAGCCCCAGGTCCTTGGAAACAGTATACGCCCAGGGCACACAAACAGCCACACCCGTCACAGACTCACAGTTCCACCTCCACCAAGTCCTGCTCGCACCTTCAAAATTTAACTCTTCTGCTAATTTCCTGTACAGGCGGCCTTTGGATTCTGCTGCATCTTCCTTTAAGCGCTCCGCGATCAGGTCGCGGTCAATTTCCTCGGCGTCGAAGCCAATTTCGTCGACTTCTGTGCGAATGTTTTCTAGGTAGCGTTCGGCAAGGCGGAGGCGGCGATCTGCTGCTGTTTCGCCCTCTTCTGAAGATTCGCTGGCGAGTGATGCTGCGTCGTCTTCGAGGTCACCTCTAGGTCCATCATCGTCAGTCTCGTCTTCGGAGCCTGAAATTGATTCGTCTCTTTCTCTTTGGGGTTTTCTAGGTGCGGGTTTTGACGATTTGGAAGAGGCGAGACGTTTTTTGGGGGGTGCGGGTTGGGAGTCTGGTCTTTTGCGCTTCTTTTGGGAGGAGGGGATTGTGAAGAAGGAGGACATGTTGGGCGGTGGGGTGTCGTTCGGGGTTGTTGTGGTGGGAGATTTCAATTGGAACTTTTTTGATCAGGAAAATATTCTGCCTGGCGGAGAGAGGTGCTGCCGTCGGATTAGGGAAAGCGTGAGAGATTATGCACGTGACCTGGGTCGGGATGGAAAGGCTGATCATGGACTTAATTTCTGGAAAACAATCTTAAAGGTTCTTCTTGTTAAAAGACATTATATGCTTTAATATCTGCATTTTTCTACGTACATTCTAACTGGAATTCTAATACACATAGGTTCGAGTTACCAATACGTTTTCAGGTCCCCATACCGCATTGCTGCTTCTTCTTGTGACAGGGATTTTACCGCTAAAATTTCGCCAGGCGAGGCAGCGAGCTCCACGCGTAGAAGCAGAGCTTCAAGAGCATCACGGCAACACTGCAACACTGCAACACAGCTCCCCTTCAACCACAATTCGCCATCAACATGTACGTATATCTGCCATGTGTCTAGATATATATTACTATGCTAATCACCATGTGTTCATAGGGAGGTCTTACTAGGAATCACCGGCAAGGACTTCACCCTCATCGCAGCCTCCAAGGCCGCAATGCGAGGAGCAACCATTCTCAAAGCATCCGATGACAAGACCCGCGCCTTGAACAAGCACACCTTGATGGCATTCTCAGGAGAAGCTGGAGACACGAGTTAGCATCCCCCCTGCAACCCTTACCAAACTCCTGCTGACCTTCGTTCCTAGTCCAATTCGCAGAATACATCCAAGCAAATGCACAACTCTACTCCATGCGCAACAACATTGACCTCTCCCCCTCCGCCGTTGCCCACTTCGTCCGTGGCGAGCTGGCCTCCTCCCTGCGCTCCCGCAAGCCTTACAACGTCAACCTCCTCCTCGGCGGCGTCGACCCCATCACTGACAAGCCCTCCCTGTACTGGCTCGACTACCTAGCATCGCTTGCCCCTCTCCCCTATGCCGCCCACGGCTATGCGCAATACTATTGCCTGTCGATCTTGGATAAGCATCATCATCCTGATATCAATTATGAGCAGGGCCTGAAGATCTTGAGGATGTGTACCGATGAGTTGAAGAGGCGGTTACCAATTGATTTTAAGGGGATGTTGGTGAAGGTTATTACGAAGGATGGGATCAAAGAGGTTGAGTATGATGATGATGCGAGGATTGCTTGTCCGTGATGAATGGATAGATGGGTTGGTTGGAGTGGGACAATATGGGTGACATGGGTGTATTATAGCATGGCATCAAATGGCGAATTGGTTTCTGCTCGTGTCTTGCGCTGTTAGAGATCTGGTCGGTGATGGAGAGATTTGACGTTATGGTTTTGGCGCTTTTGAGTGCCAAAGAACTGCTAGAGATGGACCTGTAATTCTCTTTGCCATCTCATCCATCGGCTTCCTGTCGTATCTCTGCTGGCATGTTCAGCGCGCCAAAACACCCACAATGCTATCCAGGTTTCCCCATGAGCTCTCTGGGTACCATCAGATGCACAGAGCATCAAACTGGGTTCCAACTTCCAGCCGTCTAACGCTTTCCCCTAGTGACGCTGCACTAGCTCTTTTCTGGTCTCGCTTCGCTCGATAAGACCAGCAAGATGTATCTCAAATAAACATTCAACCTAAATATTGGGCCACAGGTAGAAATTTAACAGCACAGGAAGGATTGCTAATCTACCTCGAGCGCAGCGAGGAAAGGGAAAAAAAAGCCCAGCGCAACGCCAAGTAAAAGAAGCTGTTGGCCTGTACAAAATTGCTCTCGTCGCTTGTTCCCCTTTTCTCGCTCACCCGCAGCTAGCCCACCCAATAAAAAAGCGGCCATGGCGTTCCGTCCCTTTCGTCACTTTCGTGCCCGTTCAGCTGTCACACGGAGGACCCCTATCTTGAGCCTGTTGATCGATAGCAGCATTTGCAAGAATAGAAATGTTGCAACTAAGACTGTGATATTTTCACTGTAGGATTCTCCCCCTCCAGAAGTACTGTGAATACTCCCGATCTCTTCACCTCCCTCGATTCTCACCGTCTCACGTGTTAGTGAATGCCTGTTTGGCGGTGAAGGCGTCGTTTTGCTTACCTAACTATCCGCCCCCATCCGATAAGGCTAGCGCCGACTCGGAAGCGAGCACGAAGGGCTTTTGCGGGTACGAGAAATTTCTTGCCTTCTTGCCTCCCAGGATCTTTCTCTCCTCCATACTCTCATCCCAAATCAACACAACCCCACGAATACACACCCCCTCTCCCTCTTTTCCTTTGAAAGTTGTTTGTCTTTCTGAGGATTTCCACGGGACACACATATCACGAGCCAGCGGCGCGTCTGTTTATACAAAGAGCGAGGAAAGCAATTACGTCTTCTTCTCTCGATAATCGTTTCGATCGCGTTTCGGTTCATAGATTTCTTCACGTCTTTCCACGCTCTCTTTTAGATCCCACGGTCTTTCCAGAGAGTTAGAAAGTCTCCAGATCGCCACGCTTCACTTAAGCAGTCGATCATCCACGTCGATAAACGTACCACCTCTCCAGCCTCATCAACACCTTCACTTTCGATCAACCACCCAACATGGCGGATCAACTGAACATGAATGGACTCAGCCTCAACGGCGGACCCGGCGAGCAACGTTCCTACATCCCGCCTCACATGCGAGCAAAGATGGGATCCGGTCCCGCACCAGGCGGGCCTCCAGCCATGAATGGCGGCGTCAACGGCAGTGCATGGGCAGCACCAGCAGCGTAAGCTTTCTCCCTTTCGCCCCATACCCCTTGCCATTGATGGTATACTAACGTACTTCCCCAAGCAGAAACGGCTTTGCCGGTGACGCCCCTCGTCCTGGTGGAAACTGGGCCAGTGCTCCTGACTTCACCCCGCGTGGCAACGGTTCTCCTGCACGCCCAAGCTGGGATACTGCTGGACCCAACCCAGCTTTCAATCGAAATGCATATGGCAACCCAGTAGCCGGTGGCAGTTCGAGCGCTCCTGCATCTGCCCGCGGAGCTGGTGACGGTCAATGGCGTGATGGGAAGCATATTGCTGGACCACCAAACCCACGTTTAGAGCGAGAGCTTTTCGGCGTAGCAGACGACCCAATGAAGCAACAAACCGGTATCAACTTCGAGAAGTACGATGATATCCCAGTCGAAGCCTCTGGCCACGATGTCCCCGAGCCCGTCCTCAAATTCACCAACCCTCCTCTCGATGACCATCTCCTCAAGAACATCGAACTCGCACACTACAAGGTCCCAACACCAGTTCAAAAGTACTCCATTCCTATTGTTATGGGTGGTCGTGATTTGATGGCTTGTGCTCAGACCGGTTCCGGAAAGACTGGTGGATTTCTCTTCCCAATCCTGTCCCAAGCTTTCATCAACGGTCCTTCCGCTGCTCCAGCTGGCTCAGGTGCAAACTTCGGCCGACAACGCAAGGCATATCCCACCTCCTTGATCCTTGCCCCTACCCGTGAGCTTGTTTCTCAGATCTACGATGAGTCCCGCAAGTTCGCATATAGATCGTGGGTTCGACCCTGTGTTGTTTACGGTGGTGCCGACATCGGATCTCAACTTCGTCAAATCGAGCGAGGCTGCGACCTCCTCGTTGCTACCCCTGGTCGTCTCGTCGACTTGATTGAGCGTGGCCGTATCTCTCTGTGCAACATCAAGTACTTGGTTCTCGACGAGGCTGATCGTATGTTGGACATGGGTTTCGAGCCTCAAATTCGCCGTATTGTTGAGGGTGAGGATATGCCAGGCGTCCAGAACCGTCAAACTCTCATGTTCTCTGCCACCTTCCCCCGCGACATCCAAATGCTCGCCAGAGATTTCTTGAAAGACTACGTCTTCTTGTCAGTTGGCCGTGTTGGTTCCACCTCCGAGAACATTACTCAAAAGGTCGAATACGTTGAGGATATGGATAAGCGCTCTGTCTTGCTCGACATTCTCCACACCCACGGTGCTGGCCTTACCTTGATCTTCGTTGAGACCAAGCGTATGGCTGACTCCCTCTCCGACTTCTTGATCAACCAGAACTTCCCTGCCACCTCCATTCACGGTGACCGTACTCAACGTGAGCGTGAGCGTGCTCTTGAGATGTTCCGAAATGGTCGTTGCCCAATTCTCGTCGCTACCGCTGTAGCAGCTCGTATGTATTCCTCCTTTCGTTCCTTCCACACCCAACAGCTTCAATTCATGTACTAATTTATTATCAACAAGGCGGGCTTGACATTCCCAATGTCACCCATGTCGTCAACTACGATCTTCCCACCGACATTGATGATTACGTTCACAGAATCGGTCGTACTGGCCGTGCAGGAAATACGGGCATTTCTACAGCGTTCTTTAACCGTGGCAACCGAGGTGTCGTCCGTGATCTGATCGATCTATTGAAGGAGGCCAACCAGGAGGTCCCTGCCTTCCTTGAGAACATTGCTCGTGAAGGTTCTGGATTCGGAGGCGGTGGTGGACGTGGTGGCGGACGCTCTGGAGGTCGTGGACGTGGTGGTGCAGCCAATCGTGATTTCAGAAAGTTCGGCGGGGGTGGTGGTGGAGCAGGTTATGGCGGTGGGTTCGGTGGAGCCCCGGCCCCTGCATACGGAGGCGGCTTCGGTGGCCCTCCCCCAGCTGCTGCTTATGGCGGAGCTCCTGCTTATGGCGGCACTGGTGGCTATGGTGGAGGAAGCTACGGCAACCCATCAGGCGGTGGTGGGCAATCTTGGTGGTAGATTGCCACTCGTCGGCGCATCTTTGTTCCTTTTCCGATACATTTTCGACTCCGGCACAATACATAGATTTGGGACAAAAGCGTCAACGGATATCGACAGGCTTTCTGTGGATACGAACCTCATTTTCGTTTCGGACTTGCGCGGTTTTCATAATTTGCTCAACAACTGCTTTTTCAGTTCCTCGTTTTTGCGACGTTTTCGATTTTCTGGTGGCGGCACATACACGCTGAAAGCTGGCTCTCAGCCCTCTGCATTTACAGGGCCTGCTTAGATCGTGTTCTCGACCATCGAGCGGCATACGAATAGATAGCGTTGTCTTTTGTTCCTGGCTGTCCCCATCTCCCGATCTCGATACCCCAATAGATGATCAAGGGCGATTCAGGCAGTTGCATGAGACGCAACTTGCGGCGTACCGGTCATGATGCTTTCATTTTACCTGGGCTAGCGGGGTGGGCAGAAAAAACCTGGGTCTATAGAACGCATTATGACGGTCATGTTCTCGAAATCTTTCATCATTGCTCATTCTCGATAATCCATTCGAGGGTCGGCATCGGCCTCACATTAGAAGATCGTGCGCATTGATTTCAACTTTTCTTTTCTCAATTTGCGAATCTGGCTGCGATTAGACAAAAATGGATGGACGGAATCTTTCTCGGAGTTTCCTCTCGACATGGGCGAGGATATCTTTGAGGGGGAAGCTTGCCTGGGCTTGGCCTTTTGAGTTTTCATCATTCGATTGCGTGAGGGTGTGTCTCTGACAGGATGGAGCAGAGGGAGAGCTGATGGCATACGGAAGTGCTCCTGTCCATTCAAGCTGAGGCACGCGATGGGCTATGGGTCTACTGATGGCGCATGCACCGCGCTTATGTGATGGAAATTGGGATGACATTCAAACGATAAATCCAATACAAAAAGTCTGTTCACAAATTTGTTGAGTTCCGTTTGATGTGCATGTGATGTGATTTACTGGTGATACAATCAATTTCCGTTTTCTCAACACCTTGCCTCAATTTTCTGTTCCCAGATTACGCTTCGCCTCCACCCCTTTCTCTTTCCATGTGCTCCCTAATAAATACAATCCATTGGTCCCTACCACTCCATCCACCACTCCATCCACCTCACCATCCACCCCACATCACTTCTCCAAAGCAGGCCACAGCCCAAAAGCCCTCTTATACCACCCCACCGCCTCCCCACCCCTCCCCGCATCCTCCAACCCCTCCGCAATTCCTAACGCCTTCCTCCCCTTCCCCTCCTCATCTAACACCCCATACAATCCCTCGAAATCAAAGTCCCTCTCACGAACATACATTACATCTGTCCGGAGTAAATATTTTACACCTGAAAGCAGCTCTTCGCCATCATGCCAGATGTCGTCGCGGAAGAGTAATCCCTGGCCAAGGGTGGGTTGGACTTTAGCGAGTATTTCTTGGGTTGATGAGAGAAATCGCGTCGTTCCGTAGTGTTCCTCGGGGACTGCGTTCAGGTAGATGTTGAGCGTCATAAAGGACTGCTCGTTTAGTGACTCGAGACGGCGACCGTCGGTGTGGGGTGAGAATTTGCCTCCTACACGGAAGTTATTTGATTTCGTCTTTGGCCTTGGGTGGGGAAGGCTCACCTTCCACATACCGACATAACC
>Ga0302325_10034417_pt1 | contig 10360 bp, 12 predicted proteins | sample Palsa_T0_2_FD_201948 | JGI IMG/M metagenome (GOLD analysis project Ga0302325, IMG submission 201948) | Peat permafrost microbial communities from Stordalen Mire near Abisko, Sweden - Palsa_T0_2 | ecosystem: Environmental > Terrestrial > Soil > Palsa > Peat permafrost | place: Sweden: Abisko...
CGCTGTCGAGCGCCGCCTCAATGCCTTGTAGCCAGTTGCAATACGCCTTCGTGACTGTGATCCAAACCTGGTGCTCTCCGAGCAGGGTGAATGGCAACTCCGGGAAAATAGGAGCCGGCGTCGATCCCAGCCATACCCAGACGATCCCGCCGCCCTCGTGCACGGGAAAGTGGGTGACGGGAACCTTGGCGGCGAACGCCTCGGGGTTCGGGGTGTGAGTCGGGACCTCGGCGACGAAGCCGTCGACGTTGATCTTCCAGCCGTGAAAGATACAGCGCAATCCGCAGTCCTCATTGCGGGCGAGTACGAGAGAGCAGCCGCGGTGCGGACAGCCCTCGGCGAAAAACCCGACGCGGCCGTCGGTGGCGCGGAAGGCCACGTGATCGGTGCCGAGAAGGCGGACGCGCACCGGGGCACCATCGGCCACCAGCTGAGTCGACAGAAGCGCCGGTATCCAGTAGTTCCGCATCAGGCGCCCCATTGGGGCGTCGCCCTCAACCCTGGTCAGCCGGTCATTCTGCTCGTGAGTCAGCATCTCACTCCCCCTGCCGCCCACTGTGAGGGGCGTCGCTACTTGACGTTATCGGACTTGGCAAAACAGTCAACACTTGAGGGCGACACTATCCCGGGCATCCGGATAAGGGCCGGTCCTCCTTCATCTGCGCGAACAGGTTTTCGTCGGAGCCCTGAGGTCGTGGGAATCGAATGGCGATCGAAAGGGGACGTCTCCTGGAAGCAACCCAGCCTGATGTGGGCCGTTGTCGCATTGGGGCCGCAATGCGTCACGATGCCGGCGACCGGGGGCGCTATCGTCGATTTGATGGTTGCCACCGTTCGAACTCTCCGACATCGACCTACCCTCGGCCCGATCGAGCGCATTGACCGATGAAGCCGGCACTGGCGTACTTCTCGTTCGCCGAGATCACCGATCGCACCAAGCACCACGAATTCAACGAATACCACCAGCTCGACCATCGTCCAGAGAACCTGGCCCTGCCGGGGGTGATCTTCGGCGAACGCTGGGTCAGAACGCCGGACTGTGCCCAGGCCCTGCCGACCGCAGCGACCGACTTCGCCTCGGTCCATTACATGACGATGTATTGGCTCCGCGAGCCGGTCGAAACGAGCCGCCTTGAGTGGATGGACTTCGGCACCACAGCCACCCACCTCGGACGTCGCCCTGACCTCAATTGGGCGACACGGCCACTCGTGGCGCCGTTCGTCCCGCTGAAGGGTTACGTCAACCGGCGCGTCCTCGTCTCCGAGGAGGCCCTGCCGTTCCGCCCGACTCGGGGCATCTTCGTCACGGTCACCAAGCTCGGCGACAACCTGGGGGCGTCCGAGCGGCTGGCCCGATGGTACGACCGAGTCCGCGTCCCCAACATCCTCGAGTGTCGGGGCGTCGCTGGCGCCTGGACCTTCGTGAGCGAGGACGCGTACCCCGCTCGCCGTTCGCCCGGTAGCTCGGCCGGTGGTCCGGGCATCCGGGTCCACGTCTACTTCCTCGACCAGGACCCGCTCCTGTTCGCCGAGGACCTGCTGGCACGACGCAACACGTGGGAGCCGCCCGAGGAGATCGATGTCGAGACACCCCTGTTCACCTCGGTCTTGCGGACGATCGTACCGTGGGAGTGGGACTGGTTCGACCGGTCCTAGGTGCCGTGATCGGCGAACCCGGGGACCGGGACCACCCCCACGTGACGCTCGCCCGAGCCGACGCCTGAAGCAAATTATGAGAACGACAGTGCCCGGTGCACAGCCTCTTCTACTGGCGAACGGTCAGCCGTCAGACGGCTTGGGTCAATGGGGACAGTGCAAGCTAGCGGGGGTTGCCCCATAAATTTCACCCGCTCTCCGCGATGGCGTTGGCCAGCGTGGACGACAAACGGATGGCATAGCCACACGTCTCCTGCCTGGCCCGTGGCTGCAACCTCGAGTAGGTGCTCTGTCTGCGGAACAAGCTCGTTCGCCGCACGGAGAAATCCCACCGGTTTACCCGTCCCGAAGAGAAGACGCGCTGCGTAATGATGACTGCCGAGACGCACCCGAGTGGGCGCATCGTCGGGGCCGACGTCGCTAAACAAAAACAGCAAGAGCAGCACTCGCTCTCGCGACGCTGGGTCCACGATCGCATCGCCCTTGGCGTTCGCACCAGTGGACTCAATGTGCCAGCCGTCGTCGTGCGGGGCGTCGTTCACGGGAAACCGGATGGGGAAGGTTCCAATTCCGTCGCGAGGAACCCAGCGGCCGCGTCCGGCGAGCTGATCGAACGCTGTGTACAAGCGCCCGGTGTTGATAGCGGCGGCGAAAGGAGCGTCCCCACGTCCCTCAATGCGAATCACCGGCTTCGTCCAGGTGGTCGGATCATGCTCGTCGCAGCCTGTTGCTGCCCACAGCAACTGCCTGCACTCGTCGGCAAGCTCACGCGGGAAGGCTCCCTTAAGCAGGAATACGCCCTCACGGACGAATTGTTCCACGTCGCCGTCCATCAGTACCGCGTCGGACATGATCTCATGTTATGAGGTCGTGCCCGAGAGGACTCGTCCCGCCAAGGATCGGCAACCGTGGCCTCTGCACCCAGGGGTAGAGACGAAGTTCTACCCGTGGCCTGACGTAATCGAGTGCCGCTGGGCCCAGCATTGTCACCATGGACAACGTGAACGTGGTGGTGGTGCGGGACCTGCGCAAGACCTATGGGGGGCGCACCGTTGTGGACGGGCTTGACCTTGACGTGGGTGCAGGCGAGATCGTCGGTCTGATCGGCGCCAACGGGGCCGGCAAGACCACGACGGTCGAGTGCATCCAGGGTCTGCGCCGTCCCGACGCCGGCACCTTGCGCGTCTTCGGGCTCGACCCGGTGAACGAGGGTGAGAAGCTGCGGTGCCTGGTCGGCAGCCAGCTGCAAAGCTCGGCATTGCCCGATCGCCTGCGGGTGGGCGAGGCATTGCACCTCTTCGCCGGCCGCCACGACGACGATCTGTTGGAGGAGTTCGGTCTCGCCGACCAACGCCGCAGCGCGTTCGGCTCACTGAGTGGCGGGGAGCGTCAGCGGCTGTTCTTGGTGCTGGCGCTAGTCAACCGGCCCCGCTTGGTGATCCTCGACGAGCTCACCCAGGGCCTGGACCCCTCGGCACGGCGCAGCGTGTGGGCGGCGATCGACCAGCTGCGCGTCGAGGGCACCGCTGTGCTGCTGGTCACCCACGAGATCGAGGATGCGGAACGGCTGTGCGACCGGGTGGTGGCGATGCGGGCCGGGCGGGTCCTCGACGCCGGATCGCCCGCCGAGCTCGTCGACCGCCACGGGGCTTGGGCCACGCTGCGCTTCAGCATGCCGGCGGACTCGCCCGGCCTTGTCACGCCAGAGCGCCTGAGACGCCTGCCAGGGGTGGTCGAGGTCTCCCGGAATGGGGGCAGGATGACCCTTCGCGGGGAACGGGCGGCGATCGCCCATGTTTGCGCCGAGCTGGTTAGCGCCGACTGGGTGCCCCCCGACCTGTCGGTGCAGGTGCCAAGTCTCGAAGACGCCCTGGTGGATCTGCTGGAGCGCACCAGGGCGGACGACGTACCGGCCACCGACGTCGAGACGATAGGAGCCAACCGATGACCACCGCGACGGGCCGCCTGGTGCGGACCGAACTAAAGCTGATGCTTCGTGAGCCGCTCACCTTGCTCTTCGTATTCGTGTTCCCGGTGGTGACCATGCTCATCATCGGTGGCTCGTTCGGCACCAAGCCGTCGGGGGCCTTCGACGGGGTGAATCCGTCGCATTGGTACGTGGCCTCATACCTGACGGTGGTGATCGCTGCCACTGGGCTGATCATGGTCCCGGTGCACCTTGCCTCTTACCGCGAGCGGGGGGTGCTGCGGCGCTTCTCCGCGGCCGGTTTCTCGCGGTGGTCGTTCGCCGTCGCCGAGGCGGTGACCGGGCTCGTGGCCGTCGCCGGCGGAGCGGTGGTCCTCCTCGCCGTGGCCGCACCGATTTACGGCCTACCGCCGCTGCATGACCCGGTGGCAGTCGTCACGGGTTTCTCGCTCGGGGCGGTGGCCTTCGTGGCTATCGGTGTGCTACTCGGGTCGCTGCTGCCCTCGGCCCGCTCCGCTCAGGCCGTCGGGTTGGTGCTGTTCTTCCCGTCGTTCCTCCTCGGCGCAGGGGGACCGCCGCCCAAGGTGATGGGCTCCGCCCTACGCTCTATCGCCGGCTACCTGCCCCTTACTCGGGTGAGCGACGCGGTGCGCGATCCCTGGCTCGGGATCGGCCCCGCCACCGCCTCGCTGGTCGCCGTCGCAGCCCTGGCCGTAGTCGCTACGGTGGTCGCGGCCCGGCGGTCGGCGCTTTGAACGGTAGGCGACGATGACCGGTGTGAGGCGGGGCCGCCAGCCGCCTCGCGGTCGCCGTCCTACGATTGGCCCCGTGTCATCGACGCCTCCGCGCCCGCCCGGGCCGGCATCGATCGCCCGCCGCTCGCGCTGGGCTGGCCTGGTCGTGCTTGCCGTGTTCGTGGCCGTCGGCGTGGCCTCCCGGGCCAGCAACGATCTCTCCGGAGTCCTGGCCGGGGCGGCGCTGGCGCTCGCCGGAGGGATTCCGCTGTTCCTGGTGCGTTCCCGGCTGGCTCCAGCCGCAGCGGCGGTGGCCGCGGCCGGTGTCGTGCTCGCCGGCAACGGCGATTCGAGGGACCTCGTCTGGTTCGCTCTATTGGTAGTGGTGGGCTGGGTAATCCTCGCTGGCGGGGTCAGGCTGGGTCTCGCTTACTGGACGGCGGGGGTGGCGGTCTTCGCCGCCGAGTGGCTGTGGGCGGTGCGCGACCCGGGCTGGGCGCCCTGGACCGCCGGGCTCACTGCGACCGCTCTGGCCATGGCGCTTGTTCGCCACCAGCTGGTGCTCGTCGAAGCGCTACAGACCGCGCAGGCCGGCCTGGCTGAACGTTCCGCGGCCGAGGAACGTAACCGGATCGCCCGGGAGATCCATGACGTCATCGCCCACAGCCTGACTGTTTCGTTATTGCACATCTCCGCCGCTCGCCTCGCAGTGGAGACCGACCCGGCCGACGCGGCCCGGGCGTTGGCCGAGGCTGAGCGCCTGGCTCGCCAGAGCCTCGACGAGGTGCGGGGCACCATGGGGCTCCTTGGCCGCGGGTCTGGAACACCTGGTGTCGCCCCACCGGCTCCCGGCGCCACCCAGGTCCCCGAGCTGATCGGCCAGCTCCGCCGAGCCGGCGCCGATGTCACTTTGGTCGTGGACGGGGACCTTGGAACTCTGCCAGCCACCACCGGCTCGACCCTCTACCGGATCGCGCAAGAGGCGCTCACCAATGCGACCAAGCACGCTCCCGGCTCAGCGGTCCAGGTTCAAGTCGACGTCACCGGCGACACGGTCGAGTTCAGCGTTGGCAGTGCCGGACCACCCAGGCAGGGAACGGGCATGGGCCTCCAGGGCATGCGCGAACGCGCCCTCGCCCTCGGCGGCACCTGCAGCGCCGGACCGGACGGACGCGGCTGGCGGGTGCATGCCTGCCTTCCGCTATCCGGCGCCTCGCCGGCGGTCTCGAAGTGATCCGCGTGCTACTCGTCGACGACCAAGATCTCGTGCGGGCCGGGCTGCGCGGCATCCTGCGCCCCCAGTTCGGCTTCGAAGTCACAGGCGAGTGCAGCGACGGCAGCGAGGTCCTCGATGCCGTCGCTGCACACCAGCCTGACATCGTCTTGATGGACGTGCGCATGCCGGTCCTCGACGGCGTCGACGCCACCCGAAGAGTGCGCGTCGAGTACCCGTCTGTCCCCGTCTTGGCACTGACCACCTTCGACGACGACCAAGCCCTGGCTGGCATGCTGCGCGCCGGGGCCGCCGGCTTCGTACTCAAAGGGATCCCCGCCGAACAGCTCCACCGGGCCGTCGAAGCGGTAGCCGGGGGCGGTGCCTGGCTCGACCCCGCCGTCACGGCCAGGGTGCTGGCCGTCTTCCGCGCCGCACCCGCCGGCGCGGCCGTCGGTCCCAGCGCGCTCGACCAGCTCACCGGCCGGGAACGGGACGTCCTAGCCCTCATCGGCCAGGGCCACACGAACGCCGAGATTGCCCGGCAACTCTTTGTCAGCGAAGGGACCGTCAAAACCCACGTCAACCACCTCTTCGCCAAGCTCAACGTCCGCGACAGAGCCGCCGCAGTCATCTTCGCCTACGACCACGGTCTCGTTTCTGGAAACGGGTGAACCCAGACCCTCCGCCCGCCAGCATGCGGCCTTTATTCAACCGAAGGGTTGCAAAGACGCTCCTTCCAGTCTATTATTCAACCCAATGGTTGAAGAAGGGAGGTCCGGAGTTGGCGTGGAGGATCGCAAGCTGAACGCCGTGTTCTCGGCTCTGGCCGATCCGACCCGGCGGGCGATAGTGCACCGTCTGGCGTCCGGAGAGGCCACCGTGGGCGAGCTGGCGCAGCCATTCGCCATGAGCTTTCAAGCTGTCTCTAAGCACTTGCATGTGCTGGAGCAGGCTGGGCTCGTCGACAGGAGTCGAAGGGCGCAGCAACGACCGTGCCGCTTACGGCCGGAGGCCTTGGCCTATGCCAGCGGCTGGCTGGGCGACTACCGCCAACTTTGGACAACTTCCTTCGACCGTCTCGATGAGCACCTCACGAACCAGGAAGGATCAACACAATGACGAACCGAGCGCCCGAGATCTCGATCACTCGCACGTTCAATGCTTCGCCGAAGTCCGTATTCGAAGCATGGACGGACCCGACCGCGTTTGGCCGCTGGTTCGGCACAGAGGCGACCACTGTCGAAGATGTCAGCATGGATCTCCGGGTCGGTGGAGCGTGGAGTGCCCGGATGATCCTCGATGACGGCACGGAGATCGGTTGGCACGGTTCGTATCTTGAACTGGAGGCCCCGCGTCGACTCGTCCTGAGTCTGAGCGACCGACCCGGCGACCAGTTTGAACGGGTGACCGTGGATCTCAAAGAAATCGATGGCGGGACGGAGATGACCTTCACCCAGACGGGTGGCAACGTGCCCCCAGAGAACTACGCACAAGCTGAGGCAGGGTGGCAATCTTTCTTTGACGACCTGTCGAAGGAGCTGCCCCACTGATTCGATCGGCCCGCCCTGGCTGCGAGGAAGCTCGTAAGTCGATCCCCTTTCGGACCGTCATTCGCCTTGGGGTGCCCCTAAAAATGCAAGTGGCGGCGACCCCTCATGTAGGGGGTGCCTGGAGTATCTGGAGGAGACCCTCCATACCGGCATGAGCCTGCCGGTAGAGAGGGCCCGTCGTCAGACCCCCATCGACGGCGATGGCCTGGCCGTTCACATAGGTCGAGCCGTCGCTGGCCAGCCACAAGGCGGCCTCGGCGATATCGAGTGGCTGGCCCGACCGCCTGATCGGTGACAGGTCCGACAACGCCACCGCCATGGCGTCCACCGTGGCCTGGGCGGCCTCGCCTTCGAGTCCGGCGGCCCGGCCGAAAATGGAGGTGGCGATGGCTCCGGGGCAGATGGCGTTGACCCGGATACCGTCCTCGCCCAACTCGCTGGCCGCGGTACGGGTCAGATGCGCGATGGCCGCCTTGGCGGCGCTGTAGTCGTGCCCGGCGTAGTTGGCGGCCAGGCCGGCCACGCTCGACGTGTTGATGATGCTGCCGTGGCCCTGCGGCCGCATCACCCGGGCCGCGGCGCGAATGCCGAGGAACACGCCCCGCAGATGGATGGCCACGGTCCGATCGAACATGGCCATGTCGATCTCCAGAATGCCGCCGACCGACCCCGGGTTGCCGGCGTTGTTGAACAGCGCGTCCAGGCCGCCGAATTCGTCGACCGACACCGCCACCGCGGCCTCGACGGTCCCTTCCTCGGCGACGTCGGCGTGGACGAAGCGCGCCCGGTCGCCACACTCGCCGGCGATCCGCTTGCCGCGCTCGTCGTCGACGTCGGCCAGGACGACCGAGGCTCCTTCGCGGATGAAGAGCCGCGTGGTCTCCTCTCCGATGCCGCTGGCCGCACCGGTGATGACGGCGCGCTTTCCCTCAAGGCGACCCACGGTGACCCCCATCGACGCTGGAGGCCACATGTTGGCATGCACCGCCGGGACGGTCAACGGACGCCGGAGGTGCCCGCCACCTTCAGCCGCCGGCGCTCAACCCCTCGGCGGCGCGGGACTGCGCCGCCCGGAGGTCCCACTTCTCCTCGAGGTGCCCGAAATGCCAGATGGCCAGAGCGACCCCCCAGGTGACCACGAACAGGCCGACGATGGCGAAGCCGGCGGTGTTGATGTTGAAGCCCTCGATGAACGTCCAGAAGCGCCCGTTGAGATGGCTGTCCTGCGCCAGGAGGCCCACCAACTCGACGGTGCCGATGAAGAGGGCCACGAAGATCGAAAGCCCGGTGATGGTGAGGTTGTAATAGACCTTGCGCACGGGCTTGGCGAAGGCCCAGTCGTAGGCGAAGTTCATGAAGCACCCGTCCATCGTGTCGAAGAGGCTCATCCCGGCGGCGAAGAGGATCGGGAGCGACAGCACGGCGTAGAACGGCAGACCGCCGACCACGGCAGTTCCGGCCAGAACCAGCAGCGCCACTTCGGTGGCGGTGTCGAAGCCCAGCCCGAAGAGGAACCCGATCGGATACATCTTCCACGGTGCGTCGATCTTCCTCGCATAGCCACCGAAGAACCGGTTCATGAAGCCACGATTGTTCAAGTGACGCTCGAGTTCGGCATCGTCGTACTTGCCGCTCCGCATATCCCGAAAGACCCGAATGATCCCGACGAGAACGACAAGGTTGAGCGCCGCGATCAGGTAGAGGAAGAAGCCCGAAACCGACGTACCGATGATGTTGGTGGTGTGCTGCAACCCGGAGCCGCCGTTCTTCACCTGCTCGTCGAGTCCACGGATGCCGAAGTTCAAGAGGACGGCGAGGATGAAGACCACGCTCGAGTGGCCGAGCGAGAAGAAGTAGCCCACGCTGAGCGGGCGCTGGCCGTCATTGATCAGCTTGCGCGTCGTGTTGTCGATGGCGGCAATGTGGTCGGCGTCGAAGGCATGGCGCATACCGAGCGTGTAGGCCAGCACTCCCGTGCCCACGCCGAACGTCTCGGTGCGGTTGATGTGGAAGTGACCGCCCAGGGCTGCGCTCAACATGCCCCAGCCGAGGACGTTCAGCCCGATGATGGAGAGGGTCATCCCCCCGAGGCGCGCCCACTCCTTCGGCGTGAGGCCATTGCGGATGCGGGCCAGCCGAGAGGGGCTCACCTCGACGGCAACACCGAAATCGGACACCTGACCCCCTGGGCTCTTTCCCGCTGACTCTTACTGACACGGTAACCTATTTGCGAACTAGAGGCAATAAGGAGCGGGTCTTCCTTTGGCCAATTTATGGGCCAAATTCCCCATTTACATGTATGTATGCACATGTCAACATGCATTCATGGATGAGCCCGTCCACTCCAGCGTCCGGAGACCGCTCCCCCGGGACACGGCCCAGGACATCGCCCGCCTGATGGGCGCGTTGTCCACCGCCTCCCGGGTGCGGATTTTGGCGCGCCTACGGGTCAGCCCCTGCGCCGTCGGCGAGCTGAGCGCGGAGTTGGAGATGGAGCAGCCGGCGGTCTCCCACCAGCTCCGCGTCCTACGGGATCTCGGACTCGTCGTCGGCGATCGAAGTGGGCGCTCCGTCGTCTACGGGCTCTTCGACTCGCATGTGGCCTCGCTGATCGACGAGGCCTTGCGCCACATCGATCACGTGACCGCCCGGAGCGCCGGAGACATCGGAGACGGGCCCACTTCTCCCACCGAAGACCACGACGAAGCCGAGGAGGCGACAGCATGAGCACGGAACACGAACACAAGACACCCCACAGCCACGAGCACGCCCATGGGGCCGAGGTCCACGATCACCCCCATGCCAGTCACGAGCACGGGCACGTCACCCACGACCACGTTCACGGCGGGGAGGGCCGTGAGCACGAGCATGTGCACCAGGCCGACCTTGCGGAGGTGCACGACCACTCGCACCCGTGAGGGTCGGCTGAGCCGAGCCCGAGGCCGGGGCCGAAGGCAGGCCCGAGCGCACGAGCGGGGAGGCGGTGCCGATACGCTGACGCCATGACAGTCATTGAATCGGCGTGGCCCAGCCACCCCGGCTACGAGATCGACCAAGAAGTCATCCCGGGTATCGCCCGGGTCTGGCATGGAGACCTGCTGGTGGCCGAGAGCAGCGCCGCCCTCCGGGTCAAGGAAACCGCCCACGTCGACAGGATCTATATCCCCGAGGTCGATGTGTTGCTCGACCTGTTCGAGGCGAACGACCACCACACGATCTGTCCCTTCAAGGGCGAGGCGGATTACTGGACCCTCACGGCATCGGATCCGGTCGCCCA
>Ga0302325_10034420_pt1 | contig 10359 bp, 6 predicted proteins | sample Palsa_T0_2_FD_201948 | JGI IMG/M metagenome (GOLD analysis project Ga0302325, IMG submission 201948) | Peat permafrost microbial communities from Stordalen Mire near Abisko, Sweden - Palsa_T0_2 | ecosystem: Environmental > Terrestrial > Soil > Palsa > Peat permafrost | place: Sweden: Abisko...
TCAACGAGGTTCGCTCACTCGGAAAGGGAACCGGTAAGGTTTGCCGGTTCTTCCAGGATGTCGAGCAACGCTTGGGCGCAGTAGACGCGGTCACGCCTGGCCTCTGTCGCTTGCTTCACAATTCCGACACGCTCCAGCCGCTCGATTGCGCGCTGCGCGGTCGTGAAAGCAACTCCCAGTTCGCTGGCAATGCCGGTCGCGGTGATGAAAGGGTTGGCCGCCAGCAGATCGACAATCCGCAGCGGAGTATTGGTTGACTCGCCAGCTACCTGCCGTTGCCATTGGGCAAGAATCGCGTTGATGCGAGCCGCCCTGCTCAAGGCGTCCTGTGAGGTGCGGGCCACGCCGAGGAGAAAGTACTCCAGCCAGTCGTTCCACGCTCCATGCTCACTGACTCCGCGCAGTCCCTCGTAGTAGTCGCGCCGCGTGGCTTCAAAGAACGCCGACAGGTAGAGCAGTGGAGCCGGAAGAATCTTTTGCTCAATCAGAAACAATGCAATCAACAGGCGCCCAACGCGGCCATTGCCATCCAGGAACGGATGCACGGCCTCAAATTGATAGTGGGCCAGGGCAATGGTCACCAGCGGCGGCAGCTCGGATGCGGAGAGGAATTTCTCCCAGGCCGCGAGACATGGCTCAATCTCACCGGGTGGCGGCGGAATGAAGGAGGCCGTCGCCAGCGTGCTCCCCGGCTTGCCAATCCAATTCTGCGATCTGCGGAATTCGCCCGGAGTTGCATGATCCCCTCTCACATCGGTCATGAGCTTGTCGTGCAGTTCGCGGATGAGCCTGATGCACAGAGGGAGTTTGTGAAGCTGGGCGATTCCATGTTCCAGCGCAACGATATAGTTTCCGACTTCGCGCAGATCTTCCGGACTGCGATCGACAACAGCCCCGGCTTCGGCAGCCAGCAGTTCGCCCAATGTGGCTTGAGTGCCTTCGATTCGGCTCGACAGAACTGCTTCCCGGCGTATGAAGGGGCGAATGAGAACGTGAGGGTTGGGCAGCCGTCCGCCTTCTCCCGCGAGTCTCCCGATGAGGCGATCCGCATCGGAGAGCGAGCGGATTAGTCGAGGCGTCCATTCGATCGCCGGAGGCAATGGCGCAGGGATAAACGCGCTGTAGGTGCCTTGGGAGACCTTCTGGCCCGGAATCGCTTTGCGTTGGCTCATGGGTTTCACAGGCGCTAATAGCGCCTGCCTCTATTAGCGTTATACGCGATAAACGACAATAGTGCGATCTCGTATTTTCGTGCACGATAATGGAAATACACCTATGCCGCAAGCAGACTGGCTAGCTCGCAAGAGCTGTTGTGGCGAGTTCAGTCTCATCCGTCACAAGTAACATATTCGAAGCTCTGAGTTCCCGCGATGAAAACAGCTTCGGTTCGACCTCTATCGCCTCCGGCAACTCGGCCTCTGCCCCTTTGCCAGATCCGAGTTGCTTTAGGGTTCGAGACTTGGCAACGATGAAACGGTCAAGTCCTGGGATGGCGTCGTTATAGGCATTCACCGTGGATCTGAGCCGATTGCCTATTTTGGCCATGCTCTCCGCAAATCGCGTCACTTCTCCATAAAGCTCTGTACCGACCTTGCTAATCTCCTCGGCGCGCTTATTGAGCCTCTCCTGATCAAGCACATAGCGGATGGCCTTGAGGAGTGGAATGAGGCTCATTGGGTTGGAGATGAAAACCCGCTTCTCACACGCGTCACGAATCAGTTCGGCCTCGTCCTGGATAGCGGCATGGTACATGCCGTCGTGCGGGATGAAGAGAATGACGCAATCCAATCCGTCATAGCGCCGCCAATATTCCTTTGCGGAAAGAGCCTTGATATGGTTTCGCAGCGACTTAGAATGGACCTCGGCGAGAACGGCTTTCTGCGCCTCATCTTCGGTATTGGCAAGCGCGATGTAGGACTCCATCAGATTCTTGCTGTCGATAATGAGCTTTCGCCCTTTTGGCAGGTTGATGATAGCGTCGGTGCGTTTCCGGCCATCCTCCCCGTCGGTATAGTGCTGGAGGATGAAATCTATTTCGGCTTCCAGACCAGCATTCTCAAGGGCGTTTTCGAGCGTCATCTCGCCCCAGCTTCCTCGAACCACCGGCTTACGAAGGGCATTGGTGAGTGACTCGCTGGCACCGGCCAACCGCTTGACCTGATCATCGAGAAGAGCTTCCGCCTTTGTCCTGGCGAGATCACTGTCTTCAACATGCTTATCCAGCCGCTTAATGGTCTCCTCGACGGGCTTGAGCATCGTTTCAATGTGCTGTTGGTGCAACTTAACATCGGCAGCCGTCTTCTCTCCGTGTTTTTCGATGAGACCGTCAGCGGTCTTAATAAGTTGCGCAGAAACATCCTTCAGGGCATCCGCCGATAACGCCTTGAACTCGGTTGTTAGCACATCCCTCGCTTGCGTTATGAACTCATTTAGTTTCGCGATCTGCTCGTTCTTCGCGCTGACTATCGCTTGCTGAGCTTCTCGTTCTTTGGCAACCAATTCGGTGGCGCGATTATTCGCGGCCTCGGCATCCTTGAGTGCCTCAGCCTTTTCGCGCTCAAGATCCGTGATTCGAGTGTTCAAGGATTGAAGCTGAGTATCTCGTTCAAGAAGCACCGCTCTTGTTTTTGTGACGCGAGTCGCTTCGTTCTGAAATTGGCCCTTCCCCTGTAAGACGAGTTTTAACTCGGCAGAAATTTCTTTTTGTCGCTGCTCAGCTTCCGTTACCTTCGCTTTCGCCTCGTTCTCACGTTCGCGAGCGTCGCTGATAGAGTTGCGCAGCGCTTCCTGGCGGGCGTCAAACTCAGCCTTAGCGGTTGAAAGTGCCGTCCTAGCTTCAGCAAGTTCACGGCCAACCACATCTACTTGTTGTCGGGTTTGTCTCCGGGTCAAGAGGTACGTAATCAGCCCAACGGTGGCAGCAAACAAGATCGTGATGATTACATTTATTCCCATTTTCGATGTCCTATTTCAGTGGCGCGCCGAGTCCCGGAGCGGATTAGGGACTCATGTATATAGTTCCCAAACCTCTCATTGTCGTGTCCCCTACTGATCAATATACCGGCCCCCAGCAGTGGCGCTCAGTTGCCATCCCACAGTCATGCGTTGCGGGCGGAGGATTCGTCATATACCGTATTCAATTCTTCCGTCGGCTGCAGACTTTGTAGATGTGGATCGCGAAGCCCACCACACATAAGAGCGGTCCAAATTACACGCGGCCAGTCCCCTCAAGGCTGTAAACGGCTGCAAAAAACAATCTCACGGCTGAGTTACTGTCAGATTCAGCGCTGCGGAATGCGAGAGCGATCCGCTGGTCGCCTGAACGGTGATCGCATAAGACTTGCTTGTGGGTCCGGAGTTGCCTGTGCTCGATCCTCCACATCCGCTGAGCAAGCAGAATGTGATTGCCATGGGCGCGAGGAGCAAATGTATAACCCACCTTCTCCTGCGCCGAAATGGAATCCATCCGAAGAGCAGAGCCAATGCGCTCATTGAGGCCAAGGACGCTATCGGAGGCCGTCGATTGGACGCGATCGTTGCTGGCAACGAGACAGTCAGAGTCGATGAGCCGTTGCCATTGACGGTAGCTGGTGAGAAGGAGCAAGACACACCCGCCGGTTGTCCCGAACAGGAGAAGGAGACGGTTTGTGAGAATCCATTGGACGGCGTCACGGAGACTGTTGTTGTCGCAGTTTGACCCACATTCGCAGACAGCGAAGTTGGGTTGGCCGAAACAGTGAAGTTCGGCGCCGGAAGATTGAGCACGTACGTCGCGGAAGCAACCGAACTCGCTGAATCACCGGGGGCGACGGCAATCGCTTGGATTGTCTCGCTGGTACTTACCTGTATCGGAAATCCAGGAATGTAGGGCGAGTTTCCGACAGTTGGCGCACTGCCGTCGGTCGTGTAGTAGATGGCCGCGCCACTGGTCGCGCTGCTCGGAGTTACGCTCTGCGCAGCGGAGTAAGTCCCCGCAGCGGGCGCGAACGTTGGGGCCGCGGTAGCGGCCAGCGGCGTGATGTTTACGGTGACCGATCCCGTGCTGTCTTGATCCGCAGCGCCCTTGAGCGTGCTCAACTCTGCGGTTATCGTTTGGGCTCCGACTGGCAAGACGCCTCCAGCTCCGAGCGTTCCGCTTGTCCACGTTGCTTGGCCTACGCTGTTCAGCGCAGTAAACTCGAACGACGTTGAGCCTAAATCGAAGAACACAGAACCTTGAGCAGGTTTGCCTGAAGCGGTCTCGACAACTGTCGCCGTGAAGGTGATGGCCGTTCCATAAGGAGCGGAGGAAGTATTCGCAGTGATGGTCGTGGTCGTCGGAATTTGGTTGACAGTTTCTGTGATCGAACCGTCGCTTGGGGAATTGTTGGCGTCCCCGAGATAATAGGCCACAACCCCTATCGAACCAGATGGAAGTGCATTTGTGGTGAATTGGGCTGCTCCTGAGCCATTCAGGGCCACATTGTTCCAGGGCCCGAAAGCATACGGCGTACCGTTTGCAAAAAGTCCCTGATATGAGAACCCCACGGTTCCGGTTGGCGTGCTTCCTGAAGAGGGTTTAATGGTTGCAGTGAAGGTGATCGGCTGTCCATAAGTCTGCGGATTCGGGCTTGCCGTGACTGTCGTTGTTGTTAGGGGAAGTTGCTGCATCTCCGCGCCATTAAACTTCGTGACGAAAGCCGAAGCTCCATATTCGCTCGAATTCTGGAATGCCCCCATCGTGGTTGGAAAGTCCGTGGATATTGTGCGGCCAGCAACGTATGCGCTTTGGGAGCTATCAAGAGCGATACCGTTTGCGCAGTCGCAACTGACTCCGGCCTGATCGCCTGACTGGTCACCGGTACCCGTCAGAAACGTCGAATAGAGAATCGCGGAGGCGTTTGGATTGATCTTGGTTACAAAGGAGGCCAAATCCTCAGAGACTAATTGAGTAATGTTTTGTGTTTGCAGCGCACCCGCTGTAACTGGGAAATCAAGATCTCCAGTGGTTCCGGCAATGTAGGCGTTGCTGCTGCTGTCAACGGCGATCCCTAATCCTACGTCGCCGTAGGCTCCTTGATTGTAGGACTCTTTACCACCCAGAAATGTTGAGTAGACCAGTCCGGAGCCTGCCGTGTTCAGTTTTGTGATGAACACATTCGACAGTCCAAACGCAACCCCAGGTGGTAAAGCAGGCTGGAACACTCCTGAAGTTGTCGGAAAATCAGGTGAAGTGGCAAAGCCCGTGACGTAGGCGCTTCCCGCCGCATCCACGGTGATTGCGAATGCTACGTCCGTGTAGCTTCCGTCAAGATATGTAGAGTAAACGAGAGCTGATCCGGCAGGATTTAGTTTGCTTACAAAGCTTCCTCCGAGAAGATTAAAGATTGTGGCCCTGTTCACTGTCTGGAAAGCGCCTGGCGTGGTCGGGAAGTCCGGCGACTGCGTTCCGCCTGCGATGTAGGCGTTCCCAGTTGCGTCAATGGCAATGCCGTATGGAAGGTCCCACTTACTGCCGCCGATATACGTGGAGTAAAGCAGCATTTGACCGCCTGCGGCTACCTTAGTAATAAACCCTTTGCCGCCAATAATTGGATTCGCCGGGCTAGTTGTCTGAAAAGCTCCCGGAGTTACCGGGAAGTCGAGGTCGGCGGTGAAACCCGTGACAAACGCATTGCCGGTGCTATCGAGTGCAATCCCCATAATCGAGGCTTCCTGCGAACCACCTAGAAATGTGGAATAAATCAGTCCTGAGCCGGAACTGTTGAGCTCAGTAATAAATCCTGTGCCATCTCTACCAGCATGGTTGGAGGTCTGAAAAGAGCCCGTAGTGACAGGAAAATCCGGAGAAGCAGTCGCGCCAGCCACATATGCATCGCCGGCGGCATCGACTGCAATGGCATCGGCTGCGTCATTTTGAGAGCCGGAGAGATACGTGCAATAAATAAGTGCCGTGCCGGTGCTGTTGAATTTGGCGACGAATGCCGCGGTATTAGTGTAGAGGGAGCTTCCGACCGGGGTAGGGTCGCTCTTTCCCGTGGAAGGAAAGTTTGGCTGATAGCTCCCTGTTGTTGTCGGCATGCCGGAGCCGGCATAGCCCGCGACAAAGGCCTCTCCCGCCGCATCCACAGAAATTGACGAGGCGGCACTGACGGTGCCCAGATATGTCGAGTAATCCAGAATCGGGTCGATGATCAGCGGCTGCGTATGGTCGTAGCTCCCTAGTGCAAATCCCACGGTGCCATCAGCGAAAATGCGGAATCCTCCCTCGACAGGAAGTTGTGCATTGTCCGCTTGGAGTTGGTAAATAACCGGTTTGTGAAAGCTGATACTTCCATGTTCAGCAGTGACGGCAAGATTTCCGTTCTTGTCCAATTCCATTCTTTTCGACCCGGCGAATTGAAGGCGAATGCTAGATGCCGCGGCTCCAGGCGCAACCTGAAAATCAAACTCCAGTTTGCTCGGATTCCCGTAGTAGACGAGATTGATGCCCGGATAGATGTTGCTGTATTGCACTTTGGAGAATGTCGGGATGTGTGTATGCCAGTGTGCGGGGTCACTTCCAGAGAAGTAGTTTACGGCGCCGGGCAGCCGGTCCAGACCTGACAGTTCGGAACCTTCTCTCGCCCCGTGAAGCCGCATACGGAGCATATCAACATTCGAAACCCGCGCCGCTCCAGGGGTCTGGCGATAGGCCGCAATAAGTGAATTACCTGGTAGCGAGGCGGGTTCTCTCTTTGCCAGAATGAAATCCACTTCATGATCCTGAAAAAGAATGGAATAGCCCGTTCCCCGAGATAGATAGCGAACTGCCGGATCGGTTTGGCCCATATTCGGCTCAAAACTCTGCGGGAGCGAATAGAGTCTTTTTGTTACCTCGACGTTTTTAGTTAACGGCGCAGACTTGCCAGCAAATGCGAGTGGCAAAGGGCACCACAATAGCAAAACTAGCAAGAGGATCGGCGATATGCGCGAAACGAGCGCCGCCTTCACAGCAAGCCGGGATAACTCTCCAACGACGGGAGAGGGTCTTGCGGGCATCGGGCGGACGGTCAAACCAGAAATCATGGCTCGCACATAGACAGCAGTTGAGCACAACGATTTCCTACGGTGAACGATTGATGACGCTCGAGTAGCCATATTGGCGACCTGAACCTCCGATTTTCTACTGATTGTAGTCGACCGTGGCAACCTGCTCAAAACCACCAAGAAGTTGGGTAGTTTCTCAGTTTGAAATCGCGGGAGATGGCGGGAAGGCGCGGGATGTGGCAGGATGAAGTCATGCCGATTCGCCCGCGCGATCCAAACCATCGCTGGCGATTGCCTCACCAACTGTAGGGCTGCCCTTGATTACGTCGTTTGGGAGATGGCCGAGAAGTTTTCTGGGCGAATACTCGCCGGTCACCGAATTTCCTCCAATGGTATTCAAATTGCATTCTTCCTCAGGCCCAACGGACTTTCTTGAAAACGGTACTTGACGGCTGAGCCGATCGTGCTACGCTCGGTGTTATTTCGCTAGGCGGAAGGGAAAGAAGTTGCCCCTGTGACATCGAGGCGTGCGTTGGGCCTGCTGCTTGTACCGGCGACCTTGAGCCTGGGTACCGCGGCGTTTATCGCCCATCGCGTCCACCAAACTCTGCGAACTGCAGCCGACTCTGTGCGGCGGAGATCTGACCTGCCGTTTGAACTCCACACATTAGCCTCGTCGAACGGCCTTGGGTTCGAACCTGTCTCGAGCGCCGGGTTTGAGCATGCCGTCACCGCTGGAGGCGAGCTTTATGTCAGCGGCGCTGCAGGCATTACGGTCTACAACGCGGACGGTACGCCGCGCCACACTTGGCGTACCGGCATCGACCTGCCAGCCGGTCCGGTTCGCGTACTCGCGGCTGGTCGGCTACGTAACAGCGACGGTCTCGCCATCATCGCCGCGACCGCCGGTGAAGGGATTGTCCTGTTCGAACAGGGGGGAAAGAAGCTACAACAACTCCGCCCGTCCGATCCGGGCCTGCGCGAGATCACAGCTCTACTGCCCATGCCCGGAGGCGACCTCCTGCTGGGAACCCGCAATCGTGGCGTGCTGGTCTGGACCGGTGATCACCTTCGTCCCTTCCAACCTCAGTTGACGGATCAGCATGTGACGGCACTGGCGGCCGGGGCGGGCGTCTGGGTGGGTACGCGAGACGCCGGTCTGCTGCACTGGACGGGTGGCACGGCCGAGTCCTTCAGTGCCCCTGATGCTCTGCCGGATGCGGACGTGGAGTCGTTGGCGGCCGACGGCAAGCGAGTGTTTGCCGGCACTCCCCTCGGCGTTCGGGAGTTTGTAGATGGCCGCCCCGCCCGCCTGCTTGCGCCGGACATCTACGCTGCCGCTTTATTAGTGCGCGCGGATGACCTGCTTGTGGCATCGGTGGACCAGGGAACCCGTGACGCTGCATTGGAGCCCGCGTCCCACCCGCGCCACCACCCTTTCATGCCGATACTCAGCGGTGATGTTCGCGCGTTTACCTCCAGCGGGGATGACGGCACCGACTATGCTGTTCTACGCGACCGCATCCTCCGAACAACCCCAGGGGGCCGCTGGGAGGACTTTGTGCATACGCCCGAGGCCGCACTGACGGATACCAACATCAGCTCGCTGGGGTTCGATGGCGACGGCCGTCTCTGGGTCGGTTACTTTGACCGCGGGATCGACATTCTTGATCACGACCACACGACCCACATCGAAGACGACCACGTCTTCTGCATTAACCGTCTGCGTTTCGATCCCGAGCGTGGGAATATGCTCGCAGCGACCGCCAACGGACTGGTGGTCTTCGACCGCGCGGGAAAACCGCGGCAGGTGCTCAAACGCCGTGACGGCCTGATCTCCGACCATGTAACCGACATCGCCTTCCATCCGGGGGGCATGACCTTGGCAACCAGTGCCGGCCTGACGTTTATGGACGCCGGTTCCTCGCCTGCCAGCCTCTATGCATTCCAAGGGCTGGTGAACAACCACGTCTATGCTCTCGCAACGCAGCCGGATGGCAGGGCGCTTGCCGGGACGCTGGGTGGTTTAAGTCTGCTTAAGGATGAGCGCGTCACTCGCAACTTCACGGTTGCCAACTCCGGATTGAAGCACAACTGGATCACCGCAATCACAGCCGAACCGGGCGGCTGGAGCGTAGGTACCTACGGCGGCGGGGTATTGGAAGTCAGCGCGGCCGGCACTATCACGCCGCGTACCGCTCCTTTTGTTGTGAACCCCAATGCCATGCTACGCACCCCCTCGCACCTGCTGGTGGGCACGCTGGACGACGGGCTTTGGGTGGAGTCGCTGCCCGGCGGCCGCTGGACGCAGATCACCGCCGGCCTTCCCTCACGCAACGTCACGGCGTTTGCCGAACACGACGGCACCCTTTATATAGGTACGGATGCCGGACTGGTGACGCTGTCGGAAAGGAAGCTTCCGTGATCAAGGCCTTGGGTGGTGCCTTGTTACTGGGCGCCTCGTTGTTGGGAACCTTGGCGTTCGCTGACACCGGCGTTCTAATTCCGCGCGACAAGGATGCGCCTGACCCAAGCATCATTTCGATCACCGAGCTGCGGGTTGATGTGCGCATCGATAACGGGGATGCCCGTGTGCGCATGGTCGAAATCTTCACCAACCACACCAACGGCATCCAGGAAGGGACGTTCCAGTTTGCCCTGCCGGACGGCAGCACGGTGAGCGACTTCGCCGTGTGGGACGGCGCCGTGCGAATTCCAGCGGTCGTGCTCGAGCGGAAACGCGCTGAAGAGATCTACATTCGCGCTCGCACGCAGGCCATAGACCCCGGCTTGCTCGAAATGGGCGAGCGCACCGACGACCCCGCCACCTCGACCTCCTTATTCACTGCGAAGATCTCTCCCATTCCTGCATACGGAACGAAGCGCGTCGAGCTCGAATACCACCAGCGGCTCGCGGTAAACAGCTTCAAGCAGGTCTTCGTGCTGCCCCTGAAGCCGGATGCCTACGGCAAGCAGGCAACCGCGCACATGTCCCTGCATTTCGAACTCGAGTCCGCGCATGCAGTGGAAGGTTTTGCACTGGTATTGCAGCTCTTTCCGCTGCAGTTCTCCCATAACGATGCCCATACTGTGACGGGTGGCTTCGAAGGGGATCACGTCGCGCTCGATGAGGATTTCGCCGCCCGCTGGCAGCTTGCCGAGACCGATACGGATGCTCTGGACGTCATCGCGTTCCGCAGCCAGAATGCTCCGTTGCCGCAGCCTGATGAAACCTCGCCGCAAGCTCCTCAGGTTGAGCCGGGCTTCTTCGCCGCGCAAATGCTGATCGGCAATGTGGCCGCGCCCCAGGCAAACAACAATGTATCCCCGCAGACGGTCATCCTCCTCTTC
>Ga0302325_10034423_pt1 | contig 10359 bp, 9 predicted proteins | sample Palsa_T0_2_FD_201948 | JGI IMG/M metagenome (GOLD analysis project Ga0302325, IMG submission 201948) | Peat permafrost microbial communities from Stordalen Mire near Abisko, Sweden - Palsa_T0_2 | ecosystem: Environmental > Terrestrial > Soil > Palsa > Peat permafrost | place: Sweden: Abisko...
GGAGGTGCTATTTCAACCGATTACATGTCTGCTCCTTCTCTGGTTTCTGTTGATGGCCACGGACACCACGGTGGCGGTGGCCACCACGGTCACATGCCTCAACATCAATATGCTCTTCCCTTGCCCAACTTGAGGACAAAGAACGACCTGATGAACATCGACCAGTTCCTTGAGCAAATGCAGTCCACTGTATATGAGAGTTCCAATGCTGCCGCGGCTGCTGGAATTCAGCAACCTGGTTCTCACTATACCCACTCAGCCATTAACTTCCGCCAAAGCCACTCTCCACCACAGACAGCCGTCAGTAACATGAGCCACTTGGGCAATCACTCCGGAGCCCCGATGATGGCAACTAACTCGTCGCAATCCACATCCTCAGGCACACCTGCTTTGACACCACCGTCAAGCTCAGTCTCGTACACTTCCGGCCACTCTCCAGTCTCCTCCCAGGGCATGTCCCCAACTTCAAGACACAGCTCCACCGTCTCAGCAGCATACCCAAGTCTCCCATCCGTCACAATGGGCTACGCGCCTCATTCCACAACCGCACCAACCTCCACCCTCGGCACAAACTTCGACAGCGATCCTCGCCGCCGCTACTCCGGAGGCATGCTTCAGCGAAGCGCCAATCCACCCCGCAGCGCCGATATGATGGACGTTTCCGACGGATCCGCTACATCGTCTCCAAAGGAAGCCACTACTCCTCGACCCCTGGCCGTTAAATCGGACGTCTCAAGTAATATCGACCCTGCGCTCTCCGGCGTCAGCTCCCCGATTGTACACTCCGAAAGTGGTGACTCTGCTCGCGATCGTGCTGAGGAAGCCTGGATCGAAAACATCCGCGTCATCGAAGCACTCCGCAAGTTCATCTCCGACAAGCTTGAGCGAAAGGAATATGAAGAAGATGACGATGTGTCGATGGGTGGTATGGAGGAGAAGAACGTTCCCGACAAGAGCTCAGAGAATTTGTACCCTGTTCTCCGGGCTGATGATGACTAGGCGTTGATGATTAACGAGCTGCGTATGGATGGCGTTTTATGCATGACATGTTATGATTAGGACGGATGACTTCTGCACTTTAGAGCTTGATAGTCAAAGTGGACACTTGCTCTACATGAATTTCAAAATTATCACTTCTGAACTTGAGTACATGAAGCTTCTCAGAAATAAGTGTATGATGAATGTGAAATGAAAGGAAAAGTAGTACAAAAGTCAGAGACCATGGGTTAACACTATTGTACATCGAAGATTAGACACGATGGGACATGCATTCTTAAGATCTGGTCAATTCAAGAGGCCTGAGTTCTTTGATTTCTGCTCGCCCGATGAAATGCTGGAGGCAACTTAAAGATGCAGACAATTATCAGATACAGCCAAAACATGTTCATACAGTTGCAATGCTCGTACATGCCCATATCCCGCACCAGAAGATGCGATAAACTCCGGGTTAGTTCTGCCCGTGGGCTATTCCTAGTAACGCCTATCATGCACAAACTCCCAAAATGACAGAGGAGGCATTTATTTCTTCTTGCCGCGCGCGTTGACCTCCCCCTTCTCACCAATGCCGAGGGTAATTCGGCAGTCAGGGCAGTACCACTTCGTCGTCCTTGGCGGGATCTCCTTCAAGCCAACACACTCCAGATGGAACCATTCCTTCTCGCACTTGACATTTGTCAGCACCTTGGTTGTCAACAACGAGGATGGTAAACTTACATCACCATTTTCGCAACCAATCATTGTGCCAAAGCTTACCCGATTGCACAAGCAGTATCGAGGCTCATCGGGATCGATGATGTTACCTTCATCATCAACCTCATCGTAGATCTCTTGAGCTGCGCTTCCTTCACGGCCATCTTTCTTGTCTTTCTTGGTGCCAGCCTTCTTGCGAGTTGCAGCGCTTCGCTTGCCAACACTTACAGCGGTAGAGCCTTCAGAGCCTGCGGTAACGACTCCAGGTGCGGGGCGCTTTGTACGCTTGCTTGGTTGGCGAGGTTCAGGGGCTGGAGTATTACGAGCAGTACTGGCCCGACGCGGTCGATCGATTGTAGCGGTTGCTGTTGCACCGGCTGGTTCAACGCTTGCTGCTTTGCTCCGAGAAGAAGTTGGTCGCTTTGGTGGAAGAGGTTCTTCTACAGGTGCTGGGGTTGCAGCAGCTGAGGTCCGTCGAGGCCGGGTATTAGTAGCAGTCTCGACAATGGGCTTCTTTGCATCTTTCTTTGCAGGCTTTCTTGGTTCTTTTGTAGGTGGTAAGATAGGAGTAGAAGACTTCTTAGGTGATGAAAGAGGTGCGGGAACAGAGAGTAGGTCGGTTGGTCCGTCGAGAGGAGTGATGACTGATTCGGAAGCGATCGATGGAGCAGATTCGGCTTGGGTTAGGGGAGATACTTGCTTTGTGGAGATAGGTTGAGGCGCGGGGACAGGCGTCTCTGTTTTGCTTCTCTTGAGCGGCGGTCTCGCGGGCTTAGCAACTGCCTCTCCTCCTTCAGCTGGCTTCTCAACTTCACCTTCAGGTGGAGCGGGTGAGTCTCGTTTGCGCTTCTTGGCCGGAGTTTTGCTTGGCGTTTTGGCAAGTAGTGCTTTCTTCTCTTCCAGGTTCGAAGGCTTGCCAAACAGACCCTTCATTGCAAAAGCAGCAAGAGCGACCTTCCGAGCAGACTCCTCAGCTTCTTCCGCGGCCTAATTTTCCAACGAAGTCAGTAATTGCAAGGTTATAGAATATTGAAGGAACCCCCAAAGGACCCTCAAATAGTACAAGTCACGCTGATTACTCACTTTGGCAAGCTCCTTTGCTTGATTCTCCTTCTTCAACTTCTTGGCTTCGTTTAATTTCATGCCGCGATTGCTGAGTTGAGGTTCCTCCAGACGCAACGCCTCGACACTGATCGCGCCTTCGGCATGGACTGTCTCGCCTCTAAGTTGAGGTGGTTGTGGTTGATCAAATGGTTCTCCCGCGGCTTCAGCCTGAGCCTTTGCTGCTCGATATGCTTCAATGCCACGACCAAGCATCTTCAGCTCGCGTGCGATCATGGTATCACTAGGACTCCAAATTGCATTCTTCTTCATCCTCTTTCTAAGATGTGCAAGCTCCCATGCATTCAACTGCAGCCAGGGAAGGTGCTCGTCTCCTTTCACAGCATCAGCTGGGGGCGGCTTGAGCTTTGCGAGAGCGTTGCTTGTCGAGATACCAGCAACTGCGCTGTGAACATTTGTGCCCATGACTCCTGGAGGTCGTGGACCGCGGGGCGCCTTATCCTTCTTTGATTTCGAAATCTTCAACCGAATCTTGCCACTATTGGTACCACCAAGTCCAGGTGTGAGCGGCTCATCGTCTGAATCCCAATCCTCACTGTCGGATCCATACGAAAAATAGTCAAGCTCATATGGAGCCAATACTTCGCCCGGAACAGTTATACGTGGGACGTGCCGTTGGCGCGGCCGTGGCTGGTGCTCTGCTGAATTACCACCTCCCAAGGTCAAAGTGATTTTTGGGGCTTTCGGTTTCTGTTGTATTTGTGGGACTGGACTCGACTGTCTCGAGGCGGGGAAGTTCGCAAGTGACTCTTGAAGCTTGGCCAGAATAGTCTTTGCTCGATTGTAATGCCTATCCACGTTCTCATACATGCGGTTTGCCTCTGCCAATGACAAGGTGCGAGCGGAAACAGCTTGTCCCAGATTCTCTGAGATATCTGCACGGAGGTTCACAGGGTTCGGCTTCTCATCTTCAGGCAGGCTGGGAAGCTCTCCGTACTTTTGAGTGAGCTCGTTGACCTTGGATGAGGCATCGTAGTAGGTTCCATCGAGGTCGCGGATGAGAGTGAGGGAGCGGATCATGTCGGAAGGGAGGTATTCGGTGAAGTCGAGGAAGTCAGTCACAACAGCAGAAGCATCAGGATCGGTAGGGAAGTCGAGTGGCTCCATGCTGTTCATGTTCGACATCGATTGAAGTGCTTCGACGATCTTGCCATTACGCCAGTGGGAAGGACTGGTGCTTTCGAGGGCGTCCATCGATGATGAGGGGGCGAGTTCCTGGGCAGTGTTGTTGCTGGTATCTTGCCCAGACCTGTACGCTTCCGTCTGTGACTGAGGAAGCTTGATCCGGCAACTCAGTGAACCATCGTCCAGATACCTAGGGACGCATGTCAGTGCTGAGGTACATCTTTGTGCGCATGGAACCAAAAACGCGCTCGCGAATTCTCCAGCCAGCGCTAGAGCTGATCCTTGCTTAGCGGCTCCTCACGTGAGAAGGGGGAAGATGAGGTAAAGTGAGGTGTACCGTCGAGAAGCGTCACTAGCCATCGCAAAGGCCATGTTTCAGATCATGCGGAGGACCGTTGCAAGAGTTGTGGGATGAGGGGCGGTTCTATGTTGATGTTAATCTTAAAGAAGAAGACCAAAAACAAGCGCGCTTGCAGCGCGTGACGCTCCTTCCAGATGTGTTTCAGATTCGTTTAACCGCGAGGAGTAGATCAAGCTGACATCGGCGCCTGGGCATATTTGATAAGAGAACCTCGGCAATACTGTCCAAAATGAAAGATAAACATTGGACAATGGATATCTTGCTTAAAGAGGCTCTTCTTTTGATGCTTCTATTACACACTGTTCCGCTCTGTGATTCATCCATGAAATGCAGAATACCACCAGCCATAACTCCCCCTGTCCAGAAGAGGACAAAACAAACCGCCAGCCCCCAATAGAAAGCAAGCTATGCAGATTTCGATTCTAAACAAGTACCTTGTTCATACAACACCAGATGTCACCTTTAACATAGCCACTCACCATCTACATACCAAGCTTTACCTTAAGCAGCACTCACTACACCTAAAGCAGCCCCTACTATGCCACTAGCAATAGTCCATACCATAGAGAAGCCCGCTGCTCCTTTAGCCTCCACGCCCTCGATCGTGAAAAGTGCTTGAATGAAGGTGTTGAGCCCACTGACAAGCATCAGTGTGACTGTTCTTTGGAAAACCACCTTCGTTTTCCTGCTTAAACTCCAAAAGTTGTACTCCAGATGCTCCCAAAAGCTAGAAGTTGCTGGATTAAAAGTTGTCTTCTTGGCATCTGCAAGAGAAGGTACAACTGCCACCGCAGGCGTAAAGATGAATGACTTAGAGGCAAATCCCAATAGAATAGCCAATGGGAAGAGCGAGATTGGGCTTGCGGTATGAGCGGCTTCAATAGTAGGGATATTGTCGAAGTATGTGGCCAGTAAAACTGGAAGGAAAGTCGCAAAAGATGTGTAGAGCGTGACGGCGTATATGATCCCTGCTAGAATCGTGGTATAGATTTGGATGGAGGTCGATGTCAGGATTTCGTTATTGGGAACGCTCACTGCATGCTTCATATTCGACGCCGAGTGTGCGAGTGACAGAGGTCTCAGAAGTCGGAATGGGATGTATGTCGTAATTATGTCAATCCCTAAAGAGAGAAAGACTGTAATGGGTCGAACTTCGTAGAAGGTAGCAAGGAGATATAGCTGTACATGAGTTAGTAGAGAGCTCCATGGGACAGGGATTAACATACTGAAGGACCATGTGACAGCAGAGTCAGAGCCGCCAAATCATAACCATCATAGTTGCCATACCATCCTACTCCAAGCTCGCATCTATGATACCCTTGAGTCCCAAGTTCCAGTCTTGGAAAAAGAATTACTCACATTCTCCATATCAGTAACGCGCTGACTTGCCACCATTGTTCCAAACTTCTTGATACTCGAGCTAGATCTGATGTGTAGCCTGCCGTAAAGGAGTACAGCATGGACGAGAGCGTCAAGCTCAAAAGAGAGAGGAGAGGGAACCGAAGTGATCGAGGTATTTTCGAGGGACGTACAATTGCATCGCCTTGCTGCACGACAGCTATAGCCTTTTCAGCAATCCTTTCTGTCAATGGAGCCATATTGTAGTGTGCGGGTGCAGTAACGTGATGGAAGAATTGGTAACAATGTGGGCTGGGTTGAAGCTTAAGGCATGATTTAGTGTTTACCGTCGCGAACTTAAAGCGGTGACGTAGCCGAGCTGTCGTTCAGACAACTACCTACCCTACCCTTGCAGCAAACGAAGAAAAGGAAGCTTGCAAATCTCTTCACCGACTCTTAGATCTTTACATTTCTCCACTTCACAAATATATCCATTCTCATTCTACACTGTCCTCTTCAGAGAATCTTACTCACCTAGCAGCGGGCCGTCGCAGATACACTCGTAACGCTGGACTCGATGACTTCGTAGCTTCGATATGGTCAATGTAAATCTACGAGGTCATACTTAAACAATCAAAGCACACAAGGTAGATCACATCTGTTCATCAATATGCTTCATACATTCGATAGATGCCGTGCTATATGACATTCGAAACGGTATCCAAATGTATGGCGTTTCTCGACGCGATTCGTTCACCTTTAACCTCGTGGAACTGGTCCTCAAGTCCACTTCTCGGTGCTGAAACTGACCACGGAGACATGCTCGCCGGATTTACAGATCGTACTACATAGGAAATCATTACTGTCAAATCTCTGAGATGCGCACTCATCTCGAGGTTATTCTTCCATTCTTCCGAAGACACCCTCTTCATCTTCATCACTTCGTCCGCGGGATCGTTGATCGTAATCTTCATCATCATCAGCAACACTCTCCTGCTCCATCTTGATGTCTCCATCAAGCTCCACCTGGTTTCTGGTGTAGCTCTCCCTTTGGCGTGGATGATGCGTTGGAGTAAGGGTTGAGCCGCTGAAATTGCTTTGACTCAAATACTGTGTTGGGATCACAGGAACAGGAGGCGCATCTGCGGGAAGAGTAACTGGAATTGTCCTAGGTGTACCAGTGGATCCGAATGAGCAAGAAAGAAGTTCGACTGCAGCCGCCAAACCTTCATCCTCTTGGTTACGAGAAATACCTGAGGACAGAGGACGACTTGGCTGGCGATAATGATCAAAGCCAGATCTACTGGGCACACTACCTCCATGGAGAAGGTTGGCAGATGGCGCGGACTGATATGAGCGAGAAAAATTCTGGCTGCTGTATCGCTTGTGCTGCCGGCTGGTATACGAGCCACTGTAGGTATTGAACATATCTGCTTGGGGCGGAGGCGTAGTATCCGCAGAGCTTGTTGTGCCATCTGCCTGTTCCGATGAGTGTGATGCAGCGGGACTCGCGGAATCCTGGTCACTTTGGAAGTCCTTCGCAGAGCCTGGCGGCGTGGTGCCGTCGGCATTCATCTGGACAAGTACACTTGCTGCCTCCAACAGCTGAACCTGTTGATGCTTGCTGATAAGCAATTTGGAAGTGTACGACCATTCTGGAGTATGCTCCCATCTGCAGTCAAGTGTTAACAACGTTCTTCCAAAGGCTTGCACTTCAATCTTTCATGATCTCTATCCCATAGACAGTGCAAGAGGGAGGTGGGCACGAACAAATGCTTTGACAAGCAGCTACTGTGCTTGTATCCTTTGCCGCATTTTTCGCATTTGAGCTCACCCCCGCTGGTCTTTTTCCCGTCCTTCATCAAGTGTTGACCTTCGCTGGCTCGTCTCACACGGGATTGTTTGATTGCAGTATCTTCATCATCATCCATTTCATCATTCTGGTCGTCCTCAATTGCACTCTCGCTCCGATCAGATTTTCCTGTCGAGGTCAATCGAATTCTGTGGCCTGGCAAGCTCGCAGGTGGTGAAGGAAGACTACCAAGAGCGGCAGACCTGGCCGAGGCACTCTTCGACATTGTATTACGGCGGTTGGAAATTGGCATGCCCAAGGCGCTATCTCCCGCGTCCCTCACTGCAGCTACCATGGCTGCGACATTACTGGCGTTCGAAGACACACTCTTCCGACGTGTCACCCTGTTGCTCGAGATGAGGGAGCCTGAAGATACCGAGTGAGAGTGGTTTCGTGAATGAGATTTAGGAAGAGACCCCGAATTTGTAGACATTGAGAGGCGGTGTTGGCTCAGAGGCCTGGAGGAATGTTGAATTTCCTGGAAATTTGTATGTGATCAGCATTGATCCAAAAAATAATATTAGGTAAGACCGACCTTGAAAGAAGCCATGTTTAGGATATCTCGAAAAAGACGGCCCTCAATCCTCGAAGCTCAAAAAGCTACAATATGAGGGCCGAGAAAGTATTCGACTGCAATGTTGGTGGACGTTTGGGAGGGTAAATGTCGAAGCTCGAGCTATCTGCATAAACACGCGAGACCGAAGTTGTAGCCGGCCAGGTGACCTTAGGGTTTGACTTTGTCTGTGTAAATGGCGAGGAGTGTTGGAGATGCGGTTGAATTGTTTGGAAATTCGAATTGGAAGTAGGCAGGTTGCGAAACAAAATTCATTCAATTGCGGCACATGGACTGGCCAGGCTGGTAGAGTTGGTTGTACTGGGGGATGTGAGACGCGAAAGCAGCGGGGTTTCGCCTGAAAGAGGAGGCAGTGTCTTGTCTTTGAGGGCTGAGTACAATCGAATAAGCAGCAAAGCCTTCGGTCAATGCTTGTGTGGAGGTCGTCAAGTGGTCATAGCTCAATGGAATCGTAATAGCAGAAAAGAAAGTGCTGTGCAGCAGTGCGAGTGCGAGGGCCAAGTGCAGGCGGGAAAAAGTTGGGAGTATCTTGGAGTTGACGGAGAGAGTTGGTTTGGAGATCGCTCGACGCTTCGCCCAGGACACAAACCGAAGCGGACCAGCCAGACAAGGGCAGCAGGTTGCGCCCGCACGCCAGGGCGCAAGTGCTAATTATGATTCCTGGCGTGGGGCCGCAGGGGCGAGCGAAAGTCGCGAGTGATTTTAGTCAACCACACCCAACTTCCAAGTTGTAAAGCACTGAAGCGAATTTCACTTTTTGGGTTGCAGTGTGTGTTTATGCCAGATGGGTTTGATGTTGATGTGCTCATTCAACACTCTGCCTCCCAACCAATGTGAGAAACCTGGCCCAGGACTCTCGAGGTGTTGCCAGCGACCTTCCACAATGCCCGTCTCTTTGTCCAGACAGTAATTCTGGCATCACACGGCCATGACAAAGAACGCCTCCTTGCGAATTCAAACACACCCCCAGACCCAGGTAAGAATGGCAAGCACCCTAGACTCCATCGGACGCCCCTCGTGATTCTCCAAGCTGCGCAGCGAACCTGCGGCGATCAGCCAATAATCTGTGTCACAGGGCCACCTGCTTCCTGGTCTTTAGGCACGCTGGAAGAATCTCGCCCATTGGGGCACGCTGAGGTGTGGACAGTGGCGGGAGCAAAACGCCAGCCGCATGACAGAGGATTGGGAAGGAGGCCCATAAGCTGAGCATCGCTGCTGTATGGCTTATTACTGCTCTGGAAACGAAGGGTGGACGTGGTCGTGAGAAGAAGCGCCCACTGCCGCCAAAGGAGGACGCCATCAGCGCAAGTCGGCCATGTCGCAATTGCAATCATCGATCCATCGGCAGCAGGCCCTGATGTGGATCAGATAGAGTGACATCCAGGAAGAAATGTTATCAGAAGCGCGGCTTTATGGCCACATCGGCTGCCACTCTTCCTCCCCTCTCTGGAAACATGTGGTGCAATCAATATTGATTGTTGGACGCCTTCGCTGGAAACCCGCAATTGGGCTGCCAAGTGCCAACTCGCTGACAGTCCGACAGGCCTCTCGTACACCTCAGCCGTAAGGTACGGGAAAACTACGATTTGGTGTATCTACAATTTCTCCTCCATCTTGCCTGTTCCTGGCGGGGTGCCGCCAACAGCCTGCGCATACACTATCTAGTCTGGCAAGCCTCCCGCGGTTGTCTTGATGTCTAGATCTTAGTGCTCTAGGTTCTAGGCCTTGGTCTGCTCGTCTTTTCGGACGGGGGTTTTGCAAGATCAGCGCTACTTATTGGCCTGATCAGCATTGCTAACATATAAGCTCATGGGCATTCGATTCGACTCAGATGCCCAAAAATCAAAATTAGAGGACACCGATCTGACAAGTCCATCATCAGCGCGTGCTCCACAGAAATATTTTGTCGCGGGTAGGCCGATCAATGCCAAAATGGGGCCGTTCCCCCAGCGGCTGCAGCAATGCGCAAAGAGGAGGGGGGATGTGGGCTCTCGCACTGATTGGAAACCTGGACGCCGAGCAGCTCAAAGCGCCTGCCATTTGCACGGCACAAAATCCCAGTGGGAGAGGAATTGCGTTTTTTGGCGGCAAATGTGAGGGCAGGCAAGAGTGGGATCGAGTAGCAAGCGTGTGCGTATGGTTCGGATTTATCCCACATGCGCCATTGATGCTGGCACGCCTCGGGCCCCATGCAAAAAATAAAGTCTTCGGATCTTGGGGGTGCTCGCGGATCACGGGAGTCCGATAGAGCTAGCCCGTGCTACTAGTAGAGATACTTAGGCTTCGTGGAGATGGTGG
>Ga0302325_10034424_pt1 | contig 10359 bp, 10 predicted proteins | sample Palsa_T0_2_FD_201948 | JGI IMG/M metagenome (GOLD analysis project Ga0302325, IMG submission 201948) | Peat permafrost microbial communities from Stordalen Mire near Abisko, Sweden - Palsa_T0_2 | ecosystem: Environmental > Terrestrial > Soil > Palsa > Peat permafrost | place: Sweden: Abisko...
CCACCCCTCTGCTATATTTCCCCCCCTTCCACGCCGGAAGAGATTTCGAGATTTTGATATGGGTTATAAATTCAAACCGAACAAAAGCGTCCGCAAGCGGGTTCGTCTGACGGGCACGGGCAAGCTGAAGACCGGGCACGGATTTCATTCGCATTTGATGAGCGCCCGGAACGCGGCGCAGCGGCGGCGGATTCGCCGGCCGGCGATCATGTTCGAGGGGCATGCCCGCAATATGCGGAAGATGCTGGGCGTCAGCGGGATTCATCCGGGTAAGATTCGCCACGAGCGCGAACTGGCCGCCAAAGAGAAAGAAGCCGGCGACAGCTCGGCCGAAAGGAAGTAAGTCATGGCTCGCTCCACCGGCGGCCCCACCCACAGCCGCAAGCGAAAACGAGTGTTACGCGCCGCCAGCGGTTTCCGCGCGGCATCGGGCACGCTTTACCGGCCCGCCATTGAATTCGTCCGCAAGGCGGGCGTGTACGCGTATCGCGACCGCCGGCAGCGAAAACGCCATATGCGCTCGCTTTGGATCACGCGTCTGGGCGCGGCGCTGCGAGCGCGCGGGATTCATTACAATCGATTCATCCCCGCGCTGGTTGCCGCCGGCATTGAACTCAACCGCAAGATGCTGAGCGAGCTGGCGATCAGCGATCCGGCCGCGTTCGACGCGGTTGTGGAATTGGCCCGCCCGCATATCGTCACGCCGGTTGCAAAAGCCGTGGCAAAAGCATCGGCGTGAGAATGCCCGGGCCGACACGGCCCGGCTCTTTACATGCCCGCGCAGACCGTTGTCTATCAGAGCTACCGCACCCAGAATGTGCCGGGCTGGATCACCCGCTGCATGGCCACCGCCCGGCAGTGGGCGGCACTTCGGGGTTTCGATTACGAATTTCTCGACGATGAATTTTTCGCACGAGTGCCGGGCGAATTTCGCTCGCGCACGGACAACAAAATCCTACTTTCCGATTTCGCCCGCCTGATCGTTGCCCGCGAGCTGCTCGCCCGGGGCTATCAGCGCGTCGTCTGGATCGATGCGGATGTGGTTGTCTTTGATCCGCAGTCCTGGGTGCTTTCCACCGACAGCGACTTTTATTTCTGCCATGAACTCTGGCCCACGCTTCGGGAAAATGGCGTCATGCTCGAACGGCGCGTCAACAACGCGGTGATGGTTTTCTCAGAGGGCAACCATTTCCTCGAAGCTTACATCGATCTCTGCGAGCGGATTCTGCGCACCGATGCGAAGCTCAAGAATTGGCACCTCGGCGTGCGGTTTCTCACCGGATTGCAACTGGTCTGCCCGCTGCTACCCAACATTGGAATGTTCGGTTCAGCCCTGATGGAAGATATCTATCGCGGGCCCAAAAAGCTGCTGAGCGCTTACCTGCGCACAATGGCCGTGCCGCTCGTGGCCGCCAATTGCTGCGCATCGGTTTCCGGCGAACACTCCGGGGATTTTGAAATGACAGAGCAGGTGTACGATGCGATCATCGAGCAGTGCATCGCCACGCGCGGGCAGACAGTGAATCAATATCTGCAAAACGCGAAGTAAATTCACTCGGCGGATTCCCATCCTATTGCCCGCTGCACCGCTTTGCGCCACTGCAAAATCCGCCGGTCGCGCTCGGGTTTGCTCATCGCAGGCTGCCAGGTTTTGTCTGATTTCCAGCGTGTTCGCAGGTCGTCGAATCCGCTCCAGAATCCCACGGCCAATCCCGCCGCATACGCCGCCCCCAGCGCGGTGGTTTCGCGAATTGCGCTGCGGAGGACGGGGATTCCGAGCAAATCCGCCTGAAACTGCATGAGCAGCGCGTTGGCCGTCATGCCGCCATCGACTTTCATCGCCGTCAGGGTCACACCGCTGTCGGCAGCCATCGCATCCACGAGGTCGCGGGTCTGCAGGGCCACGGCTTCGAGCACGGCGCGGGCGATGTGATGGCGATTGGAAAAGCCCGTTAAACCGGCGATGATCCCGCGCGCATCGCTTCGCCAGTATGGGGCAAAGAGCCCCGAGAAAGCGGGCACGATGTAAATCCCCCCGCTGTCGGGCACGGCGGAGGCCAGCGATTCGATTTCCGCGGAACTATCGATCATCTTCATGTTGTCACGCAGCCACTGCACGAGAGATCCCGCGACCGCAACCGATCCTTCCAGGGCATATCGGGCGGCTTCGCCGGCGCGCTGAAATGCAACGGTGGTGATCATCCCGCGCGACGATTGCACGATCCGCTCGCCCGTCCCCAGGAGCAGGAAGCATCCCGTCCCATAGGTGCATTTGGATTCACCGGCATCGAAACAGCATTGCCCCACCAGCGCGGCCTGCTGATCGCCGAGATTTCCGCAGACGGGAATTTCATCGGCGAAGGGCCCCTCGCGCGATGTCGATCCCCACGACTGCGGATCGATGGACGGGGTAATTTGCGGAAGCATTTTCGGTTCGATTCGCAGCAGGTCGATCATCGAATCGTCCCACGCCAGTGTTGCTAAATTCATGAGCATTGTTCGGCTGGCGTTGGTGACATCGGTGACGTGCCGGCCACCGCGCGTGCCGCCGGTGAGGTTCCAGATCAGCCATGAGTCGATCGTGCCGAAGAGTGCATCGCCGCGCCGGGCAGAGTCGCGAATGTCGGAATGGTTCTCAAGCAACCATTTGAGCTTCGGCCCGGAAAAATATGTCGCCAGCGGGAGGCCGGTGATGGGGCGAAAGCGGTCGATGCCGCCGGATTGCGCGAGGTCGTCGCAGATCGGCTTGGTGCGCGTGTCCTGCCAGACGATGGCATTGGCCAGCGGTTGACCGGTGTGCTTGTCCCATACCACGGCGGTTTCGCGCTGGTTGGCGATGCCGACGGCGACGATCTGGCCCGCTTTCGCGCCCGCCGCCGACTTTGTTTCGGCGATCACCTGCTGCGTTTTGTGCCAGATTTCCAGGGCATCATGCTCGACCCATCCCGGCTGGGGGAAAATCTGGCGGTGTTCGTGCTGCGCGCAGGCGATGGGGCCGTTGTGGTTGAAGATCATGCATCGCGTGCTGGTGGTGCCCTGGTCGATGGCGGCGATGAAAGGGGACATGATTTTGAGAAGCGAAATACAAACGCCGCGCAAGCGCGGCCGCTAAACGGGCGGCCTGGGGACTTTCCATTTGTTGGTCGCCAGCGTTGCGGCGGCGATGGCGATGATGCAGATCAATCCCACCGCATATCTCGTCTGCGGGAAATACCAGACGCTCAGGTCGGAAGTTACGGGAATAAAGCGCAGGAAATACATGCACCAGAGTCCGGCGATGGCGGCCACAAGACCGTACCGCACCAGCAGCAGCAGGATCAGGCCCATTACCAGACCCGATTGAATCCACTGAATCCATCCGGGGCTGAACCATTGCAGATTGTTGGCGGCCCCCAGCAGCACCAGCGCCGACCCCGCGATCCATTTTCGCCGAAAAACAATCAGGAACAGCACCAGCACCAACAGATAAAGCAACCCGATGTAAAGAGAATCGAGCAGCGCCCAGAGGGCAACGGATGTGGGGTTTTCCTTGGCGAGAAATCTTACCAGCGTCGCCAGGTTGGGGATCGCAGCGGCGTGACCGAAATGCATCGGCACGATTGTTGTGAGTTCCCCCAGCAGCGCCGCGGCCACGCCTGCCGCCAATCCGGCCAGCACATGCGCCCCCACCAGTGGGTCGGCGAGGCGTCCGGCGAGCGCCCGGCTCCAGGAGATCACGGTCTCGGGCCAGGTCTTGCGCACATACGGCTCCAGCGCGAGATAAAACATCCAGACCACGACGGCAGGGACCAGGATAAATCCCAGCACGCGGAAAAACGACTGCATCTCGAGGAAAAATTCCGGCACGTGATTCGAGCAGAGGAGCCAGACCAGCAGCCCGAGCACGAGGAACATCCAGGAAAGTTTCTGCGCCCCCTCGGAATCGCCCTGCCCGGCCCGCAGATTTCGCCACGCCAGCAGGAGGCTGCTTGCCATCGCCGACAAGATCAGCGTCGCCTGCAGCACGATATTCCTGCCGATGGGCAGTTCCGGGTTGGCGACGATGCCCAATCGGTCGGCATCATCCTTCCAGGATTCGCGGATATCGAAAAAGACCGGTCGGTCTCCGATGGATGCCGCTTCGATGTGAACCGTTTCGCCGGGGTCTTCGGGATAGGTGCCGTTCCAGGCGAACCGCGCGGTGGAATACATGGAGGGGATGCCGAGCGGATCGGTCGCCTTGAATTTTGATTCATCCAGTCCGGCCGCGGCAAAGAGGGGCGCGAAGATCGCGCCGGTGGGCTTGGCTCCCGATCCCATCGATCCCGCGAAGGCCGCATCGGGAATCACTTCAAAATGTTTGAGCTGGCCGATGCAATCCAGGATCACCGTGCGCATGCCCGGGACGCTACGGGCGGGTTCATCGAGCGTGACCATTCCGATATCGATGTCATCCTTCGAGTACATAAACTTGGGACTCTGGCGATACCAGAAAAAAATCGGGCCCGGCCGCGCTATCTCCAGGCGATCCCACCGCCCGGCGGTGCGATCCACCTTGTGGACCCAGGCGATATATTGCTCGTCCAGCGCAAACCCATCGGCCCGGCTGCGAATACCGGTGTCGGTATATCCCAGTTGCTGCAAAACATTCACGGCATAATCGCTCAGCACATCGGGAGACTTGATCCCGTCGCGCATGCGCGGAATGACGGTGGCCTTCGTCGAAAGGAGCACGACCGTCACGACGCCGATGATGGCAACGGCCAGAAGAATCCCCGCGCGGAAATTGCTAAGCCCCACGGTTCCGCCGGCGGCGGCGACCATCTGCGGGCTGGGGGTTTCTCCGGCGGCCAGCATGGCGGCAAGGGGATCGCCGCCAGGCAGGGATGCCGCCACCGCCAGCGCGCTGCCGGGGCGTTTGCTGGGATCCTTCTCGAGGCATCGCAGAATTACCCGCTCGGCGAGCGGGTCCATGTCGTCGATGAAGGTGGAGGGATGCGTTACCGATGCCTGACGGTGCATGCGGGCATACTCCGGCATTGAATGAGCCGTGAACGCCTGGCGTCCGGAAAAAATTTCGTAGAGCACGAGCCCCAGCGAATAAATATCGCTGCGGACGGTCGCTTCACCTTTGGTGAACTGCTCGGGCGCCATGTAGGCCGGGGTGCCGGCGGCGACATCCGCCACGCCGTCCACGCGGCCGGAAATTCCAAAATCGGTGATGCGGACCTGGCCCCGGCCATCGAGCATGATATTTGCCGGCTTCAGATCGCGGTGCAGAACGCCCTTGTCGTGCGCGGCCGACAGGCCCGCGCAAATCTGGCGCGCGATCTGCACCGCCTTGTCCTTGGGGAGCCGGCCGATTCTCCGCAGCAATGCCGAGAGGTCTTCTCCATCGACAAACTCCATGGAGATGAACTGCTCGCCATCGACTTCGCCGATATCAAACACCCGGCAGACGTTGGGATGCGTCACCTGACGGGCGAGGCGAACTTCGTTGTGAAAGCGCTCCAGCCAGGTCGGATTATTCTCGAACGATTCCGGCAGGAATTTGAGGGCCACGAGCTGATCGAGCGTCAAATCCTCGGCGCGGTAGACCTCGCCCATGCCGCCTGAGCCGAGCAGGCTGACGATGCGGTAGCGCTCGGCGAGGATCGTCCCGGGATCGAACCGGCCTCGGGGGGTGGAATCCATCGTATCCCGATGCGATGAGCCGGTGCGCGACGCATGCGACCGATGCTGGGAAAGGAGCGATCTTCGGGAAGTCTGGCGGGGAGCTTCGGATCGCGCACCCTCGGATCGGGCTGAGGAAATTTCCTGGCTCACCGCCGGTGGATCGGCCTCGGTCGTTTTGCTTTCCGTCTCCGGCTCGCCTTTGAGGGTTTCCGTTGGGTTGGTTTGCAGCGCCAAGCGGTGGGATTTCAGGAGGGAATTGACCTCGGTCTGAAGCTCGGTGTCATCGCCGCAGAGGCGCGCGGCCTCTTGGTCCTGCAGATCCAGCGGGCGTTCGCACACCGCGAGAAATACTTCCTTCACTTTTTGATATTGTTCGGTCGTCATCGCTTATCGGCTCAGCTCGCGCATGAGCCAGGCGCGGGCCATCGTCCAATCCCCCTCCACCGTGCGCTTGGAGACACCGAGCACACCGGCAACCTCTTCGACACTCATCCCGGCGAAAAAGCGCATCTCCACCACCTGCGCCTGGCGCTCGTCCAGGTGGGCCAGCTTGTCCAGCGCTTCATCCAGCGCCAGGATTTCCTCGGCCCGCTGGGGGGCAAGGGCGACCGAATCGTCCAAGGCCACGCGCTCGGCTCCGGACCCGCGCTTGACGCGGTTGCGCTGGCGGGCATGATCGACCAGGATTCTACGGATTGCCTGCGCTCCGACCGCAAAAAAATGCGTGCGTCCCTGCCAGTCCACCCGCGTCTGATCGATCAGGCGCAGATACGCCTCGTGGACCAGCGCGGTCGGCTGGAGAGTATGATTCGCCCGTTCCCGGCGCAGATGCCGGGCCGCCAGCGCCTTAAATTCATCGTAAACCAGCGGCATGAGCTTCGACGCCGCCGCGGCGCGATCGCCATCTTTCAGGCTGATAAGAAGTTGTGTGATCTCACGGCCGGGCACGCTTTGATGGGGGCGATTATCGCACACGCCCCGCATAAACGCCAAGATGAAGTTGATCGTCTATGGCAACTGCCGGGCCGTGATGTAGGATTTCCGACTTATGCACCAGCGTCTCATGCAAATCGTCCAGTCTCTTCCCGCCAGCAATGTGGTGTTGCTGGGGGATGTGATGCTTGATAAATATTTTTACGGAAACGCCGAGCGAGTGTCGCCCGAGGCCCCGGTGCTGGTGCTGCATTACCAGAGCGAGGAACTTCGCCTTGGGGGCGCGGGTAACGTCGCTTCCATGCTGGCGACGCTGGGGGCAAAGGTGCGGGCAATCGGCCTGGTGGGGAACGATCCGGCGGCCGGCGATATTCGAAACCTAATGCAGAAAGCGGGGATCGACCCCAGTTTGCTTATCGTCGCGGACGACCGGCCTACCACCACCAAGCTGCGCCTCGTCGGGGCTGCGCAGCATCGGCACGCGCAGCAGCTCATGCGGCTCGATTTTGAAAATACGGTCGGCGCCAACGAATCTCTCGCATCGAAACTGCTGGCCCACGCGCAGCAGGCGATCGAAACATGCGACATCGTCTGCATCGAGGATTACAACAAGGGAGCCGTTGCCCCGCGCGTGTGCCAGGGCGTGATCGCCGCGGCACGCGGGCGAAATGTTCAGGTGTGCGTCGATCCGGCTTCCATCGCGGATTATTCCAAATATCGGGGCGCGACGGCGCTGAAGCTGAATCGGTCGGAAGCCTCCCGCGCCACGGGACGCCCCGTTGAATCGCCCGGCGATTACCAGCCTGCCGCGGAATGGCTGCTGGAAAATCTTCAGCTTGAGGCGGCGATTCTCACACTGGATCGGCACGGCGCGTTCCTGGCCACCCGCGAAGGGGAGCGCCGCTGGCTGAAGCATGCCCGGCCACGGCAGGTGTTCGACGCGACCGGGGCGGGGGACATGGTGCTGGCCATGATCGCCGCCGCCCGCGCCGCAGGCGCCGACTGGGTCGAAGCCGTCGCCCTGGGGAACGTGGCTGCGGGGCTGGAAGTGGAGCGCTTCGGCACGGTGCCGATTGCGCCGGCCGAGATCATCCAGGAAATCCAGTCAGAGGCGCATGAGCATCCGGGCAAAGTGCGCGCGCTCGACGCGCTGCTGGCGGAACTCGCTGGCCATCGCGCCAGCGGAAAGCGGATCGTCTTCACCAATGGCTGTTTCGATCTGTTGCATCTGGGTCACGTAAAATATTTCCAGTTCGCCCGCAAACAGGGGGACCTGCTGGTCGTTGGGGTCAATACTGACGACGGAATTCGCAGGCTTAAGGGGCCAAAGCGACCCATCATGAATGAGCCGGATCGGCTGGGGGTCCTGGAGGAACTGGAAAGCATCGACTACCTGATCCAATTCGACGATGACACACCCCTGCGTCTGATCGAGCGAATTCGTCCCGATGTGCTGGTAAAGGGGTCGAACTATCCCAAGGATAAAGTCGTCGGTTGGGACTTTGTCGAATCGTATGGGGGCGATGTGACCCTTGCCCCGCTTGTGGACGGCAAAAGCACGTCGGCCGTCATCCAGAAAATTCTGGAGACCTATAAGTAATGTCAGCCGCGGCATTTTGACGCCGATTTCCGACAGAATTGTTCGCAATCCGTCAGGATATCCGATTTTCCGCGCTGTAGAGCGTGCTGGCCCGGCATATGCTTATTAATTAAGAGGTATACAGGTGGGCGCTTTCATGCGTCCCGTATTCGCTCAATTGAAAGGAGCTTTGATTATGCCACGCACCAACGAAGAACATCATCACGCGAAAACTCCCACGGACGAGCTCAAAGAAACCGTCGCTGAGATCGGGCAGAACGTCCGCGAGATGAGCGAGGAACTCGGCGGGATGGCCCGCGAGAAATATGAGAACCTCCGCGATCAGGCGACCGGATATTATGAAAAGGGGCGGAAAAAAGCCTCGCAGTTTGAGTCGCAGGTCGAAGACTACATCAGCGAGAAGCCGGTTCATGCGCTGCTGATTGCCGCAGGCGTCGGCTTGCTCGTCGGGTTGATGTGGCGCAGGCGCTGATCGGATCGGTATACTGTGCCTATGGCGACGACCCCTGATCCGGCCACCACGTCCGCGCCTGGCAAAGATCAGGCGGAAGGCGGGTCTCAGCCGGATCAATCGCCGCCATCGGACGCGCCATCTCCTGAAGAGATCTTCGCTTCCCTGCGCAGCCGGGTTGAGGAGTTCTCCGACTACGCGGTTTATTACCTGCTCAGTAAAATCGACGCCATCAAATTCGCCATTGCACGGCGAATTATGGTGGCTTCGTTCATCGCTATTGGTGTACTGGCCGCCGCCGGGGCGATCGTCACAGCCGTTGTCCTGGTGTGTGAAGGGATTTGCGATGGGCTGTCGGAACTGCTCGGCCGTCGCTGGGCTGGGGAATTGGCTACGGGGGCAGTGCTGCTGGGGGGCGTGGTGGTGCTGGGATGGATCGCCGTGCGGAAATTCGCGGGGCGGCCGCACCTCTCATCGGTCAAACGCTTTGAATATCTCCGGCGCCGACAGAAAGAGCGCCGGGGCCGCGACGTTGACGATCGCAATGCCGAGGAGGTCTATCATGGACCAGGCTGAATTCCTGCGTGAGCAATCCGCCTCCGCTAAGAATGCCATGAGCGCAACCCTGCGGGAAGCGAAACGGGACGCCACTAAGCTGCTTGATCCGCGCATCTGGGTGAAATCGCATCCCTGGAAAACTCTGACTGTGGCCGCGGCCGTGGGATTTGCCGTGGGGGATGCCGTGCGCAAACCCCGCAAAACCGCCGAGCCGACAGCGCCCGAAGCTGAGGCCAAACCTCCCGCCCCGGTCCATGAAGAATCCAAAATTCGTGGGTTGCTCTTTACCCTCCTCAAACGGGGGGGGACGATTCTGCTGGCCGCAGCCGAACCGATCATTCGCGAAGTGATTTCCGCCTACACCGCCAGCCACAATGGATCGCCACATCACGAATCTCCCGAGCCCAACGCCAGTTATGCACCGCCCTCGACCCCTCCGAAGAACCCCGGCGGGCCATGAGCGCGTCATTGCTTACCCCTTTTGCCATCCCCTGGACGGCAACCACTGTTGTGAATCTTTTTTTTAGTTGGAAGAACCGCACCTCGGGTGTAGTCTGATTTTAACAGAAATCGGCCAACCGCATTTTTTGCGATTGCCGTCGCTCGCAGCCGTCGCCCATAGTTTTCGCTCGTAGAAACTGGACAAAATATGTTACGCGGAATTCGTCGAATCATTTCGGTGTCCGCCCTCGTCTGCACGTTATCGGTCCTTGTGGCCGTCGCGGGAGACAAGGGGATCAGTTCTCATTCCGCGCAAATCCAACCCGCGAACAAACAGGTTGCCGCCATCCTGGAAGTCCGCATCCGCCGGCTTCACCTGGTTCGGCCAGATTTGATTCCGTATCCGATTGCGTACGAAATCATCTGCTGATTATTTCGCTTCGCGAATTCGTTCGTGTTCATCAACTAATTTAATCTAGACTCCCGTAGGAGCAATAAGGGGACATTCACAATAAAATATTAAATGTCCCCTTTCGCTCATTTGGCCTGATCGAAGGCGATGATAATCACAATTGTGAATACCAATACGAGGGCGCCGTTGATTGCGACACCTATAATCGCGGGCAGAAGTATTCCCTTTCTTCCATAGCGACCTATTTTCGTCAGAGCGATGATGCCAAAAACCAAGCCAAAGATATAAATCGCGAACGAAGCAAGCCCG
>Ga0302325_10034425_pt1 | contig 10359 bp, 7 predicted proteins | sample Palsa_T0_2_FD_201948 | JGI IMG/M metagenome (GOLD analysis project Ga0302325, IMG submission 201948) | Peat permafrost microbial communities from Stordalen Mire near Abisko, Sweden - Palsa_T0_2 | ecosystem: Environmental > Terrestrial > Soil > Palsa > Peat permafrost | place: Sweden: Abisko...
AGTAATTGGAAGTATACAGAGATAATCAAGGTTGTCAACCCAGCTTGCATGAAGAGACTCTCTGTCAGTATGCCCAAAGTGGTTCGTGAGTTGTCCCGGACCCGGGGTACATCAGGGAGTCAGGGACATTTGATTTCAGGAGAATTTTTCAATGATAGATAGATATACGAGGGAAAAACGATACACGGGGAGCAACATGCCTCATCGCTCAAAAGTCATTCCATTTGATCAGCACTGCTTGTGGAAAGTGAAAAGTGAAAAGTGAGTGAATGCTCACTTTGTGTTTGTTTCTTGAAGTGAACTACTTGTAACTGGTGGAAGTGAAGTTCAGCTTCAGCCGGAGTTTGCATCCCAAGCAAACGATGCAAACACAGTTTGCACCATCTCGCTTAGCAAACTTCTCGAGAATAAATACTTCTCTCCCCCTTCGAACTTCCCTCTTTTTCCTCCATCTTAGTGCATGGGTTTTACGCATATCAGTGGTACGTCCACCTTCGCCCCAACATCCGCGATATTCTCACTGACTTGATTTTACAGAGGATTCGTCCGAGATTGCGTTTTTGCTAGTTGAAAACTATAACCATGACCGCTCTTGCTTGGCTTCGGCTGGGTGAGGAATCTTTGGAAACCAAACCTTCTCGAAAGAGAATTTCATTTTCATTACGAGCGGTTCCTTGAGGACTGGCGTGAAGAAGATGGTGCTTGTGCGGAGTTGGACACGTCGAGGCAAGGAAGCTGGGATAATCCGGGCTCTAGATAGAGAACAGGACACCAGCCTTGAACAAATGCGAAAGTGCCTTTGTGCTGCATTTCCATCTGCTATGACCTGAGTAATAGTGCCATGATGCTTATGCGAAATGCGTCGGAAATATCAGACGTTGTGACATTGACAGATCTCTGCGTTGCGGCTCGGGGAGCCGTGAATCCCCACCTCACAACATCAACAACATGGCAAAGATAGCTCTCATCACCGGCGCAACAGGTCTTCTGGGCCGCCAAGTTGTAAAAGCCTTCACCCGCGCAGGGTGGGAAGTCAAAGGCACAGGCTACACCCGCGCATCTCCACCTACGATCCTCAAGGTTGACCTGAGCTCTGAAGCTGCGGTAGCCAAGACCCTGGAGGATGTCAAGTGAGTTAATCAAGGCCACCGATCTCTTGACGTAAGCAGCGCTCACCAGCAGGAGGAGTTAAAGACCGCAGGTTGTTGTACATTGTAAGTTTGCATAAGCCAAGGAAGAAGAGAGCTAGATGCTGACCAGGCAGGCGCTGCCAATCGATTCCCCGACAAATGCGAGAAAGACCCCGAAGGCACAAGAGCACTGAATGTCGCAGCTTCTGCCTCTCTTGCCCAGCTCTGCGCTGCTTCCTCGATCCTCCTCATCTACATCTCGACCGACTACGTGTTCCCGGGCACAAAAGGTGATGCACCGTATGAAGTCACAAGCACCCCGAAGCCACCGAATCTATATGGAGAGACAAAGTTAGGAGGAGAGAAAGCTGTGCTAGAAGAGTACGAGAAGGTTGGCAAGAAGGGGTGGGGAGTTGTGTTGAGGGTGCCGGTGCTGTATGGAGAGGCTGAGAGCCCGGCGGAGAGTGCAGTCAATGTGCTGATGGATGCTGTTTGGAACGCCCAGGAAGAGGGGAAGGTGGTTAAGATGGATCATTGGGCGTTGAGATATCCTACAAATACGGAGGATGTTGCTAGAGTTTGTCAAGGTACGTGTCCCTTTCTCCTTTCTCGATAGCACGAAATCCGCTAATATTCCCTTGCCTAGATGTGGCAACCAAGTTCCTCGAGAAAGAAGATAAAACTAAGCTCCCAACGATTCTACAATTCTCCTCCGAAGACAAGTTCACGAAATATGAAATCTGCCAGCTGTTTGCGGAGATTATGGGCCTGCCATTGGATGACATGGAGGCGAATACCGAAGGCAATGATCCGAAGGCTAGTGTGCAGAGGCCGTACGATTGCCATCTTTCGAGTCAGGCGTTAAAGGATTTGGGAATCAATACCGCTACGATAGACTTTACGGGATGGTGGAGGAGGGAGACGAGGGCGTATAGGAAATAAAAGCCTGTGACTAAATCGAGGTCCAAAATTATGTATGCCAGCTTCGGAGCTTGGTGGGACCCACTGCAAAAAAGTTAGCCCGAGAACATCGTATACAAAGATAAAGTCGACAAGCAAAGGCTTGCCGTTGCTGCTCTAGAATCCGAGCCAAATAAAGATGACCCAAATGAGAAGGAGATCGTTATCACGAGTAATATTCATGAATCTGTTGCTAGTAATGCTCGATCGTTGCAAAATTTCCCCTGGACTCTAGTACATGTCAGATTGTTATCCCAATGGAGATCGTTATCGGGATATCTCCCAGATAGAGCAAGAACTCTTTGAAAATATTTTGGGGCGGTTATTAGAGTACAAGCCAGAAGACCGTATATCTGCTAAAGATCCGATAAACCAAGAGTGGTTTAAACTATGAATGTTCTCTATCACTTAGGAAATGCCCAAGGAAATTGGCTCACTTGCTTTCAAAACTATAAGGTAGTCTCGAAGGAAGGAGATCTCGTTAACTGCCCTTGCCTGTATTTCCGAACATAACACTCAAGTAAAATGCCATTAGAAATCGTGCGTTCCAAGCGATCCAAGCGAGGGTATTATGCCCAGACATTGTCCCATACTTGACCGAGTCGAGAAAGTGCCAATTTTGGAGTAGAACCTACTCGAATTTTGATTAAGTCGACCGCTTACATACTTTTCGACTTTGCTTTAGCTGTTATCAAATCGTCCACTTTTACTCAACTCATGAAAATATCTCACCACTATTTAAAAGCAAACCTTGAACAGTTTATTCTATCAGCAGATTGTCAACGGCTGTAATTATAACCTTATTGACTCTATTCCCTTTCCTCCAGTTGATGGATGAGTAGATTACCGTGGCCAACATCAAACTCTTCAGAAACTCACCTCTGAATGGATTTTGGTTTCTGGGTTTCACACTATTTCACACTCGTAAAACAAACCGGGCATTGTGCGAAGCACGCATGTTCGACTATTTGAGCTCCGGACATAGGCAAAAACTAGCACAGAAACCCTGACCTCAAGGACGAGGATTTCTGGCTCAGGAAATTCGGGTGAAATACGCCAGGACATTGGCAACAGTTCTGAGTTGGGAGAGTAATACGGATCACGACTTTTATCGAAACGGAGATAGAACACCCAGGCTGGAAAGACAATAAGAGGTTCTTAGATGATTTGTTTGGAGGCTTTAAATGTTGGAGATTGAAAAAGTGATTGTTCACAGATCTACTGTCTACTTTTGTCGTATGCTCCCTGCGACACCCATGAAAAAAACTTCTAGGCATAATCAGTAAGGCACTCGCATTCTTTTGAAAACTCAATTTGAAGCCGATATCTTTGCTTCTTTACAAGCAAGAAACAACCACCCCGCTTGGTCTTGCCATTGAGTTTCGTCATTCTATATAGTAGCTGTCCAAAAGGTGGAAACCTGCGGTACCCGCTTGCATTCTGCAGTGGATAACTTGCCAGCAACCAAAATGAAAGTCCCCATGCTCTAAGCACTGCCGGGCTCTCGTCGCGTTGTTCAACGCGTGTCGTGATGGGGGGTAGCAGTGTTGGAGTAGGAGGTTGGCCAACCTTCTTCGCGTGTGAGGGCGTCAAAAGTCTACAGTAGCTATAGTTGATAGGAATTAACCTCTTGATCTTAGACAGAAGTTGACAATTTTTTGTGTGATTTTAATAGATGAAATGTACAGACTTGCAAACTTCGGGTCTATTGGCCTTGATTGAGGATCCTGTCGGCGGTCTGCCCAGCTTTTATGGCTATCGTTACCTCAATAGGCTTCGTCCTCAGCTTCATGGCAGCGGGAAGCTTAGGTCCGGTGACGCCCTCATTGAGGAGAGTGACCCGAACTTCCAACCAAAGGCGAGTGTCTGGTGCAACAAGAAAGTGAAGCGGATCGGTGTGGGACCTCGCTTAAGATGAGATGAAAAGGGGGGGTGAATTTCAAAACTTGCGCCAACTTACAAAAGCGAACGCGAACCCAGATTAACCCAAAAAATTAATTGTATTGGGAGTTTCAACCTAATAAGTTCAACAAATAATACGCCAAAAAAAATCCAATCAACCAAGATATTTGATGGTATTGTAGGATTTGTGCCTACAGAGGCGATGCCGGAACTGTAGCTGTTTTTGGCGTTGTTAGATACCTAATCGCGGGATTGCTGCCAAGAAACGCTCCACTACAGAACTTTATCCTCTGCTTCGGCTCAGTTGATTGACAAGAACCGCTTATTTTATACGACTGCATATTCCGAGGAACGACACACGCATACACTCGGCACCATGGGTTCCGCACGAGAAACACAATAGACTCAGTACAGAAGTATCCTAATTTTCACTCACACTGCTCCTATTCTAGACTAAGCACCTTTTCTCAGCTTTTCCGAATGCACTTTCTCCACAACATCGCGGTTGGTCTCAATGAACTGAGCACACATCCGCTCAAATTCCTTTGCCCCAACCAGCTCCGCACGCCCTCGAATCTCTATGACATTTTCAAGGTTTATGAACGCCCTGCCAGCAATCAAAATCCTATCTTCCACTTGTGATTTCAATGCCGGAATCAACCAACAGTCAGCACCCTTGTGGAGATCGAGGAGCAAGTCGAGCTTCGCTGCCTTTTCCTCCGCGTCATCACCATCTGACACTTCCATCTCTTTCCAATCTATTTCTTCTTCGTAGGCGTATTTGATCATGGTTGACACCGTGTGGTAGGACATGAAATCGTCAGGATCGTCATCTTCATCATACTTTATGAGATCCTCCGATGTCCATCTCCCGCTGAACTGAAGAGCACACTTCTCTGACATGGCGGCTAGTACCACTTTGTGTGCCTTGATGAGTCTACCTTCGGTAGAGTATGTGATGTCCACCAATTTCTCTTCACTTCTCAGTTTGCGTAACGAGTTTGTTATTGAAGAGCTAAGGTGGAGCGTCGGGCGTGTCACAGTAGGGTACGTGATCGAATGACAACCCAAACTTCTCAACAACTTCTCAAAACGCATTAGACCTGGTCTGACCGCTTTGATTGGACCAGCGTCGCAAGAACTAGACAGGACAAGCTCTTCTATTCCATACCAAGACGTCTTGATATCACCCAAGAGCACAATCTGGTGATCCCATGTATCCAGGTTCAGCCAAATTGCACTGTTTCTGAGGTTGAAGCCGGTCATACTATCGACGAGGTGGGCGTGAAGGTATTCATAGGTGAGAGCTAGATCAGTGAGAAAGTCCCGGATCTGGTGTCTTCTCAAGCGCCTGGCAATGTTCTTCATATGCTGCAGATGCCTCCACACGATCTCAATTTTTGGCTGACCATTACCAGAAACCTTGTCAAGCACCTCCCTTGTTGGTTGGTGACGTGCAAACGAAATTTGACTCCAACAAACTGAGACGTGATCATATGCAACGACATCGAGGAGACGCAATATTCGCTGCTCAGCAGCAACCGAAGCCATGGTGTCTTGTCTGTATTGAGGCTCGGCGTTGAAATTTGTTCTGGATATAAAGACTCGCTCCTGTGAGATGGCCAGCCAATCATACCTACCAAACCTTTGAGTGTTGGAATTTGGAGCAGTCAACGGAGATAAAACAGTCCGGGAATCCTGGTCAATGTGTGGATCAGTATGAATATCCTGTACACCCAGACGGGGCTTTATTCCTTGCTGAAGACATTGAAGGTAGTCTCCAGGATCAATGAAATTTTGAACTCGGTGACGGAGGCCCACTCTCAACCAGAACGACCGATATCCTTGCACGCTTTTGTGTAAGAATCTAGCTTCTTTTTGGTGTCTGAAAGCTGATATGAAGATTTCATCCTGGTGGTCGTAAAGCCCGCATGCTTTTTGCAACTTGCAATTCCCATCGGCGGCGATGTTGCTCTGACTCAACAGAGGCACAAGGTTGCTCGTAGCGTCTCCCGATGAGGCCATACCTGCAATAGCAGAAATCAGTGGTTGGAAATGTTGCCAATAAGTGGTGTTCAAAGTCGACGGTAGTGGCAGCACATAGTCCTTAAGAAGTGCCACAATTGGTAATTTGTTGACTCCAAGTTTCAAGAGACAATCTTCATTTCGAGAATCGTTGGAAAATGGAGGATTGACGAATCGACTGCGGTCTTTCATCCACGGAACCAAAAGACGAGAATCTGCCGCAATTAAGGCGTTATTTGCAGAGATCAGGTCCAAAGGGGTTGCATGGAATATTGGCCAGAGTGCAATCGACTTCAAATCAGCGCTAAGGCCGTGGAAGCGCTCAGGTTTGTGGTTTAATATTTGGTTCGAAACGTGGAATATAACAAGAGCTCGAAGTATCTAATTGCTTTAGTGTTAGTAAAAATCCCGTACAATATTGGAACCTGACAAGTAAATGATGATATACCTTCAGATTGGTGACGTCCAAATGAGTTTTCACGAAGGCTCCGACTCCAGTTTGGCTCGACAAGATTCGTAACGCGCGAATCAATCTATAAAAGGAATCCTCGCTGGAGAAAGACTTCTCCTTATCCATGAGCGATTTTGGCATGAATTTCGTGTTGAAACGATAAATACCGGGGATGTTATTACATAGCTGTTGATGTTCACGTGCCGAAGGCTCCACCACAGCCGGAAGTGTATGGAACGCCACTGGAGTCGCATATATTTGAACACCATCCCGGCTCGCTCCCAGTATCTCGATATTAAGAGTGTCAATGTTCGACGAGGGTAGAGAAGAATCAATGTTGCTGTTCCAGAATTTCCAAAACTCTGTAAGCCATTTGTCCGCGTCTGCACTTGGAGTTGAAACCGCTGGCTTCATTTCCAGTAGTTTCCTGACATCGCAGAGTTTCAGCTGCGCCAGGTTGAACTTTCCACTTTGCAGAATACGCCCAAGCTTCATTCCGGTGCTTGAATTCACCAAATAGTTCGATGCGAATTTGAAGAGCTTCAACTCGTTATCGGTAGCCACGTAGTACTTCGATGATTGGGCGCCACTGGTATCCGAAAACTTCAACGTAGCCAAAGTTCCATCTGCAAGAAGGAGAAGGGGGCAGCCATCTAGATCCTTAAGCTCAGCATCCGCCGGGATGAGCTCCAAGAGTAGTACATCCAAGATGCCTGGGTTCTTAGCCATCTCCTTCAGCAAGCAGTCTCTACTCTTTTCTGACTTGAGAAGTAGCCGTAGCATGGGCCCTGAAACAGACTTCACTTCAGGCACTTCCTTGAGATGTTTCGCAATTTTTGCTGGGATTTCGCGGACCAGGTTCACATCCATCGCCATGAGTAGGGGAGCCAGTATGTTTGAGTGACTCTTATACAAGAAGTCAAACACTGCTTGGCTAATGTCGAATCGTTCCGCCGCTCTCCGTTGGGAAATTACTGCAGTCGGCTGTGCCTTCGGGAAAAGTCTTTGTGAGCTTTGGGGCAATTTCTTCCAGAATGAAGCACAAAGCAGCTCTGCAGGACTTCTCTTCGGTGGCTCTTCCTGAGGCCAGAAGCTGAATACACGTTGTCGAACCTGAGTTTGGATGTCATCGAGAAATGATAAGTATAACATTGGTAGGGCTTCTTGGAGAAGATATCTATTCCATTTGGATCCATGAGATTGTATGCCGTATTCGTCTACCGCTATAGACTGACGGTCGCCGGAGAGCGAAAAGGTAGCGTGGATGTGAACCGGAAGATCGGAAGATATTGGTAACGGAAGCGTATTGAACATAATTGATTGGAGAGCTTTTGGGGGTATGATGTTAGAGTCATGATTGCCGAATGCTGTCGATATCAATGCGGCGAGCCCGCACTCAACATTTTTCATTACCCTCCTCGAACTGTCTGGCAAGCTGTCGGCCGGCGGAATCACATCCTCAATAGCAACCCACCACCTGTCTTTGCCAGTTATTTGATTGCCGAGGTCCACACGCTTGGTGAATTGGCATACAACAAGCTCAGAAAATGCCTTGGCATCTTCGTCCACGGGCTTTTGTCTAGTAACTGACCACCCAGAGTCTGGATCTCCATAAATTCTAAAGTCAATGGATTTGATTCGTCTCAGAAATAGTAAGGATATGCGAGCTTCATGAAAGTATGTATCCATGAGCCGGCGGACTTCACCGCTATTCAAGTCTCTCTTACTTGTTCTCAGGGCAGAACTTGGTGAATTTCGGAGTGGAAAGCGGAAGATTGTCCCGGGGTAATAATCAACATCTTGTGTATAGCTCCATAATCCTTCGAAAGGGGCAAGTTGATCTCCGCAAACGGCTCGAAGCTTAGATAACTCCAATTTGACGCCCGATTTGCGTATTCCTTTCATCTGGTTCCTCGGTAAGACCTCTTGCTGTGGACTGGCAAAAATAATTAGCGGTTGAAAAGTTGAGGGGTGGTACAACTTACTCGAGGATAAGCAAGGATCTTCCTGACAATATCATAGGAACATCTGTCCAGTGATACATTGTCTGAGAGCCCCGTCCAAATTGGCCAATGGTTCCCTGATCATTTGCTTTGCTCCCTTCGCCCACATTTTTGAACCCCTTGAAGTCATCGTCGCTAAAAACTAAACGATACTTGTCAGTAATATGGCAAAATTTTAATTTTTTTTCATTGATGACTTACCTCCATCATTGTGAACTAGAAATGCTGGTCCCTGAAAGTTAACCATCTTGGGAGTGAGAAGCTTGTTGCCAGGGTGAATTCTTCGATCTAGTAGCCAACTAATTTTTGAAGCTCCTTCGGCGTCGTCCGCATTTGCGAGATATTCTCTGAATGTTGTTTCAACGGGATATCGATCCAAAGTATCTGCAATCCGCGTTGCCACATTCTCCCGCTGATCAAACTCGTCCTCATCATCAATATCTTCAATCTCCAACATCCCTTTAACCAAACGCTCTCTCAAACCGCCAATGCCAAGTCGCTCTATTGTTCTTTTCGGAATGTCTGAATGAGTAAGGTTGAGCTTTTCCTTTGACTTGAAAGGTCCAAGGTCGTCGAAGTTAACATCTTGAATCGGATAGAACTCGCCAGTTTTGCAGATGACTTTAAGGCCTGCTAGTGAAGCCCTTGAAAATTTGCTGGCTAAGTTGACGATTTCGATTGCAACAGCAATATCCGATTCTTCAAGCACCGGTTTCTCTTCTAAAATATTCTGGACGTTCAGCAGATCAGTTGGACATAGTTGATTTCCAACTTCAAGTCTTATCAGAAGATCCTTGTGATCTTGCCAAAATTTGTTGTCAATGTTGGCAAGATATGGTTGCAAACGCTCGCACCCGGCAATGGATCTTTTTGGCGGACGAAAGGCCTGTGATGGCATGACGAACCAGCCACTGCTGACAAGCACGCATGGAAGCCTCTTCAACCTGTTGAGCAACGTCTCTATGAGGCCATTCTTAGAGATATATGTGAGGACTGCGTCGACAATCTCCCGATCATTCCGCTCAACCCCAAAATTAAGCTGTGAAAGCAAAAGGTCGCCTGGTAATATGTTGTACCAGCCAAGCCGCTCTTCCCACTCCGTTGAAATTGGTACATTAAGGATTGGGAGCTGAGAACTGACTAACAATCGATGTCTGCAGCCTCGGCATTCATTTGAGGCTTTCAGTGCGAGAGTTCCGTTGGGATCAACCGCTGGGATCCACTTCAGACGTCGCAAGTCTGAGCCATCCTGCCTTTCCAATGGTGTAGTCCAGCGGCAGACAGATTCCAATAGCCTTTGAGCACGCTTCTGTACGTCCAGTAGTGGATATCTGGTACTCGCGTAGCAGCGTATTCGATTTTCAACCACATCTTCATCCACCGTCATCTTCAAGCCACATCCTTTCATGGCTGCGTTAAATTTCAGAAGAAAGCTTTCCTTAGGAATGATTTCTTCGTCAACGAAATAAAGGCCTTTTAGCTCAGGTATAGATGGATCAATGAGATCTGCAGCGAGTGCAAATTTCGAAGTATTCTTTCCATTCAACTGCGCGACGGGAACTATGGAGATTGTTCGAAGTCTGTCTTGGATGTCAAGAGACAGGGAAGAAAATCGAGTGAGAATGAACTCTGAAATTTGTTTTTTGCAACAGGAAGTCCAAGTTCCGGCCTTACCACTCTCCCAGGCAGGAATGATGTGGTCTTGAATAAGTTGAACCGAACCGAGGCAGTCAGCGAGCTCAAGTTTCTGAAGTAGTTGCCCCGAAGAGCTTGACCAACTTGCAATGATGAACTGAACACCGTCGACCAAAGGGACAGGACTGATACCATCAAGCAATCCGATCGACTTGCTATAAGAATTCAGACTTGCCCATGTCAAAGCCGGGTG
>Ga0302325_10034426_pt1 | contig 10358 bp, 9 predicted proteins | sample Palsa_T0_2_FD_201948 | JGI IMG/M metagenome (GOLD analysis project Ga0302325, IMG submission 201948) | Peat permafrost microbial communities from Stordalen Mire near Abisko, Sweden - Palsa_T0_2 | ecosystem: Environmental > Terrestrial > Soil > Palsa > Peat permafrost | place: Sweden: Abisko...
AGATCATGAATCCAGCGTCGTACATGCCAGACGATAACTTCACGGGGATCTGGAAGAATGGTGAGAAGTTCGGAAAGAGGACTTGCGGACGAACCCCGACGCGACGCGGTCCGAGCCCAAGGGGAGCGCGCTACTGTAGTCTCCACCTCATCCATTTCGTTCGTGACTTCCTTGAACCTTCCAGATTAAAACCCTGAGGAAGCATTTCTCATTTCCGGTATATTTCATCTCAAGCACAGTTGTTTGAAGTCTGCGGTTTCCAAGTTCAATTTTGGTCGCACAGTGCCAGAGTAGGCACGAAGTCACCGTGGCTGATGAATGTTGTCCTCGAGGTACCTGCACGTCTTTTCTCATGGAAGTTCATTAAACATGTAATTGGATATAATTTCAACGATTTTGGGGGCCATCCTTTCTCGCTACCAAATGATGAATATCATGGGCTCAGGTGTAGATCGTGAAGCATATAAGCATGAGCTTGGGATTGTTGGGTGCAAGGTGAAGCCATCTCAGGCCAAGGCGGAGAAAGGAAAAGTGACACAAGGGAGAGGTACATTGTGAAACTTGAGGAGGATTTGACGGCTGAGATGATAAGATTCAAGCCGACTTTGTTCATGTTACGAGGCCGGCCGAGAAGAATCTGTCGAGTGAGTCTAGGTATCCAACTTTGGGGGTAGATACTATGCTTCCTCAATTTCTACCTGACGACAATGGGCCATTTCTCCCAGCACAGGATGACTTCCCCGCGTGGTATTTCTTCTATGGCACTCTTGCTGATACATCGGTTCTGACTCGCCATCTCTTGCGGACCGAGAGGCCACAAATTTATCCTGCTACTGTAACTGGTAGTGTGCTCGAGACTTAGGGAGGGAAGTATCGGTCCTTGGGTTGACGGACCAGAGACTGCGAGGGTTCAAGGATCGGTATATCATGTCATGACCAAGGGGTATGAGGATGCGCTGAGAGCTTATGAGACGGATAATTATGAGGCTGTGAGATGCTCTATTGAGATGGAGGGAATGGTGGTCCAAGGATATACCTTTAGATTCGTGTGTGAGATTGATAGTTGAGCTGGTAGATGGGACGAAAGACAGAACATATTCTTATAATTTTCAAAAACGGACTGAGATAGGAGGAAACAGGTCCAACTAGAATTCTTAAAGGCTAGCTTGAGGAAATCATTGTAAGCCGAAGGCAATAAAAGGTGAAGCTTGAATTGAGGACTTCCGCAGCTAATCCAACCAAATAAGTCACGTGAATAATACGAGCAATACTTTACTTTACCTAATACTGATCAAAGATTATGCACATGAGCGAGATGAATGACTTGTCTGAATTCACTTCCAGTCTGCGGCCAGAAACAGCCCAGTCCCACATACCACGTGCTCATTGGTCCAGGCTGCCAAGGCATTTACTAGCGGCTCCCCCACCGTCACTTCACGGATCTGAGGAGCGACCTCGAATACCATCTCGCGCACAACAATACCGGCCTCTGCAAGGATATCAGCCTTAGTCCCACTTATTTACTATCCTCGGCGACGAGCAACGCGATTGTCAAGACGGCAGTCAGGTTCAGCCCACACGAAGTTGATCGGACTTCGAAGACCTACCCACTATCAACGCGCAGCCTTCGAGTCGTCTCGCTGGCTCCTTCGACCAAGCAAGATGCTCCAAGGGGCACACGTTTTCTCTCATCAGCACCAGTATAACCCCCAAGGCGAGCCGTCATGGATGCACCAGCAGTCTCATCACCAGCACGCCCAGCAAGCTGCAGCTGCCGCAGCATCCGCTGCACAGCAGCAACACTACAATCGCATCGCAGCTAACCACAACACTGCCGCCCCTTCGATTGCTTCGACACACGGCCAGGATAGCATGATGGAGACTGTCTCCGAAGAGAATAGAAGGACCTTGAACTTTATCGCTGACCTGTTGAACGAGGACACAAGGGAGGCGGCTCTTCTGGAGCTGAGCAAGAAGCGCGAACAAGTCCCAGAGCTGGCTTTGATCTTGTGGCATTCATTTGGTATGTTTATAAGCTGAATCGCAAGCACTAGGAATCCTAATATGTATCAGGTGTCATGACTTCCCTTCTTCAAGAGATTATCTCTGTTTATACTCTGCTCAACCCATCTCAGCTCACCGCTGCAGCATCAAACCGAGTCTGCAATGCGCTAGCGCTTCTACAATGTGTAGCATCGCACAATGAGACTCGCGCTCTCTTTTTGAATGGTACATATATTCCGCATGCCTCACTCCGAATGCTCTGCTAATGTGCCCAGCTCATATCCCCCTGTTCTTGTACCCGTTCTTGAATACCACCTCAAAGTCAAGACCCTTCGAATATCTGCGACTGACCTCCCTTGGAGTCATCGGTGCACTTGTCAAGAACGATTCGTCCGACGTTATCAACTTCCTCTTAACGACCGAAATCATCCCTCTGTGCCTTCGAATCATGGAGACGGGCTCTGAGCTCAGCAAGACCGTTGCCATCTTCATTGTCCAGAAAATCCTTCTTGATGACCATGGCCTGAATTACATTTGTGCGACATATGAGCGATTTTACGCCGTTGGTACGGTGCTCAGCAATATGGTCTCGCAGCTTGTGGAGCAGCAGACGGCAAGACTTCTCAAACACGTCGTGCGCTGCTTTCTTCGGTATGGACGCTTGTTTTTAATGCGCGAATATAAAAGCTAATTTTTTGGCAGACTTAGTGACAATGCTCGCGCTCGTGAGGCCCTGCGCCAATGCTTGCCCGAGCCCCTTCGTGATGCCACCTTCTCCTCTGTCCTTCGCGACGACGCGGCCACGAAGCGGTGCCTTGCACAACTCTTGATCAATCTATCCGACAATGTCGTCGAATCTTCGGGAAACCATCAGGGAATCTGATGTAGCACGCCTTCCTACCCTGTACCATAACACACCGATTCATACCTACGACCATAAGCGTGCGTAGGATTTCCATCTTCGGTTTTGCATAGACATAGCGATACCCGGTCTTGATTTCGGAAAATGTTGCCAGTCTGCAGCTGGCTATACAACGGTTTTCATAAAAGCATTGCGGAACGTTTGAGGTTCGGCTTTGGGGGTGTTTAGCGCGTTCGAGATTTCAGAGGATGGTTCTCTTGACTTTAGCAGAACTGGAACTGATCGCTAGATCACGCCTTGCTAATTACCTATCTTATTTCTTTCTACATTTACCTGGTGTCTTTGGCTTTGGTCTCTTGCATTATGCGGATGGCGTCATGGGTCGCGGGGTGCTTTAGCTTCGGTAGCTACATGAGGGACTTTGTAAAATAGGGGACTCTTCAGGAATAGAAGGATAGTGCTGGCGAGTTCCCGACATGACTCCCAAGAGCGTGACCAGATGGGATTTCAGTACTGATGACAAGTCAAGATGATGCCAAGACGAAAACTCTTAGGGCTGAGGGAAGCCCTGTGGTCTATGTGAGATGACCTCAAAAGCACCTCATCTTGTCACAAGGCTGTGCTTTGCAAGCAATAAGCTAGGCGGTGGAAGTCCATCGGAAGCAAGGGGCCAAAAGTACTGTCAAGAGTTCCACGGACAGCATATAGTGTTGAAGAATGAATGCCGGGTTTTCCCCTTTTGGCAAATCTATGCGCCAATCAGCGCAGATGCCACGCTTACGGGCCCGGTATCACGAAGTAGCACCACACATACGTTGTTAAAGTAGGCTCTGGGCGTCATTAATAGGGAATGAATGTCGGCCGATGAATAATCACTAATGCCCCAGCGCCAGCAGAGGCGGAGTTTCATAGTATCAAGTACGGAGTAATCAAAAATGTCCGCAAAAGCGACCAGGGTCGGTCGGGCAGGGGAGCTGGAGACGCAGCTTCAAGACGCTTAGGCCATCGGCTTGCCGCACGGCTTGATCAGTAATACTGTACCAAAAAGACCCCTCGGCCAACTACTGTAAAATTCTCCCCGGAAGAGTGGCTGCAAGTACAGTCATTCCATGTCGCTTACCAATCGACTGGTTGTTGCGTGCGCAAGACCGCTCAAGAACTTCGGGGTCCTGGAGCGATGTGGCTATCCCGCCGATCCCTGTTTTACTCTCTCTCAACAATCCCACGCCTGCTCTATAAGGGGCCGCGTCCAACAAGCCGTTCAGAAGTATGGAGCCCTCCTTCAACCTCCCCCAAGATGACTATGCTCTAGCAATCCTCACGCACGCGGCCATGCAAACCAACCAGACGCCTAACACCGGTAATACGTCCAATTCTGGCTACGACCGATCCTCCGCGCCTAGTCCAACTTTGACAAGACCCGACGTCCGGGGATCTTCGTTGACCTCGATCAGTAATCACACTGCCGACCTTGATAACAACCGCAGTATTCCCCAGTCACGCACTCCTGATATACTCTACAATTACAGTGCCAGTGTACCAGCGTCGCGTAGCATGGAGACACTCGCATTTAATCCTGCGCAGAATGGGAGGCAGCACCCTTACATAGCTTCCGGATATCAAGGAATTGGATCACAGATATCGCAGAACTACGCCCGGAGTCTGGGGATTTTGAATGCGGAGTCTTACGATGATGGACAAACACAGCAACGATCGAGAGAGATCCGGTTAAAGCAAACGACGGCTCCGGACCCGTTAATGCAGTTTGGTATCACGGAGGCGCCGTTAAGAATGGACGTTGGAACTGACAGTGACGAGCTAGATAAAGGATCTAGACGGCGGAAGAAGCACAAAATTGACTCCCAAAATGAGGACGATGAGGAGGAAGCGAGGAAGAAGGCTCGTGGACGGCCTAGAGTTGATACTAAGGACGAGACAGCTGCTGACGTAAGTTCTATTTCTCTCTTTGTTCTATCCCCTACTCTTCCCAGAAAAGCCACTATTTCTTCTTTCGATCATCGCCGTTGAAAAATCCTGGACATGCAAAATGCAAATTGTCTCTCATAACGTCACGTGAAAGCAACTCAATTCTTACACTGTGCAGCGAAGAAGAACTCAAATACGGATGGCTCAAAGAGCTTACCGCCATCGTAAAGAAACTACCATTACTTCTCTTGAGAAGCAGGTCCAAGACCTCCGCGGGACGAATGAGGAGATGAGCAACATTTTCATTAATCTATATGACTTCGCCGTCAGTAAAGGATTACTGCAACGCGAACCCGAATTTGGACAACAACTCCAGTCAACAACTGAGAGATTCCTTGCTCTAGCGAAGTCCACTTCAAGTGACGACGCAAATGAAGAAAACCACGATGAGCACAGCAAAGATGGAAAGTCTGAAGCGGAATCCGGCCGGAGAACGAAGAAAGCTAGAGCGTCCCCTGAGAAAGTTCAAGAACCTCCTATGTCGTCGCAGCCGTGGGGCGGATATTTCGTAAAGTCTGAGAGTCCAGTTGAGGGGATCAACTCTCAATATTTAGAGCAGTCATATGGACAAAGAAATATGCAAAGAGACCTCCAGGTCATTACTCGACCTACCGAAGACAACGCAAGCTTTCCTTTTGATCTCACGGATCTTCAATCCTACCGCGTCGAGGTGCTTCCTGTAGAAGATTTCACGCAAAATTTCTATTCGGAGGCGCAGTTGCCACTTCCAAAAACCCATAACTATAACGAGTTCTCTTTTGCCAGAAGGATTCACAGGGCCGCCGTCGAAAGAGCCTTCAGACTCATCACATCTAAAAATCCGAACCCGAAGCGGTATCAGGAGGTATTTGGCTTCTGCTTCTTGTATGAAAGCAAAGAGTCCATTGAAGCCAGATTGAAGCGTCTTGTGGCCACCACAACCAAAGACACGTTGCAAGAATGGAAGGCACCATTTGTACATGTTGGTGGCTCCGGTACCTTTTACCCAATGCATGATAGCGATGTCAATGGAGATTTGATGCCCAAGTTCCGCACTGGGTATTCCATGGGCCCATTCTCACCTTTAGTCGCGCCTGTGCAAGACAATATTGTGCAAGAGGGCATGCGGCTTAATCTACCCGGTTATGAAGGGGAATGGTTTGATCCAAACGATGTCGAAGGATATCTCAGAGGCCGTGGACTTGACATTCCTCCTGCTGCCGACTACATCACCGCGGAAATTGATCTCGCAATCTTGGGCGAGAGTGGCAGTCCTCACAGCGACAGCACACTCCCCACTGTATCACCGAAGACACCCCAAAGCCCGGTTGATAAAATCCTTGCGGACGGTGGGAACTTCTCGTACAATTTCGAATTTGCTAAGCCTGAAGGAAAGGCATTCCCCTTCCCAATAGGATATGCCGATTGGGAGAACAACGACGATGTACGGGAAGCAAGCAACATTGCTCAAATCTTCAACACCGCTCCCGATAAGGACATTCCAGGCAAAACATCAGACGCCAATGCAACAGAAGTTCCACGAATCGAGAAACGACTGGTAACAGTCAATGTCAAGATATTAATTGAAGGTAAGTCGACTTAACATTAAAAATGGAAAATCGAAGCTAACATTATTTTAGAAATTCTCGACCATGGAGTATGTTTGGGCCGGGCCCCTGGCTTCAGGCCTTCTGATGTAAATGCTGCTGTCATTGCTGCAGTGAGGGCTGGCTTTTGATTTAGCTAGCAACTCTGGAATGCTTTGCATCTGTAGGACCAGTCAAAAACGAAGACACACGACTTGATCAGTGCTTTGAATGGAACTTTTCATCATTCGCCGAAATGCAGTGATTTGAACTTTGAGAATCAGAGTTTGGGCATATCGGTGCTTCTTGTTGCCGTTAATGCCGTATGCCAACACTCAAAAACGTCCTGGGCCGTAGCTTCTGACGAAAGCACTATCATGGACGTCCTCGACCTCGTCAGCGAAGACTTAGTTCCTTCTGTAGTGGCAACAACAAGGTCGTTGTTGCCATTTCAGAATTGCCATGTTAAGCTATCTCCTGGCCTTCGGCCATTTGATGATTTCATCATTCTAAAACACATCACTCGTTACTCCAACCACCAACAAAACATCTCCAACCTAAAAACATATCATTCCAGATGGTATTTCAGCAATTCGCATGCAGTAAAAAGCTTGATCTGCAAGCTCGTCAGCTATCATTACTGGAATACATACAGTATCGCGGGTTAAAGACGGGCCTGGGACTCAGCCACGAACAAAAAGTATGTTATTATTCGGCTGTCAGGCACTTTTGGAGATTTTCTCTGCCGCAGATGTCTGTCTCAATGGTGTTCGATGATTCTGATACTTTCCAGTGGATTCTCTTCCAGAATTGCATTCGGCGATCGAGGACCTCTTGATGAGTGACAGTGTGCACATTGATGACCAACGAGAAAATCAAGAACTTGGAGGCACCCGGATCCCGCCAAAGACCCTGAGTGATGCAATGCAACATGCAGGGGATCAAACATCGTTGCTCAATCTAGAGTCCTCGCAAATCAACAATCCTCCCAATAATAGACCATATGGACAAGCACCTGTCTACCGATCTCAACGAGACTCCAGAACCATTCTCGACCAAGAAGTGCAACCCGTTCCGCCACTTTTGCAACGGGGTGAGATCTTTACTTCAGATCACACCCTCTCCTTGAATCAGGCCCACCTTGATAAGGCAATAGGTTGCGATCAATCTGAGCAAGCATTGGAACACAGCCAGCCTCCTACATTGGACAACAACCAGCCCGCTCCATCAGGCCAGAACCCAACGCCAGAGATGCAGCACGACCTCCCAGACGACCCTACCATTCTAGAAGGAAATTGGCTGCTCAGAATATACTTAAGCCAGGAGTCATCCGCCGACAATCTCTTGCCAGCTGGACTAACCATCAAGCATCGAAGCTCAGAAGATGAGCTACGCCAAATGAGAGCAATCATCGAGAGCCTGATCTCAGCAATAGCCCCATCCTCGAGAGTGCCGCTCGCTGCAATCATAGTCAAGCTTGAACAAACACGAGTTGAGCTGCTCCATATACAATTCCGAGTAGAAGCTTATACCGACGAGTCCCGCCAGGCCACGCTGCTTGAAATACTGTCCCCGCTTCAAATAGCGATCTGCAAGTCTATAAGAGGATTCCGACGTCTACAACCAGCAAAAGCAGATAAAAAAACACCTTCGAATGCGCTATTTCTTCCAATGCAATTATGTAATCGAAAGTTCAACCAATAAAGCAAAATTTGCCCGTCGAAAGGAGAGAGAGCTCAACCTCCAGCTTGAACATGCTAACCATCTTACACGGGCACTGCACAAAGTTTACAAGCAGCACTCGTTTCGTAGTCTTTGCTGTGGTCTGTATCGACCGAGCGCGTTTTATCGGCCTCCTATTTTCAAGTCAAAAGACGAGCTGCCCCGGTGGTTTGGATCGATTGAGGAGGCTTGGGCGGAGTATCTGAGTAAGAAGGCGGAGTAGTCCTGTTTAACTGGAGGAAGCTCGGGAAGTCGGTGGATATCACAACTAGAAGCGTCTATTCTGAAGATGCTGCGGGGACATGTAAATAGGCCATGGTGTTAATAGAGGAAAGGGCGTTCTACATGTATCTTGAATTTCGGCGTTCAACGGAAAAGCAAGCGTTTTGATTGGAAATGAGAACCTGGAGTCTATGGATTCTGCATTGCAGGGAGTTGGGCACATAGCGTCTTCTTAGAAAGCTCAAAAGGCACAGCAAATCAAAATTATTTGCCCAACATCATAACTCTACCGTGAAGGAAATGTGCACTATGTTTCCAGAAGTTACACTTCACTGACACTGCAACCCCTGAGTTACAGCGGCAGGTTTACCCGAAAAAGTCCCGGCAGCGGCTCGTTCTGTTCTAAAGTCCGATTAACGAAATAAAATATCACCAACTTCAGAGCTCCTCAAGACTCAACAACCAAATGAATGCCACTCCAAATCATCCCCCGTAAACTGTTTGCTCACCGCATAGCATGTTTGTCTCCCCTCCCCTCCCCTCTCTTTATTCCCCTTCGACTCTCTCCCGCTTCCTCTCAATTTATCAAGCCTTTGCTTGCAATTGCTAATGCTCACTGTCGCTCGCAGGTAAAGCTCTCTACCGCGCCCTCCTACTCCAATGTCCGCGGATCGCGCTTCCAGATGATGTAGAGGTCAAGGGACCGCTGAACCCAATTAAGTTTTTGGTGCGGAAGGGGTTTAAAAGGAACAAGCATGTTACGAGTCAGAGGTTGGTGGTGAGGGAGTTGGAGAGGGGGTATGCTGTATGTTCTCCCTTTCCCCTACAATTCAGAACAGAGGAGTGGCAGATAGCAGGAAGAGGGATGCTAATTGCTATGCTGTACAGGTCGAGGAGCTACTGAGAAATGCCGGCGATGGTAACACCGCAGCAATTAGGCAGATTCACAACCTGCTCCGTCTAATCGACAAAGAAACATACCTCGCACGCGAGCAATGCCCCCTTCCGCCTCGCTCCACCACCCTCCAGAAACCCAAACTAAAACTCGCACCCTTCCCCGGTGCCCCCAAAGCCCTCGACATCCGACCCCTCCCCAAAGACAAGTTAACAGGGAGGAGACGGGTCCCGATCCTCACACAAGCAACCTGGCTCCCCTTCCTCCGCTTCAAGCGCCCGCAGAGTCCATATTTGAGCAGGGTTATCAGGAATAAGTTACAGCAGAAGCAGAGGAGGTTTGATATTATTGAGAAGTGTGAGCTTGCTGCTGAAGTCGGGGAAGCAGAGGCGGGCTGGGAGAGGGAGGTTAAGGGGCGGGTTGTAGGGGAGTTTGAGAAATCTGCGTGGGGCGGGATAGGGAGTAGGGAGGCGGGCATGAGGTGGTGGATGGAAGAGGGGGAGGGGACGGAGTTTGGTGGGGTGGTGGGGGCGAGGAGGTGGAATAGTGCGAATTCGAATGGGAATAGGATTGGGAATAATGGAGGGGGGAATAGGAGTGAGAGTGAGGTCGAGGAGCAGGCACAGGGGATCAGCGTTTGGGCGATCGAGGCACGGAAGGCGAGGAGGGCGGTTCTGAATATGGTTTTTGAGGAGCAGGATCGCGCGAAGGAGATGGGGGCTAAGATGTTGGAGATTGTAGAGAGGGAGAGGGAGATGTGGGAAAGTGAGAGGAGGGAGAGAAAGGGTGCTAAGAAGGGGAGGAGAGGTGGGGATCAGGGGGGTGGTAAGCATGCTGGTGGTAGTGAGGGCAGTATGCAGTGGAAGCCTAAGAAAGTTGATTGGGAGTCTAGAGAGGAAGGAGGGATGACGGAGAGGAAGTTGAGAGTGAAACAAAATACGCCGCGGAAGGAGAAGAGAGAAATACCCGTCCAAGACCGCGAAACAGGAGGCCGGAAAGACAGTCAGAGCGTAGGGAAGGCGAAATTCGCGGTTGAGAAAGTAGAGATGAAGCGTGAGACTGAGGAGGAGATGATGGAGAGAAAGTTGATGACCATACAACT
>Ga0302325_10034429_pt1 | contig 10358 bp, 10 predicted proteins | sample Palsa_T0_2_FD_201948 | JGI IMG/M metagenome (GOLD analysis project Ga0302325, IMG submission 201948) | Peat permafrost microbial communities from Stordalen Mire near Abisko, Sweden - Palsa_T0_2 | ecosystem: Environmental > Terrestrial > Soil > Palsa > Peat permafrost | place: Sweden: Abisko...
AGTTGACGCGCGAAGTTGCGCGCAGATTCAACCAGTTCTATCCGCGAAAATTGTCGTCGGGATGTCGAGATCCCAAGCGCGAGGTCGTCTTCCCTGAGCCGCAGCCGCTGCTAACGCCGACGCCCAAATTGCCAGGCACCGATGGGCGCAAGATGTCGAAGTCGTACGGCAATACGATTCTGATGAGCGAGCCTGAACCATCGTTGCGGCAGAAGCTGAAGACGATGGTGACCGATCCAGCGCGCATTCGGCGCACCGATCCTGGCGATCCGGACAAATGTCCGGTCGGCGATCTGCACAAAATCTTCAGCAGTTCCGAAACCATGGCGAAAGTTTACGAAGGCTGCCGGACAGCTGGAATTGGTTGCATCGAGTGCAAGGGATGGGCGGCAGACAGTCTGTGGCAAGTGCTGGAGCCGATGCAGGAACGGCGCCAGAAGTACGAAGCGAATCCGAAGCTGGCGTGGGACATTTTGGAAGCAGGATCGGCCAAGGCGCGAAAAGTGGCAGAGGCAACAATGGTGGAGGCTCGCGACGCGGCGAATTTGTCGCATGAATACGAGCCGCCTGCAAATGTCGCGGGGCGATAGTTTGAAAGTTCCCGCCCTAGCCAAAAGATTGGAAAACAGCAGGTCCCCTTCGGCAGGCTCAGGGCAGGCTCTCGGCTTCGCTCGGGATGACAAGCGGGGCACCCAGCGTTACGTTGAACGTCAACACCAGGGCCGCCGCAATCTGCGCTCAACTGGAGCAGTCGTGCTAGGCTCTAACCATGCAGATCACAGTCGACATTCCGGAGGAGTTGGCCGCTGTTCTTGCCGGTTCCGGTCAATATCTGCCTCGCGCCGTAATGGAGGCGATCGGCCTGGAAGCCTATCGTCAAGGACGATTGAGCGGGTATCAGCTCCGCTTGCTGCTTGGCATCCCTTCGCGTTATGAGCTGGATGGGTTCTTGAAGGAGCACCAGGTCTACGACTACACGATTCAAGATTTCGAGGAGGACCTCGAAACTATTCGGAAAGCCCGCCAGAAACCCGTAGATAAATCGGCATGATCATTGTCGCCGATACTAGTCCCCTCAATTACCTGATTCTGATTGGAGTGACGGAGATCCTACCGTCTCTCTACGGTCGGGTGATTGTGCCCGCCACAGTCGCCCGGGAACTAGAACACGAAGGAACGCCTCCGCCAGTGCGGACGTGGATGGCACATATCCCGGCGTGGCTCGAAGTTCGCGTTGACCCGGTAAGCGATCCTGCGCTTGCTTATCTCGATTCCGGTGAGCGCGCGGCGTTAGCGCTGGCGCAATTGCTGAAGGCCGATAGACTGCTCATTGACGATCGAATTGGGCGACGTGAAGGCGAGGCGGCGTCACATTCCAGTGACGGGTACGCTCGGCGTCCTAGCTGATGCTCATCAGGCCGGGCTTCTCGATTTCGATGAATCAGCGGCGCTCCCTTCGTACGACGAATTTTCGTCTCGACCCGGACATCGAAAGGCTCGCACGGCGCCGTATATCCGAAGATTGAAGGCGAGTCCTATAATGCCAACAGCCCACATGCCAGAGAGCCCGGAGAGTCGAAGTAGTGAAACAGCGACCCGCAAGACTGCCGACGATTCTGCGTTCTCCGTCATCGTCCGCCACGTGTACGAAGGACCGCTTGACCTGCTGCTCGATCTGATTCGCAAGCAGGACATCGACATCTATGACATTCCGATCGCGAAGATCACCGAGCAATACCTGAAATATGTCGAGACGATGAAGGGGTTCGATGTGGACGTTGCGGCTGAGTTCATTTACACCGCGTCGCTGCTGATCCATATCAAATCGAAGATGCTGCTGCCGCGCGATCCTGCGGGAGCGGCCGCAGAAGACGATCCGCGATTGGAACTGGTCAATCGCCTGCTGGAGCACGAGCGTTTCAAGACGGCGGCACAGATGCTTTTGCAGAAGCAGCAGATCGAAGAGGCAGTCTGGTCGAATCCGGCACTCAAGGAATTCCGCGACGCGGAAGGTACCGAGCCGGAGATGGTCGCCGACGTGGTCGATCTGGTGAAGACGTTTCAGCAGATTCTGGACCGCGCGCGCAAGCGGCCGTCGTTCGACGTGGACGAGGAATCTGTAACGGTTTCGCAGATGATCGACTTTGTGCGGCGGCGGCTCGCGCTGGAAGATCGCCCGGTCAGGCTGAAACAGTTATTGCGCAGTTTGCGGTCGCGCTCGGCGCTGGTGTGCGCGTTCCTGGCCATCCTGGAACTGATACGCTTGCAGGCGGTGCTGGCGCGGCAGGATAACGTGTTCGGCGAGATTGTGCTGAAGAAGCACACCAACTTCGATGCCTTGATGGCGGAAAGCCCGGCGGTGAAGGATGATTGGAAATGAGGCAGCTTTTAGCTGTTAGCTCTTAGCAATCCTTGGTAAAAATGCTGCGTCGGCTAAGAGCTAATGGCTAAAGGCTAAGAGCCGGCTGAGTAATCTCAAGAGGGAAGCATCGCGCGATTTCATGAGCCTGAAAGCCAAAGTCGAAGCCATTATCTACGCGACCGAAGAGCCGGTCACGCTGAACGAGCTTGCTTCCCTGCTGAAAGACGCGGTGCTGGCTGAGCTGCGCGCAGAGGAAGAAGCTCGGCTTGCGTTGAATGAGACCGTCTCCGATGGGCCGTCTGTTCCGCAACCAGCCGACGAAGACGAGGACGAACTCCTCGTCGACGAGACTTCCTCGGAGCCGGCCGTTGAGGCTTCCGCAGAGCTTGCATTGACGCCGGCGCAGATCGAGACGGAGCAGCCAAACTCCGCTTCTACGAAAAAAGAACAGAAGCAGGCCGAAGAGCGAGAGCAACTGAAGGCGGTGAAGGCGCGGCTGAGCACGATCATCGACGAACTCACGGCCGACTACGCGTCCAGCGATCGCGGCATGGAGATTCGCCAGATCGCCGGCGGCTATCGCATGGCCACCAAGCCGGAACACCATGACGTCGTCGTCAGCTTCGCCAAGAGTCTGAAGCCGCCGGTGCGCCTGTCGCTACAGGCTTTGGAGACACTTTCAGTGATCGCCTACAAGCAGCCGGTGACGGTACCGGAAATCAGCGAGATTCGCGGCGTCGACTCCGCCGGCGTCATTGCCACTCTGCTCGATCGCAAGCTGATTACAACCGCCGGACGCAAGCAAGTCATCGGGCGGCCGATCCTCTACAAGACGACGAAGGAATTTCTGATGCGCTTCGGGCTGAACGATGTCTCCGAGCTGCCAAGTACGGAGGAATTTGAAAAGCTGGGCGAACCGCAGGCGGAGCTGTTCAGCGCGCCTGCGACGGAGACCGCATCGCCGACGTCAGCGTCTCAATCTGAGGACGAGCCCGTCACCGAAGCTGTTCCCGAACAGAACGCCGATAGCAGTCTGATGGGAGAAACCGACATTCCGGCTGATGGGACGTTTGCGACCGAGGCGGAACCAGAGAAATCCTCGCCTCTGTAGTCTCCGTGTACCGCGGAAATTACTGACTAGACATCGCAGCGGACCCCAACCGCACAATTATGCGTTCGCGCTTCGCAGTTGTCCCAAGGTCTTCTTCACGAACGCCGTAATCCGCTCCTTGGTCAGCATGTCCCAGCCAGGAAGGCGCAGCAGGTACATCGCGGGAAGATAAACCGCGCACACGCACACGCCGACAGCCAAAATCCGCGGGATCAAGTGCGCCGCCGGAATAAGATTCCGCACCACGTGCGCCAGCACGCCGGCGACAATCGTCACGCCCGTAACTTTGAACAGATCGTCGTACAGGCGAATGTCGCTGGCCCTCGCGTCCACCACGCGAACTGCGCACACCGCAATCAGGATCCGCTCAATCACTTGCCATCCGACGGTACTGACCGCCGCGCCAATCATTCCGAAGTGGCGGATCGCCGGTCCCAGCGTGCAGAACAGTGCGATGAAGACGCCGATGCGGACGACCAGCAGGAAATTCCGCACTTCTTTGTAGGCGCGAATAATCGGATCCAGCAGAAACACTCCCAGCAGCAGCAGGACCAGGCTCACCAGGAAAATGTTGGCGCTCTGCTCGTAGTTCCTGGTGTAGAGCAGGACGATGAGGTCGTGTCCCGCGACGAACAGCATCGCGAACAGCGGAAACTGGATCGCCGCCAACTGGTTGGTCGCCGACGCCGTGATGTAGCGAATGTCGGCCTTGCGATCTTCCTTTTGCAGGCTGCTGATGCGCACGATCATCACCGACACAACCGATTCCAGCGCCAACGTCAGCAGCGGCACATCGACCCAGCCAACCGCGTAAATCGCGAAGTCCTTCGGTCCCAGCGAGTGGCTGACGAAGTAGTTATCCAGGTCCTTCTGGATGACCCACATCATTCCGACCGCGCCATAAGGCAGCGCGTAAGCCAGTTGCTCTTTGAAGAACTGCCAGTCGAAGTGCATCCAGAAGCGCGGGAACTTCACGTCCAGGTACCAGACCAATACCGCGACCGACAGCAACTGATTCAGCAGCGCCGCAATCAGGATGCTCTTCACTGATCGGAACCACAGCGCTGCGCCGGCAAACAGGATGACTCGCGCTATCTGCGTTCCGACGATGAAGATCGTAGAATAACGCACATCTTGCATCGCGACCGGGATCTGCTGCACCAGGCTCGAGGTCAACGTCAGCAACACCAGAAATCCCAGCAGCAGAGCGAACGGCATCAGCGCGTCGGTGCGAAACAGGAAGCGCAGGACCTGCGGGAAAAACATTACGGCGATCAGCGGAATCCATCCCGCCACAAAGTTGTAGACCAGGATGTTGAGGGCGATCTGCCCGCCGCGCTCCGGATGTCGCGGCATGAAGTAGTACGCGCTCATGCCGACGCCGAACGTTGCGATGCTTGTCGTCGTGGAGACGAACAGGAACGCTTCTTTGAAGATGCCGTATTCAGTTTGCGGCATCAGGCGAACCAGCAACACCGGCAACGCGATACTAAACGCCGCGGCGACGAACTTCGACGCCGTCAGCCAGAACGCCTGCACAACCAGCCGAGGTGGTTGTCGAGTTGCCGTCGCTGTCACTCCGTTGCGCTCCCCCCGTTTCAACATAACCGGAAGCGCGCGCCAAGTCGAGGCGAGCCAATGGTAGTCCGAATTCCATCCGGCTTTGAAAGGGCACGGATTCATCCGTGCCGTAAACGTCTTCCCACCAAATGCGGCTTTAGCCACTGAGGGAACGTCCCTATCGAAATTAGGGCAGGCTTCTGCTGCGTTCGTTTGCACTCTCCTTCAGGGACTTTCCCCTAGCCAATTCGCCATGCAAGTGGTGAAACACACCTCCCCTCCAAATGGCGTCTGTAAGCCAAAGAAAACAATCAGTTTCAATGAAATTTTCCCCCTAAAAGGTTCTCCCCATTAGACTTATAGGTAAAAACTTCCAAACAAACGACTTACGGGAACTCTCCATACCTGGAATCAACAACTTACATAAACTCCCTTTTGAGGCCGATGTGTGTCTGCAAGGCACACACTGTGCTACACTCCAACATTGAAGTATTTCGTTTGGGATGAAGCGAAAAACGAGAAACTGAAGGCGCAGCGCGGCATTGGCTCCGAAGAAGTTGTCTTCCTCATCGAACGGGGAGACCTGTTGGATGTCCTTGAACATCCGAACCCGGAACGGTATCGCGGCCAGCGAATCTTCGTGGTGCAACGTGACGACTATGTGTACCTCGTGCCTTTCGTCGAGGACGAGAGGTTCGTATTTCTGAAAACCATTATTCCGAGCCGCAAGGCGACCAGGCAATACTTGGACAGGGAGGCTGAGGACGATGAAACTTGACGCAGATGAAAAAGAGGTTCTCGCATCGGTCGAGCGTGGCGAATGGCGGCCGGCGAAGGGAAAAAGCGGCGACCGCGACCGGTACGCTAGCTATGCCACGGCGACGTTTCGCAAGGACCGTCGCGTCAACATCCGCATCTCCAGCAAAGACCTGGAGGCAATCCAGAAAAGGGCGCTCGAGGAGGGCCTTCCCTATCAGACCCTGATCTCCAGCCTGCTGCATAAGTATGCTTCGGGACGGCTGCGGAGGTTAGGGCCTGTTTTATAAATGCTGTCATGTCGAGGGAGCGCTGCGACGGTTTTCTCCAGCGCTTTCGGCGCGGTTGCGGCGCGAGTCGAGGGACCTGCTGTTTCTCCAGCCCGCACTAATGAAACGAGCGCCGATGCCCCAGTTCCCCCTCCGTCAGGCTGAACCGGGATCAATGCTAGGGAGGCTCTGATTAAGCGCTGCTTTGAAAGGGACCGCCTTCAGGCGGTCCGCAAACTCCAGCAAATGGACCCCGGCTTTAGCCGCTGAGGACCTCGGCATTGACTTAATCAGAGTCTCAATAGAGATCGAGTAGCGCTGTTGACATCCTGGCCCCAACTAGAAGCGCAGGATTGGCGGATAAGTGTGGAGTGCTAGCAATCGAGTCCCGCATAGCGGGACGGCCACAGGATAGCCCAGCACGCAGCGGGGTCCCCGGTTCGCCGCTCTTGGGCGAACTGGGGAGGCGGAGTGCTGGGAGGCTCTATCCTCATATTTGAGCCCCTTCAGGGGCGGCATAAGGAGGATGTCAACAGAAGGCGGGTGGCCCGGCCTAGCATCTTGCGGGTGCCCCATCCGAGCTTCTTTTGCTCGGGTGGGGCTTTTCGTCACAGACTACGCAACGGCTGCTGGAATATCCTACGCTCGTGCCCTGGGGATTGAAGCGCTACCAACAAGCCCGTGACCTGCACTTCGTAACCTTCAGCTGTTACCACCGGCAGCCGCTGTTACACTCGGCGCGCGCCAAGCGGATGTTCGAGCTAGCGTTGGAACAAACGCGCCGGCAATACGGCTTCTGGGTAACCGGCTACGTCATCATGCCCGAGCACGTACATCTGCTGATGAGCGAGCCAGACCGAGCTACGCTGGCCGTGGCGCTACAGGCGCTGAAGCAATCGATGGCTCGCAGACTGATCGGCAACCAGGAACACTTCTGGCAGGCGCGTTACTACGACTTCAATGTGTATACCAGGAAGAAGCGGGTGGAAAAACTGAGGTACATGCATCGCAACCCGGTCAAACGAGGATTGGTCCAAGAGCCGCAAGACTGGCCTTGGAGTAGTTTTCGTCACTACCTCACCGGAGAAGAGGGTGTGGTGGAAATTGAGTCAGAATGGACGGGAACCAAGCGGGAGCGGATGGGCATGTCACTGCGGGTGAAGCTGGTCGGGATGCCTGTCACCTTTGGCTTTTGCGAGGAGAAGCCCCACCCGAGCAAACGAAGCTCGGATGGGGCACCCGCACCCTCACGATGGCAGGCTGGGCCACCCGCCCCACGCGAATAGCTCAATCGCCCTTCTCCAGCGCCAGGTCCTCAGCAGCGTTCTTGTCGGTATCTTCCAGGTCGGCCAGCAATCCTGAATCGGTTAGGTCGAGCGGGCGCGAGTTCTTCCAATCCTGATGCACAATCGAATGCAGACGGTCCATGACCTCCTGGTCGCGGACTTCGATGGCCAGCTCGCGCCGGCTGTCGAAACTTCCCGGCGCCAGATTGATGGAGCCGATGATGGCCCGCACGCCGTCGGCAAACAACAGCTTCGCGTGCAGCTTCAGTCCCTTGAGCTTGTGCACCTTGATCCCCACGTCATCCATGATGCGCATGCCGCCCACCGCTTCCACCAGCTTTTCCTTCTTCAATTTGTGTGGCGGCCGCGCCAGCACATGAACTTTCACGCCGCGCCCGTTGGCCCGCACCAGCCGCTCAATGATCACCGGGTCCTGATAGCGCTCGTTCTGCACCCACAGGGAATGCTTGGCCTCGTCGATAAATTGCCCAATCCGCTGCCGCCCATTGCCAATGCACCAGATCAAGTGGGAATGATCGCCTGGCTCCCAACTCTTCCGCTCCCAATCGGCGTCGAAGCATTCCATCACTTCGTTCACCTCATGGCCGTGCGAAGTCACCACCGCGTAATCGCGCGTCTCGGTCAGGTTCTTGGTCTCCCAGTTCAGCGACTGGATGAATGCGGCCTCGTCGTCCACCACCATCGACTTCTCGTGGGTCACGTCGAACGCCGGATTGCTGTCGATTACCTCGATACCCGCGTCGGTCAGGAGCTTGCGCACATCGGCATTTTCCTTCTCGCCGCTGCGGCGCGCCGGGTTCAGCATGATCCGCACCTTCACGCCCCGCCGGTGCGCTGCCACTACCGCATGCAGAAGCTGCGGATCGGAGAACAGGAACATCTTGACGCGCAAGGATTTCTTGGCGTGGTTGATGGCATCCAGGATCGGCTTCGACGAATCGTCGGGCATCACAACCAGGTAACGCGACATGTCTTCTCCCTAAGCTATCAGCTGTCAGCCATCAGCTAAAACTCACCTTTGCTTGGCCGAGAGCTGAAAGCTGACGGCTGACAACTCCTATCAGCCTTTCGCCGCGGCCACGTCAAACTGCGTGCGATGCAGATCGGCGTAGATTCCGTTCAGCGCCATCAACTGGTCGTGGTTGCCGCTCTCCGCCACCACTCCGCCGGCGATCACAATAATTTTGTCGGCGTCGCGAATGGTGCTCAAGCGATGGGCAATCGTAATGACAGTGCGGCCTTTCATCAGCCGCTCCAGCGCCTCGATCACCAGCTTCTCCGACTCGCTGTCCAGCGCGGCCGTCGGCTCGTCCAGCAACAGGATCGGGCTGTTGCGCACCATGACGCGGGCAATCCCAATGCGTTGGCGCTGGCCTCCGGAGAGCGTGCACCCACGCTCGCCAACCATGGTGTCGTAGCCCTTCGGCATGCGCGCGATGAACTCGTCCGCATTGGCCAGCTTGGCCGCATCCACAATTTCATCTCGGGTCGCGTTGGGGCGTCCGAACGCGATATTGTCCAAAATGCTCCCGTGGAACAGCACCGTGTCCTGCAATACGTAGCCAATCTGGTCGCGCAGCGGATGCACTTTGTAGTCGCGAACGTCGCGCCCATCGATCTTCACCGTTCCACTCTTCACATCGTAGAAGCGCGGGATCAGGCTGACCACCGTCGACTTGCCGCTACCGGTGGGCCCGACCACACCCACCAGTTGACCGGCCTCGATGGTAAAGTTCACGTCCTTCAGGACCGGCTCATCCTCAAGGTATCCAAACGCAACGTGCTCAAACGCGATATCGCCCTTCAGAAATCGCGGCTCGAACGCGTCCTCGCGTTCCGGAAGGATGGCATCGGTCTGCAATATGGCCTGCACGCGCTCCACTCCTACCGCGGCCTGCGCGATGGCGTTCGTAGTGGTTGCCAGGTCCTTCACCGGCTTAAAAAACTTGCTGAGGTAGGACAAGTACACCGTCAACGCACCAACCGTCATGGCCTCCGCCAGGATCAGCGCCGCGCCTCGCCACAACACGATGGCCGTGCAAAACGCCACGGTGATGGTCACGATAGGCGACAGCATCGACTTCACCCGGCGTGCCTTCAGCGCGGCAGCGACGGTGGCATGGCTGACGTCCGCCAGCGCCTGCTGCTCCATGTCCTGGCGCCCGAAAGCCTTGATCACCTGCATCGACTCCAGCCCCTGCTGCACCACGGCGACGATGTCCGCCTGCTCTTTCCGCACCTCGTGCGTTGCCTTCTTCACCGCCTTCTTGAAGCGCGAGATGAAGAACAGCATGAACGGCGTCACCGCCACCGCGATAAGGGTAAAGTCCCAATTGAGCCAGAACATCAGGCCCAGCATTGAGACGATAGTCAGCATGTCGACCAGGATGTTGAGGGTCGATGAGGAAGCAAAGTCCTGGATGGTCGCGATGTCGGTGGTGATGGTGCTCAGCAGCGTGCCGGTTTCATGGGTGTTGTAGTAGCCCAGCGAAAGCCGCTGCAAGTGATGATAAGTCTTCAGACGCAGATCGTTCGCCACCCACTGGCCGACGCTCTCGGTGTAGTAGTTGTCGATGTAGCTGGCCAGCGCGCCCAGCAAAGCAATGATCACGAACGCCAGAGCTGCCAATCCCGCAACCCGCAATTTGTTGCCGTGCTCCAGCATGGGTCGGACAATCTCGTCCAGACCATGAGGTAGTTTATGACTGCCCACCACGTTGTCGATGATCACCTTCAGCGGCCACGGACTAGCCAGGCTCGAGGCCGTCTCCACCAGCATGGCGAGCAGGATGATCACCAGCTGGCCGCGGTAAGGCCGGAGTAGTTCGCGGATCAGACGTATCATGCCGTGTCTTCCTCGGGAGGCATCTGACAACAAGACGCACTTTGGGCTTTCGCAGTATTGTCGCCTGAAAGCCCCGGTTTGCAAAGATGTTAGTTGCACCTCAGGGACAGACAGCAACCCATCTGATCTAAACTGAAGATCATGCCCA
>Ga0302325_10034432_pt1 | contig 10358 bp, 7 predicted proteins | sample Palsa_T0_2_FD_201948 | JGI IMG/M metagenome (GOLD analysis project Ga0302325, IMG submission 201948) | Peat permafrost microbial communities from Stordalen Mire near Abisko, Sweden - Palsa_T0_2 | ecosystem: Environmental > Terrestrial > Soil > Palsa > Peat permafrost | place: Sweden: Abisko...
AGCGCGAATCTGTGCCCCGTTTGGGGTACCGCGGCCTTGAGCGCCTCGAAGCGAATTCCTGAATCGATTGCATTCTATTTTCGGGGCGCATCCCGGGCGCTCCGCGTCTATACTCTCGGCGCTCACGTGGTAAGCCGGACAAAGGGAGAGTTTCGTGATGATCTCAACGCAGAGAACCTTGGCGGCTGTCCTGTTTGTTGCCGCCAGCGCTGTATTCGGGGACGTACAGGCGCAAATTGCCGCAGAAAAAGACACTGGACGAGAATCCACCGGCAAGCACTATGTACTGCCGGCAAATAAAGACACCGCTCAGTGGGGCTGGCTCGATCCCACGGAGAAACCGAAAGTTTTCATCGATTCCGGAGACACTGTCTCCATCGAGACGCTACGCCACTCGATGGACGAGATTGAGCCGGGCGCTTCGATCGAGGAAATCGTGAAGCTTCGCCTCGCGAATCCCGGCGGCGGCCCGCATTCGGTGACCGGGCCGATCTACGTAAACGGAGCGGAGCCGGGAGACACACTCGAAATCCGCATACTCAAAATCGTCATGAAGGAGTCAGGCTTCAATTTCAATCTGCCGGGCAAGCAGTTCCCTGGCATAGGTTTGCTGGCCTCGGATTTTCCCGAAGGCCACGTTCAGTATTTCAAGCTCGACCCGGAAACCATGACTACGGAATTCAAGCCGGGGATCATCCTCCGACTGAAACCTTTCCCCGGCACCATTGCTGTCGGCCCGGACCCCAACGAGCCAAAAGAGAAGGCGGGACCTCCGATCCACGATGCCAGGGGGCGCACCAGCACACTGCGACCGTGGAAAAATGGGTCCAACATGGATGTGAACGAGCTTCAAGTGGGTTCGGTGCTCTATTTTCCGGTGTTTCAGAAAGGCGGGTTGATCTGGACCGGGGATTCCCACTGTCTGCAGGGCAATGGCGAAGTGAACTTGACTGCCCTGGAATGCTCCTATAAAGAGATTGAGATTCAAGCCATCGTGCGAAAGGACCTTCGCATCGATTGGCCGCGCGCGGAGACGGCTACAGATTGGATTTTCATGGGATTCGACGAGGACTTGAACGAAGCCATGAGGATAGCCGTGCGCGAGACTGTGAGTTTCCTGGCAGAACAGAAGACAGTGCCAATGTCGCGCGAGGAAGCCTATTCCCTTACTTCGATGGTCGGGGATTGCCGGGTCTCGCAGGTGGTGGATATCCGCAAGGGCGTGCACTGCATAATTCCCAAGTCGATTTTCACGAAACAGTAGCAATTTCTGCCCGAGAGATTTCGTTTGGCCTCTCGCTCGGTGCAGCAAGATGGGATTCGGGTGAACTGGCGAAGCTGGGCAACGTCTGCCCAAGGCCGACTTGCGGCCGGAGCTTTCTGAGCGCCGCAGCATGGACCCAGCACCTGCATTGCGTTTGTATGTTGCGTTTGCAACATGCGTATGTTGTAATGGCAACAATAGAGGTGTGCCATGAGCGAAATCCTGGAAGTGCTCTTCCATCGGCGAGCAGTGAAGGCCTTTGAGCCGGTCGAAATCCCACAAGTACTGCGTGATCAAATCCTCGATGCAGCCCGCCATGCTCCCTCCAGTTTCAATTCGCAACCGTACCGGTTCTTTTGGGTGGAATCGTCGCCGGCAAAGGCAACCGCGGCGAAACTCTGCATGGGACAGATGCCTGCGGCAACGGCGTCGGCGCTGGTGATTGCGGTGGCCGACATCGGGTCGCTGGAAGCGACCTCGCAAGCCCAGTTGGAGTGGATGCGCAGGAGCGGCTTCAGTCACGATAAAGTCCGAGACTACGAGCGCACGGCGAAGATCGGCCGGATTCTGTTCATGCCAGGACCGTTCGGCATCTTTGGCGCGGTGAAGTGGGCGCTTTTTCGACTGGTGAATTTGTGGAAGACGATCGGGATGCCGCCAGTGTTTCGACAGGACTTGCTAAAGTGGGCGATGAAGAGCACGTCGTTGGCCTGTGAGAATCTGATGATTGCCGCCGAAGCGCTGGGATTCAACACGTGCCCCATGGAAGGATTCGATGGCCGCAGACTCTCCAGATTTCTCGCGCTTTCGAGTCGGTATCATGAAATTGTGATGGTGATTGCGATCGGGAAGAAATCGCCCGCTTATGCGGAGCCGCCGCAATGGCGACGACCTCTTGAGGCCACGGTAACCGTCCTATGAGCGTCGTTCCGGAGATCATCGTTCCAAAGAAGGATATTCCTCAAGACATCCTCAGCGACTCAGTACTTGCCCATGTCGCTGCAGCCTATTTTTCGGTTGGGAAGAGACTTGAACGAAGAACCCGGTGCTCTGCGACTCGTGGCTTCATCCTATCCGCACTCCGGGGCGGTGCCGCGCTCAATCAGAATCAAATCGCCACACTTCTCGGTTTCGACCGGACTGTGGTGCACCGCGCCATCAAGTCAATGGTTCAGGAAGGGCTTGTTGCGGAGAGAAAAGCAAAATCGGGCAGAGCAATTCACGTTACGTTGACGCCAAAAGGCTACAAGTACAGGAAACGCCTGATTAATGCGAGGATCGCCGCTGACGATAAACTTCGAAAGGAACTGAGTCGGGAAGAACGCACAACACTGCTTCGACTCTTGAAGGTGGTTGCCGAATTAGAGTTCTAAGGCTGCGCCGCCGTCCAGTCTGGATGGGGTTGTAATCTACACGCACGGATCCAGAAACGCCCTTATGCGAAGTTGGCAGGAGGCATCCATCCGGGGTTAAGTTAGCTGCTTCGGGGTAAGTCCCAACGCAGGGGCTCCCTGGCTGGCCAAATTAGATGTTGCGAAGGGATAATGGCTCAGTTTGGCGGGCCATGACGGAGAAAACCGTCGCGCTTCGCTCGACATGACAGCCGGGGGGCGGCTGTCCCCGCATGAGCATCTCACAATTTGGCCGGTAGCCTGGCGAACGGATAATGCCTCAAACTTGATGGCATTGTTTACAATAGTAGTTTCGTCCGCCCGTCTGACGGGAAGCTGTAGCGGGACGAACAGCGGAACTACGAACAGCAAACTTTGGAAGAGACAAAACACAATTCCAGCAGCCCTCCCAGCGTTTACTGGAGGGTGGAAGGCAGCCTGCTCGACCTGACTGTGGTCGCGCCGCTGGCGTTCTTTACGTGGAACGATCAGACGTTCAGCGGGCGGGTGCGCCGGCGCGGGCTGATCTTCCTGATGGCGATGCTGCGTCCGTTTCTTTATGCGGCAAACCGGAAGTTTGCCACGTGCATGGTGCACACCGTGCTGCGCGGCGTGACTCGCGACCGTCTCGATTTGCTGGGAGAAGAGTATTTTCAATACCGGCTGAAGCCCCGGCTGAAGCCGGAAGGCGTGCAAAAGGTGCGGGAACTGCTGAGCTCTGGCGCCGACGTGGTGCTGGTGAGTCAGGGACTCGACCATGTCATGCGTCCGCTGGCGCGGTATTTGGGCGCGAAACATCTGGTGGCAAACCGGTTGGAGTTTCGCGACCGCGTGGCGACGGGGCGGCTGCTGGAGCCGGTGATTCGGCCTCGTGGAGTGTTTGCTCGACTTCGGGAACAACACCCGGATGGGAGGCGTGCGCCGAAGACCCTGGCGCGCCATCTGGGAATTTCGATGGAAGTTTTGCGGGAGGCAGTGATTGGGGCCGAGAGGGAAGTTCTGACGCTGGAGCGGCCGATCGTTAACTTTGACGGTCAGAAGCAGCCCGCCGGATTCTCGGTTCGTCGCGCTTTGCGCGGAAAGCATGTGATGCTGATCGGCGTTACCGGCTTCATTGGGAAAGTGTGGCTGGCCAACACGCTGCTTGAGTTGCCCGAGGTCGGACGAATCTATCTTCTTATCCGGCGACAGAAATCGAATCCGGCGGAGCGGCGATTCGAGAAGATGGTGGAAGAGTCGCCGGTGTTCGACCCTCTGTTTGAACGGTATGGAGACGACCTGCCGCGGTTCCTGCGCGATAAGGTTGAGATTCTGGAAGGCGACGTTACTCAGTCCGGCCTGGGCTTGACCCCCGAAAACGCGGAGCGCCTGCAGAAGGATCTGGACCTGATCATCAATAGTTCGGGTTTGACCGATTTCAATCCTGATCTGCGCGATGCTCTCACCACGAACACAGATGCGGCGGTCAACATCGTGGAGTTCGTGCGCACGACCGATCATGCGGGATTGCTGCATCTCTCCACCTGTTACGTTGCCGGGGAGCAGGACGGGCGAGTCGGCGAGAAGCTGGTGCCGAACTATACTCCACGGCACATTGCCGATTTCGATGCAGAACAGGAAGTGCGCAACCTGCATGCACTGATCCTGGAGGCAGAGTCGCAGGCGGAGGGAACTGACGTCAGCGAAGGTTTGCGAATGCAGGCTCTGGCCAAGGAACACGCCGCCAAACACCTGCAAGGCGCGGCGCTGGAGAACCAGATTCGCAAGAATCGCATACGCTGGCTGAAGGCTTATCTCACGGAAATTGGAACGCGGCGCGCCAAGGAATTTGGCTGGCCCAATACCTACACGCTTACGAAAAGTCTGGCGGAGTCGCTGATCGTTAAGTACGGAGCGGGTTTGCCGATAGCGGTGGTGCGTCCGGCGATCGTTGAGACTTCTGTGGCGAAGCCGTTCTGCGGCTGGAATGAAGGCATCAACACTTCGGCTTCGCTCTCTTACTTGTTGGGCACATACTTCCGGCAGCTGCCTTCGAAAGAAAGCAAGCGACTCGATATTATTCCTGTGGACGCCGTATGTGACGGCATGACGCTGATCGCCGCAGCCATTGTTGAGCGGCGGCATGACCGGCTCTACCAACTCGCGACCTCAGTCACGAACCCTTGCGACATGGGACGCTCGATTGAACTCACATCGCTCGCTCATCGCAAGCACTATCGGGCCCAGGAGGGACTGGAGTCCTGGCTGAGGCTGCGGTTTGACGCCATTCCGGTTTCGAAGACGCGGTACAACCGCATGTCTGCCCCGGCGCAGCGGGCGATTGTGAAATCCATTCAGCGCGTCATGTCGCCCCTGCCTTTGAAGCGAGCGCCGCTGGCGAAGACCGAGCGCAATCTGGAACGGCTGGAGAAGCTGATCGAACTCTTTGAGCCTTTCATTCTTCTGAACGAGCACGATTTTGCCGCCGACAATATCGAGAAGCTGTCGCATGCTCTGCTGCCGGAAGAGCAAAAACAATTCGGCTACCACACACGCGATCTCGACTGGTGGGAGTATTGGATCAACGTTCATATTCCTGCTCTGCGGAGGTGGACGTATCCGCTGATCGAAGGCCGTCCGCTCGAAGCCAGGCCCGCGCGCAACTTTCAACTTGCACCCGCGGCCGTAGAAAACGGCGAGACCGTGAAAACCGGGACTAACGGAGTGACGTGGCGATATTCCTAACCGGGTCGACCGGATACATCGGCGCGCATGTGGCTGCGAATCTGCTGGATGGGCATGGCGCCTCCCTGAACGTGCTGGTGCGGGCGCGCGATCCGCGGGAAGCACAGGTGCGGCTGTGGAATGCCTTGCAGTTGCATTTGGACTTTCCGCGCTTCTACGAATATCTGCAGACGCGGGTGCGAATTTTCTGCGGCGATCTGACGTCTCCCGGTTTCGGACTGGGGCGCGACGAATATGACCGATTGGTACACACCACTGATTCGGTCATTCATTGCGCCGCTTCGCTCAATCGCAAGTCGGAGAAAAGCTGCCTGAACGTGAACTTGCGCGGCACCCTGGAGGTGTTGACTCTGGCGCGCCACGCGGAGCATTACCACGGATTGCGGCGCTTCAGCCAGGTGAGCACGGTGGCGGTCGCCGGCCAACGCAATCATGAAGTGGTGACGGAAGACCGTTCCATCGAGTGGGACCGGTCGGACTACGACCCTTACGCGCGCACGAAGAAATTTTGCGAGCACATGATGCGCGTGCTGCTGCCGGATACACCGAAGACGGTTTTTCGTCCCAGCATAGTGCTGGGCGACAGCCGGTACGCGGAAACCACGCAGTTCGATATGGTGCGGTCGTTCGTGTTTCTTGCGGGCCTGCCCGCGCTGCCGTTTCGCGCCACGGATAAAATCGACATCGTGAATGTGGATTTCGTTGCCGACGCGATTGCGACGCTGCATCAGAAAGATCAACCGCAGCATGATATCTATCATCTTTCGTCGGGTCTGGAGTCGCAAACTTTTCGCCAGCTGACCACCGCTCTGGCGGCGGCGCAAAACAAGCGCGGGCCGATTTTTCTCCCGGTCTTAGAAAAGCCGTTCGCTGCCACCGTGAACTATCTTTCCAACCGGAAGGGACCTGTGGGTCGCAGCGCGGCGCTGATGAAGGTGTTCATGCCTTACCTGGTGTGGAATACGGTGTTCGACAACACGCGCGTGACGGGGGAGCTGGGACGTAAGCCAGTTCCGTTCTCGCGATATAGCTATCCGCTATTGAAATTCAGCAGGGAAAATCAGTTCGAGTACCGCTACAAGTCGTGGCCTGCGGCTGCGGGAGGATCCGCGGCATGATGGATTTTGTTCTAGAAGCGTGGGTGAGTTCCTCCATCGAGCGCGCGAAGGCCAGCTGGATGCTCGGCGCCGGAACGCCGTGGAAGCCGGGTGAGAAGCTGAAGCTCCTGTTCGCCGGCTATAACGGGACGCGCAATACCGGTTCCGATGTACGGCCCGAGGAAACGTTGCGACAGCTCCGGCACATCATGGGCGCTGAGAACGTCGAGTTCAGCGCCATGTCTCAGAACTTCGACTTAACGCGCGGATATTTCGCCGGCGCGGAGCAGGTACATCTTCCGGATGTGTTCCCGCCGTTTTTATCTCGTGAAGTTCCCAAACACCACGGTGTAGTTGTGGTCGAAGGCTCAGCCTTCAAGAGCAAGTTCGCCAATGCGCTGACCACGATGATTATCGGTTCTTTAGGGATGGCGGCGGCGCAGAATAAATTGGCTGTGGGGTATGGGTCCGAGGCGGGATACATGGATCCCCTTGTCGCCCGCATGTGTGCGCGTTACTGCAAGAGTTCGCTGATCATCACGCGCAATGAAGAATCGCGCACTGTGCTGCGCAAGCTCGGCGTGCCCACAGAACTTGGCACCGACACGGCCTGGACGTTCGAGCCGCTTCCGCCGGAGTATGGCCGGAGAGCCTTGACTGACGCGGGATGGGACGGCAAGATGCCGGTGTTGATCGTCTGCCCCATCAATCCATTCTGGTGGCCGGTGAAGCCTTCGCTGGTGAAGTATGCTGCTCGTTCGGTGACCGGCGCTTATAAGGAAAGTCATTTCCGTACCGTGTATTTTCACAAGTCTGGTCACGAAGTGGATGCAGCCTTCGAAAAGTATCTGACTGCAATCGCGAATGCAGTGAATGCGTTCCGGCAGCGTCGCCGGGTGTTTACGATTCTGGCTGCGACTGAGGCGCTCGATGCGCGCGCCTGCCGGCGCATTTCCGAAAAACTCGGCGGCGGGCTGCCCGTGTTCACTTCCGAAGAACACGACATGTACCAGATGGTGAGTATTCTGCGCGCCGGGCACATGATGGCATCGTCGCGCTTTCATGGCATCGTCACCTCGATGCCGGCGCTTGTGCCCTCCGCGGGAATCACCATGGATGAGCGCATTCGCAATCTGATGCGCGAGCGCGGTCATCAGGATCTGCTGATGAATGTGGACGATCCGGATCTCGAGCTCAAGCTGCTGGTCGCTTTGGGAAAATTGGCTACGGATGGTGAGCGGATTGCCGACGGGATCGGACGCACCGTTGTGAAGAATTTGAAGACGATGGCCCGCATGGGTGTCTATTTCGAGGAAGAAGTGCAGCGGCGATACCCGGAGTTCCCTACTCGAAAGGGCGAATGGAGCTGGGAAGATTACTTGCCGCCGATTAGTTCATCCTTACGGCGATTAGCCGCCAGTTATAGCTGATGTCTGCGAGAGCTGAGTAAACCATGCCTTTTGTGGGGGACATATTTTCGCAACTGACGGTTGCGGCGGACGCGGTGATCGTGCGGGAAATCCGCGACGGCCAGGTCACGGGCGTGACCGGTGACACGCTGCTGGAGCTGATTCGCAAAGCGCGAACCTTTTTGGTGTCGAAGGGGCTCAAGAAAGGCGACCGCTGTGGCTTGCTTGCGCCGAACAGCATTCGGTGGGTCGCGATGGATCTTGCGATCATGGCAGAAGGGCTGATCGCGGTTCCGCTGTATTCGCGGCAGGCTCCGGCGGAACTGGTGACGATGATGAAAGACTGCACGCCGTCGCTGGTCTGTTGCGGAGATGCCGCGCTGCGCGATCGAATCCAGCAGATCTGGCCTGATGCGCCGCGGCATTTTTTGTTCGACGCAATCTTTGCGGGAACGGAAGGCGTGGCGCTCGAACGCCTGCAGGTGGGTAGCGATGATCCTGTCACGATTATCTACACTTCGGGAACTTCCGGCGAAGCCAAGGGAGTGGTGCTTACCGCAGCCAACGTCGGGTTCATGTTGGGTCGAACGTCGGATCGGCTCGATGCCTTGATGGATGGTCAACCGGGCCAGAACCGATCGGGTCAGGATCGATCGAGTCGGGATCGGGTGTTTCACTATTTGCCCTTCAGCTTTTGTGCATCGTGGATAGCGCTGCTGACGTTCCTGATGAGACGCTGCGTGGTTACGCTCAATACCGACTTGACGAAGATTGCGAGCGATCTGCCCGCGGTTGCTCCCGATTATTTTCTGAACGTGCCGCAGTTACTGGAGCGCATGCGCCGCGGAATCGACGAGCAACTGGAAAAAGCCGGAGGCATTGGGCTGGCGATTTACTCGCGCGCGAAGGACGCGTGGGCACGGCAGCAGGAAAAACGTCCGACGTCTGGGGACGGAATGTGGCTGTGGCTGGCGAATGCGCTGGTGTTTCCGAAGATTCGCGCCAGAATGGCTGGGCCCAACTTGAAGGCGCTGATCTGCGGTTCAGCGCCGCTGAATCCGGAAACGCAGCTCTACTTCCGCATGCTCGGCATTTCCGTCCTGCAAGTGTACGGTCTGACGGAAACCACTGCGATCTGCACAATGGACGATCCTCAGCACGTTGAGCCGGGCCGAGTCGGACCAGCGATTTCCGGCATCGAGATGAGGCTGGGAGAGAACGAAGAGATGATCGTGCGCGGACCGAATGTTTTTCCTGGCTACTGGAACCGTCCTCAACAAACCGCAGAGGTGCTGCGCGACGGATGGTTTCACACCGGCGATCAGGGCGAGATGGATGCATCAGGGAACTGGCGCATCGTGGGGCGGATCAAGAATCTGATTGTTCTCGGATCGGGGCACAAGATCTCGCCGGAAGCGATTGAAGATGCGATTGGGCGCGCCTTGCCTGGCGCGCAGCAGGTGGTTTTGGTCGGCAACGGCCGCGGATACCTTTCCGCGATTGTCACTGGTAGCGTGACTCGACAACAAGTGCAGGCCGCGCTGGATGCCGTGAATCCGCAACTGCCGCATTACAAACAGGTGCGGGCTTTTTATCTCCGCACAGAGCTGTTTTCAATCGACGAAGGCACGCTTACGGTGAACGGAAAACTGAAACGCGACCTGATCGCATCACGAATGAATCGCGAGATTGAAGAAACGTACCGTGCGGTGAAAACGGCATGAAGGCATCACCCGCGGCTCACGACGGCAAGGCGTTGTTTTGGGAGTTGAGGGAAGGCGTCATCGAACTCGCGCTTCGCCGCGAGCCTTGCAACGAAATCGGCTCGCTCTCGCTCGACGAACTGGAACGATTTGCCGATGCGTTCGAGGGTCTCCAGCGCGAGGCTCACGCTCTCATTATCTATAGTGACCTGAAAGCCGGCTTTTGCGCCGGCGCCGATTTGCGCGAGCTTTACCAGCGATCGCAGGCAATGGACAAAGCCGAAGCGCTGAAGGGCGTGCGCGATTTTCTGGAGCGCATTCATCGCGTGCTGAATCTGATTGATGCGGCGCCTTTAACCACTATCGCCGCTGTACACGGAGTCACCTTTGGTGGAGGGTTTGAGCTGGCGTTGGCTTGTGACCTGATCATTTCCGACAAGATGGCGCGCTTTTGCTTTCCCGAATTGCGGTTGGGGCTGATCCCTGGTTTCGGTGGAATCCCGCGGCTGAAGCGGGATCTGGGGAATGCTGTGGTGCGAGATTTGTTGCTCACGGGCCGCAGCTTCAATGCGACTAAGGCGCAGCAGATAGGACTGGTGAGCCAGGTCGTGGCCGAGGGCGAGGCGCTGCGGGCAGCCCGAGCGACGGCGGCGCAACTAGGAAAATTCGATCTCGATACTGCTGCCGCTGCGAAAAGGTTCATCAAGCCGATCCCGCATGAAGAGCTGCGACAGGAGATCGACCTGTTCTGCGAATTGTTTTCGCGACCG
>Ga0302325_10034434_pt1 | contig 10357 bp, 6 predicted proteins | sample Palsa_T0_2_FD_201948 | JGI IMG/M metagenome (GOLD analysis project Ga0302325, IMG submission 201948) | Peat permafrost microbial communities from Stordalen Mire near Abisko, Sweden - Palsa_T0_2 | ecosystem: Environmental > Terrestrial > Soil > Palsa > Peat permafrost | place: Sweden: Abisko...
AGCCGCTGACCAGCAAGTATCACGACTGGTAACGCCAGATACGACTGAAAAACTCAGACGCTCCGAATATCAGGACAATCAACCCGGCATAAGTGACAAGTCGTACCGAGCAAAAAGACGCACCCGCCCGACTCGATGCGCAACATGGTGAGCCTCGAGAAGCTGTGGGTCGATGACAACCCCCTGACCGACCTACCAAGCGGGCTGGGTCGGCTCAAGCGTCTCAAGACTGTGGATTTCACGCCGGGCCCAGGATGGGTCGGCCCGCCCGCGGCGGTAATTCGGGGCGGGACGGCAAACCTTCTGGAGTGGCTGCGGAACAGGGGACCGGAACCGCAGCGGCGGGCCAAGCTGGTGATCGTCGGTGAGGGCGGCGTCGGCAAGACCTCGCTAGTCAAGGCTCTGACGGGAAAGCCTCATGACAGGGAGGAGCCTAGGACGCACGGCCTGAGCGTCCAAGAGCTGGCGATCGAGCATCCGGAGAATGCGGACGTCGTCATGCGCCTGTCGGCGTGGGACTTCGGCGGCCAACAGATTTATCAGGGCACGCATCAGTTCTTCCTCACCGACCACTGCCTGGTCGTCCTGGTCTGGAACGCACGTCAGGAATGGGAAAAGGGCGACCTCGGCAAATGGCTCGACGTGATCGAGGCGCGGGCCCCGAAGGCCGCGGTCCTCCTGGTGGCAACCCATTGCGCCGGCTCCGCCGCGGACATGCCTCCGGCCAGCCTGCTGGTGGGCTACCGGCAGATTACTGGCTGCTTCACGGTGGATTGCGCGGCCCGGACGGGCATTGACGAACTCCGCGACGGCCTAGCCGAACAAGCCTCTCGCCTGCGGATCATGAGGGCCGCTTGGCCCGCCACCTGGCTGCGTGCCCGGGAGGCATGCCGCGACGCAGACCGGGACTACGTCAGCCGGGGCGAGCTCTACCAGCTTTTCGCCAACGCCGGGGTCGGTGAGCCCGGCAGACAGTGGGAGCTGGCCAGGGGACTGACCGAACTCGGCGAGATTCTGGATGGCAGCCAGGAAGAACAGCCGTACGACGTAGTCGTGCTGCGCCCGGAGTGGCTCAGCACGCAGATCAGCAAGATCCTCGACTCTAGTGAGGTAACCGCCCGCGGCGGCCTGCTGACCAGACAGGACATGGCCAGGGAATGGGCAGGGATAGAGCCTGCGGTGCGTGACCACCTGCTGGACATGATGGACCGTTTCGACCTGTCCTACCGGGTCGACAGCCGCGACCGCGACGCACTCGCCGTCGTCGTCGACTGCCTGTCTAAGGACCCACCCGCCGACCTGGGCCGCGAGTGGGAGACCGGGCGGGGCGGTGAAGCCCGGGAGATCCGGATGCGCTACCACCTGCCCGGCTTGCTCCCCCCTGGGATACCCACCTGGTTCATCGCCCGCGAGCACCGGTTCGCCACCGGCCTGCGCTGGCGTCACGGGGTGCTGCTGCGCGACGCCCGCGGGGAGAACCTAGGCCTGCTGACGGCCGACCGCCAAAGGGGCGTCATCGACCTGGCCGTGCGGGGCCCGCAGCCTGGGCCGTTCTGGCGGCTGCTGGACGACGGCCTGACCGAGACGTTCGACCGTTACCCCGGCCTGACCGACAGGGTCCGCCGCGAGGTGCCCTGCTCCTGCCGGGGTACCGAGCCGCCCGGCTGCTCCCAGCTGTACGACTACGACGACCTAAACCGGGCACTGAGGGACGGCCACACCGTCCAGTGCCACGTCTCCGGCAAGCTCATCGACGTCACCGAGTTGCTCTACGGCATCCCGCCCGCGGTCGTGATGTCCGACCGCGCGCTCACCAGCGACGAGTTCGAGCGCGGCATCAACCGCATCCTCGCCGCGCAGGACGCGCAGACCAGCCAGATCCTCAGCGCGATCGACGAGGGGCCAGAACTGATCCGGTACCTGTTCACCAAGACCTGGCAGCAGATGCGGACTAACTGCCCCAACGTTTTCACGCTGACCAAGAAGAGGCGCGTGCCCGGTGTAGCCTCCTCCTACACGCTGCGGCTGTACTGCAATGAACCCGACGAGTGGCACGCGCTGCGCGATGGCGGGGGATGTTTTGAGTTCACCGAGGTCGACGACTGGCTGCTCAATCTGGCATCGCCGCTGAACAAGCTGCTCGCTGTCCTCAAGTGCGTCACGCCGTTCGCCGTCCCGGTTCTCGGCCTGGCCGCCGCCGGGCTCCACAGTCAGCTGAAGGACGACATGGACCGGATGCAGAACCTGCTCAGGGAACTGCCCGGGCCGGTCGACCTTCCCGAGGGCCCGCTGGATGACCTGCCGGACGACGTCCGGCACGCTGATGCCAAGCCGCGCTCTTACGCCTCCACTGACGCGGAATTCCGGCGCCTGGCCACGTTCCTGGAGGAGAAGGTACCCCCACGCGATCGGTGGGGCGGACTCTCTCAGCACGTCACACCCGAAGGGGACACCCTCTACCTCTGCCCGGAGCATCTCGCCCGGTACATGGCCCCGGCTCGAGACGGCCAGCGCTTACAGGTCCACACTGGTGCCGGGTCCAGGCGGGTGAACGGGACGCCGACGAGGGCCGCATCGACGGTGTGGTGAACCGAAAACCTCATCCTCCGAGGTGAGAGCCCATTCGAGCCCTCGTGGGTGCCGGACGCCGAACAGGTTGATCTGTGCTCGCCGCGCCCGCGTTCGTTCCGAAACGATGGGCGTAAATATTCGGCGTTATACGGGTGATCGAAGATCAGATCACTACCCTCCGGCCGTATAACGCTAGATACACGGGTGATCATCGCTCAATTTTTCGGAGAAGATATGCGGAGATGATCACCCGTGTATCACTCGTTATGTATGCCTGCGGTTCTACAACGGATGTGTGGCCAGGTGGCGCAGGAACGGTTGATCTGCTCGGCCAGCCGGGTAACGTATCCCAGTGGCGTTGGCGATGAGCAGCGGACCATGCCAGCCTCCGCGGGGAGGGTTGCGATTGCCCGCGTCACGCGCGGCCGTGGCGTGATCGAGACCGAACTGGGGGACGGGCCGTTGCCGCGAGGGCTACCAGCCGGGTGCCATTGGGCCGACTCGAATGCCGGATGCTAGGCGCCTATGTAGTTGCGTCCCACCAGGGCACAGGCGAGACCATAACCGCGTGAAGTCTGTCGGGCTGGGTTCAGATCCGGCGCTTCTTGTCACTGGTAGCAATCCGCAGGGGCAGGCGGTGTCCGCTGCTGCCGCAGCGCTCTCGTGGTCGCACCCGTACTTGACCGCGTCACAGTTGTGGACGAGCAATTCAACGGGGTCGGACCTGCCACGATACGACGGCGTCAGCAATCGGCCGTGATCATCCTCTACCAGCCCCGCCCGCACAACTCCCGCCTCCGCCACGCAGCGGCAGCGACCCTGTCTCGCACGGACCCGCAGGCCTCGCACCGATTTTCGCGCAATCACGGCGTCCCAGCGGGCATCCGGGACTAGTCAGCGGATAATACGATTGATAGGAATAGAACACTTTAGGTCGCAAGGTGGGGATGGGGATTAAGCGGTGGGATGGTGGTCCGCGGTCATGCGAAGCCGTGCTGAGCAATGGACCTATTTGCGCCTGCCGGATCAGCCGGAAGGCAAGATCGGGCCCGAGTCGGCTTATCTCAGCGTGTTCTTGCGCTCGGCGCATGTCAGCGATGTGCGCCGGGGGCTGCGCAAGTTCTACGGCGCGGTGAACTCCTCGATGACGCTGCCGACCAGGTCCGGGACTGCCGCCACATTCTTGTCGACGATCAGCCCTGCGCCCCTGCGTGACGTCGATCCGGACCACCTGGATCGATATGTGCAGCTCAATCACCGGCTACTTGGGCCGGTCCCGTATGTAGGCGGCGATGTGGAGGCCGAAGTGGGCCTGTTCTCGGTCGCCTCAAGCGACTTGACGGGCCCGTACCTTAAGCTGCTTGATTCGCTGTCGCAGGCGGCTACCGTGGCGTTCATCGGCGTCGCGCTGCCTTTCGTGGAGCCGATCAAGGAAGGGATCAACTTGCTCGCGGGCGCCAGCGACGGCGTCGCGCTTGAGATCGGTTTCTCCACGACCTGGCGTCCGCTGCGGAGCGGTGTCGTGGTAGCTATCCGGGCTCCCGCCTCGGGCTCGGCCAGCTACCGGATCAACGAGGCCGACGGGCGGCTTCTGAGCGAGGCCGGTGCCCTGGTGGCGGATCAGCCCTATCTGGTTCTCGAGATCAGTGCAGAGCCTCAGCGTAATGACTGGGCGTCGATACCGGACCTGGCCGTCGGATGGGCCGACGTGCAGCGTGAATACCGGGCTGGAGACGCAGGCCGTACCAGCGAGGCGCTGAACGCTTTCCGCCGTATCGCGCTGACCTGCAACGACCTGCTGTTCGATGACGCGCTGCGGCTGGCGGAACGAGCATCGGCGGTGTACGGCGATCTCGGACCGCCCACTCCCAGCGTCCGCGGGATCGGGGACCGCGCGGGGCTCCCGCCGCTGGCCGAGCTATCACCGTTCGCGTCCTGATCTGGCCTATCCATGCCCTCGTCGCAGGAGTACCTCTTCCGTCGTGGTGTCCAACTCCAGCAGTCGGGTCAGGTCGCCGAAGCCATCGCCGTCTACCGCGAACTCGTGGCGACAGACCCTCGGGTCAGCGCGGCCTGGCTCAACCTGGCCATGCTCCTCCAGCAACGCGGCTCAGCCGAGGCTTACGCGGCGTTCGCCGAGTTTATCCGCCGCGCCGGCCGACCACCCCATGGTCGGCCTTGCTGCCAGTGCCCTGAGCGAAGCCGGTCTCCCGGTGCCGGATTCGGAGTACCGCGATGACGGCACCGAAAAGCCGCCCACGGTCCAGTTCATGATCAACACCGGCGGCAAGCGGGGACTCATGCTTGCCGATAACGATTCCGGTGTCGAACCCGGTCTGCTCCTGGAGGCTCTCGGCGAATTCATCGAGGCTGACTCATGGCTGGATGCCTACCTGTTCCTCACGCTTCACCCGGAACTGACCAGCGGCCTGGCTTTCACGCTGCTCGACATTTACGCCAGCCAACCGGACGATCCGCAGATGGCGCACCAGGCCGAGGTCAACCTGAACGTGCTGAACCGCGCCCGCGAGACCGGCCTGCTGGCTGCGTTCGCCGAGGCAGACCAGACTCCAGCCGGAGAATTCGGCCGTCTGGTCCGGGCCAAACGCGAGATCGAACCGGTCTTGCTGGGATTCAACGGGCTGACCCGCGACGAGGTGTGGCGGCGGCTGGACGATTCGCCGTGGCTCGGGCGCGACGACGACACCTACCTGCTGCTCGCCCGACGCGCCGAGGGGGACAGCGACGAGGGCCGTGCCGTCCTCGCGGATCTGAGCCTCATGTTCGAGCGGCACGCTCGCGGCGAGACAACTCCAGATGCCGGCGACGAGGACCACGGTCCCGGCCAGGACCTGGCCAGCGAACTGGAACAAGCCGCCCGGTCGGCAGCGGACGTAGACGCCAGCCAGGTCGCGCACGCGGGTGAGGACCTGCTCGGCCATGGTGACGAGAGACTGAGCAGATTCTGGCGCGTAGACGTCGCGCGGATCACAGCACAGTGCTACCTGCGAACCGGTGAGGCAGCCGACGATGCTGCCTCGCTCAGCCGGGCCGAGGAGATCCTGGCCTCGGTCACTACGTTGCCGGAGGCAGGAAGCTGGCAGGACGTGGCCGTCGCGGTCACCCGTGGACAAGTCGCCATCTCTCTCTACGAGAAGACCGGAGACGAATCGGCGCTGACCGAGGCGGCCCGGCGACTGGCCTCCGTCCGGCAGCGAGTCGGGCGGTACCGCACCTACGAGCCGCCGATCCTGCGCGTGCTGGCCAGTATCACCACGTTGCAGGCCGAGCGAACCGGTGAGGCCGGGCTGATACGCGAGACCATCGGACTGCTGGAGGCTGCCGGGCGCATCACACCACGGACCGGCATGTCGTGGCTCGTCAATCAGACTGCCCTGATCAGGGCATTTCTATGGATGGCGCAGGGCGACCAAGCTGTCCTCCCTCGCTGCGGACGGATCATTAGCGATCTCACTCGCCGGTTCGGCACCGAGCCAGGGATACGGGGGAAGGTGCACGAAATGGCAGGCCGGGTCGCCAGCAGCCGGTTCAGGTGGACCCAGGACATCGCCGACCTTGACGCGGCCGTGCAATCTTACCAAGCCGCGCTCAAGTTCCCGGAAACCAGTCGCGCGGACCGAGCCCACCTCGACAACAACCTCGCCTTCGCATTCAGTCGCCGGTACCAGGCAACCGGCGACGCAGGGGACCTAGAGCAGGCCCGGCAGCATGGGGAAGCCGCGGTGCATGCCATGCCCAGCGAGGCTCCGGCGGCAATACTGGCGCGGCGGAACCTGGCCGGCGTCTACTCCGCGCTCGGGACAGGCGAGCACGACAGTCGCGCGGCGGAGCTGCTCCGGCTCGACCTGCGGGTCCAGCCCGACGGCCCGGATCGCACCATCGCCGCGCTTAACCTCGCGCTCCTGCTTTTCCAAACTGCCTTTACCGAGCGCGCCGGCACGAAGGACACCCTCGCTGAGGCGTACGCGGCCTACACCCAGGCGATGCAGAATCTCGACCCCGAGCTAATGCCCTGGGAGTCGGTCGAGTTCGGCGATCAGCTCGGCCGGCTGCTTCTGACGCCAGGCATATGGGAGCCAGCCGCCGTCTCGTTCGGCCGGGCGATCGAAGGAATCGAGGTCCTGTCCCGCGTGATCCCGGCTAACCAGTGGGGGGCGGAAGTGGGCCAGAAGCTGGACCGGATCGTCCAGCTCGGAGCCTACTGCGCGGGACGCGCAGGCTACATCGAACAGGCGGTCAGCTGGCTGGAAACCCACCGCACCCGGGCGATGCGGAACGCCCTGCGCCTTGACACCAGCACCCTGACCAGGCTGGCGGCGGCCGGTCACGATGAACTGGCCCGCAGCTACGCCGCCCGGGCCAGCGAGATCCGCTCCTACAGAAGAATTCAGGAAGGCGAGGACGGCCACACCTTCCTGCGTCAGCGGCAGCGCATCCTGCACGACCAGCTCACCCAGCTGTCGCAGCGTATCCGGGCAGTACCGGGATTCGAAAGATTCGGCCTCACTCCTGATGTCCGGGACGCCTACCGCGCCGCCGCAGAGGGCCAACTGCTCTACGTGGCCGTCACCAGTTTGGGCGGGCTCGGGTTCGCTGTTGACGGCACCACCCGGACTATCAGCCTGACGGAATTGCCGGAGATCCACGCGGATGCTCTCACTGAGCACGGGAACCGCTACCTCGCTGCGCTCGACGCCTACCGGACGAATCCCTCAGACGGGTCGACTCTGCGCGCATGGCTTGCCGAACTCGACAAGATGCGCAGCTGGCTCTGGACAGCCCTGGTCGAGCCGCTGCGCGACGTCCTGACCGCTTCACGCCCGGTCACGTTCATCCCCTCCGGCCTGCTCGGACTGCTTCCGGTCAACGCTGCTGAAAATGAGCATCAGCGGGCGATCGACATGACGGACTGGCGGCTCGCACCCAGCGCCCAGGCCCTGCTAACGGCCCGCCACTCAGCCGCCCGGGCCCACCAGACCGCTGCCCTTGCCGTGCTGGACCCGCAGCCTACCGACTTCGCTCCACTACGCTGGACAGAAGTGGAAGGGGCCGCGCTCCGGGCTCAGTCAGGTCCACTGACGCGACTGGCCGGCGAGGACGCGACCACCGAGGCCGTGCTTCGCGCAATGCCCAACCACACCATGCTTCATTTCGCCTGCCACGGCACCGCCTATCTGAACCGGCCGATGGACAGTTACCTGGCGCTCGCGGAGCATGCGAAGCTGACTCTGCAGACACTGACTGACGAAGGCCGGCTCTGGGGCGCCAGGATGTGCTTCCTGTCCGCCTGCGACTCCGGTGTCGCCGGGACGGCCGCACCGCAGGAAGTTGTCGCCCTGCCCAGCGCGCTGATCCAGCTAGGCGCCGCAGCCGTGATCGCCAGCCAGTGGCCGGTCAACGATGCCGCCGCAGCCGTCCTGGCCCTCCGGTTCTACCAGGCCTGCAGTGAGGGAGTGCCACCGGCCACCGCTTTCGCCTACGCCCAGCGATGGCTGCGTACCGCCACCCGCAGCCAGATCAGCGCCCTGCTGCGGAGTCAGGCCGACGACGTCACCGGCATAGGAAGCCTCATCGCCGACCTGCCGCTGGTGCGTCTACCGTTCGCGAACGTCCAAGACTGGGCGGCATTCACCTACACCGGCTGCTGACCAGGCCAGTCCGGCTTGCGGATGTCGCTGTTACCCGTCACTGGTTACTGACGCGCGGCCGCCGTTGCTTCGAAGACGACGCGCTGTTCGACGAAAGCGGGCACATAACTAGCAGATCTGTGCACCGTTTCCAAACGCTTGACTCCCTGGGCAGGGGAAAATATTCGGCGTTCTGGCTACGAGATTTTACTACTGTGGTCACTCTATGTAGCTGAAGTTCCTCCTCCTGTCGATTTCCTGTTGCCACGGTAGATCACGATGACGCTTGGCGTTATAGGAACCGATCTGCCAGCGGCGATTACGAGCCGATGCTCGCTATGCTGTGGGCCCGCCTGAGCCGCCGGTTCAGGCCGGGAGTATCGGGGCGGGAGAACGTACGAAGATGGAGTGGTCAGCCGAATAGTTCGCGGAGCACGGCGGCTGATCTCGGGGATACGGGTTCATCTGGGTAGAAGTTTGCGCATATCTGCAGGGCCGCGTCGGCTGATTCGACTCCGACGATGCCGGCGAGCAGGAGAAGATCATCGATGTCACGCGTTCTGGCCGCGCGTGCCTTCATCGCGAAGATGTGACGTGGTGAGGCGGCCATGACGCGCAGCCCGGGATGATCAAATACGCGGCGCTTGTCAGCGTCCTCCTTGCCGGAGATGTAGGTGCTTGCCTGCTCGTTGAGCCACCAGCGGGGAAGGCCGAGGTCCGTCGCGACCTGCATGGCCTCTTCGTGGACGATTCCATGTGGCTTGAACATCGCATCGACATCGCGGGTGACGCGGGCAGCGTCGTAGGCCAGCGCCATAGCGGCGCCGCCCACAATAAATAGGTCTGCCACGACGCCTCTGCGGACGAGGCGCTCACCCAGCGCGGTGAATGCCCGTTCAAGCTCTGCCCGGCCAAAGAGGACACTGCCGGCCTCGCTCACGCGGCCTCCAGATCCCTGGCGGACAAGTAGACGCCATGCTTCCTGAATGCTGCTGGTGCCCAGACCAGTGCATCGGCGCGCTGGATTTCCAGTTCCGCAGGGAACCAGGGCTGCTGCAGGACTCTCATCTCAGCCCACTCAGGCGGGGCAAGATCATGCTGCGCCGCTAGGTGCTCCGCTAGCGCCGCTAGCAGCGCGTCCCACCGCTCGTCGCCGGCTGGCGGTGGCTCATCCCGCAGCAAAGATGACTGGATGTCTTCCGGTTCCCACCGGTACTCCTCGAGGAACTCCCACACAAGCTTCCATCGCGTCTTGCTCTCGGCCGTCCGTACCAGGCGGCTGGCCAGATCGACCAGGGTCATAGGGCGGTAGCCGGTCACCGGGTTCCTCCCTTGCGTGCGAGTCCTTGGTCCGAGCATACGATGCGAGACGGGCCCGGCCCATGATCCCGGACGTTCACGCCAGCCCCGTCCCCGTACTCGGGTTCGTCGAAGAAGGCGGGTAGCTAAGCCTGGAGTGGCACCACCTCTCTGGCCGTGTCGACGATCCCGAGGGCCACCCTGAGTGCGAAGGAGGCCGGTTGCCAGTGACGAACCAAGTGACAACGCCCCCAGGCCACAGCAGATGCAGCCAGACTATGCCAGACAAGACCATCGGCCTGACGTGCCGAAACGCGACCTAGCCAGACACCGCCAGACGAAGCCTGCAGGCATGGCATGCAGAAGGTCAGGGGTTCGAATCCCCTTAGCTCCACCAGTTCAGAGGCCCGTTGGAACCGGATCAAGATCATCCGGGAGCAAAACGGGGAGCAAGAGGCTCGCTACCTTTTAATCATGGGTGGTCATGTTGCCGGTGCTCGCCGTCGCGGGCACAACGAAGGCTCGATTTACAAGGACGAGGCCAAGGGCCGCTGGTACGGCGCGGTGTCTTTCGGCTACGGTCCTGACGGTAAGACCTGGCGGCGGCACAAGGTCTCCGGCCGTACCAGGGCCGAGGTCGTCAGGAAGCTCAAGGAGCTCCAGGCCGAGAAGGACTCCGGCGTCCAGCCCGAGCATGCCTACACCGTCGAGCGGCCGCCGACGACTGGCTCGCCGAAGGTCTGGACGGCCGATCGGCCAAGACGGTCAGGCTCAACCATGACGTCCTCAAGCTGGTGACCGCGATCATCGGCGGCATCGAGCTGCGGCTGCTGACCGCG
>Ga0302325_10034435_pt1 | contig 10357 bp, 6 predicted proteins | sample Palsa_T0_2_FD_201948 | JGI IMG/M metagenome (GOLD analysis project Ga0302325, IMG submission 201948) | Peat permafrost microbial communities from Stordalen Mire near Abisko, Sweden - Palsa_T0_2 | ecosystem: Environmental > Terrestrial > Soil > Palsa > Peat permafrost | place: Sweden: Abisko...
TCGCGAACTACACCGGGCGCGCGCGCGACATCACGACGCTCATGCACGAGCTCGGGCACGCGTTCCAGCACTGGCAGAGCCGAGATCAGCGCGTGCTCGACTACATGTACCCGACGAGCGAGGCTGCCGAAATCCACTCGATGGCGCTGGAGTACCTCTCGTGGCCGCAGATGGAGCGGTTCTTCGGCCCCGCCGCGGGCGCGTATCGCCGGCAGCACCTGCTCGATGCGATCCTCTTCATCCCCTACGGCGCCGCGGTCGACCACTTCCAGCACATGGTATACGAGCACCCCGGCGCCTCGCCGTCCGAGCGGCACGCCATGTGGCAGGAGGTCGAGCGCCGCTACTTGCCGTGGCGCGACTACGGCGACCTCGCGTATCCGGCGAAGGGCGGCCTCTGGCAGGAAAAGCAGCACATCTACCTGTCGCCGTTCTACTATATCGACTACACGCTCGCGCTCTGCTGCGCGCTGCAGTTCTGGGAGCGCGCGACCGCCGACCGCGAGTCGGCGCTCGGCGCCTACGTCGCGCTCTGTGCGCGCGGCGGCGACGCACCGTTTCAGACGCTCGTGCGCTCCGCCGGCCTCCGCTCTCCGTTCGAGCCAGGTGCGCTCGAACACGTGGTCTCGCGAGTTCGCGCGGAGTTGTAAGCGCTCACGGACCTCCAACGAGTTTGCCTATATCATCGCTCGCCCGGAACTGGAGCTTATGGCAGCAAGCACGCTCCTCGCCCCGCTCCCGTACGAGGCGTGGGAACCAACCAAGACCACGCTGCACCTGTGGTGCCAGATCGTCGGTAAGGTGCGCCTGCGCTACACGCCGTCGCGAAACCACTGGTGGAACGTCACGCTCCTACCGACGGCACGCGGTCTTTCCACGCTGCGCATGCGCGACGCCGACACCTTCTTCGAAATCGAGCTCGACTTCATCGACCACGCCGCGCGGCTTCGCTCGAACCGCGCCCACGCGCCGGCGACGTTTCCGCTGCAGGACGGCCTGTCGGTGGCAGATTTCTATCGCCAGATAGTGCAGCTGCTCGCCGGCATCGGCGTGGACGCGCACATCGTCGCCAAGCCGTACGGCGTGCCGATGACGACGCCATTCGCACAGGACCGCGAGCATCATGCGTACGATCGCGTGATGGTGCGGCGCTGGTTCGACGCGCTGCTCTGGACGGCGAACGTGTTCGAGGAGTTCGCCGGCAGCTTTCTCGGCAAGGAAAGCCCGGCGCACGTCTTCTGGCACGCCTTCGATCTCGCACTCGCCCGGTACTCCGGGCGCGCGGCCGCCGGCCCGCCGAAGGACGATCCCGTGCAGCAGGAAGCCTACTCGCACGAAGTCATCGCGTTCGGCTTCTGGCCGGGCGACGAGAAGACACCCGCGCCCACCTACTACACCTACACCGCTCCGGAACCGCAAGACCTCACGGTGCAGACACTGCGGCCTGATGCCGCCGGGTGGTATCCCTCGGGGAGCGGACACCTCGGCGCGTTGCCGTACGAGACCGTGCGCACCGCGCACGACCCGAAGACGACGCTGATCGAGTTCCTCCGCTCGGGGTACGAGTCGGGTGCCCGCACGGCGAAGTGGGACGTCGCCGCGCTCGCACGCCACTTTTCGGCGCCGTAACCTCGTTTGCGTGCGGCGGGAGACGCCGGAGGTACGGTGAAGGGCGCTCGATGGACCGTCATCGCGCCCTCGCTTCGCTCGTTGCGGGACTCGCCACGTTCGCGCTCGGCGGCTCCCTCGGCGCCCACGCGGTGGGTGCTGCGCCTCGCGCGCCGGTCTTCGTCGCAATGGAGACGTCGCTGGGCGCGATCGTCGTTCGCCTCGACGCCGCGCGCGCGCCGCGCACCACCGCGAACTTTTTGCGCTACGTCACGACGCACGCGTACGACGGCGCGACGTTCTACCGCTTCGTGCCGCGACGGCACCGCAGCGGCGGGCGCGTCACGATCTCCGTCATTCAGGGCGGCCTACAGACGAAGCTCGGCGAGCACGCGGTCGACCATTTGCGGACGATCCCTCTCGAATCGACCGCGATGACCGGTCTCTCGAACGTCGACGGCACCATCGCGATGGCGCGCGACGTTGGGCCCAATACCGCAAGCTCCGAGTTCTTCATCAACCTGGGCGACGACACCGTCCTCGACGCTGCGAGGTTCAAGGACAAGCACGGCTACGCCGTCTTCGGACGCGTCGTGCGCGGCATGAGCGTGGTCCACGCGATCGCGGCCTCGCACACGAAGCCGGATCCGCTGATGACGGCCTTGCTCGATCCGCCGATCACAATCGTTTCGATGCGAGTAGTGACTCTGTAACCACAGCGGCGTGCACTCCAGGGCGCGCCGAGCGGCCGAACGCTAGACCCCGTGCAGCTCCAAGAACATCGTGAGCGCCCGGCCGCCGTTGCGCTCGATGTCGGCGGCGACCTCGCGGAACCCGAAGTGATCGTAGAGCCGGCGCGCGACGACGTTGTCGCGGCGCACGCTGAGGGACACGCCGTGATGCCGCACGCGCGCATGCGCAATCAACTCGTGAAGCAACAGCGTACCGACGCGGCAGTAGCGTCGATCGGGAACGACGGCTATCGCCAGTTCGCCGACGTCGGCGCGGAGGTAGCCGTAGCCGTGCCGAGCGTCGTCGAAGAGCCGCATCCACGCCGCACCGACAAGGCAGCCGTCGATCTCGGCGACCACGCCCACGTCCCCGCCGCGCCCCCAGCCCTCGACGTAGAGCGCTAGGTCGGGGCGCAGGCGGACGGCCGCGATGTCGCCCGCATTCTCCTCGAGGCGCGCCGCTTCGGCGAGCATCTCCCAGAGGAACGGCTCGTCCGCACTGGTCGCTAACCGGAGCGTGACATTGTGCGCGTCGACTGGCCGCGGGGCCGGCGGGGCCGCAAACTGTGGAAGAAGCGCGACGCGCGAGATTCCCATGCCTGGGATAGTACCCGCGAACTCGTGGGGTTTCATCGGTACCGACTACCTAATGCCTGGGATCACGTCCGCCAGTACCCAGGTGCGAATCTCAGCGGCCTGCGTCAACGACTGCTCGCGCCGAAGCAAGCGTGCGATCGACCTGCGACTGGACGGCCTGCGCGGCGGCGATATGCGCGGCGAACGGCGGTTGGAACGATCCGCCGATCGTGCCGGCGATGCCGAACACCTGCTCGCGGAGGCGGTCGGGTTTCGATATGCCGTCTTCGTCGCGCCGATCGTCCGCCGTTAATTCGCTCCGCACGGCGGCGAGCGCCGCGATTCGTGCAGCCGCGCCCGCGCCGCCTCCGCGGCGCAGCACGCGGACTTGGCGATCGATCGAATTCAAGAGCACGTCGATCGCCGAGACGTCGTCGTACAGCGTGTGCAGGAACGCATGACGAACGCGGAGCTCGTCCGGAGTCCACGGACTGCGCGGATCGGCGCGCAGCGTGAACGGCTGCGAGAGCGTGCGGCCGGCGATGTGGAGGCGGATCGCGTAGTCGCCCGGCAGCGCCTCGGCCCCGGTGAGCGGCCCCGCATTCTGCAGCGTCGTACCGGTCCAGCGCACCGGGCCGTCCTCCAAGCCGTCCCACGCGAGGCGGTTGTAGCCCGCCGCGTTGCTCACCCAGTGCTTCGTCCCGTCGTCGGTCACGTACGAGCCACGCAGATGACGGACCACGCTTCCCTGCGCGTCGACGACGTCGATCGCCGGACGCACCGCCGACGGAGCCGTCTGCCAGAACGTGATGAGCGCCGGGCCCGAGGGATTCGGGCCGACGAACACGTTCGAACCTTGGCTATTGTTGTCGCCGCCCTCGATCGGCGCCCACTGTGCCCACAGTGTCCCGGGGCGGAGCGGGAAGAGGTATGGCTCGCGCCCGATGCGCGCGGATTCCTGAATCGGCGTCAGGTCGTCGAGGATCCAGAACGAGCGACCGTGCGTCGCGACGATGAGGTCGTTCGCACGCGGCTGCACCTGGAGATCGTACACGGGCACGGCGGGCAGGTTGAATTGGAGCGGCAGCCAGCTCGCGCCCGCGTTTCTCGAATACCAGACGCCCTGCTCGGTGCCGGCATAGAGTATCGCCGGATCGCGCGGGTCGGCGCGGAGCACGTGCGTCGACGCGTCGCGCGGCAACCCGGCGTCGATGCGCCTCCACGTGGCGCCGGCGTCGCTCGTCGCGAAGAGGTACGGTTGGCGGTCGCCGAGATCGTGGCGATCCACCGCGATGTACGCCGCGCCGGCGTCGCCCGGGGACGGGTCGATCGACTCGACGCGCGCGTAGCGCGGAAGCTGCGCGGGCGTCACGTTCTTCCATGTGGCTCCGCCGTCGTGCGTGAGGTGGACGAGACCGTCGTCGCTGCCGGCCCAAATCGTCTGCGGATCCTTCGCCGATGGCGCGATCGCTAAGAGCGTATCGTAATACTCGGCGCCGGAGACGTCGAGCGTGATCGGGCCGCCCGACGCACGCTGATGATCGGGCTCGTTGCGCGTCAGGTCGCCGCTGATCGGCGTCCACGTGCGCCCCTCGTCCGACGTGCGGAAGACGGCGTCGCCGCCGAAATACGCCACATGTGGATCCTGCGGCGAGAACGCGAGCGGCGAGTTCCAGTTGAAGCGGTAGGCCTTGCCTCGCAGCCCCTCAAGAGAAGTGAACGCGTCGCGCGGCCAGGGCTCGACGTCGATGCTCTGCTGTGCGTGCCGATCGAAGATCGACAGCGCGCCATCCTGCGTGTCGCTCCAGATGCGGTCGGGATTCGCGGGATCGAAGAGCGCCCACGTGCCGTCGCCGCCCGTGATGCCGATCCAGTCGCGCTCGATCACGCCGATGCCGTTGCGGCTGTTGGACGGGCCGCACCACGTGCTGTTGTCCTGGAAGCCCCCGCAAATCTCGTAGGGATCGCCGAGGCTGTAGCCGACGTGGTAGACCTGTCCGATCGCGAGGTCGAGCGGCATGAACCACGACTTGCCCGCATCGTTCGAGAGCGCGATTCCACCGTCGTTGCCGTTGATCAGGCGCTTGCCGTCGGCCGACCACCACAGCGCGTGGTTGTCGACGTGGATCGCGCCGGTCAGGTGCTTCCAGGTCCGGCCGGCGTTCTTCGATTCCGAGAGGTACATCGACACCGCGATCACGTGGTTCGCGTCGTGCGGATCGACGGCGATGTGCGAGAAATAGAACGGGCGCTGCTCGGGCATCGTGTCCGTCGACACGCGCGTCCAGGTCGAGCCGGCGTCGTCCGATCGCCACACGGTCCCGCCGTTCGCCTGCACGAGCGCGTAGACGCGCTGCGGGCGGCTCGGTGCGATCGCAATGCCGATGCGGCCGAGCGGTGAACCGGGAAAGCCGCCACCGGTGATGCGCCGCCACGTCGTGCCGCCGTCGACCGATTTGTAGAGGCCGTCGTCGCTCCCGCCGCTCGACGCATACCAGGGTTGGCGGCGGAACTGCCATATCGCGGCGTAGAGCACGTGCGGATCCCGCGGATCGCGTGCGAGGTCGGCCGCGCCGCTCGCGGCGCCGACGAACAGCGTCTTGCGCCACGACGCCCCGCCGTCGGTCGTGCGATAGATGCCGCGATCGGGCGAGTCCTTCCACGGATCGCCGAGCGCGGCAACGACGACGTCGCTCGAGTTCGCCGGGTCGATCGAGATGCGCGCGATCTGCGACGTCGCGGTGAGCCCGCGGTGGGTCCAGGTCTTCGCACCGTCGCGCGAGCGGTAGACGCCATCGCCCCACGAGACGTCGTTGCGCGGGTTCGCCTCACCGGTGCCCACCCACACGGTGCCATCGCTGCGGGGGTCGATCGCGATGGCGCCGATCGCGCCCAGCGGCTGCTTCTTCCAGACGCTCTGCCACGACACGCCGCCGTCGGTCGACTTCCACACGCCGCCGCCGGCCGCGCCGGCGTAGTAGAGCATCGCGTCGCGGTCGCTGCCGGCGGTCGCGGCCACGCGGCCGCCAGAGATCGCGGGCCCCACGGAGCGGTATTGGAGGCCAGGATCCGGGGTCGGCTCGGGGGAGCCGTGCGTGCGCGCCGGATGCGCGTGCCCCCGCGACGCCGTCAGCACGCGCGACGGTTCCGGCGCGGCGGCACCCTGGAACAGGACGGCGACGACAAACAGGCCCGTACAGGCGGCAATCGTTCTCGAGGGCATATGCGCTTCTGTGACGCCGCGCCCGCGCCGCCCTCGCGGCGAATGCGACGTCTGCATGCCAGCGGGCACGCCGCGTGGTATCATGCGCCCATGGCCCAAACGATCACGTCACCCCTGGGTTCCGTTCGCGACCTCGTGAGCGCGGCGGAATGGGAACAGCGCGTCAACCTCGCTGCGTGCTATCGGCTCGTCGCCCACTTCAAGTGGGACGACCTGATCTTCACGCACCTCTCGGCGCGCGTGCCGGGACCAGACCATCATTTCCTGATCAACCCGTACGGCATGATGTTCGACGAGATCACCGCGTCGAGCTTGGTGAAGATCGACATCGACGGCAACACGGTGATGGACTCGCCGTATCCGGTGAACCCGGCGGGGTTCACGATCCACAGCGCGATCCACGCGGCGCGCGACGACGCGCAGGCCGTGCTGCACGTCCACAGCCTGAACGGCGTCGCGGTGTCGGCGCAGGCAGGCGGCGTGCTCCCGATCTCGCAGCAGTCGATTTTCGTGCTCGCATCGCTCGCATACCACGACTACGAGGGCGTCGCGCTCAACGACGACGAGAAACCGCGCCTCGTAGCGGACCTCGGCGACAAGAATTTTCTCATGCTGCGCAATCACGGATTGCTCACGGTCGCCGAGAGCATTCCCGAGGCGTTCCTCCTGCTCTACACATTCGAGGCCGCGTGCACGATCCAAGTGCGCGCACAAGCCGGCGGCGGCGAACTCATTCCGATCGCACCGCAGATCATCGCCGGCGCCCGCGCGCAGGCGAGGAAAGTGACGAAGGGTGCGGGCGGAAACCTGGCGTGGCCCGGGCTGCTGCGCAAGCTCGATCGCATCGATCCCGGCTACGCGCGCTAGCGCGCACGGAGCGCTCCTCCATGGTCGACCGGCGCAGGTTTCTTCTCCAGGCCGGCGCCGCTGGATTGGCTCCGGCGTTGCTCGATGCGACGCCGGCGTCGGCGCCGGCGCCGGTCAGAACGTCGCTCGACGCCGCCCTCGTCCTCAGCGGAGGCGGCGCCCGCGGCGCATACGAGGCGGGTATCATCTGGAGCCTCGCGCGCAAGGCCGGCGTCCGCGACGGCCAGGTCCTACCCCCCTATCAGATCGTGTGCGGTTCATCGATCGGCGCGCTCAACGGGTGGTTCGTCGCGACCGGACAGTACTCGAAGCTCGCCGACGTGTGGCACACGATCGGGAGCGAGAACCTGCTGCGGCTCAAGCCGAAGTTCGAGAAGATCCCGGTCGAATCGGCGGGCGTGGTCAACCGCCTCGCCGACGCGCTGCGGCTGATTGGACTCTCGAAGAACGATCGCGGCGTGGCGGAGTCGTCGCCCGTCCTCGCATGGATGCACCGCGAAGTGGATCCGCGCATGCCGCTCCTCATGCCGCTCGTGTGGGCGGTCACCGACCTAAACCTGCAGCAGCCCGAGTACTTCTATCGCCTCCCCGCCGGGGTGACCGCGCCGCCCGACTATATCTTCGCCGCGCTCCGCCTGACGGTCGGGCCGCACGTCGTCGTGCGTGAGGCCACCGACGAACTGCTCCACCGCGCGCTCCTCGCGTCCTCCGCGATCCCCTTCGTGTTCGACCCCGTCGAGCTTCCCGGCAAGACCGGGGCGATTCGCAGCTACGTCGACGGCGGCGTGGCGAGCAACTCGCCGATCGGCATCGCGCGCACGATCGCGCGCTCGGTCGACGTGATCCTGCTCGACCCGCGCGAAGAAACCAACGATCTCCCGAACGCCGTCGAGGTCGGCGTCGCGGCGTTCCGTACCATGCAGCGCAAGATCCTCGAATCGGAGTTTCAGCAGGCCTACTTCACGTCGTTTGCGATCCAAGAACTGCGGAGGATCGCGCCGGATGCGCTCGCCCGCGTCGCGACGGACTCACCCGTCCTCGGCACCTTCCTCGAACGCATCCCGGTGACTGAGTTCGCCTACATGCGCCCCGAGAGCACGCTGCCGGTCGGCGTCGGCGGCTTCGACGACCAGGAGAACATCGGTAAGACGTTCGACCTCGGCGTTGCGGACGCCGAGAAACCGTTCACGCCGTACGACTGGGCGACCTTCGAGTACTGACGCACCCGTGTGCCGCAGTGCCGCAGCAAGCAGCGGCGCAGCACCTCAGCCGCGCAGCGTCGGCGGCGCGGCGCGTCAGCGGCGTAGTGCGACGAGCTGCGCCTCGAGCGCTGCGGGATCCGTCACCGGAAGTTGGCACGTGCCGGCCTCGCAGACGTACGCCGTGGGCTCGCCGCCGAGCGCGCGCTTTCCGCCGGCGATCGGCGCGAGGCGCGCGAGGGCGTCGAGGTCCGCGCCCTCGGCCGCACCGAGCGCCGCGCGATTCGGGAGAAACGTGCGGCGCAGCGGATCGAGCAGCGCGGGCGGCGCGCTCGTCCCGTGCGGCCAGACGATCACGATCTCCGCGGGCGTGTCGACGAAGTAGTCGAGCGCGAGGAGCATGTCGTGCAGCGCACCGGGCGTCGCGAGCGCCGGCGCGTATGCCAGCAGGGCTCGCTCGCCGATGCGCCGCCAGCGCGCGTCGCCGGTGAGCGTGTGCAGGCGCAGCACGTTGAGGAGGGCGACCGATGCTCCGGACGGCTCCGCTCCGTCGTGGCTCGGCTTCTCGCGTGCGACGAGCCGCTCGTGATCCGTCGCGCTGCGATACCAGCCGCCGCGCTCACCGTCCGCGAACAGGTGCTCCGACCGTTCGGCCAGCATGAGCGCCTCGCTCAGCCAACGCCGCTCGAAGGTCGCCTCGTACAGATCGAGCAGACCCGCGACGACGAACGCGTCGTCCTCGAGGAAGCCCGGCCCGGACGCCCGCCCGTCCTTCCAGCTCCGCTGCAGACGGCCGGCGATTCGCACGTCGCGGAGCACGAACTCGGCGGCGGCTCGCGCAGCTGCGACGTAGCGCGGCTCCGCCAGCACGCGGCCGCCCACGGCCATCGCCGAGATCATCAGGCCGTTCCATGCGCTCAGGATCTTCTCGTCGCGCAGCGGCAGCGGTCGCGCGCTGCGTGCCGCCAGGACGGTCGCGCGTTCGGCAGCGAGCCGCTCCCATTCGCGCTCGTCGGGGCGCGGCACGTACAGCACGCTGCGGCCTTCGAAGTTTCCTCGCCGCGTGATGCCGTAGAAGCGCACGAATGCATCGGTCCGCGCGCCGAGGAGCGCGCGGATTTCGTCCTCGCTCCACACGAAGAACGTGCCTTCCTCGCCCTCGGAGTCCGCGTCGGTCGCCGAGAAGAAGCCGCCGTGCGGCGCCGTCATGTCGCGCAATACGTAGTCGAGCGTCGTTCGCAGCACGCGCGCGAAGGCGGCCCGCTTCGTCACCTGCCAGGCCTCGGCGTATGCGAGCGCGAGCAGCGCGTTATCGTACAGCATCTTCTCGAAGTGCGGCACGAGCCAACGCTCGTCGGTCGAGTAGCGGTGGAACCCGCCACCGGCTTGATCGTGGATTCCACCCGCGGCGATCATCTCGAGCGTGTGTTCCGCCATCGCGAGCGCCGACGTATCGCCGCTACGGCGGTGGGCCCGCAGCAAGAAGCGCACGGGAAGGCTCGAGGGAAACTTCGGCGCGCCGCGCACTCCGCCGTGCACCGGGTCGTAGATCCGCGCCGTAAAGCGCAGCGCGGCATCGAGCGGCTCGGTTCCGGGCAGCGCGTCGCCGCCCGCCGCACCGGCCATCGCCGCGCGAACGGCCGTCGTGATCGATCGAGCGGCCTCCGCGACGCGCGTGGGCTCGTCGCGAACGATATCGGCGAGCTCCTCCAGGATCGAGAGTAGCCCGCGCGAGCCGGCGCGGTCGCCGTCGCGCGCCGGAAAGTACGTCCCCGCGAAGAATGGGCGGCGTTCCGCGTCGAGCCACACGCTCATTGGCCAGCCGCCCCGCCCCGACAGCGCCTGCACCGCCGTCATGTAGACCGCGTCGACGTCGGGCCGCTCCTCGCGGTCGACCTTGATCGCGACGTAGCGATCGTTCAAGACGCGTGCAACCTCGATGTCCTCGAACGACTCCGCTTCCATCACGTGGCACCAGTGGCACGTCGAATACCCGACCGACAGAAAGACCGGCACGCCGCGGCGTGCCGCTTCCGCGAACGCGTCGTCTCCCCACGGATACCAATCGACCGGGTTGTGCGCGTGCTGCAGCAGGTACGGACTCGTCTCGCCGATCAGCCGGTTCGTGAAGCGCGGCTTCTCGCCGCTGGCAG
>Ga0302325_10034437_pt1 | contig 10357 bp, 5 predicted proteins | sample Palsa_T0_2_FD_201948 | JGI IMG/M metagenome (GOLD analysis project Ga0302325, IMG submission 201948) | Peat permafrost microbial communities from Stordalen Mire near Abisko, Sweden - Palsa_T0_2 | ecosystem: Environmental > Terrestrial > Soil > Palsa > Peat permafrost | place: Sweden: Abisko...
CCGCCGCCATCCAAGGTGCCGGCAGGCGCAACCGCCGCAGCAATGTAAAAAGGAGAAGCGCGTTGGCGGCGTGCAGCAGAATGTTAACCCAATGAAAACCGGCCGGAGCCAGGCCCCAGGCGTCGCGCTCCATGCGCAACACCGTATAAACCATCGGGAAATATTGGGACGGCGAATCGCGTGAAAACCAAATTCTTTGCAGTCCGTCCGAAGCGGTGAGCAGCCGGTTATGTGTCACATAAACGTCGTCATCCCAAATGAACCCGGCGTGCCAGGCGGGTTGAAAAGCAAGAATGACGGCTGCGGCCAAAATCGCGGCCTGGAGGAAGAAACGGCCGGAACCGGCTTTCGGTTCAGTGAGCGCCATGGCCTTCCTTTGCGGCCAATAAAGCAGCCAATTGTTGACGGGCCGCCGCCAGATCGGGCTTGAGTTCCACAACCTTTTGGCTTTGGGCAATGGCCTCGTCCAACCGGCCTCGCCTCGCCAAAATTCCGGCCAGGTTGTAGCGAGCTTCCACAAATTCCGGCGCGAGTTCCACAGCCCGCTGGAAATGCTCCATCGCTTCATCCAGATGGCCTTGTCGCAGCTCGATATTACCAAGATCATTGTGAGCGAGGGCGTAATCGGGATTTAATTCTAAGGCCTTTTGGTAGGCGGAAGTGGCTTCAGGAATTTGTGCCTGTTGCAGCAAGGCGTAGCCAAGATTGCACCACGCGTCCGGTGCCGACGGGTCGATCTTGATTGCTTCCCGCAACGAAGCGGCGGCCGCAGCGAAGTCGGCCTTTTGCAAATAAGCCTTGGCCAGAGTTTGGCGGTTCACTTCGCTGTGTGGTTGAAGTTGGATGGATTTCAATCCTTCGCCAATAGCCTTGTCCACATGGCCCTGATGCAAAAAAATGCGGGACAGATCATTGTGAGCAGTGGGGTCATCCGGCAAAATCTCCAGAGCTTTGCGGGAGTGGTCAAGAGCCTCGCTCCATTGGCCTTGCTCGGTCAGCCATCGACTAAAATTATTGTGAGCGACAAGACAATTGGGGTAAACGCGTAAATCGGCTTCCCACATTGCACGACTGTCCTTGTAATCGCCCGTGTGACGCCAGGTTAGAATGGAGAAGAGGAGCGCCACCGATACGGCGCAAATTGCTAACGCTGGGCGGAGTCGAAGCCGTGTGGCCGCTAAATCACGCAAGCCCCAGGCGGCCATAATCCACAGACCGATGCCCGGCAGGTAGCTGAAGCGATCCGCCATCGCCTGTCCACCCGTTTGCACAAGGCCGATCACTGGCACGAGCATGCCCAAAAACCAAAACCAGCCCACGAAAAGATAGGGAGAAGTCCGCACCCGCCAAAGAGCGAAGCCGGTGATTCCAGCCAGCAGCACGAGCGCGCCGATGATTTGCCACGAGCGCCATTCCACATAGGGATAAAATGTCACCAAATCCACTGGCCAAAAATGTTTTGTCAAGTATCGGGCATAAGCGACACAAACATTGGCCAGGCGAATATTTAGAGGGAATCTGTCCATCGTTGCTACGGTCCCGGCGCGATGCTGCACCAGAAAAGTCACAAGACAGGAGGCCGCGCTCAAAGCGAAAAATGGGATTTTCTCCAGGACTGGCAAAAAATTGATGCCTGATTTCAATCTTCCCAAAGGCCAATAATCGAGGAGCAATAGGACGAAGGGGAGCGTCACGACCATCGGCTTGGACATAAGAGCGCAGGCGAATAAGACTAACGCTAGAGCATAATAAACTTTGAACTTTGAACTTTGAACCTTGAACTCTTCTACATAGCGGACGTAGGCCCCGACTGAGAGCATCCAAAAGAACGAGCTTAGGACATCCTTCCTTTCGGAAATCCAAGCGACCGATTCGACGCGAAGCGGATGGAGCGCAAACATAGCGGCCACGAACGCGCTCGGCCGCAACGCTCCAGTCAGGCGATTGAGCAAGAGAAGCAGCAAAACGGAATTGGCCAGGTGTAACAGCAAGCTGGTGAGGTGATGGCCCACGGGTTGCAAGTGATATATTTGACAATCAAGCATGTGCGACATCCAGGTCAGCGGATGCCAATTGCTGGCGACGACGGCCGTGAAGGCCCAACGGATGTCGGCCCCATTAAGGCCGTGCAGGACATGCCAATTTTCCGTCACGTACAAGGGGTCGTCGTAATTGACGAAGCCGCAACGAAGCGCCGGCCAAAACGCGACCAGAACCGCCGCCCCCAACGCAGCGCACAGAAGCCATTTTCGCCGTTGCATGTCCGCTTCGGTCATGGGCTGGAGCCTCCGCCCGCTTTTTGATATTGCCGCCATCGTGATTCCATCATGTCGGCCAGCGCGTGATTGTTTTGATCCAAGGCCAGTTGATGCGCCTGTTGCGCGACCGCCGCAGCTTCGGAAAATTTCCCCTCCTGCGCGTAGGCCGCAGCCAACGCCCCCAGAACGACCGGATTGCGGTCGATGGCCAAAGCGTGTTGAAAGCAATCCGCTGCTTCGTGGGGTTGTTGGTTGGTCATGAAGGACCGGCCCATATTGAAGTAAGCCTGAGGAAAAGCTGGTTGCAGGACGAGAGCGCTTTCGAAATTGGAAATCGCATTGGGAACCTGGCCTTCTTCCAAAAGCGCGCAGCCAAGATTGTTTTTCGTTTGAGCGAGAAATGAATTCGGAGTCTTTTTGTCGGCGACTTTTAAAGCGCGTTCGAAGCATTTGGCCGCGCGCGGGAAATCTCCTTGTTGCAACGCTGAAAAGCCGACATTAAAACAAGTTTGCGCGTCCTGGTCCGAAACATCCGCAGCGCGCGCATAGAGCGTGGCGAGCGATTTCCAAAAAGTGATTTGATACGGCGTCAACACGGCGCAAGTAACGACGGCCAGCATGGCGGCGAGTATGGAGGCTTCTCTCAAAACAGGACGATGCGCCGCAAGATGGCTAATTCCCCAGGCCAGCATGATGGAGATGCCTATGCTCGGGACGTAAGTGAAGCGGTCGGCCAACGACTGTTGGCCCTGCGCGACCAGGCCGATGACGGGAACGAGCATGCCCAAAAACCAAAACCAACCGACAGCCAAATAAGGTTGTGTGCGCATGCGCCACAAGACATAGAATGTTATTAGGCCGAGCAACAGAACCGCACCGGTGACCTGGTAAAAATTCCAAACTACACGGCCATAAAACACGGCCAAACCGGACGGCCAAAAAATTTTGTCCAAATAACGCGTATAGGCTACGGCGGCGTTGCCGAGGCGGTCACCCAGAGAAATCTTGGCCAGCGGGGCCACGACACCGGCGCGAGTTTGCACGAGGAAAGTCGTAATGCTGGCGCCGATGGCCAGCAGGAGGAACGGAATTTTCTCCGTGATAATCCTCCATGAAAAGCGAGACCCCAGCTCCCAACGGCTCAGGGGCCAAAAATCCAGAAGCAAAAGGACAAATGGCAGAGTGACCACCATAGCCTTGGACATGAGAGCGCACGCATATAAGGCCAATGCCAGACCATAGAAAACTTTGAACTTTGAACTTTGAAGCTTGAACTCCTCCACATACCGCACAAAGGCCCAGACGGTGAGCATCCAAAAGAAAGTGCTCAACACGTCTTTCCGTTCGGCGATCCATACCACCGATTCGACCCGGAGCGGATGGAGCGCGAAAATGGCCGTCACCCATGCGCTGCGCCAAAAAGCGCCGGTCATGCGATTGAGCAACAGAAAGAGCAACACCGAACTCGCTGTGTGCAAGAGCAGACTGGTCAAATGATGCCCCGAAGGATTGGGCCCATACATACTGACATCAAGCGCGTGTGAAATCCAAGTCAAGGGATGCCAATTGGCCGCGTGGCCGGTCGTAAAGGCCCATTTGAAAAAGCCCCAGGAGAATCCATGCTGCACGTTGGCGTTTTCAACGACGTAATCGGGATCGTCGAGACCCACAAAGGAACAATGCAACGCGGGCCAGAATACGACCAACACTCCCCCGGCGATCAAGGCCGCCATTCGCCATCGAGGCGCAGAGTCCGTCATGGTGGCGAACCTCCGAGGCCAGATTGATAGCGGTGCCCTTGCGATTCCAGAGCGCCGGCTAGGGCGCTATTTTTTTGAGCCAATGCTAGTTGGCTCGCCTGTTGCGCAACCGCGACCGCTTCAGAAAATTGGCCCACTTCCGCATAGGCTGCGGCTAAAGTTCCTAAGATCACCGGATTCTGGTTGTGGGCGTGATCACTGGCGCGTCGGGCAAGGGCCACCGCTTTTGCGCCATCGCGCAAAGAATGGTCCGGGCAGGTGGCCAGGAGCCAGGCTAAGTTGTTGGCCGCGTCGTCCAGGCCGGGATTGATTTGCAGGGCTTGTGAATACTGGGAGATGGCTTCGGCTGGCTTTCCTAATTGCAATAATGCATTCGCCATCTTGAAATGGATTTCGGCCACGTTTGGGTCCAAGGCCAGGGCGCGCTGGAAAGCCTCCACGGCGACATCGGGTTGGTTGTTGGCTTGGAAGGCGCGGCCCAGATTGTAGTAGGCCTCGGGATAGATGGGTTGAAGTTCCACGGCTTTCTCGAAATCCGCCACGGCGTCGGTGATGTTTCCCTGTTGCAAATAGGCGTAGCCCAAATTGTTGTAAGCGCGGGCATGGTTGGCCCAGGGGGCGTTGTCCGCCTCGGCGGCTAAAGCCTTTTTAAAATCGAGAATGGCTTGCGCATAGTCTCCCGAATCCTTGGCGTAGCAACCGAGATTGTAATAGGCCAAATAATTTTGATCGGTCACCTTTGCCGCCCGCATGAACAGCGCGCGAGTATTTTGCCAGTAGCCGGCCTGCACCGATGTGCCAATCATGCAGACAATAATCGCCAGGCCCCCGGCCAGGGCCGCCGTCGCGCGAGGAAGTAAGCGGTTGCCGACCAAATCGTTCACTCCCCAGGCCAGCATGATCCAGAGGCCAACGCTGGGAAGGTAGCTATAACGATCCGCCATGGCTTGAGTGCTGACCTGCACCAAGCCAATGGCAGGCACGAGTATCCCCAAAAACCAGAACCAGCCTACGAGCAGGTAGGGTCGTGTGCGCCGGACCTTTACCACCAGGAAGCTGATCCCAAGCAAAGCGCCAACAGCAGCGGCCACTACCAATATTCCCAAAGGATGGTGCGGATAAAAAACAGCGAGACCGGTCGGCCAAAAATTCTTGGACAGGTATTTCAAATAAGCCACCGGAATATTGGCCAGCCGTATGCCCAGCGGAAACCTCGTTAGCGTCGTAACCACACCGAAGTGATTTTGAATGAGGAACGTGACCACGCTGTCGGCGGCGGCCAGCAATAAGAAGGGAATTTTCTCGACGACCAGCCGCCAGGAGAAAACTTGCTCAGAGCCCAATCGACCCAGTGGCCAATAATCTAACAACAAGAGCACGAAGGGGAGCGTAACGGCCATCGGCTTAGACATCAGGGCGCAGGCAAACAAGGCCAAGGCCAGCACGTAAAAAGCTTTGACCTTTGAACTTTTCTTAGCTCGGCCGAAGGCGGATTGAATTTGGAACTCCTGCGCGTAACGCACGTAAGCCGCCACCGTCAGGAGGCAAAAAAAAGTGCTTAGCACATCCTTTCTTTCGGAAACCCATACCACCGATTCGACGCGGAGCGGATGAACGGCAAACATCGCTGCCACGAAGGCGCTGCGCCAGAACGCACCCGTCATGCCGTTGAGCAGGAGGAAGAGCATGATGGCATTGCCCGCGTGCAAGAGCAGACTGGTCATGTGATGGCCGGCGGGTTCCAGACCGTAAATTTGGACATCGAGCATGTGGGAAACCCAAGTCAGCGGATGCCAGTTGGCCGCGTGGGCGCTCGTCAAGGCCCACTTCAAACTGTCCCAATGCACGCCGTGCTGAATGTTCTTGTTGAAGAGGACGTAATCCTGGTCATCAAAATAAACAAAGTTGCATCCCAGCGCGGGCCAAAACGCAATCATCACGGCTGCGCCCAGCAAAAGGCAAACAACCCATTTTTGCCATTGGCGTCCGGAGTCTGTCATCGGCCAGGATGATAGCCGCAACGCAGGCAAAATCGAATCTTCAATTTTGCCGCCGAGGCAGGGAACAAGTCACGGTCACACCCGCTTTGGATTGTTTCAAACCAATGGTCGCGCCGATCATTTGGGCCCGATGACGCATGACCCGCAATCCCATGCCCTTGGTTTTGGAGGACGCCGCCGGAAAACCAGCGCCATTGTCCTTGATTTTTAGGACCAGATGCGAGGGGGTTGAAGTAAGGCTGAAAAAAATGCTCTTGGCCCGGCCATGTTTGATGGCGTTGGTCGCAGCTTCCTGGGCGATGCGATAGAGATGAATCGCAGCCGTACTGCCAGACATCTTGATGTCCGGCGCGCACTGCAATTCACAGGACACAGAAAACATGGTGCGAACATTCTCCGCCAACTGTTCCAGGGCCGTCTCGATATCGTTGGTATCCAGCACCACCGGGCACAAGCCGCGGGAAAGGCGCCGGGTCTGGGAAAGGGCTTCGTTGAGCAAGGTGGCGATATTGCCGGCCGCTTCCGCTTCCGGGACTCCATTGGTCTGCAGTTTTTGCTGAAGAACCTTGGCCAGAAAAGCAATCCCGGTCAAAGATTGGCCCAATCCATCGTGCAAATCCTGGCCCAGGCGGCGCTGTTCGCGTTCGCTTATTTCCTGGATTTCATGCTCCAGGGCGCGACGTTCGGTCACATCGCGCAGGATTCTCAGATTGAGATTGGACGCCAATTGCGCGGATGAGAATTCGATGAAGCAACTTTCGCCGTTGGGTTTGGTAAAGGACAATTCGCTTAAGCCCTCCGAACGCCGCTGGCTGCGCTCCTGCGAGACTTTAGTCGCTAAGTCGCTCCATTTCCATTTCAGCAACTGTTCCCGGCTTAACCCCAGTAACTGGCAGGCGGCGCTGTTGACTTCCACGAATTGGCCGCGGTCGTCCAAAATCAAAATCGCATCCAGGCTGCGCTCAAAAAGCAAACGAAAGCGTTCATTGCTCTTTTGCAGAGCTTTGAGCGCTTCCGCGTGCTGCATGGAATAGCGAATAACGCGCTCCATGATGACTGGGCCCAACTGATCTTTGACCAAGAAATCCGCCGCGCCCAATTGCGTGGCCTCGAGATCGACCTTGGGATCATCGAGGCCGGTGAGAATAATGATGGGAGTTTGGACGCCTTGTTCGGTAGCGGAACGGAGCAAGTCAAGGCCGGTTTGAATCCCAAGACGGTAATCCAGCAAACAGGCGTCATGCCGGTTTTCCTTTAGCGCTGCCAAACCCTCCTCATAGCTGGGCGCCCAGTCGGTGACAAATTTCCGGCTTTGCACCTTGGCCAGCATGCGGCGCAGGACGATGAAGAAACATTCCTCATCATCAATCAATAATACGCGAACAGGAACTGGTGCAGTCATACGACGTCTCTCCTCCACGTATCTTAATGCAACCCTCCTCTTAGTCCAGTTGGAAGAGGCCGACAACGCTTACGGACGCCAGCGGCGTATGCGCTGCCGGCGGCGGGCCTGTTCATTGCCGCTAGTTATTTCGGAGACTTCCCCGGCCAGGATGGTGATTCTACTGCGTATGAATCAGCCGGAAAAACGACGCAGGGCTGGTAGCATTCGTCACCGTCTGCAAATAAGCCGAGCCACTCAACGTCGGCGAACCGCTTACACTGGTCCATTCCACCGGTGGGGTCAGACTCGTTGTGGATTGAACCGTGAATCCGACCGAATTCGTTGCCCAGCTCAGTTGCAAATGGCCGTCGGTGAGCAGGCCGCTCAATGTCGGCGGGGTTGGCGGCGTGGTCTGCAGAATCGGCTGAAACACAAAATCGGTCACGTCCTGGATCGAGGCCAGTCCGCCCGTGCCGCCGCTGAAGCCGATATAGGCCAAGTCAGTTCCCCCAAGAATCGTCGTCATTGGACCGATGTCGTAATTGGTCGAATAGGTGGTCGCAGTGGACTGGTCGGTCATATTGACGTATAAGACGCTGTTCGTGTAGGCCAAATCGAACGTAATCGGATCGCCGGAATTGACAAAGATTCCTCCGGTTGGGCCGTACAATATCGAATCCGTGGCGAACGTGTTCCCGTTCGACCCGACCCCGATGCCCACGAAACTGTAAAGATCGATTTCCAGCGCGACGCTGTTGGTGATGTCCGGGATGGCGCCGGCGAAGCCCAAACTCCCGCCCGCCGCCCCCAGCGAGCCCACTCCCAGGGTGCTGTTCTGGATGATAAAACATGTCCCGTCCGCCCCAGCGTCCTGGGCTGTGTAGGTAAACGACGCCGTGAAAGCCGCCACGTACTCCGCCAGATTATAGAAGGCGCTCGACGCTTCGCTTCCGCCCCCATCGGTCAGCTCCAGATCGTTTGTGCTCAGGAACGACGGAACGCTGCCAAACCCGTCCGAATTCAACGTCCAATTTTCGGTGCCGAAGCTCACCGAGATGGGCGTCGTCACACCTGTTACCGCAGCCACCGAACTAATAGCCGGGCTCCCACCGGTTTCGGCGTTGGTCACCGTGACCTGGAGGTTATTGTTCCCGGCAACCGCTGCCGTCGTGAGTGTCGATGCCGTTGCGCCTGCTATCGTGGTGCCGTTGACCGTCCATTGATAATAAAGGGGCATCGTCCCGGCCGCGCCTATCGTATAAGTGATGGGCGTGCCGACCAGCGCCTCCGCGGTCACCGGCGAGAGATCCTGCGCAATGTAGGCCGGACCATTCGCCACTGCAAGCGTCACCGAGACGGAGTTCGTGCCGTAATCGTTGGTGGCAATCACTCCAAACACCGCGCCGTCATCCGAGAGCGGCGTGTTTTCAACCGTATAAGTGCTGTTGGTGGCTTCGGGGATGAGGTTCGTTACCCCCGCCACCTCCTCGAACCATTGGTAGCTGAGTGCCGGATTGCCCAGCACCGTCGTCGTCAATTTCAGGTTCGAACCGGCGTAAATCGAAGGTGCCGAAGGCGAAATGCTGATTTGTGGAGGCGTCTCCAGACTATAAAGCAATCCGAGAATATCGCTTGCTTCCAAGGCCGAAGGAATGATCGCCACCTGGCAGATATTGCCCGTAAAGAATCGGTCTCCGTAATCCGGTGCGCCTCCGATCCAAACGTCATCGTCGCTGAAAGGAAAACCGGTTTCCGCGACAGACGCCGCTAAATATCCGTCCACATAAAGATATTCGGTCGATCCATCAAAAACCCCCGCCAGCATGTGCCATTTTCCATCGTTCAGCGGCGTCTCATCGACCACGTCCGGCGCCGGGCAGGCAAAGTGCGCCTGCGGCACCACGTCCAGCCGATAACTATCGTCCGAATGCCCAAGCGTCGTGACAAACGTCGTGTCCCCGCCTACTGGGGCTTGAATCCACTGGATCACCGTGACCGGCCCTTCGATATTCAGGTTTCCCGAACCCGGAATATCCACATAGGCCTCGTCTCCGCTAAAATACACTGACGAATTGGTGCCGATGCCTTCCGAATCGGGCAGGCCGGGCTGCCCCAACTGGCAGTTAATATACGTTCCATCGTTGTTTCCGGTCAGATCAGTGGTCGTCGTTCCGCTGGTTTCGGTGAGCGGCCAGTAACCGGCCGGTTCATACGAAAGAATCGCATTTTCATAAACTGAATTCTGCGCTTGGACGGAGTTTGGGGTTACTGAACCCGTGATCACCAAGGCGGTGGCGAAAGCCGCCGTCTGAAACAACCTCGAATGGATTAGTGTTTTCATTTGCGTGTTCTATGTAATGTGTTTTGTGCTGACAACGGCAGTTGCGAATTGGGCGGCGCGCCAATGAAGCCGCGCGCCAAATGACTCATTCTGACGGCGCCTTTCTGAACCCGCCCATGGTTGTTTCGCGCATCCATACTAGACAACGCTGATTGTACAACCGATGTAATGGCTGGTCCTTTCGGGGGCGGGTAGTCCAATCAACTGCCGGGGAATGAGATTAGGGATTTTCGAATCTCAATCAACAAAAATCACAAGAGGTTTCTTGTTTTTCCAATTGTCGCATGTGCTCTTGATTCCGATTGAATCTAAGGGCATGGTGAGTCGCGATGACATTACGCGTGTTGGAAAAGGAAGTCTTAGACCTACCCCCGCGCTCACGTGTACGGTTGGCCGAAAGAATCATCGAGAGCATTGACGATTACGCCACCCCAAAGTTGGAAGCAGCCTGGAACGAGGAAATCGAGCGACGCGTGAAGAATATCCAATCCGGAGTGGAAAAAGGGATTCCGCCGGCCAATGCGATGGTCCCGTGGCGCCGGTTGGCAAACCCGTGCAGGCCGTTGAAGCCTTTGCGCAGATCGCACGCCTCCACGGCCACAAACACCTTCAAG
>Ga0302325_10034438_pt1 | contig 10357 bp, 12 predicted proteins | sample Palsa_T0_2_FD_201948 | JGI IMG/M metagenome (GOLD analysis project Ga0302325, IMG submission 201948) | Peat permafrost microbial communities from Stordalen Mire near Abisko, Sweden - Palsa_T0_2 | ecosystem: Environmental > Terrestrial > Soil > Palsa > Peat permafrost | place: Sweden: Abisko...
GCCGGTTTCCTCGTCGGGAAACGGTTTTCCGAATCGAATCGAAACTTGATCCTCTTCTAGTATCCCAAGGTCGTCTGCGATGCACATCAAAGTCGTAGACTTGGCCACGGAGATGTGCAATTTGCTTTCATCATCGCAAATATTATCGCATGCCTTGGCCAGGACATATTTTAGTTTCTCTCTAAGAAACTTATTCGCCGTGGGGAGAAATCCGGCTTCGATCATTGCGACGGAAACCTAGTGTGGCATGGTTGGTTTTCCAGCCTCATCAAAGGTAATACTTCCGGCTTCTTGAACCGTCTCTTCCCCGGATGAAGTTTCGATGTATTCAGCGCCCAAACAGCGCATAGTATAGATTCGGCCCCGTTCAGCGATCCACTGTCGTAAAAGTATGGGATTGTCCAGAAACGTATTGACCACGCCAATGTTTTCGTCCAGGTCTGCTTTGAGGAAATCGGCGAAGACTTTCGTTGGAACACTGCGGTCCGACAAAATACCGATGAGTTGATTGTTTAATGCACTCGCAAGCTTGAACGAAGACCATTTTAACACATCCTGTGGGTAAGCTTCTTTTTTCAATAAAAAGATACCAATGTACGAAGCTTTTCATCTTCAAACGTCAGGGCATCGTATTTGTATTTGAGTTGCGATGGCCTTATCTCAATCCACATTTCATCGGAACGTTGGTCGGCTTCTGGATCAACAAACCAGACACCCTTAGCCCCACCAATTCTGCCCTGAATGGCCGTTGGAGTCGACTCAACTCCAAGGACATTGGACCGCCATATTCGACTAAAAACGGCTGGACTGGCCTTAGCGCATCCGTCTGTCATGCATTCCCCACCATCATCTTTATCGTCAACGAGACGAATTTCGTTCAACGCAAAGGTAACAGTCGGCTTCGTTGACGACAATGAGAGAGAAATACGATCCCAGAGTTTTGACGCTTGAGCATTGCGATTCTTGTTTAATGAGAGTAGCCATTCATATAACTGGTCAAGTGTCACCTCTTTTCCGTTCAATCCCGCACCGTGGGTCGCAAAATAGTGTACTGCGATGGAGGCTCCAGAACCCTGGCCCTTCTTGATGAAGAATGTGCGATATATCCGTCCACAGATTGATAGCGGCTCTCGAAGGAATCTAATTACGATTTGTTTTTGGTCGTGAACAGTTTTCACTGGAATTGAGACGGTGACAAATCGATCACTCCCAAATTTACGGTACGCTCGACGAGATGTTGCGAGGCGCATTGGTAGAGGCTTGAGTTTGTAGTTCTTTTTCCTCGGATCCAATACGAACTCCAGTTTAAGATGCACCTTCCCACTATTCCACCCTTCTTCGGCAAGCACAGTCCATGTCATTGGAGATGACGGTTCCGGCATCTTCGCAGCCGGCGATATCGGTTCTCCTTTAAGGTTGTCACATTGCATACCGTTCTTCCCAAGGAATGATATCTGAACTGCGGCAACATGTTTTTGTAGAATTGACCAGATGATTTTTGGTTTGTCAGAGTTGTCCCGGAGAAGGGGGACCAACTCCATCGTATTGTGCAGAATAGAAAAAGCATCTAGATCGCTCGACGTGGTGAATATCAGATCAATCCGCCATAACTCCCATTCGATGGCAAAAGGAAGCTCTCCGAATGTATAGTCTCCCGATTGTGGAGCAACCAAGAGACGATCCGGGAGGTCCTTCTGCAGCCTTGAGAGAAAACTGTTGCCCTGGACTTCGTCATGTTTCCGCTTTTTAGAAGGAGACGTGGGACTGACAAGGACTAAGGTTGGAAAAAATTGACATTGGAGAGGTACCCATTCTGGACATAGATGCAGAGGGAGTGGTCTGGTTGTCCAAGTGGGAAGAGAATGACCAATCGTCGTCGAAATAGTTTTGCGTTGCCAGATCTTCGGAAGGGTGAACTGTAGAAGAGAACGAGAGGGCTGGCTCAAAGGTTCGTGGTGAAGTAGCAATGGCGAGAGAAACATCTGGTATCTGACATTCGACCGGCCCATCCCTTTGCGAAGGTTCATCGGTCAAATAACCCATATCCATTCGTTCCTCAACGGCGTTTTTGAGTCGTTCCGTGAAATCATACAGATAAAACCCGTTGCTTGCATCAACGGCGCCCATGCTGATGCCCAGTACATACTCCTCAACAGTGTCTTCTGCAAGTTTGATCAAATACGAATCCTCCAATCCAAACAATGTGCGCGCATAATGTAGGTACTCGGCTTCGCTCGACGTGCCCGATTCGACGACTCCGTCCGGAAAATTGAAGTCCCGAAACAAGTAGCCCAATCGTTGGATCGCCTCGTTGAGGGACTGGTCATTCAGACAGGCGTAATTGACCGTCGCCATTGCTTAAGGGAAGCGAAGTAAAGACGTACTGCGACGCATAATCCGGAGTTTGGCTGAGGCCGCCGCTGAGCGTGGCAGCGCTCGGGCCTCCTTTGTGGGATAGGCAAACTAATCCAACGCGATTGGATGACGCAGGAAATGAAAGACCAGATGCCCAAACTTAAAGTTTCCCCCCTGGATGTCAAGCTGCTAAATATTTTGTCACGAAATCATTGTCATGTCTCCTATTTGGCAACACTATTGTTATCTGTACAAACTTTGGTTATCAAACCCGGAGCGGCCTTTCTATTTACTGTTCGGTTTGAAACTTTGGGCCACTTTAGACGCACTTCGGGTCGACTATCAATGCCAGGGAGGAGGACTGGAGACGGTAAAGCCGAAGCAAATTAGTAACGGGAAACTGGTGCCAGTGAATAAAAGTATACTCTGGCACTCTTGCGCCTTGTAATAAACTACATCGCTAGTTTATAATATCCCTTACGCTCGGCGTACTGGGCGTAAGTGTAGCCCTGCAAGTTTAATCATCCCCAAACACAAGAGCTACCGCCCGTAAATGAATTCGATCAATGTAGCGCCTCAATTATAATCCAGAATGTCTTGCAGAGATGGCATGGACGAAGGTCTGTGATGTGTTGAAATAAGGGAATCTTGGTCATTTTGACCCGGTGAAACGTTATGTGCAAAGATCTCTTGAATTGATACTTCAATTAGCGGTATATTTGGGATACTACAGGACCCATTTGGCTGCGGATTTCCTTGTGTTCTTCTGGAAATAGTTTGTCGTGGACGGGAATTCGAGGTCGACTGTACACCTATCGTGAGGAATAATGTTGAAGGTCCATACAATCGCGCACTTCAAACCTTTCATCATTGCGAGCAAAGACCGGGGTATATATCTCATTCCAGTCATCGCCACTGGGGTTGGTATGAATCGTATTTGAATATGAAGTTGAAGTGTCCTCGCTTTCTTTCCGACGTTGTTGCTTCTCCTTTCGGCTTTTTCGAGCCTCCGCCACGATGTGCCCAGCAGAGATAACAGCAGAAACGATTCCAGCGACGGTAGCCGCAATTTCAACACCTGACATGTATCTTAGCCCGCGGTCTTCGAAAGGTAGGGTGTCTATAAGTAACGCTCAGGCGCACAAATTGCTGTGGGCGAAGGAGCCTGAGTGCAGTACCGCAGCTGTTTCTGGTTAGTGTTTCTGCTGAAGTCGGGACAGAAGCGGATTGGAAACTCACATTGCGCACAATTCCATATTGCTTTTGCATTCCGCTTCCTCTTTCCCTTTAAGTCAATCTCATGCATAAACTCCCGCTTGCAAACCGCAGCATCGCAAATTATGCTTTCGGATTTCTTCGCTAATGAAGACCCTCGCAGATCATTCTTATAAGGGAGCACTTTCCTCTCCCTGCAAGCCGCTTCTACTCATCCTCAGAATCGCATCTCCACGGGCTACAAGAAAACCTCACCACCCTTTCTGATATGTCAAACTCGAGAAACTGGAACAGTCAAATGACTAGATGGCAATCCGTGCCTCAGTCTGACGCATTACGAATCGTCGCCGAGGCCGTCAGGGCAGAGCCTCCCGCGCCTCGCCGTCCTCCGCCTCAAACCATAACGTATGTCCAACCGACCTATCAAGCCGTTGCACGTGTCCCCCCGACGTCTCGCGTTATAGCAGCGCCTCCACCACAACCAATTCAGTTGCGCCACGGAGTCCTTGAATAGAGAAAGTATGAGTTACAACGGGAACTCAAGGCAAGTGGAAGTATATGAAGGAAGGTCACGTCGCGACGGAAGCCAGGCGAAATATACCCACGCAACGACGTATAGAGGTGCGGGAAAGGAGACTATTCAAATCCTTGAATATAGGGGACCAACTGGATGTGGACAGATCACAAAGCGCACTTATGTTTCGGATGACAGTTCAGATGATGAAGGGGAAACTTACTGGTATTAGTTAAATATGAGAAGTTCTGTTGCATAATGTACGTGGATGGCGGTAGATTGGTGACTGTGGCTGAGTTGGATTGGGTTGGCTGATGTATTAATTAATCGAAGTAAAGGCTATAATTTTGTCCCTTATCTTTCGACATAGGCCTACAGAGGGTTATCTTGCAATACGGCCCCAACCCGCAGAGCTTAGCATTGCTTCAGAGCGCTTCCGGCACGGCAAGAATTACGTGATAGTGATGCGCGATAAACCCGCCGCGCGGTATCTGGCCAAAAAGCTTGTTGTCCCTGCTGATCAAAGTCGCAATAGAACGTGGCTGTGAGGCTCGATGATAATTGGCTGGGAATTGTGGCCAAGGAAGTCTATTTGGCATTCTCCATATTTAAGTAGGCCTTGAAACATCTGGGATAAAATCAACCCGCGGGTATTCAACTATCTCCGCCACTCGATATGTAGGTCTATCATTTGGCTAAAGTATTCCGTCGTTTAACCTGGACTTTATTTCCTGTGCAAAATGAACAACGGGGCTTCATACACCCAGTCCTTATATTGCGTCGCTCGTACCCACAATTTGCAACTAATTATCATCCAACAAACGATTCCGGGTTGTGGCTAAATGGGGTTCAATATTGGGAAGTTTGGTAACCCCGCGGTCACGGGACACATTCATGTGCAATCCGATCTGCGGTCAATAACGTCTAATTCCTCGAGTCAGATCTATCCCAAGTCGATGCGGAAGCTTAAAGTTGGGCGGATCCTTGAAAGCGCGATAGCGCGACGCCACTCTTCTGGACCTAGCAAGTTTAGAATTATCTTATTGACAGCTCTGCTAATAAAATTTAGACACTACCAACCAAACAACGCAACCACATAAATCCCCCTTGGCATATTTTATAAGGTATACACAATCTTCCCGCTAACCATGATCAGGTCCTTACCCATCATTTCCTCCAGGCCTTTCTCTCCCTCTTGCTCACTGAATTTCTCTTCCTGATCTAATCCAACGTTGACGGCATCGACTACACTGGCGACAGTAGCACCGCCTCCGTGGAACAGTGGAGTCTCTGTAACTTCAGCCATGCGCGCTGTGAACAATTCAAGACGCGCTGGAGAGATGGTCATGGGAACAGGTGAGTGATTCTGTGTAGGTTGCGATTGAGATGGCAGTCCAGGTAGAGAGGAAGCAAAAGACTGTTGTGAATCAGATTGCTGGGTACCGCGGGTTTGCGATGGTGTTGATGTTGCTGGTTCGCCGTAGATGTCTTCTTCCTCCTGATCAACATTCATCTCAGCATCTGACGTAGCGTGGGCTTCGCGTCCAGAACGGTGAGAGCGCCTTGAACGTTGACTACCCCGAGGCTCAAGAGGCGAGCCACTTCGACTGCGACTATCGGCGTTATCAGCTTCGTCGTCACTGCTCTCGTCACTATGCTCGCCAGCTGCTCGTCGAGCTTCTGCTCGCAGTCTTCGCCGTTTGACCTTATCATCTTCAATCACTTCGCGGAACAAAGCGAACTTCAAAATATCCGCAGCGACTTGCGCATCTTCCTCGTCGACGGTGTTGGCCAAACGAGCTTTAGCATGGGCGGTTGAGAGACGAATCAGCGTTTCCAGAGTACGAGCAGTCATGGGCGAGGTCTTTCTTTGGTTGACTGCCAGATCATCGTTGCGGAGAGAGGTGTATGTATGTACAATCTTGTCCGCAGCAGCCTTCGTGAGAACCGGGGCTTTTCGTCCCTTGGCGAATTGGATGTATTTCTTGATGAAACCTACGCTGAGGATGCCTTGCTCTCGTTTGCTTCGTCGACCACTGCGTCTAGAGCCTTGTTGAGCAGCAATCCCAGCATGAATCATAGGATTGAACTTCTCCCACATCTCAGTGGCGCGATTGCTTTGCCCCTCATCTCCACCACCAACTTCAAGACTCTGAACATGATCTTCACGGATAGGTTGACCAGGTTCCATGCCTGGTGCTTGATAACGGTGCATCCTGAGAACATGCTCGCTGATCATCCTATCGCGTTCGTCAGAAACATCATCAGTCACGACAAATAACAAATCGAAACGACTGAGTAATGAATCCGGAAGAGCGATGTTTTTATGCGGGTCTTTTCTGGTGTCATACTGGCCGTAGATAGGATTTGCCGCGGCAATGACGCTGCAACGAGCGTTGAGCGAGGTGTGGATTCCGGCTTTGGCGATGGTGACGGTTTGTTGTTCCATGACTTCGTGGATGGCTACTCGATCTATATCGCTCATCTTGTCGAATTCATCGATACAAACAACGCCTCTGTCAGCGAGAACCATGGCACCAGCCTCAAGGCGACGTTCTCCCGTTTCTTTGTCGGTCGTAACCGCAGCTGTGAGACCGACACCAGAAGACCCGCGTCCGGTGGTGGCAATAGCCAAGGGAGCAGTGTTGAGAACAAATCGAAGCATCTGAGATTTTGCAGTTGATGGATCACCGACCATGAGAATATTGATGTCCCTGCAATCAGCGTTAACAACATAGGATGATGAACCCTCGAATATGAGTTCCGTTGTCCTTCAGATTCTTCTCACTTCCGCCGAGCAGTAGTAGAAGAATAGCCTTTTTAATTTCATCATGACCGAAAATACTGGGCGCGAGACTCTTGGCCAGGAGATTGAACACATCTTTCTCCTTGCCTAGTTTTCTGATGTTTCTCAGATCCGTATCGGTGATGACTTCCTCAGCAATCCCTCCTCCAGCTTTACTTGCCAACAATACCACGTTGTTGGCCAGAATAATTGTTCTGAACGTCGACGATGAAGACGACGCATTTCGGTTTCCTAGGGACCTGTATGTACCAACGAGTTGAACACGATCACCAGGTTTGACTTTGTCAACGAGATCATCATCCATGATCACGTCCACCGACCTAGGTAATTGTCCAGCCGGAGCGCGTTCAGGCATTTCTTGAATCGAAATAGTCTGATGATCGCGATAGGTAGAATATCCAAATTCAATGGATAGTTTGTTGCCGTTCCCATCTTCTTCAGGGTAGGTGCTTCCAGTCGGCGCCGCGCTTCCAAGTGTTGTCGCGTCACGGTACTGCATGGAATGATGCATCTTGGTGTCTTCGCAGTAATGGATACTCTTTACCATCTTCGGCCGAACCAGTGAGCAGCGCGTGACGATTCCATCAATTGAAATCATCTTGCCAAGATGTTGGGCGCGTAGCGTACGAGGGTTGACGTGATGGTCGCCGAAGGAACCCTTGAAGCCGACGTAAAAGACGATGTCATCGTTGATATACGTGTGCGCAGGCGTCCGAAGCGCAAGGGCAGTTTCTTTGAGAGCGCGGTCGAACGGCGGCAGGAATTCGGTCGGTTCATTAAGGACACTGATATGTTAGCCTCCAGAATGCCATGGAAAATACCCATTGCATAGATCCCTATTGTGCGCGCGTAGATCGTCGAGAGAGACGACCAGCCGCTTGGCTTTTCTGTCTAGCATGTTCTTGATTGCATCAGTGTTCACACCCTACAAGTTAGTGCGCTCCAAGGAAGACGTACTCTGTCATCAAGAAACTCTTGGAACTGACGGGTGCGGTCACTTTCGAGCTGGTCATCCAGCGGCGGCATGACTTGACTCGACATTGTCGCCCGAGGTGTGTGTAGTCTTGTTAGGTCTACTGATGAAAGTCAACGAGACGAAAGTGCAAGAGAGTCTCAGAAGTCGAAGCCTCTAGAATGGCAGTGCGACTTGTTGGCAAAGCGCAAGACAGAGGAGTGAAAGAGGTGGTGCAGTTGGTTCGCGATGTGCGTGAGTCTGTCTGGACGTGTGTTCGTTTTTGGACTTAATTGAATGGAAGGAGCAGAACGCGTCTTCCACACTAAAAAACGCGCCACGCCGACCGGTGGTCCGCAGCATTTAATTGGCTGTTATGTAACGGACTGTCTTTCTGGAGTTTCCCCTAACCCTCCTCATTCCCGTCGTAATCAAAATTTAATCTCCGCTGAGCCAGCTTTACGGACATGACGACGGCATAGGAACAACAGTACGTCCATCGCAGATGTTAGATATGCAGAACACAACAGCTGCCGAATCCTGCTGCACATGATCTTCCCTCGATCCTTGCGCCCTTTCTGAGACGGTGATGAGGAGCGATCTCCAAAAGGCGGCTTTACAAAAGCTCGCAAACTTGTCTCAAAATGATCGACTTCCTGCTGAACAGCGGGGAGCCCTGCAGAGACGCCTATTGAACCGGTGTACCGACAACAGGAAGCTGGTGAACGGAATGAATGGAACAAACGGCCGAAGCAGTGCGCTGCGTGTCATGGTATGCCAATTGAAACATTTCAAGGGTTCAACTTACTGATGCTTTCAGGCTTCAAATGAGTTCAAGTCCCTTGTGGCCATAGCAGACATACACATCGACGAAACCAATGCTGATCCTGTCTTCGAACTCGTTGCTTGGAACTTGCTCTCTTGTACCAATACGAGATTTGCTCTCGCCTGTTCTATTGATGGTACACTTCCTAATGCACCCTACTTATTTCTAATTGCAGATTTGGAGGAACCTCCAGTTCGCCAGTTGAGCTATGCATTGACAAAAACGGCACTACGAATATCGAATTTAATTCCAAGTTATGAGTCGAAAGTGCAGAATCTTATTTTGGACTACCTGGGTCGAGTACAGGATGCCTTTATTGATACCATTGCTATGGAAGGTCTTTATCCCTTTGATTTTATCTCATGTCCAGATGTAAAACATCTGCTTTCCGCGGTTCTAGGCCTCATTGGCTATTGTGAAGCGACTATCACCCATCTCAAATCTGCCTCAGCGGAGTTTGTCGCTCGTCTACTTGCTAGAGTTCAACCGCTTGTGGACGGACAGCTTCTAATTGGTGTGGAGTCACTCTTGTCATCTCTCAATGTTGGCAGCCGAAAATCCTCTTCAGCTAGTGCGCGAGCCCCAAATGACACACAACTCCATTACCTCATCCGAATCAGTGAACGATATACCCTCGAAGGGCATCCGCCAGGTGCTCTGAATATTCAAGGGCACATCCTTCGTGTCTTCGAGCATGTTTGTTATGTCTCGTGTCCTGCTGCAACGGAAGGAAATCTGCCGAGATTTCTCCCTCTCAAAGGTTTCAAAGGCAGATTCTCATCACTTGGGCTCCCGACACTGCAATCCATTTCCGAACTCTCAGCATCTCAATTGGCTTCCATTGAAGCAAGTGCTGATTTTCTCAAATTCAAAACATCGCCACATCAAGACCTCTCCCTCAGTCTCAAAGCAACATCCATTCGTTTAGCATGTATCTCCTTCATTGCAGGGAACGAAGAACCCGCAAATCTCCCGGGCCTCATTAAAAGTGTTTTACTCGACTCTTCGCAGATGGTTCATGACGATCTCAGCTTGGCGTGTCTGGACGCTCTCGCGGCAATTTCGATGAACTGTCAGGAGCACAGTGGTGAATTTAACAGGTCACTGCGGAATTACATAGTCCATACGCATGGTCTACCGGCAGTACAAACCCCTTCAGCATCAAAGACAACAATCGCTGCTCAGCGATTGGCATGGTGTCTCAGCGCAATTTCAAATGACAGAATCGTTTCAACACTATACACTCTCGTTAATGTCATTGCGCCCAGTACCTCTACTGCCGATCGTAGTGTCGTTTCCCTTCGACCAAGGACTGCAATATCTCTTATGCAACAGGATCATACGTCATCCGCAATCTCCTTATCTCTCAAGAGCGACGATCAAAGACAGCAAGTTTACTCAAATGTTATTGAAGCGATTGCTGCAATTGTCTGTGAAATTAAAGACGAAAAAATCGCGGAGCTTATGATCTCTTTGCTGGGGCAGAAATTCGGACGTGTCAATGAAGGAGTGGATAAATCTCTTGTGTGGGGATTGGCGACAATCTCAAAAACAGTCAAGGAAAAAGACTTTCGAAGAATCCTCAAATTACATGCCAGAGTACGATTAGATCCCGCGACGGCAAGTATATCTCTTACAGAAACCGTAAGCATTCTTGTGAAGGTTTTGCTAATATTTCAGATCATGGAT
>Ga0302325_10034440_pt1 | contig 10357 bp, 10 predicted proteins | sample Palsa_T0_2_FD_201948 | JGI IMG/M metagenome (GOLD analysis project Ga0302325, IMG submission 201948) | Peat permafrost microbial communities from Stordalen Mire near Abisko, Sweden - Palsa_T0_2 | ecosystem: Environmental > Terrestrial > Soil > Palsa > Peat permafrost | place: Sweden: Abisko...
GCGGCTCTTCTCATGTTTTCCTTCAGCAAATGCACCAAAGTAAAGGCCGGGCAAGAGCACATGCGCCGCAATTACCTCACTGAATGCCCTGGGCGAAAAGTACACAAGAGTGAAATGAAGCGCGCAAGCCAGGGCGGCGATCCATGCGGCCAGCGTGCCGCTCACACGGCGAGCCCATGCATAGGCGAACCAGACTGAAGTCAGGGATAAAACGGAAAGTACGACGGTGACGCCGAGGAGATAGCCGGAAGATCCCGTTCCCATCCATGCGGTCAGGCGCATGACGACAGAGAGAAAGAAAGGCAGGACCCAGGACCGCATTCCGACGATCCATTCCCAGGTAATCACACCGTAGCCGTAGGTCAGGCGGTGCGCCGGCTCAAGACTCTGAAAAATCTCGTCCGGCTGAAAGACTGTCGTAACGGCACGCGCAAGTCCGACGCGAAGACCGAGCGCCAACAGAACAAGCAGGATGCAGCCGGCAATCGCCCGATTCCTGGACAAGGCGTCCGATCGGACCTGCGAATAGTTGACGCCGCGCCGATTTTCTTCCACTTGAGACTGCCTCCAAAGTAATTGGTCCAAAGGTTCAAAGCGACTTTGTATTCGGCCAGAAGTCAGGCAGGTACAGGCGCTCTGAGTGTACCAACGGCAAGGGCACTCCCGAATTTCCAGCGAATATCCAATTCCTGTATCACTCTTCAACAAGGTAAGTGCGGGTCAGGTCGGCATGTCCGGCAAGAGTGGCGCGGGGCTGTCCGTCCACCAGAAAACGAACCTGCGTGACGCTTGGCAAGTTGGCGTGAAGTGTTCCGCAAATGGAGAGCACGGTCAGCGTTTCGGCCTCAATGCCGGAGGGATGCGACGCCACAAATGCGGAGGTCAGGTTGACGACCGCCAGTTGCGGCCCTGTATCTGGCGCTGTGGTTGCCGCGGCCCCTTGGGCGGCATTGGAGCGTGTCGAGGAGACTCCATGTGTAGCTGCAATAGTCGCTGCCGCTGATTCCGGATTTCGTGGTGCGGGTGCGGCGCCCGCGGGGGATGCGTTGAGGTTGATGGCGGGAAGCAAAAAAACTTGTCCGATGGACGCCGCGCCGCCTGGCACGGGATGGGCGGCGTCGGGCAGGGCATAGAGGTCCATCAGTTTGCCCAGGATGACGCGGGCTCGTGAGCCCATATCCTGAGGCAGTGGGAGGATCAGCTCCTGGGGCTGCAGCGAGCTATCGGCATCGCTGGCAACAAGCAGAGTCGCGCGTTCCTCCGGCGAAATCACCGGTGCCTGCGTTGGAGCCGAGTCTTGGCCGGCGAGCAGGCGCTGATGGGCGCGCTCGCGCAGCTGCCACAGCACCACTCCCATGGCGACCGACGCAAGCAGCAGCAGGATGAAGAGCCAGGTGTGGAGGCGGCGGATCATGGCTGGTGCGCCTCAGCCTGCCAGGCCAGCAGCCCTGCTGCCACCGCCTCTGCGATCCGTGCCTGGTAAGCCTCGTCGTCGAGCGCCGAGGCTGGATTGTCGTCCTTTGCAGCACTTTCAGGAGCGAACTCGATGGCGATGGCTGGGCAGGTCATGCTGTCGAGCGAGGGAAGGGCAGCGCGGCCCAGGGTTACGTTCATCCCCGCCTGCAAAAGCGCTGAATTGAGCACGCCTTCCAGAGCGAGGCTGCGGGTGATCCATGCGGACTGCGCGGTCTTCCATGCGGAGATGCGGGCGGGAGCCTGCGGGGCCAGCGACGAGACGAACATGTGCACTCCCGAGCCGGTTTGCGTGGAATGGAGCGAAAGGCAGGCTTGCGCGGCGGCGTGGTTGGCAATCTCGGCGCGTCGCTCCGGCAGGACGGTCGCATCAGATTCGCGTGTGGTGACCACGGCAATGCCGCGCGCCGCGAGCAGCGAGCGGAGGCGAACGCCGAGCGCGAGGGTCAGGTCTTTTTCGGTGAGGGAACCGAATTTGCCGCCCGGATCGTCCCCGCCATGGGCCGCGTCCAGCACCACCACAAAACGCGGCGCGGGTGGGGGGAGTGCAGGTTTAGGCGGAGCCGGCGGGGCAGGAGATTGCGGCTGAGCCGCAGCAGGCTGCTGGGCGGGCAGACAGGTGGGAGCGAGAAAAAGGGCCGCTACAACCCAGAAGTGAAGAGACCGGATTGCGAGCCTTACCGACAAAAAACGTACCTCTGGGGCCACGCCATAATCTAAAGCGACCACACTCCATGCTTTTGGATGGCTGCATGCATTGCGTCAGGGGCAAGGTCCAGTTCGCCTGGCCACACCACGGCGCCGTATTCGAGCCTGACCTGAGCAAACAGAGCGGGGTCGGCAAGCGCAGCAAAAACCCCGGCCTTGGCCGAATGAACCAGGCCGGACAATTCGACCGTCCCCGAAATGCCGTCCGCAAATGCAACGCGCAGTCGAAACTCCGGAAGGGCTTCGACTTCGGTGACACGCCACGGCGACCGGGGTGCAACCTCGTCGGCTAAGGCAGTGGGCGAATCCTTTCCGGCATTTGGTTCTGAACGCATAGTTCCCAATCCCTCGTCAGTTCGTCACGGTGTTGTTGTGCCCATTCGAGAACGAGCGCCATTGCGCGCAAGGGCAGCTCGCCACGAATAATCTCAAAGGTCCGAATGTCAATCACGGCCTCAAATTCAGCATACAACGCATGGAAATGCGGCGGAGGATGATCGCCGAAGTACATCTGAATCAAGATTCCGTAAAACCTGCTGATTGTTGGCATCGTTCTTCCTACAATCTTGCGCGCGAGAGGAAACGATTCTTTCCCCCTCGCTTCACCTAGTCCAGTGAATAAATCGTCAGCCCGCTCATCAGCTTGGGAAAGAAGTCAGTGGACTTCTGCGGCATTACGTCGCCGGCAAAGGCCACCTCCCGCAACTGCTCCATGGTGACCGGGTTGGTGAGAAACGTGACGTTGGCTTCGCCGCGCCGAACCAACTCCACGGCCTCGCCCGCGTCGCGCAGGTAGCGGATGTTGGTCTGCTCGCGGACCTTTTCGGCGTCGAGCCCGAGCAGACGGTCGAGTACGATCGTGTGCAGGTAGCTCAAATCGAGCTGGCGCTGGCGTTCCGGCAAAACGGCGAGCAGAGGCGCGCAGGTCTCCGGCTTTGCACGCAGCAGGTAAGCGCCGTTGCTCAAAATCGCGACAAACGCAGGGCTCTCTTCCGCGCCGAGCGTGGTCATATAGCCGGTCGCATCGCTCTCCACGAGCTTCTCAACGGTGAAGAACTCTCCCGCACTGGCGAGAAATGCGGCGGGGTCAAACCCTTCCAGGCTGTGAACCACGCGATGCGTCGGTAGAATCACCAGCCCGTCCGAGTCCATGTTCACAAAGGTCATCATTACCGCGGCTTCTGGATAAGGCGGCTGGGGCAGAACAGAGGTGCTGTGCTCGGCTCTTGCGGAACCCTTTGCAGCATGTTCCTTTGAATAGTTCAGGGCAGTTTCGTAGCGGTGATGGCCGTCGGCAATGATCAGCTTCCTGTCGGCCATCGCCGTGGTCAGCAGATTGATGACGGTGGGGTCAGCGACGCGCCAAAGCCGGTGCAGCACGCCATACTCATCGGTCACCTCCGCATCGGCTGTACCGTTGTCTTCGTACAGGACCTTCTCCACGCTGCCGGCCGGGTCCGAGTAAAGCATGAAAATCTGCCCGAAATGCGCGTGGGTGGCCTTCAGCAGGTTGAGCCGATCGCTTTTCGGCTTTGAGAGCGTCTGTTCATGCCGGAAAACGACCTGCTCGGAGTAGTCGAGCAGCTTTCCCAGGGCAATAAAGCCGCGGCGCTCCTTCACAACCTCGGTGCCGGGAACCTTGAATCGCTGCGAGTAGGCAAAGATGCAGGGGTCCTTTTCCTGGATCAAAATCCCTTGCTCTCTCCATGCATTGAAATCTCTTGCTGCCCGCGTGTAGACGCTTTCCCCTCTCTCTGCGTCGAAGAGTTCAGGGAGTCCGAGAATGATGCGGACAAGATTGTAAGGGCTCCGCTGGTAATAAGCCTGTTGCATTGCGGGGGAGATTTTGTCATACGGCTGTGTGACAACGTCATCAAGACGGACCGCGGTTGGGTTGTAACGCCACGCGCGGAAGGGGTAAATACGAGCCATAAGTCGGGATTAGCTCCGCAGTTCAGGGAGAGATCGGCGCATGGTTATCCCGTAGGTAAAAAGGATGGGATGAACGCGCTTCCAGGCTCGATTGTATCGCAGCGGCAACATCGTTCTGCTGCGGCAGCTGAAGAGGTTAGTGCCCCCGGTTCATGCCATGACACATGTGTCGCGGCATGCGTGCTACACTCGCGTTCTAACCAGGGACTTCATCGATGACGAGACTTCGTCGGCAACGCAGGTTCTTTCCCAGCCGGTCCGGCCGGTGGAGATTGTTTACGGGAGTAAGGACCCTGGGTTTCGGGCTCTGTATTGCGGGCCTGTTCGCGAGCCTTTCGGCGGCCGTGGCCAGGGCGCAAGACGACCAGCTCAACAAGGTCCATGTACCACCGCCGAACTCATCTACGCCGGCCAACGTAAACGAGCCGAAGGGTGCTGAGGCGCCGGCAGCCACCGGGCCGGACGCGCTGAAGATTCATCCCGGTTCCAGGATCAGGATGAACGTGGACATGGTCCTGGTTCCGGTAACGGTGACCGACCCCATGAACCGGCTGGTAACGGGCCTTGAGCAGGCGGATTTCCAGGTATACGAGAACAGTAACGGGCAGACAATCAGCACCTTTGCCAGTGAGGATGCGCCGGTTTCGATCGGGATCATCTTCGACCTTTCCGGCTCGATGTCGTCCAAGCTCATCCGGGCGCGCGAGTCGATCCTGCAGTTCATCAAGACGGCCAATCCGCAGGACGAGTTCTTTGTGATCGGGTTCAACGACCGGCCAGAGCTGATCGAGGACTTCACGAATTCTGTGGAAGATATACAGGCAAGGCTGGCCACGGTGCGCAGCGGCCATCGGACCGCTCTGCTGGACGCGATCTACTTCGGGCTCAACAAAATGAAGGACGCTCGGCACGAGCGCAAGGCACTGCTGGTGGTAAGCGACGGCGGCGACAACCGGTCGCGCTATACCGAAGGGGAGTTGCGAGCGCAGGTGCGTGAGGCCGACGTTGAGATCTATTCCATCGGCATATTCGACCCCTACGCTCCCACGCCGGAGGAGCGCGCTGGCCCGCAGTTGCTCGACGATCTGAGTGAAGAAACAGGCGGCCGGCTCTTCCGCGTAGACGACCTGTCGGAGATGGGCGACATCGCCGAAAAGATCTCCACCGAGCTGCGCAACCAATATGTGATCGGCTACCGGCCCAAGGATCTGACCCGCGACGGCAAGTGGCGTAAAGTGAAGGTGAAGGTCAATCCCCCTGCGGGATTGCCCCCGCTCACGGTCCATGCTCGCACCGGTTATTATGCTCCCTTGCAATAACGCTCGCTTCGCTCTGCTTTTTGCGGCTTTCTTTGTTGGCCTTGCTGCTCCCGCTTACAGCCAGCAAGCGCCCGGCGTCCCCCCATCTCAGCAGGCTCCGCCGGTGGTCGACCGCGACCCCGTTCGTTCGCCCGACGCTGAACCCCCCTCCACGGCTGCGGGCGCCATGCGCAAGCAGGGCGAAGGCTACGTTCTGCACACCGACGTGGAAGAGGTGGTGCTCAACTGCTCGGTTCTCGACGGCAACAAGCTTGTCCAGGACCTGAAGCGCGAAAACTTTGAGGTGTTCGAAGACGGCGTCAAGCAGACGCTCATCAGCTTCCAGCACACCGACCTGCCGGTCTCGATTGCGCTGGTGGTCGACAACTCCGGATCGATGTCGCGCAAGCGGCCCTCGGTAAACAAGAGCGCTCTCGACCTGGTTCAGGCGTCGAATCCCGACGACGAGGCCTTCGTAGTGAACTTCTCCGACGAGGCGTTCATCGACCAGGAGTTCACCTCCAACGTGAACAAGCTGCGCGACGGGCTGGCGCGTCTGGAGTCGCGTGGAGGTACGGCGCTCTACGACGCGGTGGTGGCCTCGGCCGACAAGCTGGTGGCCGATGCCAAGCACCCCAAACAGGTGCTGATCCTGATTACAGACGGTGAAGACAACGCTTCGAGCCTCAACCTGGAACAGACGATTCGCCGCGTACAGCAGCTTTCCGGTCCCGTGATCTACTCGATTGGATTGCTCTTTGGCGACGAGATGAGCCACGCCGAGGTACGGCATGCCCGGCGAGCGCTCGAGATGCTGTCGACAGAGACCGGCGGGATCGCGTATTTCCCCAAATCGGTCGACCAGGTGGACCAGATTGCCGCCGAGGTGGCTCGCGACGTTCGCAACCAGTACACGCTGGGCTATCACTCCACCAAGCCGACTTCCGAGCCGGGCTTCCGCCGTGTGCAGGTGAACGCCGAGGAAAAGGGAAAAGGCAAGCTGACGGTTAGAACCAGGACCGGATATTTTCCGGTGGTACGCGTGCAGAAACCGGGCACCGTTGCGGAGAAGAACTAGACCGCGTCTGTACGCCTGCACACCACGCTGTCATTCTGAGCGAACGGGGCCCCGAACGTCTTTCAGTTCGGGGATGGTGAGCGAAGAATCTGCTTTTTGTTCCATCCGATTCTGCTAAGAACTTCCGGGAAAAGAAATTAGACTTGTTTGCGATGGCACTCCCTACAACCGCCCCCACCCTCAACACCCCGAACCTCCGCGTAGCCTCCGACATTACCGAGCTCGTGGGATCCACGCCCATGGTTCAACTGAGACGCGTCGTGCCCGCGTCCGCCGGTCAGGTTTTTGCCAAGCTTGAGTTCCTGAATCCGGGCGGAAGCGTGAAAGACCGTGCCGCTCTGGGCCTGATTCTCGACGCCGAGCGCCGCGGCCTGCTGCATACAGGATCGACGATTGTCGAGGCGACAGCAGGAAACACCGGCGTGGGCCTGGCGCTGATCGGCGTCAACCGCGGCTACAAGGTGAAACTGTTCGTTCCGGAAGGCTTCGCCGAGGAGAAGTGCATCCTGATGCGCGGATTCGGTGCGGAGGTGATTCGGACGCCCGAGGATGAGGGCATGGCCGGCGCCATCCGGCGGGCGCGCCAGGCAAGTGCTGCGATTGAAGGATCGTTCGCGGTGATGCAATTTGAGAATCAGGCGAATCCTCAGTTCCATCACGACACCACCGCCGTGGAAATCTGGGAGCAAATGGAGGGCCGCATCGACGGCTTCGTCGCCGGCGTTGGAACAGGCGGAACCTTCTCCGGTGTGGCGCGATTCCTGAAAGAAAAGGACCCCACGGTGGTGAATGTCGCGGTGGAAACGCAAGGCTCTATCCTGCAAGGCGGCGCGCCCGGCCAGCATAAGGTCGAAGGCATCGGCGTGCACTTCGTTCCCGAGACATTTCACCGCGATGTCTGCGACCGCGTGGTAATGGTGAACGATGAAGAGGCCTTCGCGATGGTCAAACGGCTGGCCGCGGAGGAAGGTCTGCTGGCCGGCTCGAGCGCTGGCGCTGCGGTCTGCGCCGCGGTTGCGTTGGCGCGGGAACTCGGCGCAGGCAAGCGAATCGCCGTGATTATCCCCGACTCCGCGGAGCGGTATCTGTCGAAGAAGATCTTTGAGGGCGGGCGTAAGGTCTTTTAGTTTCCAAGTTGCTTGTCATCCTGAGCGGAGCGTACTTCAGCGGAGCCGAAGGACCTGCTTTTGTGCTTCCTGTCACGCGTTACTGCCTGGCTGTGTACGCTTGCGCCATGGACGAACGCGTCTACTTTGCCTACATCGTCGCCAGCCGCAGCCGGACGCTCTACATTGGCATGACTGGCGATCTCCGCGTACGCGTTTATCAGCACAAACAAAAGCTCCGCCCCGACGGCTTTGGTGCAACATACAACTGTGATCGATTGGTTTGGTTCGAGCGATTCATGGGCCCAAGCAATGCAATCGATAGGGAGAAGCAGCTAAAGGGCTGGAGGCGCTCGAAGAAAATCGCCCTGATCGAAAGCAAAAATCCCACTTGGGAAGATCTGAGTGAAAGCTGGTATCCGAAGGAGCAACTGAATTTGTAACGCAAGTCAGAAGCAGGTCCTTCGACTCCGCTGAAGTGCGCTTCGCTCAGGATGACAGCCTTCTTATTTCTATGGGCTGCCGTGGCCCGACAGCATCCCCTCATCGCGCAGGATAAGCTAGAAGCTAGAAGCCAGAAGTTAGAGGCCAAAAGCTGATCATGTCCGCACAAAAACTCGCCACTCTCGTCGTCCACGCCGGCCAGCAACCCGATCCGCAGACAGGCGCTGTCAACGTGCCCCTGTATCTCTCGTCCACGTTTGAGTCCACCGGAATTGGCACGAATAGAGGGTGGGACTACTCGCGTGCGGGCAACCCCACGCGCGACCGCCTGGAAGAAGCGCTCGCAGTGCTCGAAGGCGGCGCCAGCGGGCATGCGTTCTCCAGCGGAATGGCTGCCATCTATGCACTGGTGGCCATGCTCAAGACCGGCGATCACCTGATCTGCTCGCACAACGTTTACGGCGGAACGACGCGGCTCTTCAACCGAATCATCCAGCACTACGGCATCGAGATCCAGTACGTGGACACGGGCGACCTGGCCGCCGTTGAAGCCGCCATCAAGCCCAACACGCGCCTCATGCACATCGAATCGCCGACCAATCCGCTGATGGCACTCACCGATATCGCGGCGGTGTCGGAGATCGCGCATCGGAGCGGCGTCGAAGTCAGCGTCGACAACACGTTCCTCTCGCCCGTGCTGCAGAGCCCCATCCCACTCGGCGCCGACATCGTCATGCATTCGACCACGAAGTTCCTGAACGGCCATTCAGACGGCCTGGGCGGTGCGCTCATCGGCACAAAGCCCGAGCACAAGGAACGCTTTCACATGGTGCAAAAGGCCGCGGGCGGCATCTTATCGCCGTTCGAGTGCTATCTCGTCCTGCGCGGCATCAAGACGCTGGCCATCCGCATGAAGGCGCACGAAGAGAACGGCCGTTCAGTGGCGGACTTCCTCTCAACCCAGCCCAAAGTGACACGCCTTGCCTATCCGGGCCTCAAGACCCATCCGCAGCACGACCTTGCCGTGCGGCAACAGAAGGGCTTTGGCTCGATGCTCAGTTTCGACCTCGGCTCGCGCGAAGCAGCCGGCAGGTTTCTGGCAGCGATCAAGCTGTTTCTCTGCGCGGAGTCGCTCGGCGGCGTCGAGTCGCTCGCGTCGCACTCTGCAACCACCACGCACTTCGCGTTGAGCGACGAAGAGCGTGACTCAATCGGCATCACGCAGGGGCTGGTGCGCCTGTCGTGCGGCATCGAGGACAAAGACGACCTGATCGCGGATCTGGAACAGGCGCTCGCGGCAGTCTAAGTCGCCAGCAACCGAGTATTCGATCCCTCAATGCCCCATCGGCGCCGGCCCCGCCTTCTTCGGCCGGCGCATCAAGAATGGCAGCGGGATCAGGATTGCGGTCAGCGCGACCATGATCCAAATGACATCCACATACGACAACAGGCGTGCCTGGATCTGGGCCATGCCGTAGATCTGCGCTCCGGCGCGCTGAGTTGCGTCGGGACTACCGCCTCCGTTATGCAGCCAGGCTAAGGCAAGGCCCGAGCGCAAACGATCAAAAGGATTGTTGCCGTTGACTGCGTGGGCGTTCAGCATCGCCAGGTGTTTCTGCGTGTAGCGCGCCAGCAGCGTGGTCACGAAGCTGATGCCGACCGAGCCACCAAGATTACGCATCAGCGCGGACATGCCGCTGACCTCGTTGTACTTCTCCTGGGGAATGCCTGCATAGCAGAGAGTGTTGATAGGGATGAACAGGAAAGGCAGCCCCAGCGCAATGACCACGCGCCAACTGACAGCGATATGGAAGGGGATGTTGAGGCTGACGTTGGTCATGCGATAGAGGCCAAAGGTGGTCATAGTGAATCCAAGCGCGACCAGCCAGCGTGGATCGAATTTCGGCGCGAGGAAGCCGGCCACCGGAAAAAGAAACATCAGCGCGATGCCGCCTGAGGAGACAGCCATGCCGGCCTGCTCGGCGGAGTAGCCCATGATCTCCTGCAGGAACTGCGGAATCAGAACGGTGGACGAATACAGCGATACGCCCACCATGAAGAGAACAAACATGGTGGTGCCAACATTGCGCTGGGCAAACAAGCGCAGGTCGAGAATGGGATGGACCACGTTGAGCTGCCGCCAGACAAAGATGACAAGCCCGATTGCAGAAACGACACAGCAGGTAATGATGAAGCGGGAGCTGAACCAGTCGTCTTCCTGCCCCTTGTCGAGCATGGTCTGGAGCGCGCCGATGGTGACCACCAGCAGGCCCAGGCCCCAGTAATCGATTCCTTCTTTGCGCTTGCGAATCTCGGCC
>Ga0302325_10034442_pt1 | contig 10356 bp, 5 predicted proteins | sample Palsa_T0_2_FD_201948 | JGI IMG/M metagenome (GOLD analysis project Ga0302325, IMG submission 201948) | Peat permafrost microbial communities from Stordalen Mire near Abisko, Sweden - Palsa_T0_2 | ecosystem: Environmental > Terrestrial > Soil > Palsa > Peat permafrost | place: Sweden: Abisko...
GCATCCGCGGCGTAGTCGGCATCGTGGGCTGCAGCAATCCCAAGGTGGTTTCCGATCACGGTCACGTGACCCTGGCCGAGGAACTGATCAAACGCAATGTGCTGGTGCTCGAAACCGGTTGCGCCGCCATCGCCTGCGCCAAGGCGGGTCTGCTGACCCCGGAATCGGCGCTGGCCAAGGCGGGCTCGTCGCTGCGCGAGGTCTGCGAGGCGGTCGGCATTCCTCCTGTCCTGCACATGGGCTCGTGCGTGGACAACAGCCGCATCCTGATGGCTGCCACCAACGTTCTGGCCGAAGGCGGCCTGGGCGAGGACCTCTGCGACCTGCCGGTAGCCGGCGCCGCGCCGGAGTGGATGAGCGAGAAGGCAGTCGCCATCGGCCACTACTTCGTGGCCAGCGGACTGTATGTCGTCCTCGGCCATCCCCTGTATGTCGAAGGCAGCAAGAACGTGCACGACTTCCTGTGCGAGGAAATGACCAGCATTACCGGCGGCCGCTTCGAATGGGAGCCTGACCCGGTGATTGCCGCTGACAAACTGCTGGCGCATATCGAAAGCAAGCGCGACGCACTGCACATCAACACCCAAAAAGAACGCAAGATGTACGACATGAAATCGAGGCGCGAACTGCAATGAGCAAGATCATCGCATCGTCGGCAATTCGCGGCGCGCATCAGATTGTGCGCGACGCCGAAGACTACCTGGCAAAAGCCATCGCGGCCAAGGGCATTGATTGTGCCGTGGGCTTTCCGGACACCGCTTACTCCCTGCCGGTCATCTACTCGCTCCTGGGCGAGCGCGTCGACCGGCTCTCGGACATGCAGAAAATTCTCGATGAGTGCAACCGGCTGTTGCCGGACGTGCCCAGTGAGAGCCTATGGCTGCCGTATCTGGGTGGAACTCTGGATTCGGGCATCGCTACCTTGTTTGCCTTCGAAATCATCGAGGCCTGCAAATATCTCATCGGCCCCAACCCCATCGACGGCATCTGGCTGGGAGCGGCCAATGACGTCATCATCCGCGAACGTGGAGTGGAGTTCGTCGACGGCTCGGCCCCCGGCTTCGCCGCCATCGTAGGCGCAGCGCCCACGGTCGAACACGCCGTCCGCATCGCCCGCGAACTGCAGGAGAAAAACCTCTACGTCTTCATGGCCGGACACAGCCACGGCACTTCGTTCTCCGAGCAGTTGGCGGAAGCCGGTGTCGAATTGGGTTGGGACACCCGCCTGGTTCCCTTCGGCAAAGAGATTTCGGCCGCGGTCTACGCTCTGGGCTTCGCCAATCGCGTCGCTCTCAGCTTCGGCGGCGTCAAGCCCGGCGACTTCGCCCGCAATCTTAAATACAACAAGAACCGCACCTTCGCTTTCGTCATGGCGCTGGGCGAAGTGACGGAAGAGAAATATGCCGCCGCGGCGGGGGCCATCAGTTACGGCTTTCCCACCATCGCCGACACCGACATTCCTCAGATCCTGCCCACCGGCATTTGCACCTACGAGCATGTTGTCTCCAACGTGCCCATCGATCACATCGTGGAGAAGTGTCTGGAAGTTCGCGGCTGCAAGATCAAAGTCGCCAAGGTGCCCATCCCGGTGGCCTTCGGCGCGGCCTTCGAAGGCGAACGCATCCGCAAGGAGCAGACCTACGTCGAGTTCGGCGGCAACAAGACGCCGGGCTTCGAATACGTCACCACGCTCGATATTACCGAGGTCGAAGACGGCAAGATCACCGTGGTTGGCCCGGAAATCGACGACGTGGTAGTCGACCCCGACGCCAAGGACCTGCCGGCACTGCCTATCGGCATCTGGGTGGAAGTTGCCGGCCGCAAAATGCAGCCCGACTTCGAGCCCATTCTCGAACGCCAGATCCATCACCTGATCAATGGCGCCGAAGGCATCTGGCACATGGGCCAGCGCGATATCAACTGGATCCGCATCAGCAAGGCGGCCAAGGACAAAGGCTTCAAGATCCGCCACCTGGGCGAAATCTTGCATGCCAAGTTCCTCAACGACTATCCCGCCATCGTCGACAAGGTGCAGGTAACGCTGTTCACCGACACCAAGGATGTGACGGAGCGCATCGACATCGCCCGCCACTCCTACCGCGCCCGCAACGCGCGCATGGAGTCGCTCACCGACGAGAGCGTTGACACTTTCTACTCCTGCCTGCTCTGCCAGAGTTTTGCTCCCAACCATGTGTGCGTCATCACGCCCGAACGGCTGGGCCTGTGCGGCGCTTACAACTGGCTGGACGGTAAGGCGGCCTTCGAGATCGATCCCACCGGCCCCAACCAGCCGCTGATCAAGGGCGAGTGTATCGATCCGGTGCGCGGCCAGTGGGCCAACATCAACGATTATGTCTTCGCCAACTCCAAGCAGACGCTGGCTCGCTTCAATGCCTATTCCCTGCTGGAAGACCCCATGACCAGTTGCGGCTGCTTCGAGGCCATCGTGGCCCTGATGCCGGAAGTCAACGGCGTCATGATCGTGAATCGCGAATACCTGGGCGAGACCCCCGCTGGAATGAAGTTTTCCACCCTGGCCAACACTGCCGGCGGCGGCCAGCAGGTGCCGGGATTCGTCGGCGTCGGCAAGGCCTACATCACCAGCCGCAAGTTCATCTCGGCTGAGGGCGGTCACCGGCGCATTGTCTGGATGCCGAAAGAGCTGAAAGACTTTCTGCGCGAAGATCTCGACAAAGTCGGCAAGACCTTCGGCGTGGAGAACTTCACCGACATGATTGCCGACGAGGCGAGCGGCACCGATATCACCTCGGTGCAGGCTTACATGGAAAAGGTACAGCACCCGGCTCTGACAATGTGGGACATTACCACACCGTCAGAGGAAGCGGCTGCGGTCGATGCCGCGCGCGGGGCCACGGTAGAAGTTGCATCCGCTGGCGGAGGCGCCTCGACGACGACCGTCGCCGATACTGCTGTCGCGCTGGCCGAACCTCCCGCTGCGCCAACGTCGACGCCGGCCGCAACCACTGCCGCCAGTGCGGCAGGCACCAAGCCTCCGGTCACGAAGGCGCCATCTGCGGCGCCATCCGCTGGAGCTATTCCTCCCAGCGATGGCGTGGGAGCTCTGATCACGCTTCTGGAGCAACTCCGCAATTCGCCTCCGGCAACCGAGCTTCGTCCTGGGATGAGTGCGCAGCAACAACTGGCAGCGCTCCAGGCCTCTACTGCCATGCACCTGCTGCACGCCGGCGCCAACATGCTGCTGATGCAAACCGGCATGCTGGCCGCAGCCGCACCCGCGGTTGCTCCCGTCGAGGACGGCTGTCCACGCTGCTTCCCCGCGGACGATGAGCCGCAGGAGCCGAGAGGAGTTGCCGTCGTCACCCCGATTGACGCAACGCCCAAAGCTGCCGCAGCGCCTCGTACTCCCAGACCGTCGCTATCGGAAGCAGTCGAGCGCCCCATCACTTCCGCGGCCATCATGGTGCCCAAATCGGTCACCGTGGCCCCGGACAAAGCCAACGTGACGGTCCGCACGGTCACTCTGGGCGGCAGCGGTACTCGCACCTCGGCGGTCACTCTGGGAGGCGCAGAGGTCCTGCCCTTCCGTCACTACGAAGGCAATGTCGGCCACAAGCCGGTCATCGCGATGGAGGTCCTGGATAGCCCACCCAAGTCTTATCCTGACCTGCTGCGCAATGCTTATGGAGACCTGCTGAAGGATCCCAAGGCAATGGCCCGCCACCTGGTCGAGAAGCTGGGCGCGGAGATCATCAGCGTTCGCCTGGCCACTTGTCATCCTGACAATGGCGATATGTCTCCGGAAGCTGCCGGCGACATCGTGAAGGACGTTCTGGGCGCGGTCGGCGTGCCCATCATCGTGACCGGATGCAGCCACTACGAAAAGAACAACGCCCTGATGAAGCACATGGCTTCCACCTTTGCCGGAGAAAACCTGCTGCTGAACTGGGTGGAAACCGACAACTACAAGACCATCGCCGCCACCGTCATGGCTTACGGCCATTGCGTGGTGGCGCAAACGCCCATCGACGTCAACATGTGCAAGCAGCTCAACATCCTGCTGACCACCATGGGCGTACAACCTGACCACATTCTCGCCGATCCCTTGACCAGCTCCGTGGGCTACGGTCTGGAGTACACCTACTCGGTGATGGAGCGTATCCGGAGTTCGGCCTTTACCGGCGATCCCATGTTGGCCATGCCCTTGTTCGTGAATCCGGGCTTTGAGGTGTCGAAGGTGAAGGAGAGCCGCGCCCCACGCAAGGACTTCCCGCTGTGGGGAAGCGAGGATGAGCGCGAAGCTTTGCTGGAGATCGCCACCTCGGTTTGTTATCTGAACGCCGGAGCGGACCTGCTGGTGGTTTACCACCCCCTGGCTGCTCGCACCCTCAAGCGCAAGATCGACGAAATGATGTTCTGCGGTAAGTGAGGTGACCACAAAATGGCAATGACTGGTTTACAGATCTTTAAGCTGCTGCCCAAGACCAACTGCGGCGAGTGTGGTGTACCCACGTGCATGGCTTTCGCCATGAAGCTGGCCGCCAAGAACGCCGAACTTGCGGCTTGCCCTTATGCTTCGGAAGAAGCCATTAAAACTGTTGGCGCGGCCAGCAAGCCGCCCATTCGCCTGGTAAAGATTGGGCCGCCGGAGCGCGAGGTCCTGATCGGCAACGAGACCGTAATGTTTCGCCACGATAAGACCTTTGTTCATCCGACAGCTATCGCCGTCGCCTTCGCCGACAACGAGCCGCTCACCGATTGTGGCCACGGCATCGCCGGAGTTCGCGACTATTGCCTGGAACGCGTCGGCGAGGAACTGCGCATCAATCTGGTGCTGGTCGATAACTTCAGCGAGGAGGTCAAGCCCTTCGTCGATCTGGTGAAGACCGCGGCCGGTTCCACCGGCATGGGCATCATCCTGCGCAGCTCGAACCTGGAAGCTCTGGAAGCCGGACTGAAAGAGCTGCCGGGACAGCGGCCGCTGATTCACGCTGCCACCCCGGCGAATGCCGACGCCGTGGCTGCCCTGGCGCTGAAGTACAATGCACCGCTGGTGGCGCGTGCCGCCACCATCGACGAGTTGGTGGCGCTCACCACCAAGCTGGCCGGTCTTGGACTGAAGGACATCGTCCTCGACCTCCCCGCCGACAATCCCGCAGCCACGCTGCAATACAACACCATCATCCGCAAAGCGGCGCTGAAGAATTCCTTCGAGCCGTTGGGCTATCCCATCATCAACTTTGTCACCGCCCTCGACGACGCCTCCGTCGTTGCCGACGCCTCCACTTTCCTTTGCAAGTACGGCTCCATCGTAGTGCTGGATCGCGTGAAGCTGGAAGTGCTGCTGCCCCTGATGATGCTGCGGCAGAACATCTACACCGATCCCCAGAAGCCGATTCAGGTTGACCCCAAGGTCTACCCCATCGGCGAGATCGGCAAAGACTCGCCGGTGCTGGTCACCACCAATTTCTCCCTGACCTATTTCCTGGTTTCGGGCGAAATTGAAAACTCAGGCATCCCGGCGAACCTGCTGGTGGTCGATACCGAAGGCATGAGCGTGCTGACGGGATGGGCCGCGGGCAAGTTCTCCGGCGAAAAGGTCGCCAACGCTGTCAAGGCCAGCGGCCTGGAAGAGGGCAAACATCGCATCATCATTCCTGGCTATGTCTCGCAAATCAGCGGCGAAATCGAAGAAGGCTTGCCGGGATGGGAGGTGCTGGTTGGTCCCGGGGAAGCCTCGGACCTCGGCTCCTTCATGAAGATCCAGGCTGCGCGGTAATACCCTATGCCCTCTGTTCGCTTTCAGCCCGCCAATGTCGTGGCCGAGGTGCCGGTCGGGACGCTGATCAACGAAGCAGCGTTGCGCGCCGGCATCCTCGACCTTGAATTGCCGTGCGGAGGCGAAGGTTCGTGCGGGCTGTGCGCGGTGGAAGTCGTCGGCCGCAATGCCTCGGTTCTAGCCTGCCGGACGAAGGTCACCTCTGACATTGTGGTACGGCTGCCCGATCGCTCGCAGACCGGGGCGCGGGTTCTCGGCGACAGTCATTCCCTGATCGATCCCGCTCTGCTGCCGGACCGCGATCATCTCGCGCCGCTCTATCGCTATCAGCAGCTCACCGTGCCGCCGGCGTCCATCGAGGAGCACTATAGCGACTGGACCCGCCTGACGCGTGAACTCAGTCGCCAGGGCGGAGCTGCTCCCATTATGTGCGAGCTCGAGGTGCTGCGGCAGTTGGCCGAAGCCGTGCGTGCCTCCGACGGAAAGATTACGCTTGCCACCGAGGAATCTGTCTCTGGGTTGCGCGTTCGCGATGTGCAGCCCGGTCACCGCCTCGATCGCCCTCTCGGCCTCGCCGTCGATATCGGGACCACAACCGTGGCTGCGCAACTCATCGATCTCGCCGATGGATCGCTGCTGGCGACGCAGACTTCCTACAACCTGCAAATCCGCCGGGGCGCCGATGTGATCAGCCGCATCGATTACGCCCGCAACCCGGAGCGCCAGGAAGAACTCCGCAGCCTGGTGCTGGAAACCATCAACGGCCTGATCGGTCAGCTGACCCGCGCAGTCTCAATCGCGCCGCGCGACATTCGTGCCGCCTTCATCGCCGGCAACACCACCATGATCCACCTGCTGCTCGGCCTGCCGCCGCGCCACATCCGCGAGGCTCCGTACGTCCCGACGGTGAACTTCGTTCCGGAGCTGCGCGCCCAGGCTGTTGGCCTGGACATCGATCCCGAGGCCATCGTGGCCTGCGCCCCTGGCGTCGGCAGCTATGTTGGCGGCGACATCACCTCGGGTCTGCTGTGTACCGACCTTCCCACCAACAATCGCGATGTCTTTCTCTTCATGGATATTGGGACCAATGGCGAGATCGTGATCGGGAACGCGGATTGGATGGTGGCTTGCGCTTGCTCCGCCGGCCCAGCCTTCGAAGGAGCCGGGATCAAGTGCGGTATGCGCGCGGCGGAAGGCGCCATCGAACGCGTCAGCATCGGCGATGACGGAGTGGCCTTCGAGTACTCCGTGATCGGCGCCGGCAAGCCCGCCGGCATCTGCGGATCGGGCCTGATCTCGCTCCTCGGCGAATTCTTTCGCCAGGGAGTCGTGGATCGCTCCGGCCGCTTCTTCCAGCCGCCGGGCAGTGGCCGAATCGTTCAACACGAAAGCCGGCGTGCCTTCCTGCTGGCCACCGCCGAGCAAACCCGGACCGGCAAAGATCTGGTCATCACCGAGGCCGACCTGGAAAACCTCATCCGCACCAAAGCGGCGATTTATGCCGCCTGCTCGCTGGTGCTGCAAAACGTCGGCCTCACCTGGGATGCTGTCGCTCGCGTCTACATTGCCGGCGGTTTTGGGCGATACATGCGGATTGCCGACGCAGTTTTCATCGGTATGCTTCCCGACCTGCCGCTGGAGCGCTTCCGCTATATCGGGAACTCTTCTCTTACCGGCGCTTACATTGCGCTGCTGTCGCGGGAACATCGTCGCCGCCTGGCGGAGATTGCCTCCCGTATCACCTATGTCGATATGAGCTCCAATCCGCACTACATGGATAGCTATGTTAAGGCTTTGTTCCTTCCCCACACGGACTTGGAGCAGTTTCCTACGGTCGCAAAGTCATTCGAGAGTCGAAGGAGGAAAGCATCGTGAAAAGTCTTCTGAAGCGGGTCAAGGCAGGCGAGATTCTCATCTCCGATGGAGCCATGGGGACCTTCCTGCATGCCAAAGGGCTGCAAGGCGGGGAGTGTCCGGAATCCTGGTGCATCAGTCACCCCAAGGCGGTGGAAGAAATCGCCGAAGCCTACGTAACGGCCGGTTCCGACTTGGTAGAAACCAATTCGTTCGGAGCCAGCTCGTTCAAACTGAAGAGCTATGGACTGGCCGACAAGGTCCACGAGATCAACCGCGCCGCAGCCAAGCTGGCCAAAAACATCATCGGCGACAAAGGCTATGTGGCCGCGTCCGTTGGCCCCACCGGGCACATCGTGATCGAAGAAGGCGGCGACACCACCGCCGAGCAACTCTACGAGGCCTTCAAGGCCCAGGTCGTGGCGCTGGCCGAAGGCGGCGCCGACGCCATTTGCGTCGAGACCATGTCCTCCGTAGTGGAAGCCGAGCAGGCGATTAAGGCCACTAAAGAAAATACTAATCTGCCGGTGATCTGCACCTTCGCCTTCGAGCCCGGAATCAAAGGCTTCCGCACCATGATGGGAGTCAAGCCGGAGCGTGCGGCGAAGGCCGCGGCAGCGGCGGGCGCAGACGTTGTTGGCGCCAACTGCGGCATGGGCATTTCCAACATGATCGAGATCACGCGGCAAATGCGCGCCGCCGTGCCTAACGTCCCCATCCTCATTCATGCCAATGCCGGCCCGCCGGTCATGGAAAACGGCAAGACGGTATTCAAGGAGACACCCGAGTTGATGGCTTCGTTTGTGCCGGAGCTGGTGCAAGCCGGCGCCAACATCATCGGCGGCTGCTGCGGGACTACTCCGGCTCACATTACCGCCGTAGCCAAGGCCGCACGGGCCTTGACGGTTCAAGCGTAGGACTGAAGACTGTCTTCGAATCTCCTGACTTGGTCAGCGGCTGTTGACAGCGGCCGCTGACTTTTTCAACCTTACTCGGTCGCCGGCAACTGCCCACGCCGCGCAGGCCGGCTGACTACGGCTTGTTATGATCCATGAGACCTCTATGCACTGGGAAACTCTGACCGCAAGCGCTCAATTCTGTCTTCGCCGTTCCGGCCGCTTCCTGGTGACGGAGCTGCTGCTCCCCCATCGCGTGCTCAGCACCTCTGCGGTCCATGGGGGCCAGTCGGACGGCATCCGCTACCTGGTAAATCACCAAAGTTGCGAGGCCTCGGGACATCACGCGCGCCACGCCTGCATGACTACGCTTGGGCCGGAAGAGTATCATCGGTCGGTTTGCCTGGAACTTGGGCTTCCACCGGACTCGGTCGCCACCATGGGGACCGCGGCCGACATGAACTATGCCACCGTCATCCAGCGGGGCGACGATGACACCCTGGTCACCGCTGCTGTGACTGCGGGAGTACAAGGCAACGCTGCCTGCGCTGGCGATCCCACCACCTGGCGCGAAACGCCGGCCGGGTGTTCGGAGCCGGTACTCACGGCCGGCACCATCAACATACAGCTCCTGCTTGACTGCCCGCTGACCGAAGGCGCTTTGGCGCGAGCCGTTGTCACCATGACGGAGGCCAAGACTGCGGCGCTGCGACAGCTGGCCGTTCGCAGCCGTTATTCCACCGACTTGGCCACGGGAACCACCACCGACCAGTTCTGTATCGCCGCTCCCCTGGGCGATGGGGTCCCGCGGCGTTATGCCAGCACCGGCATCAAGCTGGGCGAATACATTGGCGTTGCCGTCCGCGACGCCACCCTGGAAGCCCTTCGTTGGCATAATGGGCTTGAGCCCAGTTACACGCGCGGCATCTTTCATGCCCTCGGCCGCTACGGCTTGAAGGAAGACCGCTTCCTTCAGGACATAGGACTCTATCTCACCGACGCCGAGCTCGAATTGCTGAAGAACAACCACAACGCTGTGATGTACGAGCCTTTGGTGTCCGCTGCCGCCTACGCCATCGCCAGTATTCTGGATCGTTGCCGCTATGGCACATTCCCTGCCGGCACGGCGCGGGAGGCGTTGCGTCAGCAAGCGGCATGCCTGGCCGCCAGCCTCGCGGGACGGCTTGACCTCTGGCCCGAGTTTCGCAACAGTCTGGTCGAGGCCGATGTCGAGGAGCCCAAGAAGCTGGTCTTGGCGGCCATCGCCCTCGGATGGTCGAAAAAGTGGTCCTAGATTTCCTGCGTCCGTCGGCGCCGCTATTAGCCGCGGCGGTCGTGCTGGATCTCGCTTTCGGCGATCCCGTCTACCCCGCCCATCCCGCGCGCTTGATCGGCTGGACGCTCACTCAGTTCGAGAAACTGCTGCGCGCCCTCAAACTCGACGGCTATGTGGGCGGAGTATTGCTCTTCCTGCTGCTCGCTGTCCTATGGTGCGGTGGAACCGCCGCTCTCATTTACGGGCTCGCTCGCTGGAGCCACTGGGCCGCACTCGCTGGCCAGGCCTTTCTGATTTACTCGCTGGTGGCGCTGCGCGATCTCTTGCAACACGGCTGGGCGGTCGAACTCGCCGTGCGCCAGGGCGATTTGCCGGAAGCCCGCTGTCGCATCTCCCGCCTGGTCGGCCGCGAAACCGATCGTATGGACCTTGCCGCTTGCCGCCGCGCCGCCATCGAAAGCCTCAGCGAAAATCTCACTGACGGTTTTGTCAGTCCCATCTTCTGGTATGCCGTCGCCGGTCTTCCCGGCATCGTCCTATTTAAGGTGGTCAGCACCATGGACTCCATGGTG
>Ga0302325_10034443_pt1 | contig 10356 bp, 8 predicted proteins | sample Palsa_T0_2_FD_201948 | JGI IMG/M metagenome (GOLD analysis project Ga0302325, IMG submission 201948) | Peat permafrost microbial communities from Stordalen Mire near Abisko, Sweden - Palsa_T0_2 | ecosystem: Environmental > Terrestrial > Soil > Palsa > Peat permafrost | place: Sweden: Abisko...
CGCGCGGAATCGGCCCCGTCCCCGGCCGGGGAACCGGCCCGGTGCCCGGCCGGGGAACCGGCCCGGTGCCCGGCGTGGACCAGTCTCCGGCCTGCGGCCAGGGACCGCTTCCGGTGGCCGACCTACCGTCGCTGCCCGGCACCGGCATCGAACCCGTCCATGCACGCGGCATCGGCCCGGTCCCCGGCTGGGAAATCGGTCCGGTCCCGGCGCGCGGAATGGGACCTGTACCCGGCCGGGGAATCGGACCCGTGCCCGCTCGCGGAATCGGACCCGTGCCCGCTCGCGGAATCGGACCCGTGCCCGGCCGCGGAATCGGACCCGTGCCCGCTCGCGGAATCGGACCCGTGCCCGGCCGCGGAATCGGACCCGTACCCGACCAGGGAACGGGACCCGTGCCCGCTCGCGGAATCGGTCCTGTACCCGGCCGGGGAATCGGCCCGGTTCCGGCGCGCGGCATCGGTCCAGTGCCGACTCGCGGCATGGGGCCGCTGCCCGGGTTGCGCGGCGCGCCTATGTAGCGGGGCGGTCCCTCGTAGCCGGGCTCGTAGTACGTCTGCCCGGTCCCGGCCGGCTGCGGTGCTGTCAGCATCGGAGCGCCCGGGGACCATTCCCCGACCGGCGCGGAGAGCACCGGCTCCGCCACTGAGGCGACCATAAGACGATCCTGGCCGCCGGTGTTGGCACCGCGGGCCAGGCCGAGCTGGGCGAACATGGCCGCGGCGCGCATCGGCGCGGAGGCCGAACTGGCCGATATATCGACCGGCGGTCCGGACAGGCTCTCCTTGGATCGCATCGAATTGGCGAGAATCCGCACCGCGAGGGCGAGCAGGACGAGCGCCACCAGGAGCCCGTAGCTCCAGTCCACATAGGGCTGGGCAGGGCGGCCGGCCAGCAGGCCGTGCCAGACGCCGAACACGAACGAGGCGTAGGCCGTGTAGTGGATCGCCCGCCACCGCCATGCCTTGCCGTGCGTATTGAACCGACCCCGCATCATGCTCGTTATAACCACTAGGAGGATGAGATCCGAGGCGATCGTGCCGAGGCCGATGTAGAAGGTGCGGAACGGTGACAGGAACGGAACCACCGCGTCGAGCACGTGGACGCGTTGCGCGAGGATCTCGGTGACGATGTGGATGATCAGGAAGGCGACCGCGCCGAAGGATGCGGCGCGGTGAGCCGACTGCACGAACACCCGATGCCCGGCGGTGAGAAATACGCGGTCGGTCGCGATAAGCCCGAGAGCCGTCGACGCGCACAGCGCGATGAGCACGAATACGCCGGCGTAGAACAGCATGAAGTGCTGGGTAGCCGCGTCGATGACATGACCGGTGCCGGTGAACGCCAGGAAGGCGAGAGCGATAAGGCTGCCGATGACCGCGACGGCGTAGATCTTCGTCGCGTGCTCGGCCGCCACGCCTCCGGAGGACGGTCGTGCTTGCTCACGGCCGTGCGGACGGCTGCGAGTGGTGGCCAAGAGTTACCTCCTCGACAACGGGTGCAGGCCAATGTAAGCGGAGCATAGACTTCGCCGCTTGCCCGCCTCCGCGTCGAATTGCGCCACTTAGCTTGCGCCACTTAGCCATTCGACTGTATCAGCGAGGATAACCGTTGGGACACGAAACGATATAGATCATCAATGTTAGCTAGGCATTGACCGTCCTCGTCTCAAAAAAACGGACTTATTTATCGAAGTGGGCATATAAGTCCGCCGGGGGTAGCAGATCGATACCGCCCGGCGGACTAGACAGCTGTTGCCGTAAGAACTCCGTAAGGACTAGAACCTCGGTAGCCGCTAGAACACAGTAGCGACCAACTAGAACTCGGTAGCAACCAGTTCGGCGATCTGGGCCGTGTTAAGCGCCGCGCCCTTGCGCAGGTTGTCTCCGCAGACGAAGAACTCGATGCCGTTGGGGTCGTCGAGGGACTCGCGGACCCGGCCGACCCAGGTCGGGTCGGTGCCCACCACGTCGGCCGGCGTCGGGTACTCGCCGCGCTCCGGATCGTCGTTGAGCACCACGCCCGGCGCCGCCCGCAGCGTCTCCCGGGCCGCCTCCCGGCCGACCGGCCGGGAGAACCGGGCGTGCACCGCGACCGAGTGCGTGGTGATCACGGGGACGCGGACGCAGGTCGCGTTGACTCGCAGCGAGGGCAGGCCCAGGATCTTCCGCGACTCGTTGCGGATCTTGAGCTCCTCCGACGACCAGCCCGCCTCCTTGAGCGAGCCCGCCCAGGGCACCACGTTCAGCGCCAGCGGCGCGGGGAACGGGCCGAGGTCGCCGACCACGCTGCGCACGTCGCCCGGCCGCTGGCCGAGCGTGCGGGTGCCACCGACCTTCTCCAGCTGCCCGTAGAGTGCGTCGATGCCCGCCTGCCCGGCGCCGGAGGCGGCCTGGTAAGAGGCCACGACCATCTCCTCGAGGCCGAACGCCCGGTGCAGCGCCCCCACCGCCACGATCAGCGACAGCGTGGTGCAGTTCGGGTTCGCGATGACCCCCTTCGGCCGCCGCAGGGCGTCGTCCGGGTTCACTTCGGGCACCACCAGCGGCACCTCGGGATCCATCCGGAACGCGCCGGAGTTGTCCACGCAGATGGCGCCGCGCGCGGAGGCGACCGGCACCCAGGCCGCGGACACCTCGTCGGGCACGTCGAACATGGCGACGTCCACTCCGTCGAAGGCCTCCGCCGACAGTGCGATGACCTCGGTCTCGACGCCCCGGACGAGGAGCCTGCGGCCAGCCGACCGCGGCGAGGCGATCAGCCTGATCTCCCCCCAGACGTCCTTCCTGGTGGAGAGCAGGTCGAGCATGACCGTGCCGACGGCTCCGGTCGCCCCGACGACGGCCAGTGTCGGACGCCTGCCAGCAACGTCGCTCATCGGCCGGTCCCTCCGTACACGACGGCCTCGACCTCGTCTGCGTCCAGGCCGAACGACTTGTGCGTCGCGTTCACCGCGACGTCCACGTCTGACTGGCCGACCACGACCGAGATCCGGATCTCCGAGGTGGTGATCATCTGGATGTTCACCCCGGCCTCGGCCAGCGCGGCGAAGAACTTGGCGGACACGCCCGGATGCGAGCGCATCCCGGCGCCGATCACCGAGACCTTGCCGATCCGGTCGTCGTAGAGCAGCTCCTGGAAGCCGAGCGCCGCCTGGGCGGAGCGGAGCAACTCGAGCGCCCGCTGCCCGTCCGCGCCCGGCAGCGTGAAGGAGATGTCCGTGCGGCCCGTCGCGATTGCAGACACGTTCTGCACGATCATGTCGATGTTGATGTCCGCCTCGGCGATGAGCCCGAAGATCCGCGCGGCGGTGCCCACCCGGTCCGGGACGCCGACCACGGTGATCTTCGCCTCGCTCCGGTCGTGCGCGACCCCGGAGATCATGGCCTTCTCCATACCGGCTTCCTCCGACTCGTCCTCAGCGCTCTCGCTGACCCAGGTGCCTATCTTGTCGCTGAACGAAGACCGCACGTGGATCGGCAGCCCGTACCGGCGCGCGTACTCGACGCAGCGCGGGATCAGGACCTTCGCTCCGCACGCGGCCATCTCCAGCATTTCCTCGTAGGAGATCCGTGCTATCCGGCGGGCGCCTGCCACCAGCCTCGGGTCCTCGGTGAACACGCCGTCCACGTCGGTGTAGATCTCGCACACGTCCGCGCGCAGCGCGGCGGCGAGCGCGATCGCCGTGGTGTCCGAGCCGCCCCGGCCCAGCGTGGTGATGTCCTTGGTGGTCTGCGAGACCCCCTGGAACCCGGCCACGATCGGGATCGCGTCCTCGGCGAGCGCGCTCGAGATCCGGCCGGGAGTGACGTCGATAATCCGCGCGAAGCCGTGCACCTCGTCGGTGATCACGCCGGCCTGCGACCCGGTGAAGGACCGTGCCTCCATGCCGAGGGTGGCGATCGCCATCGCCAGCAGCGCCATCGAGATGCGCTCACCCGAGGTGAGCAGCATGTCGAGCTCGCGGCCGGGCGGGGCCGGGGTCACCTGGTTGGCCAGGTCGATCAGCTCATCGGTGGTGTCGCCCATTGCCGACACAACGACGACAACTTGATTCCCGGCCCGCCGAGTGGCGACGATGCGTTTGGCTACGCGCTTGATACCCTCCGCGTCGGCTACTGACGAACCACCGTATTTCTGCACGACAAGGGCCATCTGGACGCGCCGCTCCTCCCAGGTATCTGTAGCGGACCGCAGGCGAGTCTATCCGCGCCCAGGCAAGACACCCAATTGTTAACAGCCCGGTCGGGCAACGTCACACTGCGGCCACGTCACACCCGGCCGCGTCACACGTCGAGCAGCCGCCGGCCCTCGAAGGCGCGGCCGAGGGTCACCTCATCCGCGTACTCCAGGTCGCCGCCGACCGGCAGCCCGCTGGCCGGCCTGGTCACCCGGATGCCCATCGGCTTGACGAGCCGGGCGAGGTAGGTCGCCGTCGCCTCGCCTTCCAGGTTCGGGTCGGTCGCCAGGATCAGCTCGGTGACCGTGCCGTCCGCCAGCCTGGTCATCAGCTCCCTGATCCGCAGGTCGTCCGGGCCAACCCCGTCGATCGGGCTGATCGCCCCGCCGAGCACGTGATACCGGCCTCGGTACTCGCGGATCTTCTCCACCGCGGCGACGTCCTTGGGCTCCTCGACGACGCAGATAACCGTGTCGTCGCGCCTGGTGTCCAGGCAGATCCGGCACTGCTCCGCCTCGGCGACGTTCCCGCAGGTCTTGCAGAACCGCACTCGCTCGGTCATGTCGATCAGCGCCGCGGCCAGCCGCCGGACGTCCTCAGGGTCCCCGGCCAGCAGGGCGAACGCGATCCGCTGCGCGCCCTTGGGCCCGACGCCCGGAAGGCGGCCGAGTTCGTCGATCAGGTGCTGAATGACGCCTTCATACATACGCGGTCGTCAGCCCTCTTTGCCTTCGGGGCCGACTTCGTCGTCGTCATCCTCGTCGTCTTCGTCATCCTCGTCGTCTTCGTCGTCGTACTCGTCGTCATCATCATCATCGTCGAAGTCGACCGGCCCGCCGAGCCCCGGCAGGCCGAGGCTGGACAAATCGAAGCCGCCGCCACCGCCCAGGCCGCTGAGTCCGCCGGGAAGCCCACCGCCGAGGCCGCCGCCGAGGGCGCCGAGCTGGCGCTGCTGGAGGTCGATGGCGGAGTCCCAGGCGTCTCGCACCGCGGCGAGCACCAGGTCAGCGATGGTCGCCGCCGTCTCAGCCGGGTCCGTCGGGTCGATCACGCTTGGGTCGATCGTGACGTCAATCAACTGGCCCACACCGCTGACGACCGCGCGGACCGCGCCGCTGCCCGCCGTGCCGACCACCTCGCTGTTTGCCAGCTCCTGCTGCGCGCTCAGCGCCTGCTGTGCCGCAGCGAAAATCTGCTGCATGTCAAAGCCACCAGGTCCCATAAACCGAAGCCTACTCGGTTTTCCCCGCGAGTCCGCGCGGTGCTTTCCCCCTCGCCTTCTGGCGCTTTAGGCCCCTGCCCGCTCTCCCGTCGGCCATGGGCTGGGCGCTCTCTTTGCCACCCTTGGCCTATCCCGCCCGGTCAGGCCGGCCGCTCCCGCCCGGTCAGGCCGGCCGCTCCCGCCCGGTCAGGCCGGCCGCCAAGCCCGGAATGCCCGGTTCGCCCCGCCGCCGCCCTTGGCGCTGTGGCTCACAACGCTAAACACCTACCGGCACTGTGCCCCACCGCGACGATAGGTCTGGCGCTGCGGGCCATCGCGCTAGGTGCTTTCCAGCGCTGCGGGCCACAGCGCCAGCTCGCGGGGAGGGACGCGGGGGCCTCATCAGCTAGACAAGACCCCGCCTCTTCAGCCTGTAAGCCACCTGTCTCGCGGGTGGAAGGAGGGGGCGGAACGAGGGTGGGAAGTGCGGATTAGTCGTCGTATTCGGCGATGACCTGGCCGCCGAGCTCGCGCTGGACCAGGGCCATCCCGGTGAGCTCGTTCGGCATCGAGACCGACATGTCCTCATCGTCGGGGTCGAAATCCTCATCGTCCGGTGACGGAGGCGGCGGGAGCGGCGGCAGGTCGTCATTGGTAAAACCCCTGCTTCCGAACGATCCCGTGGCTCCGCCTGCACCGCCAGCTGATCCCGTCCCTGGGGCGGACGGCACCGGCGGGTAGACCGCCGACGGTGAGACCGCCTCCGGCGGTGTTGGACGGGACGACTCGGGTTCCTGTGCTGCCGACGTAGCGGGCGCGGCGGAACCGGCACCGGATGCCGACTGTCCGCCCGGCTGCCCCGGCCAGCCGGCCGGGGCAGCCGGCGGAACCGGCGCGGGGCCCGGCCTGCGGCCGGCCGAAGGCGGCGTGTCCCCGCCGGTGACGGCGCGGACCACGACGTTGATCCCGAACATTGCGTTGATGACCTGCTTGAGCAGGTCCTCGTACCGGCTGTTGACGAAGCCCTTGACGTCGCCCTGGCGGGGGAAGCGAAGCGTCAGCGTGGCCTCGTCGAGGGAGACCAGGCTTGCGTTGCCGATGACGATCGCGGCCACCCTCCCCTTGGCCTTAACCGCCTCGAGCACGCTGGGCCAGGCCTGGACGAGCGCCTCGGTGGTCACCGCACCGCGCGGCGCGGCCGACGCTGCTGCGGCTGGTGGGGCGGCGGTTGCTAGCGGTGCAGTGGACACCGACGGGGCCGGAAACGACTGACGGGGCGCGCTCTCGGGCGACTGCGTCGGACTCCCGGTGGGCTGCGTCGCACTCCCGGATCCCGCGGCCGTGGATGCCGGGCCAGGACCGGGAGACGTCGGGGCCGGGCTGGCCGGCGACTGAGCCGGACTCGCGGGCGATGGGGCCGGGGCCGCCGGGCCGGGGCTCGCCAGCGTCGAGGCCGGGCTCGGGGGCACTGGGCTCGCGTGTTCCCGGGCTGGGTTTGCCGGTGCGGGCGCCTCGGCCGCAGCCCGCGCGGTTCCCTGTTGCGGCTGCGCGGTTCCCTGTTGCGGCTGGGGTGCCGCGTGAGCGGCAGCGCCGAAGTCCCCCTGCGGGACGGCCTGCTCGCCGACGGGGCCGGGAGTGGTTCGCTGGCTGGGGGACGCCGCTGCTGGGTGTCCGACCGGTGCCGAAGACGGGTGCGGGGCGGGAGTAGCCACGGTCCGTTCAATATGAGCATTTCCTGCGGCGGCGGGGGCCTGCAGTTGGGCAGGGCGAGCAGCCGCGCCTGCCTCCAGCCTTTCCAGCCGGGCGAGGACCGACCGCTCGTCGGTCGCCGCACCGGGCAGCAGCACCTGGGCGCACATGAGCTCGAGCAGCAGCCGGGGCGAGGTAGCGCCGCGCATCTGGTCGAGGCCGACCGAGACGAGGTCGGCCGCCCGGGTCAGCGAGGCCAGGCCGTACCGCCCGGCCTGGCCGGTCAGGGCCTCGACCCGGTCCGGTGGCGTGTCGAGCAAACCGGTGGCGATCGCGTCGGGCACTGAGGCGAGGACGATCAGGTCGCGGAACCGGTCGAGCATGTCGGTGGCGAACCGGCGGGGCTCGTGGCCGCCCTCGATGACCCGGTTCACCGCGCGGAATACCGCCGCGCCGTCGCCGGCCGCGAACGCGTCCACCATCTCGTCGAGCAGGCTCGCGTCGGTGTAGCCGAGCAGCGAGACCGCGCGGTCATAGCGGATGCCGCCCTCGTCCGAGCCCGCAAGCAGCTGGTCGAGTATGGACAACGAGTCTCGTGCGGACCCGCCGCCGGCCCGCACTACGAGCGGCAGCACCGCCGGGTCGAACGTGACGCCCTCGGAGGTGAGGATCTGCTCGGCCAGGTCGCGCATCACCGACGGCGGCATCAGCCGGAACGGGTAATGGTGCGTACGGGACCTGATCGTCGCGATGACCTTGTCCGGCTCGGTGGTCGCGAAGATGAACTTAAGGTGCGGCGGCGGCTCTTCGACCAACTTGAGCAGGGCGTTGAAGCCCTGCTGGGTCACCATGTGCGCCTCGTCGATGATGTAGATCTTGTAGCGGCCGGCGACCGGGGAGTAGAAGGCGCGCTCGCGCAGGTCGCGGGCGTCGTCGACGCCGCCGTGGCTAGCCGCGTCGATCTCGATCACGTCGATGGAGCCGGGACCGGACGGGGCCAGCGCGACGCACGAGTCGCAGACGCCGCACGGGTCTGGGGTCGGCCCATCCACGCAGTTCAGCGAACGCGCGAGAATGCGGGCGCTCGATGTCTTACCGCAGCCGCGCGGGCCGCTGAACAGGTAAGCGTGGTTGATCCTGCCGCTGCGCAGCGCCTGCCTGAGCGGCTCGGTCACGTGATCCTGACCTAGGACCTCGGCGAAGGTGGCGGGGCGGTACTTCCGGTACAGGGCCAGGCTCTGCGTAGTCCGGGTTCCTTCAGAGTCTTCCGCCATGACGTCATCCTCGCCGGCCAGGTCGATCGCTTTCACCGGAACGGGAAAGGACCCCCCGCGCACCCGTCAGCGCCCGCGTACCCTTGCTGCCTTCCGGCCCTGGGGGGGTTGGCGAGATGCACGCCGCACGGGGGGTCAGTAGGAAAGTCTAGTCACGCGCAGCACCGCTCGCGCCCACTCCCCTGATCTCCGGCGCCCGCACACCGACGGCTCACTTCACCCCAGATCTCCGGTAAGCTACTCGGCGGAGGACTCGCCTAGTGGCCTAGGGCGCACGCTTGGAAAGCGTGTTGGGTGAAAGCCCTCAGGGGTTCGAATCCCCTGTCCTCTGCGTCGCTGACCAGCACAGACGGTAGAGCCAGTCCGTACAGCGGGCTGGCTCTCTTGCTTCATGGTCTCAATTCTGGGTCTCGACTGCCGATTGCCTGGAGGGTCGGAATTCTCGGCGAAGGGCCATGCGATGACCACAGCTGATGTGCCCGCAGATGGTGCAGTACGAATCGGCGCGATCCGGCTGCCCGCTGGCCGGAGGATCCGTAGCGATGGCGGCCGGGGAGAACCGGTGGCATGGGTGACATCTGAGCCGGTGCCAGACGCAGGCCGGGCCTGGGCGGCTCTGTCTGACGTGCACGCCCAGTCGGGCCTCGTGCCCTTCCTGCTATCCGGCATCGCCGGCGGCACGGAGCGGCCGTGGGACTCCCAGGAATTCCGCAACGCAGAGGACGTGACCGGACTGGATCACCTGGACGCGGCCGAGTCGCTGCGGGCGGACTGGCAGGGGCGGACGACCGAGTACGACGATTACGACGAAGAGGACGAGGACTACCAGGACGACGACTTCGCGAGGTCTACCGCGGAGGAGGTCGCCCCGTTCTCCCGACGGCAGTTCCCCGGCCTCGCCCAAGCCGAGGAGCACCAACTCGACGCCGGTCAGTTCGACCAGGTGCTCAACGGACTGGGTCCGGCCCGCGTCGGTCTGGCGCCTGCCGGCCGACCCGCTGACGTGCTGCCGATGCTGGGCTGGAACGAAGCTCTTGTCACCGCGCTGCCTATCGCAGCCGTGCTGCGCTCCTGGGAGGACCGCTTCGGTGCCCGGCTCCTGCGGGTCGGCTTCGCCGAGATCAGCGTCCTGGCGCAGCGGCCACCGCGCACCCTGGAGTCAGCCCAGCACCTAGCCGCCGAGCAGTGGGCGCTCTGCGACGAATTCGGCGGCACCGGCCTGCACGACGTCCCCAGCATCGCGGCGAGCCTGCTGCAATCGCCAGTCTGGACCTTCTGGTGGGACTGAGCGCCTGTCCTGGTGGGGTCTACTCGCCGTCACTGGCTTGAGCGCGGATCCTGTCCACGATCTGATTAGCCTCTTCCTCGGTGATCTCAGCGAAGTCGAGCATGGTGTCACCTCGGTTGGCTGCGTGCAGAAGCGGCGAGCGCTCCCACGTCAAGTCGCGTGAGAACACCTCGTCGATCTGGCCCTCGTCGGTCTCGACGCGCCGGAGCACGGTCCTTGGCTTCTCCCGGCTGGTGTCTTCGTCGATCATTGCGTAATAGGTGATCTTGTCTGTCATTGTCTACTCCGGGAAATCCTTGATCCGGTCAGTGCCTGGCGGAGTGGCAAGATACGCGTTTACTCGGCGCTGGAATTCCGCAAGCTCTCGTTCCTCGGCAGGTGATGCCGAGGTGCTTCGGATTCGCTCGTACGCCTGATGCGTGAGTTCCTTAGCTTCGTGGCTCTCGGGTGTGTGGAATTGCACCTCGAAGCGCAGGCCCGTGTCTGGTCTGCGCCATTGGCTGTTGACGCCTTTGTACTGCTCGGCGTGCCATAGGTTCTTCAGCTTGAGCAGCTCGAAGCCCTCAGCCTTGAGCCGGTCGACGTCGGCCATCACTATTGGCAACGGATGACGGCAGCGACCGGTTCGACGGGCGCTTGTCCTTAGGCGGTGTACCGCCAGGGTTCCTGGGTGTAGACGCGACCGGTCGGGGTCGTCCATTGGTGCCAGCCCGGTTTCGGCTGG
>Ga0302325_10034445_pt1 | contig 10356 bp, 8 predicted proteins | sample Palsa_T0_2_FD_201948 | JGI IMG/M metagenome (GOLD analysis project Ga0302325, IMG submission 201948) | Peat permafrost microbial communities from Stordalen Mire near Abisko, Sweden - Palsa_T0_2 | ecosystem: Environmental > Terrestrial > Soil > Palsa > Peat permafrost | place: Sweden: Abisko...
AGATCGAGGCGGTCGGTCCGTCGCTCGGTAAGGAATATCTGATCAAGGCGGGCGAAGCGCTCGTCATCGCGATCGCGATCCAGTTCATCTATATCGCGTTCCGTTTCGGCTGGAACTACATCTTCGGTCTGGTCGTCGTCATCGCGCTCGTGCGCGACGCGGCGATGATGATCGGCATCTACGCGATCGCCGACAAGCGCGCCGACGACGCGTTCCTCGCCGCCGTATTGACCGTCATCGGCTATTCGGTCATGGATACGATCGTCATCCTCGACCGAATACGAGAGAACGTCAAGGTGATGGCGGGCGAGCCATATGCCAAGATCGTCAATACGTCGATCTTGCAGACGATGACGCGCTCGGTGAACACGCTGGCGACGGTCGTCGTGACCCTCGTCGCGCTGCTCGCATTCGGCGGCGCGAGCCTGCAGAACTTCGCCTTCGCGCTGCTGGTCGGCATTTGCTCGGGCGGCTACCATTCGATCTTCTACTCCGCACCGCTCGTCGACATACTGCGCGAACGCCAACTCAGGAACGCCGCGACGAAGCGGCAATTGCAGCGCGCCCAAGCGCTCGAGAAACCACGCACCGTCGCCGAGGCACGCGCGCAAGCCGCAAACCTGGCGTCGCGCGAAGACATCCTAGCCGCGCGCAAAGAGCGACGCAAGAAGGGCGGCTCGTCGCGGTCGACCGCGGGTCCGGTGCGCTATCGGCGTAAGTCCACGCCGTCTGCGGGCACCGCGATCGCGCAAGCCGAGCCGCACGCCGTCGAAGACGACGTTCCCGAGTATGAGACCGATCTCTACGACCCCACCTATGAGGGCCAATCACTCATCGATCCGCTCGACGCCCAGGAGGCTGGGCTCCACGACGAGGCGCTGCAGCTCGGGCACGAAGAGATCACGCTGAATCTCGACGATGCCGAAACCGAAAGCCCCGCGGCAGACTCGCCTACTCCGGCTAAGCACGAGTAGCGCCGGCGTCAGAGCGAAAGCTCTGCCGCCGCCCACCGCCTCCGAAGCCGCTTTCGAGCGGTTGCTGGAGCATTTCGACGACGTCGAGGACATCGTCGAAGCCGAAGCCGCGGCGCCGCAGCCGCGCCGGGGCGAGCCATTCGAGGTCGCGCCGGATCCAACGCACGAGACGGAGGCCTTTCTCGACGAGCTCTTCGCGAATCAAGCGAAGTTTCTCGAGCGCGACAAGTTCGCCACGATCGGCGATGCGGATGACTTCTATACGAAGATCGTCGGCCTGAGCTTCGAGGGCCGGCAAGATAAGGTTGCCGGCCTCATGCCGGGCTATGCGCTCGAGCTCGAGCGCCAACCCGACAATCCGCACGATCCGAGCGCCATCGCAGTCCGCTTCGGGGCGCTGCATCTGGGGTACCTCAAGCGCGAGATCGCGCGGCGGCTCGCGCCGAACATCGACGGCGGCGATCGCTACGTCGCACGCGTCGGCAGCATCACGGGCGGCGGGAACCGGCACGTCGGCGTCAACATCCACGTCACCCGCCGGCGCGCCGCACCGGTTCGGGACCCGGTTCACACCGTGCGCGAACCCGGGTCCGGCGACGACGTGCGGATCGCGTTGATCGGCGAACGGCCGCTACGCGATGCGCAGCACGACGTGCTCGAACGGCTGGCCGCGGGTCGTAATACGCTCGCGGTGCTCGGCACGGGCCGCGGCAAGTCGCTCTGTTTTCAGTTGCCGGCAGCGGAGCGTGCGCTCGAGCGCGGAGCGAAGACGCTGGTCTTCTATCCGCTGCGCGCGCTTGCGAACGACCAATACGAGGCGCTCGCGAAGCGGCTGTCAGGCTTCGGCCTGCGCATCCTTCGCGCGAACGGCGCGATCGACGGCAGCGAGCGCGCTGCGCTCGACGCCGCGCTCGAAGACGGCAGCTGGGATATCATTCTCTCAACGCCGGAGTTTGCGACGTACCATCGCGAGGCGTTCGTGCGAGCGTGCAATCGCCCGCAACTCGTGGTCGTCGATGAGGCGCATCACCTTCACGAATCGCGCCACCGCGCAGCCTATGGGTCGCTCGGCGCCCTCGTGCGGGACCTGGGTTCTCCGCAAGTGCTCGCGCTTACCGCAACGGCGACGGAGGATGCGTTTCGCGAGATCCGTCGCGCGCTCGCCATCGAGGCGTGGGTGATCGATCCGACGGTACGCGAGAACCTGCGCGTCGTCGATGCCCGCAACGCCGACAAGAATGCGTATCTCGAGCGTGAGTTGGGCGGCGACGGAAAAGCGATCGTCTACACGAACTCGCGCGCCGAAGCCACGAAGCTCGCCGAACGCCTGCGCACGCGTCTCGGCGCCGCGGTTGCGTTCTACCATGCGGGCGTACCGAGCCCGCAGCGCGCGCAGGTCGAGGATCTCTTTCGCGCGGGCAGCGTCCGCGTCGTCGTTGCGACGTCGGCGTTCGGCGAAGGGATCGATCTCCCCGACGTGCGCGACGTCGTGCTGTACCACCTCAACTTCGATTTCACGGAGTTCAACCAAATGGCGGGCCGCGCCGGGCGCGACGGTCTTCCGGCGCGCATCCATCTGCTGTATGGTGACGGTGACCGGCGCATCAACGATTACATCATTGCGCACGGCGCCCCGACGATTGCGATGCTGCGTGAGGTGTACCGCGGGATGCGCGGTCTGGCACCCGAGGACACGCTACGCACGCCGTTCGAGGACATCGCGCGGACGCTCGAGTTCGACATGGTCGACGGCTCGACGATCTCTACCGCGATTCGCATCTTCGCGGAAGCCGGTCTGGTCGAAGCCGGGACCGACGACGACGGCCGGTTCGTACGTTTTCTCGACGTCGCAACCAAGGTCGACCTCACGCTGACGACGCGCTACGCCGAAGGCCAGGCCGAACGCGAAGCGTTCGACCGCTTTTGTGGGCTCGCGCTGTCGGCCGATGCGCTGACACTGCAGCAAATCATCAACCGCCCGATCTACCCCGACCGCGTCCCGCTCCTGGCCTGAAGCGAGCGAAAACGCCCCGATTCCAGTGCGTGGCGCTACAACGGCGAGAAACGGGTCCCCGCGGGAGGAGACCAGCCTCACATTCGGCGCTCGCCTTGTGGACCGGGTGATTTCCCGGCCGAAATCCATGGTAGCAGCAGTGGGTCAGTTATGGACCCGCTGGGCGACGCTCGTGGGGGCATGGAACGGGGAGCTATGGGCAAATTCGGGGCGAATCTTCAAAGTGCTTTGATCAACGTGGTTCTCGTTGGCGCTTTGCTCTTCGCGTTCGGAAGCGTCTACGTGGCGTATCACGCCTCGATCAAGGCATACCCGCCGACTCCCGCACAGCGCGCATACGCCGAGCATTTTTGCGTCGACGAACAGCACGGATCGGTCGAGAGCGAAACCGTTAGCGCGCCCGATCTCTTTCACTCGCAAGGCCCCTTACCACGTTTGCTGATCCGCTGCGGCTTCGGCCATCACGAATACATGCTCAAAGAGCTGGATCTCGCAAGCCTCACTGCCCGACCCCGGTAAACGCGAGGGCGGCGTCGCGCCCGGCGCGATGGAAGAGCTCCGTCGTTAATCTGTTGTGGGACCCGTCGAAACGAGCGCGAAACGCTCCCGGTGAGGCCACACGATGGGAACGGAAGGAGAGGTACGTACGTGAGCGACGTTCATCACGACATCGACCGCTCGAAGGAGCCGTCGGGCACCGGGTGCGTTGAATGTCTCGCGAGCGGCGGATGGTGGCTGCACCTTCGCCGCTGCGCGAAATGCGGACACATCGGCTGTTGTGACAATTCGCCGAGCCGGCACGCGACCGCCCACTATAAGGAAACGGGGCATTCCGTCATCGCCAGTTTCGAGCCGGGTGAGGACTGGTTTTACGATTACGCGACCGAAGCGTTTTTCAACGCGTCACCACTTGCCGCTCCGCGATCGCACCCGGCCGATCAGCCGACGCCAGGCCCACGCGGCAAGGTTCCGCACGACTGGCAAGCGCTGCTCAATCCGTAGGTCGCGGCCACGAGGAGTCTCGCGGCCGCGACCCGCTGTCCGGCAAATGCTTACTTTGCCGCGACCATGTCAAACGAACTGGGTCCGATTCCGTGGAGTTGGACGACCGTGTCGCCCTGCGCCATGGCGAAGTGGTGAAGACCTGCGGGGATCACGACGTAGCTGCCTGCCGGCAGCGCCTTCATCTTTGAAGCATCGAAAACATCGCCGAGGCCGACGAGCAGCGCTCCCGAGAGTACCGTCACGTGCTCGACGTCGCGGTGGGAGTGCGGCAGGAACTTGCCGCCTGCCGGGATCTTGAGGCGAACGGTATACGGACCCGGCTTCGAGGGGTCGCCCTCGAGCACGGCAACCTGTACGCCCAGTTCGGGACCGGTTCCCGGAGCCCAGGCGATGGTACCGGGCGTAGCGATCGTCGGCGTGGAGGCCGCGATCGCTGACGTTGCCGTTAAAGTCGCCAACAGCGCGATATGGATTACGAATCTAAACATCGATTCTCCCTATAAAGAGGAACGGGTGGTATGCCGAGAGCCTAGCCGCCGCGCGTTATTTCACCGTCAAGGGGGCCGTCAAGAAAACGTCAAAAGCGAAATTGACCGCTAAGAGGTCGGCTTCGTTGACTCATGGCCAGCTAAAACTGCGGCTTTTCGGGGCTTTTGAGGCTCGGCTACCGAGCGGACGTCTTGTCGAGTTGAGAGCGCGAAAGTGCGAAGCGCTGCTTGCGTTTCTGGCGCTCCACCCCGGCGAACCGCAATTTCGCGACCGGCTCGCGACGTTGCTTTGGAGCGGTAGCGGCGACGAACAAGCCCGGCACAGCTTGCGACAGGCGCTCGCAACGCTGCGCCGTTCTCTTGGTTCGGGCGAGCATGTTTTAGAGACGAGCCGCGACGCCGTACGGCTCGATCGTGACGCGGTTGACGTCGACGTACTTGTGTTTCGACAATCCCTCGGCGCGGACGACGCCGCGGTGCTCGAGCGGGCCGCCGATCTCTATGCCGGCCCCCTGCTCGACGGCCTGACGCTGGATGAAGAGCCTTTCGAAGATTGGCTCGTGCAGGAGCGAGCGCGCCTGCACCGCAGCGCCGTCGGGCTTCTGCTGCGGCTCTCCGAGACGTCGGCGAAGGACGACGCGGCGATGGCGGCGCTCGGCCGCGCACTCGAGCTCGACCCCACCTGCGAAGAGGCGCACCGCCGCTTGATGCGGACCCACATCGACGCCGGCCGCTACAACGCGGCCGTCTTGCAGTTCCAGCTGTGCGCCCAATCGTTGCAACGCGACCTCGACGCTGCGCCGGAGCCGCAGACCGTGGCGCTCTACGAACGAGCCGCCGCGAAATCGGCCCAGGGCAAGCGCGCGGTCACGGGCGACAACTCGCCGGGAGCGCCGGCCGGCGAACGCAAGCACGTTACCGTGCTCTGTGCGGCACTGTTTTCCACCTCGCCGCTTGCCGAATCGGATCCGGAAGTGACGTTCGAGGCGCTCGGTCCCGCACTCGAGGAAATGCGCGCCTGCGCCGAACGCCTTGGCGGAACGACGCTGAGCGACGAGCGCGACGCCTTGACGATCGTTTTTGGTGCGCCGGTAGCACTGGAAAATCACGCGGCGAGCGCGTGCCGCGCCGCATTGGAGATGTCGGTGCTCCCGGGTGCTCGCACCAACTTCACGTTTCGGCCCAGCATCGCGATCGATTCGGGCGAAGTCGTCGTGCGCGCGAACCAGAACGGCCTCACCAGAGAAGATGTATTCGGACAGTGCGTGCGGCGCGCCATGCGACTCGCGACGTCGGGCCGCATTCGCGCGATCGCTGCGACTGAGCCGGCCGTCGAACTCGCGAGCCGCTTTTGGCGATTCGTGCCCGTGGACGCAATTTCGCTCGACAACAAGGATTCACCAATCCAGCTGCAGTCGCCGACGGAACGCGCGGCCGGCTCCGCCGGCCGCGTGGCGTTTGCCATCTCCGCGTCGCCTTTCGTCGGACGGCAGCCCGAACTTCGCTTGCTGAAGGAGTCGTTGGCCGCGGCCGCGCGAGGGAACGGGTCGCTCGTAGCGGTCGTGGGCGGCCCCGGTATCGGCAAGTCGCGGCTCTTCCAGGAGTTTCTGCACGGTGTGTCCGGCGCGTGGGACGTTGCAACGTGCGCCGGCGATGCGCACCAAGCCGACGCCGCCTACTTGCCGATCGCGACGCTTACGCGTTCTTGCCTCGGCATCGCCGCAGGTGCGAAAGCAGTTCCCTACGATGAAGCGGTTCACGCGATTCTTGCGATCGATCCTACGCTGGAATCCTCCGTACCCGCCCTTACATCGCTCCTGGATTTCGAGGTGCGCGATCCCGCGTGGATCGAATTGGAACCCGCGCAAAAGCGGCATCAAATCATCGATGCGGTTGCGCTGCTCTGCCGGCGAAAAGCTGCTCGAAAGCCTCTGATTCTCGTCGTCGAGGATCTCCATTGGCTCGACGCGGCGAGCCGTCGCGTCGTGGAGCGGCTCGTTGAAACGCTTCCGGCCAGCCGCATACTGCTCTTGGTAAACTACCGCCCCGGTTTCGCACACGAGTGGGGTCACCTCAGCTTTTACCGGCAAGTTCACCTCGCCTCGCTTTCGGCGCCGGCGTCGGCTGAATTCGTGGACCGGCTCGTCGGTGGCGACGTCTCGCTCCATTCGTTCCGGCAGCGCATCATCGACGACACCGCAGGTAATCCGTTCTTTATCGAAGAGTGCGTCCGCGCTCTGCGCCTGCGCACGAGCCGGGATCTCGCGGGCTTCGCCGTCCCCGAAACCGTGCAGGCGGTGATAGCGGCACGCATCGACCAGCTCGAGCCGGTCGAGAAACGCGTGCTTCAAATTGCCGCCGTCGTTGGAAACGACGTCTCGTACGCCGTCTTGTCATCCGTCGGCGAATTCTCGCAAGAAACGCTGCGCAGGGCGCTGCGGCGCCTGCAGGCGGCGGAGTTTCTCTACGAGACCGATCTTTCCGCGAGTGGGTCGTATCGATTCAAACACGCGTTGACCAATGAAGTCGCGTACGCGACGTTGCTGCAGCAAACGCGACGCGAACTCCACGGCCGGATCGTCGCGGCGTTGGAACGAACCTTCGCCGGTCGCCTGGACGAACAGATCGACGCGCTCGCATACCATTCGGTACGGGCGGGTCTGCTCGAATCGGCAGCGACGTATTGCGCGCGCGCCGGCTTGAAAGCCCTCGCCCAGGGAGCGAATCGTGCGGCGGCCGGCTACATCGGCGAGGCCCTGTCGGCGTTTAGCGAACTCCCACATACCCCGGAGCGAGCCGCCCAAGAGATCGACCTTCGGTTCGAGATGCGGAACACGCTCTTCGTGCTCGGCGAGCGCGACGCGATCTGGGAGCACCTGCGGCGTGCCGAAGTGCTCGCGGAGCGCATCGACGACCCCGTTCGGCGAGGGTACACGGCGCTGCAGATCGGCGCGTGGTTTTGGCAGAAAGGGGAACCGGGCGAAGCGTGCGCTTCCGGCCAACGCGCCTTGGCGATCGCGCAAGAGCACGGCGACCGGACCTTGGCGGCGCTCGCGTTGTACCGTATCGGGCTCGCCCGTCACGCAAGCGGAGACTATCGCGAGGCGACCGGCGACCTGATACGCGCGACTTCGCTGCTCGACGAGTCCGGCGCTCGCACGCTCGTCGCGCTCGGCGGGTATCCGTACGCGTTTTGCTGCTCGTTTCTGTGCTGGTCGCTGGCGGAACTCGGCGAATTCGACGCGGCCGAGGACTGGGGCCGCCGCGGCTGGCAGCTGGCAGTAGAGCGTAATCACGCATACAGCCAAACGGTCGTAGCGTTTGGGCTAGGGCAGTGCTACGTATTGCAGAGCCGGTTCGACGAAGCGCTCCCGATTCTCGAAAAGGGTTTCGAACAGTGCCAGATCGCCGACGTTCGCGCAGCAGTGGCCTGGGTCGCAAGTCTTCTCGGGGTGACTCTCGTGTCGACGGGGCAATCCGAGCGCGGTTTACGCCTGCTCCGCGAAGCGATAGCCGACTATACCAAAGCCCTTGGCTTACATCACGCGTTGATGGAGTTGCGCCTCGCGCGTGCGTTCCTACTCGTGGACGACGTGCGCGAAGCGTCTTCGGCAGGCCATCGAGCCCATGCGCTCGCGCTGGAACACGGAGAACGGGCGAACGCAGCCTGGGCCGAGCTGCTTCTCGCCGATGTGGCGCGCGATAAGGACGAGGGTGCCGCGCTCGAACATTACGAGCGTGCGATCGAGGCGGCTCGCGAACTCGCGCTCGAGCCGCTTCTCGTCGCCGCGCGCTCCGGTCAATCGCGACTGCTGCGATCGAAGCCGGGCTGACGGGGCGGCCGGCACTAAGCGCAGACCGACGTCCGTCCCGGAATCACGGTCACGCGTAACGTGCCGGGGATCACGGTCTCGTGGAGCAAAACGGACTTCCAGCCTGCGTTCTCCCAAACGAGGACGTCCGTTTGGCGCTCTTTTACATCGAAGCAGTGCGTAACGAGTTTGCCCTTAACTTCCTCGATGGATCGCCCTGCAGCGCTCAAGTGCGTCGTTACGAGCGCGGTCTCTCCGTATACCCGAACGCGCGGCTCCGAAAGAATCATCCTTTTCCGCGTAAAATCGCCTGCTCGAACGTAGGCGATAAAGGGGTTTCTTTGGGCGATTCCGCCGAAGCCGCTGACGACGATCCAACCCGTAGCGAGAAGGGCTTCCAGTGAATCCGCGTTACTGGTTAATAAGGCTTGATTGATTGCCTCTTCGGTGCTGAGGGCGCTCTTCGCCGTCGCACCTGACGTCGCTCCGAGGACTGCAGGATCGGAAACCTGCGAAGCATCGGTTGTTGCGGCGCCGGCACCAGGTACGAGCATCAGTGCTAGGAGCAACAACGCTAAGAACGAGCCCGTCAATTTGCTCGCACGTCTACGCAATTCCATAATGACCCTCCGCTGAGCTTGATGAACTGAGGAACGTACATGGCGGGCGCGCCTGGTGTTTCCGCGGATCTGCAGGCCGGGTCTTTTTTGCGGTGAGTTGCCGGTTTTGGTCGCCGAGTTGAAATTGCGCTGCCGGCTCGCTCTGGCGGGCCTTTGTGGAACTGCGACCGGTGGGCTTGAATAATACGGAAACGTATAGTACGATATCGGTATGTTAACGATCCTCGCGTGGAGCGCGACCGCGTTCGCGCTGTTATTTCTTCCGGAGGGTTGGGTAGTGGCCGACCTCGATAGCCGGCAACGGCACGTGGACATCGTGATGCATTTCGCGCAATCCCCCGAGCGCGTTACGGAGGCATTCGGGCCGTTGGCAGAGGCGACGTGGGATCCCCAATTTATGCCCGAATTCACCTATCCGGTTCCGGCGCGCCAGATAGCGGGTGCGGTCTTCCGTACCGCGGGCGGCAAGGTGTGGCTTCTGCACGACTACGACGTCACCGGAGGCCGCGTCCAATACGTCATTTCAGAGCCATCCGCCGTCGTCACGCTGACGATCGAGGTGGTGCCTGAGGGCTCGGGGTGTGTTGCGCACATGAACTACGATGTGGTCGCGCTGGACGAGCACGGCATCGCGCACGCTGCGGCCCTGGAACAGCATGCCGATGAAATGGGCCACGACATGCATGACGCCATCGAGTCCTTCCTCACGACAGGGAAAGGCGACCATGCCCGCTCCTGACCAAGACGTGACGTCGTAGCACGCGAATGAGCGGCACATGCCTCGCCCGATACGGAACAAGCTAACCGCGATCCCGGCGATCGAGCGTGCTACGCATGCCGTGAGCCTCTTTCTCGGAACCCGCCCCGACTTCAACGTTTCTCAGGCAGAGGCACACGTACTCACGTTTCTGCACATCCATGGACCCTCGCGCATAAACGAAATCCATGACGCTTTCGGGCATCGACGCTCGACCTTAACGAGCGTTCTCGACCGTCTAGAGAAGCGTCGACTTCTCAAGCGCTCCATTGACCCCTCGAATCGACGTTCCGTCGTCGTGAGTCTTTCGGGAAATGGAGTGAAATTGGCTCAAAGCGTGTACCGCACGCTCGAATCGCTCGAACGGGAAGCATTGACGGGCATTAGTGCCGACGATCTTCTGGCCGTCGAGCGTGTCGCCGCAGCTCTGGCTACCCACGCAATCCAACGTTCCCGCCCGAGCTGAGGCGACGGAGCCTCCGTTCGCTCTCGCTGTTGCGGGGCGCGGTGTAGACGATGAGACTGACGTCCGGGTGATCGGGAAAGGCGAGCGCGACGTGATCGAGGATCAGCGTCCCGGCGATCGGGTGCGCGACTCGTTTCTCGCCGATCGCGCGGCGCACGACGTCATGCTCGTCCCACCACGCGCTAAATTCCGGACTCTCCGCGCGCAATCCGGCGATGAG
>Ga0302325_10034447_pt1 | contig 10356 bp, 8 predicted proteins | sample Palsa_T0_2_FD_201948 | JGI IMG/M metagenome (GOLD analysis project Ga0302325, IMG submission 201948) | Peat permafrost microbial communities from Stordalen Mire near Abisko, Sweden - Palsa_T0_2 | ecosystem: Environmental > Terrestrial > Soil > Palsa > Peat permafrost | place: Sweden: Abisko...
CGAGCAGATCCTCCATACGAGCTATGTATTCGCCATCGATCTTGGCGATGCACCACATCTTCCGTTGCCAGGGCTTCAGATCGTTGTCGTCCAACCGGCGGCGGATGGTCTCGCGCGAGACGCTCGAATGTTCGATCACTTCGATTAGGGCGTTGGCCAGAAGCTTCAAAGTCCACCGTGCGCATCCCTGCGGTGGATCGGAACAGGCCAGCGCCACCAACTGCACCTCCTCTTTGCCGCTCAGTTTGCGAGCCGCCCCGGGGCGCGGCTCTTCACTGAGAGCGGCCTCCAGGCTGATCTCCACAAAGCGCTTCTTGGTGCGGTAGATGGTCGAGCCGCTGGTCTGAACCGAGGCGGCGATGGCCTCGTCGGCGACCCCGGCGTCGGCGGCCAGCAGGATCTGCATCCGCTTGAGCCGTCGCACCGCCAGCTTACCGCCGCTCACCAAAGCAACCAGTTCGTCTCGTTCGGATTGGCTGAGATCGACCCGATACCGTACATTCATTCCCAAAGCCCTTCCTGGTGAAAGAGCCTTGGATGAATCTACAATGAATCAAATGCTTGACCGAAAGACACCGGCGACGCCGGCACGGTTCACCGCCAAGCAGGGCCAGTACCTCGCCTTCATATGGGCCTATTCGCAGATCAATCGCCGCGCTCCGGCCGAGGCAGACTTCCAGCGCTACTTCAGGGTCACCGCACCGTCAGTCCACCAGATGCTCAAGACACTCGACCAGCTGGGCTTGATCGACAAGCAGCCCGGTGTCGCTCGCAGCATCCAGTTGCTCGTCCCGCCACAGGAGCTGCCCATGCTCGGCGTAGACCAACCCGTCATAATCACCGCGACGGGACACTAGTTCGCGGTCAGGCCGTAAAGTTCCGCGACGTTGTCGTGGCAGATCCAGTTGCGCTCCTGCTCGGTCAGGCCCTTGGTGTGCTCGTCCAGCATGGCCTGCGAATGGGGCCAGGTGGAATCGGAGTGCGGAAAGTCGCTGGCCCACATCAGGCGGCGCACGTTGCACAGGTCCTTGGTCTTGAAGGCCACCCAGTCGTCCTGGAAGGTCACATAGATGTGCTCGGAAAAATATTCGCTGGGCAGGCGCCGCAGCGGCGGGGCCTTCATCCAGTAGCGGTGGCGATTGTAGGCGTGGTCCATGCGGTACATGTAGTGGGGCGCCCAGCCGGCGTCGGCCTCGACGCAGACCACCTTGAGGCCCGGATGGCGGTCGAACACGCCGCCGAAGATCAGCGTTCCGAGGATGTCCTGGCAACCGCGGATGATCGACATGAAGCTGTTGATGCGCGGGCCGCGGGTTGCCTGCGACATCGGCCCCGAGCGGGTGGTGAGGATGTGGAAGCTGAGCGGCAGGCCCAGTTCCACCGCCGTCGCCCACACCGGATCGTAAACCTTGCTGTCATAGTCCTCGACCGCCGGATCGCCCGGCATCATCACGCCGCGAAAGCCCATGGCCTTGATGGCCTTCAGCTCGGCGACGCCGTCCTCGGGCGTGCGCATGGAGACCTGGGCCATGCCATGGAGGCGGTCCGGGGCCTCGGAGCAATAGTCGGCCAGCCAGCGGTTATAGGCTTCGAAACAGGCCTTCTTGTAGTCGAAGTCCTTGTGGTTGCAGAGCAGCATGCCGACGGTCGGGTAGATGATCTCGGCCCCGACGCCGTCGCGGTCCTGGTCGGCCACGCGGTATTTCGGATCCCAGCCACTGCGCCAGAGATCCTCGAAGGCCACCCCGTCGGTGGTGATGTCGGCAGGATCCTTGCCGGCCGCCGCCACCAGGCCCATGGCCACCGGCGAGGGCATGCCGTCGATGATGAAAGCCGAGCCGACGCCCGGCAGGGTCTTCATCACCGGCGCGCGGTCGCGGAACGACGGCTCGATATGGTCGATGTAGCAGTTGGGCGGCTCGGTGATGTGCGAGTCCGCCGAAATCGGCGTGCGGATCATGGCTGACGCGGCTCCCTTTGGCCTCCCTGCCGACATTGCGCGGGGGCTTCTTGCGCAGGTTGCGGGCGTGGCAAGTATGGAGTCAAGGCGGGCGTATCGTCCATGGCAGGCGCTCGTCCGACCCCTAGTCCAGTTCGAGCAACCTCGGCCCGGGCCCCTGCTCCGAGAGCTCGTCACCCGGGTTGCGCAACGGGCAGGTCTTGATCGACAGACACCCGCAACCGATGCAATCGTCGAGTTGATCACGAAGTTGGGTGAGCCTCCGGATCCGCTGGTCGAGGTCATTTCGCCAGTGGGCTGACAGCCGTCCCCAGTCCTCCGCCGTCGGCGCGACGCCTTTGGGCAAACTCTTCAATGCCTCTCGGATCGTCGCCAGCGGAACGCCGGCGCGTTGCGCCACCTTGATGACCGCGACCCAGCGCAGCACGGCTCTGGGGTAGCGCCGCTGGTTGCCCTCGCTGCGCCAACTGGCGATCAGGCCCTTGGCTTCGTAGAAGTGGATGGTCGAGACCGCCACGCCGCTGCGCTGGGCGACCTCGCCGACGGAGAGCCATCTGCCGACCTCTTCGGACCTGAGCCTGGCCATGAGTTTTGCCGCTTGACCTCAACTATGGTTGAGGTTCTATACCCATGCTCCCGAACAAACAAGTCGCGGAGCGGAACCCCAGTGAACAGCAAGATCGACGTCGCCCTGATCTACGGGAGCACCCGCTCGGGTCGATTCTGCGGTACCGTCGCCAACTGGGCGGCCGAGCGGATTGTGAAGAGCGGGGCCTTTGCGCTGGACCTGATCGACCCCGCCGCGCCCGAATGGGCGGCGACGGAGACGGATGGCGTCCCGATATCGGACCTCAGGCGCCGGATCGGTCGGGCCGACGCCATCGTCATCGTTACGCCCGAGTACAATCACGGCTACCCGGCGCCGCTCAAGGCGCTGATCGACTCGGTCAACGCGGAATGGCAGGCCAAGCCTGTCGCCTTCGTTTCCTACGGTGGGATCTCCGGGGGGCTGCGCGCCGTCGAGCAACTGCGGCTGGTCTTCGCCGAAGTCCACGCCGTCGCCATCCGGGACAGCGTGAGTTTCGCCAACGCCTGGTCGCAATTCGGCGCCGCCGGAGAGCTCGTGGCGCCCGAAGCCGCCAACGCCGCCATGTCGACGATGCTGGCCCGACTGAGTTGGTGGGCGCTGGCTCTGCGGGGCGCCCGCGAAGCCAGTGCTTACGCATTGGCGGCGGCATGAGCCCCACATCGACGGCGCCCCGGCGCAGAGCGGTGTTCGGCTTCATCTTCGCCTGCGGGCTGATGAACTCCGTGTCGTTCGGCATCATGATCCCGGTGCTGGCCAACCTGATCAAACAGTTCATGGGCGGAGACACCGCGGCGGCCGCACAGTGGACGGTGCTGTTCGCCAGCGTCTGGGGAATCATGCAGCTGGTCTGCGGGCCGGTGCTGGGCATGCTCTCCGACCGCTTCGGGCGGCGGCCGGTTCTGTTGATCTCGCTCGCCGGACTGGCCATCGACTTCATGGTCATGGCTCTCGCGCCGAATCTCGCCTGGCTGTTCGCCGGGCGGGTGTTGAACGGGTTGACCGCGGCCAGCTTCTCCACCGCCAACGCCTATGTCGCCGATGTCACCGAGCCCGGCCGGCGCGCGAAGATGTTCGGCTGGATGGGCTCGGCGATAAGCTTCGGCTTCCTGGCCGGCCCGGTGCTGGGCGGCGCCCTGGCGGAGATCAGCCTGCGCCTGCCGTTCCTGGTGGCGGCCGGCCTCACGGCGATCAACTGGCTGTACGGCGTCTTCGTGTTGCCGGAATCCCTGCCGCCCGAGCGGCGCATGGCGCGTTTCGACTGGTGGCGGGCCAATCCGGTGGGCTCGCTGGACTTCCTGCGCGGTCACGGCGAGCTGCTGGGACTGGCCGGGGTCGGTTTCCTCTACCAGCTGGCTTTCACGGTGGGGCCGACCATCTTCGTGCTCTACGGCGGTTATCGCTATCACTGGAGCCCGGGCGACATCGGCCTGGTGATGATGGCCACCGGCGGCCTCGGCGTCGTGGTGCAGACGCTGCTGGTGGGGCCGGTGGTGGCCCAGATCGGCGAGCGCGGGGCGCTGCTGCTGGGCGCCGGCGCCGGGTGCCTGGCGTTCGCCCTCTATGGCGCGGCGCCCACCGGCTGGCTCTACCTCGCCTCCGCGCCGGTGTTCGCGGGCCTCAGCTTCACTCAGCCCGGCCTGCAGGGCCTGATGACCTCGCGCGTGGCGCCGGCCGAACAGGGCCGGCTGCAGGGCGCCAACCAGGGCCTGCAAGGCCTTGCGTCGGTGGCCGGCCCGGTCGTCTTCGGCATGACCTTCGCCTGGTCGGTACGCCGTGAGGCGACCCTCCACGCGCCGGGCCTGGCCTTCTTCATCGCCTCCACCCTGATGGCCGCCGCCTTCGTGCTCGCGGTGAAGGTCACCCGGCCGGCCGCAACCCGCTTCGCCGCCGATCCGCGCTGAAGCGTTGGTAACGGCCCTCCCAGGACATCGTTCGACCTGACGATCGTTCGCGCTTGGCGTTCGATAATGACTTGATCGACCATGAGGCGGAGGGGAAGGGGAGATGTTCTTCAGGGCCCGGGCGGCCATTGGACCAAACCATGTGATGTGACGGTGTCGCGTCCCACGGCCGAGGACGGCCTACAGAAAAACCGACGGGGCGGAACAATTGGACGTTTCACGCATTGCTCCCCTGTATTTGTTGGGATTTAGGCAAAGCATTCGCGCGTGATTGGATCGTTCAAGACGTCGAACCGCTTGCACCCGTCCAAAGGCATCAGGCTCCAGATCAGTTTGTGAAATCTGTTCGGGCTCATCTGGAAGTCATGGACTCCTCGTCGATGACCATAAACTCACCGAAGCGCGAACCGTCCGCGAATGATCGGTCGAACGACGTGAACTGGGGCGAACTCGCCGCCCATGTCGCCCGGCTGGGCTACTGGCGGCTCGACGTCGCCACGGAAGAGCTCATCTGGTCCGACGGTCTCTTCAGGCTCTACGGTCTGGAAGTGGGCGAAGCGCGGGGCCTGGAGATCGTTCTTTCGACGGTCCACGACGACGACCGGAAACGCATGGAACAGCATGTGGGCCGGGTCATGGAGTCGCCGGAGGCCCGAACGGACCAGGCGCGTCCGCGGCGCGCCGACGGTTCGTGGCGAATCTTCTCCCACCACACCGTCCGCAGGCGCCTGCCGAACGGCGCCCCGGAGACCGTTTTTGGCGTGGTCATGGACGTTACGGAGCGCGAGACCTACCGTGTCCTCGCCGAAAACGGCAGCGACCTGATCGTTCAGAGCGATATGGACGGTCTGATCACCTATATGTCGCCCTCCGTGACGGCGATGACCGGTTTCACGCCCCAGGAGATGCTCGGCGTTCAGGTCGCCGGCCTCATCACCGCGAAGCAGGACGTGGCCATCGACCTGGCCATCGATGCGGTCCTGGCCAATCCCGGCCAGCGAAGCGCCTGCGTGAAACTCTCGGCGGCGCAGTTCAAGGCGCCACTGGCCCTCGAAGACGCGGTCGCCACGGCGCTCGCGGAGACCGGCTTGCCCCCCGGACGGCTTGAACTCGAGTTGACGGAAGCCGCCATCATGACCGCGTCGCGAGAAAACAGCGAGATTCTCCCGCGCGTGCGTCGGACGGGTGTCACCATCGCCATCGACGAGTTCGGCGCCGGTTATTCTTCCCTCCATCATCTGCGCCGATTCCCCGTCGATCGCATCAAGATCGCCGAGATCTTCGTTCGCGACCTGGAAACCACGCCCGAGGACGCGACCATCGTCAAGGCCACCATCGATTTCGCCAGGGGATTGGGCGTTACGGTCCTCGCGGCGGGCGTCGATACATCGGCCCAGTTCGACCTGCTCAAGCGCTGGAACTGCGCCGAGGCTCAAGGCTCCGCCATTGCCGGGCCGTTGGAGGCCGGGCACGTCCCAGCCATCCTGATCAATGGCCCGCCGCCCATACCGCGGATCGATCGCCTGGACCCTACGACCGGTTTGGGGAATGTCGGATGACGGCGCGGCAAGCGGCTGACGGCAAGGGCGCCGTCGATCCCGACCCCCCCGGATTCGACAACCAGGTGCGCGTGGCGCAACTCGATATGCTCGTTCCCAAGCGCGCCGAGTTGGCCGCCCATGTTATCGCCGCCAGCCTGATCGCCGCCTCGATCGGGCGGCTCTATCCGGCGTGGATCCCGCCGGTCTGGCTAGGGGTGTTCTTCCTCGTAACGCTGATGCGGTATCGGCTGGACTACAGCTACAGGCACGCGGCGGCGGATGCCGAAAGCACGCGGCGCTGGGGTCGGTTGTTCACCTTGGGAGCCGTGGCCACGGGATCCCTCTGGGGCCTGACCGCCACAGTCGATCTGGTGACGGCCAATCCGCTCGGCGAGGTTCTCATCCTATTCGTACTGGCTGGCGTGATGACGTCCACGATGCTCGCACACGCCGCCTATCCACCGGCGATGATCGGCTTCATGGGGCCGACGGTTTTGCCGGCGATCGGCCTGCTGCTCACGCGACCGGACGCCACCCACGTCGAGATGGGCGTGATGCTGGTGCTCTATGCCGGCGTGCTCACCAACGCCGGTCGCAACAACAGCCGATCCATTGTCGAGCATATTCGCACGCGAATTCGGCGGGATCACCTCACAAGCGAACTCCGCGCCAGCGAAGCGGCGATGGTCGAGGCGCAGGCGCTGGCCCAGGTCGGCAGCTGGGAGCTCGATGTGGCGACCGGCAAAGCCAACTGGTCGGCGGAGATGTACCGGATATGCGGCGTCGATCCGGCCACGACCAGCCCGGAAGAAGCCATGGCCCGGACGCATGTGCACCCAGATGACCGGGCGACCTACGAGCAGCGCCTCGCCGAGTGGTTGAGGACCGGGAAGGCCAAGACCTCGGATCATCGGATTGTCATGGAGGACGGCTCGGTGAAGTGGGTCCATGCCTTCCTGCAAATAATGAGCGACGTACGGGGGCGACAGGTGCGCCGCATGGGAACCGTGCAGGACATCACCGAGCGAAAGGAGACCGAGGACAAGTTGGCGCTGGCCAACACCCGTCTTGCGACCCTGATGGATGCGTCTCCGAGCGCCGTCATCCTGGTCGACACGAGCCTCAGAATTATAGCCTATAACAAGAGATTTGAATATATTGTCGGACCTCGGACGCTAACATCAAAAAATAAAGATCAAACTGAAATTTTCTCAGTTTTTTCAACATTTATGAAATATCCAGAAGAATTGTTAGATTTTATTGACCATATGAAACAATATCCTGAAGATAGCAATAATGCTGAAATCGAAACAAAGGACGGGAGAATTCTCCATCGCTATACGACGCCCGTGCAAGCGCCAGACGGCGGACCGCTTGGGCGTGCCTGGTTCTTTACCGACATCACCGATGACATGCGCGCCCAAGCACATAGTCTGCTGATGGAGCGAACCGATGGGTTGACCGGACTCCCCAACCGCGCCGCCTTCGTCGAGGCCTTGAAACAGGGCATCGCCGAGACGCGGAGTGGCGCGAAGGGCTTCGCCGTCATTTCGATAGATCTCGATCGCTTCAAGGATGTGAACGACACGCTGGGGCGCGCGGTCGGCGACGAGTTGCTGAAAGCGGTGGCGGACAGGCTACGGTCCAATAGCCCGGCGAGAGACAAGGTCGCCCGGCTCGGCGCCGATGAATTCGCGATCTTCGCGACCGGCCTCGAGGACGCCGCCGACGTGGGCGCGCGGGCGGACAAGCTGATCGAGGCGTTTGCCCAACCCTTCCTGATCCAGGGCGCCGAGTTCCATGCCGGCGCCAGCCTCGGGCTCGAAGTCTGCAAGTCAGGATCGACCGATCCGGAGACCTTGCTGTCCCATGCGGGCATGGCGCTGGACCGCGCCAAGTCGGAGGGACGCGGCGTCTCGCGCTTCTTCACTCAGGCCATGGACGCCGAGATACGCGGTCGGGTGAGCCTGGGTGCCGACCTTCGCAACACGATCGCGCGCAACCAGCTGTTTGTTGTCTTTCAGCCACAGGTTTCCCTCGTGACTGGATGTATGACAGGCGTCGAGGCGCTGGTTCGCTGGCGCCATCCGACGCTCGGCCTCATCGGCCCCGCCGCGTTCATTCCCCTGGCCGAGCGCATGGGCCTGATCGGGTCATTGGGAAGCTGGGTGCTATGGACAGCCTGTCGCCAGGCCAAGGCTTGGCTCGACCACGGCGCGGCGCCGCTTCGAATGTGCGTGAACGTGTCGGCCCTCCAGTTCAGCGGGCTTCCCGCGCTCGAGGCCGACATCGCCGCGGCTCTCGCCACCACCGGCTTGCCGGCGGAACTGCTCGAGCTCGAACTCACCGAATCGGTTCTCATGCGCGTGTCCCGCGAACACGACCTCGTTCTTCCGCGCTTGCGCCGGACAGGCGTGACCGTCGCCATCGACGATTTCGGAACCGGATATTCCTCCTTTGACTACCTGCGCCGGTTCCCGGTCGATCGCATAAAGATCGCGCAAAACTTCATCGGGGAACTCGAGACCGTGCCCGGGGATGGCGCCATCGTGAAGGCGACCATCGGGCTGGCCCGCGAGCTCGACATCAATGTCATAGCGGAAGGCGTCGAGACGCGGGGGCAATCGGAACTGCTGAAGGGCTGGGGCTGTGGCGAGGCGCAGGGCTATTACTTCGCCCGTCCGCTCGCCGCGGAGGATGTGGGGTCCTTGCTGCACGGCGACCGACACCTCGATCCCAAAGACGCCATCCCAGCCAGATCGCCCACCTGATCAACGCGCGCGAGAGGGCGGCCCCAATCGGGACCGCCCTTTCCTCTCTCCAGACGTGGCGCGATGGGGTCATCGAGCCCTGGCCAGGCGATGCCCCTGTTTGCGCTTGGTGTTTGTTGATGACTTAATCGGCCTCGAGGCGGAGGGGACGAACCGTGCTGGGACGACTGTCGATCATCGCGGCGATCCTGTTGGGGGCCTGGACATCGGCCGCGGCGCAAACCGCGGCGCCCGCCCCCGACCCGTGCCTGAAGCAGGGATCGACGGTGGTGGCGCGCCCCGCGGCGCCAGGAGCCGCCCACGGCTACCTTGCCGCGGGCTCGGTGGTGATACCGGATGACAATGCGGCGGCCCTGACGCTTCGGCAGACCGACGGCGCCGAGCAGATCGCCGAACCCCTGCGGTTCGAGATGTTCTTCAAGGGCCCGGGCGGTCAGTGGAGCAAACTCTGCCATGTGACGGTGTCGCGTCCAACGGCCGAGGACGGCGACGCCGCCGCTCCGTCGGCAACTCCCAGCTACAACCTGACGACAAGGGTGCCGGAGAACCCTGGCCTTCTCCCCTATTTCTCCGGACGCCTCGAGGCGGTCGGCTATGCTCGGGGATCCGCGCAACCGGTGCTGGTCGCGGAACAGCGGGTGAATGTGAGCCGGTATCTGCCAACCTTGGCGCTGGCGCTGGCGTTCACGGCGACATTCCACCTGACCGCGTCGCTGATGATCTGGCTGGCGCGCAATCGCACGATCGGCTCCACGGCCGAACGCCAGGTCGTGAGGAATCGACGCGTCAGCTACGTCAGCTGTCTGAACCCGCTGGTGATGACCGCCGACGAGTTCAATCGCGGGAGTCTCGCGAACCTGCAGGTGCTGTTCTTCTTCGCTCTGGTGGGATTCGCGATGACCTTCACGGTGCTTCGCACGGGGATTCTGCAGAACCTCTCGCCATCCATCCTTTATCTGCTGGGCATTCCGGCCCTGGGCGGACTGGGCGCCACCGTGGCCAATCTATCGCGCGACCGGTTCAGCCTCGCCAACTGGGCCTGGCTGGTCAGGCGCGGCGTGTTCCCCGGCGGCGAGCGGGGAGACGAGGCCAGTCACGCGGAGGGGCCGCGCTGGACCGACCTGTTCATGACCGACGAGGTGCTGGACATGCCCAAGTTGCAGGCGCTCGGCTTCAGCCTGATCGTCGGCGTGGGCATGCTGGTCAACGGCGTCGCCAACATCGCCACCTTCGATGTTCCCTCCAACCTTCTGCAGATCCTGGGTCTGTCGCAACTCGTGTTCGTGGGGGGCCGGTTCACCCAGCCGACCAGCGTCCCGGAGATCGACCGGACGGTCACCGAGCTGCGCGGCCGCGGCCAGGCCTTGATCCAGGCCGCGCGCACGGGCCACGACGTCGACCTGGCGGGCAAACCCGTCGCGCACACCGACGCCAGGCCCCACCCGGCGACCTCCTACGAGGAGGCCAAGCGCAGGGTTCCTACCGCGGTCCAGCGCTACGAAGAGACCGAGGAACAGGTCAAGACGCTGCTCGACACCCTCACCCACCGCCGGGTGAAGAGCGACAACCTCCGCAATCCGCTGGAGTGGACCTA